>Ga0129314_1000449_pt1 | contig 43695 bp, 38 predicted proteins | sample O1111metagenome_FD_94431 | JGI IMG/M metagenome (GOLD analysis project Ga0129314, IMG submission 94431) | Orangutan individual fecal microbial communities from fecal samples from Wisconsin, USA - O1111 metagenome | ecosystem: Host-associated > Mammals > Digestive system > Large intestine > Fecal... | reverse complement strand
TCCATGAACTGGACTAATTGGGAGAAAACGAATGGGTCTTTATGCATAACGGTCTGATTCTGACCGCAAAGATAAATTCAAATCCGTTGACTCGAAAATCGGATACAATAAATTGAATATCAATAATTTCAAAGAACTATTATGATTTTTTAGTGGACACTAATGTTTTTGCATATGAAACGAGCATGAAAATGATTTCACCAAAGATCATGATTAAAAGCGAGTTGCCTACAGTTAAGATTTTTAATGGAAGTCGGCGATTTCGCTTCGCTCAATTGTCATATGACACCATTGAAAATAAATAATTTTAGTCATATGAAACTATCATATTATAACAGATCACTCAGAATTAATACCGTTGCAATTATTTATCACCTGATTCTAATATTATTTTACAACAACTTATAATTTTATTATTATGATCGTAGGAATACCCAAAGAAATTAAAGTCAAAGAAGGAAGAATAGCCATGACGCCTGATGGTGTTTTGGAACTTACCGGTCGAGGACACAAAGTTTACGTGCAGAAAGGCGCCGGCATCAAAAGTAACCTGTCGGATGAGAGCTATGTAAAAGCAGGAGCTGTCATCCTTGACCGTATTGAAGATGTGTATGGGATTGCGGATGTGATCGTGAAAGTGAAAGAACCGATAGAAAGCGAATATCATCTGATAAAAAGGGATCAGGTGGTATTTACCTATTTTCACTTTGCATCCGACAAAAAACTCACTGAAGCCATGATTTCGAGCGGAGCTGTCTGCATTGCCTATGAAACGGTAATGAATGACAAAGACGGGTCACTGCCGTTGCTTACACCCATGAGCGAGGTGGCCGGCCGTTTATCTGTCCAGGAGGGTGCCAAATATCTGGAAAAGCCGCAGGGTGGCAAGGGTATTTTGCTAGGGGGCGTACCTGGCGTGAAACCGGCCGAAGTAGTGATCATCGGTGGTGGAGTGGTCGGACATAATGCCGCCCTGATGGCTGCCGGATTGGGAGCAAATATAAAACTACTCGATATTAACCTGAACCGTCTTCGGTATTTGTCGGAAATCCTTCCTCCAAACGTAGATACCCTTTACTCCACAGAGATGTCGATTGCGGAGTCGATCAAAACCGCCGACTTGGTGATCGGTGCTACCTTATTGGTGGGTGCCAGGGCTCCGCACCTGGTAAAGCGGGAAATGCTCAAAGAAATGGAGCCAGGCACGGTAATGGTAGATGTTTCCGTAGATCAGGGCGGATGTTTCGAAACTACACATCCTACCACACATGCCGATCCAGTTTTTGATGTGGATGGCATCGTTCACTATTGTGTTGCCAATATGCCCGGAGCCGTTCCCATTACATCTACACGCGCACTTACCAATGCCACGCTGCCTTATGTGATAAAACTTGTTGAGATGGGATGGGAAGGAGCTTGCAGGCAATATCAGGATTTACGCTACGGATTGAATATAATAAAAGGGGATGTGGTGTTTAAAAATGTGGCCGACTCGCTGGATTTGCCTTACACGCCATTGGAATTATAAGGAATACAGAATATCTTCTGTCCTGAAAATAGGAAATTATTCCGATAATTCCTCAATATGGTATTTGGCTAATCTGTAGTTGATGAATAGATCTACAAAAGGAAAGAATTTTCTCCTTTTCTTTTGTAGATTGGAGAAAATTAAGTTTCTTTGTTTAAACTATTTTAATAGTTCAAAGAAAAGCACTGTTTGTTTGATAATCAGGCATACACTGCATTTCTACGTATCCAAACGGTCATATTATGTGCCAGAGTTATTAAATTCACAGTCAAATAATGGAAAATTTCAATAAGAACAACGAAATACAGATTGAATTAAGTGATGAAATTGCACAGGGGATTTACTCCAATCTGGCAATTATATCGCATTCCTCGTCGGAATTTGTTGTTGATTTTGTCCGTATTGTCCCGGGTGTGCCTAAAGCGAAAGTCAAATCGAGAATCATACTCACGCCTGAACATGCGAAGAGGTTACTGATGGCATTGAAAGATAATATCGATAAATTTGAGCAGCAGAACGGGTCGATCAGGATTCAGGGCGATCCTGGTTTCTTGCCGCCCATAGGTGGGATAGGGCAGGCTTAGGTTCACATATTGCCTGGCGGTCTTGGTATATCCCACCGCATGAAAAAAGGAAATAGGGGAAATTTATTTAAAAATCACAAAAGGCGTTGTAAATAATGCGTGGTAAACGCTATGGAAAGACGCTGTCAATGGAATAATTAAGATTAAATATTCAAAATTTATGGATCTATTAAGTGTGTCTACAGTCAATTGGTCGAGAGCTCAATTCGCTCTTACTGCCGGCTATCACTGGATATTTGTCCCGCTCACTATTGGGTTGGCACTTATTATGGCCCTCATGGAAACCATGTATGTGAGGACGGGAGATGAAAAATGGAAACAAGTTACCAAGTTCTGGCAAAAAATCTTCGGTATCAACTTTGCGATTGGAGTGGCTACAGGTATTATCCTGGAGTTCCAGTTCGGTACCAACTGGTCGAATTACAGTTGGTTCGTGGGGGATATCTTTGGAGCTCCCCTTGCCATTGAAGGGATCGTTGCTTTCTTTATGGAAGCCACATTTATCTCTGTCATGTTCTTTGGATGGAACAGGGTAAGCAAGAAAATGCATCTTGCCTCCACTTGGTTAGTGTTTGCCGGGGCTACGTTGTCGGCATTCTGGATTCTGGTGGCCAATGCCTGGATGCAATATCCTGTCGGAATGGAGTTTAATCCCGAGACAGTACGGAATGAAATGGTTGATTTCTGGGCTGTAGTCCTTTCGCCGGTAGCATATAATAAATTCCTGCATGCCATCTTCTCCGGATGGGCAATCGGAGCCGGTTTTGTGGCAGGCGTCTCTGCGTGGTACCTGTTGAAAAAACGGCATATAGATTTTGCCCTGAAAAGTGCAAAGGTAGGAGGCATAGTAGGGGTGGTCGCTTTTGTGATGCTGGCAGTTACCGGTGACGGCTCCGCCTATGAAGTGTCACAGAAGCAGCCGATGAAGCTGGCCGCCATGGAGGGTCTTTATGAAGGGAAAGAGGGTGCCGGTTTGGTGGCAATAGGAATGTTGAATCCAGCCAAACAATCGTATGACGATGGAGTGGATTCTTATATTTTTAAGTTGGAGATACCTAAACTGTTATCGTTCCTTGGATACAGGAACCTGAACGCTTTCGTACCCGGGATCAAAGATATTGTAGATGGAGGCTATACCCTTCAGGACGGAACTACCGCCCTCTCTTTTGAAGAGAGAAAAGCCCGGGGAGAAAAAGCTATCCAGGCACTGGCCGATTATCAGACCGCCATAGCGGAAGGACGTGATGCCGATGCAGCCAATCATGAGATTATTCTCAGGGAGAATTATGCGCATTTCGGTTACGGTTACCTCGAAACAGGGAAAGATCTGGTACCCGATGTACCTCTTACATTCTATACTTTCCACTTGATGGTGGTCATAGGACTTTATTCTATCCTGTTCTTCGCGATCCTTCTCTATTTTATCTACAAGAAAGATTTGCGTGACACAAAATGGTTGCTATATGTGGCATTGTGGAGTATACCTCTGCCCTTTATCGCCGGCCAGGCAGGATGGATAGTGGCAGAAGTGGGCCGCCAGCCATGGACTATCCAGGATATTCTTCCGGTACAACTGGCTGCGTCCGCAGTATCCCCGGGCAATATTATTACTACCTTTATCATTTTTACGGTATTGTTTACGGGAATGTTAATCGCAGAAGCGGCTATTATGGTAAAACAGATCAAAAAAGGCCCGGATCCCCTTCCCGGGGAAGAGGCCTGATCCCGTTACATGGTTAAACAGACTAAAAGATAAAAACAATGATAACATACGACTTTCTACAAAAATACTGGTGGTTTGTAATGTCGCTTCTTGGCGGATTACTGGTGTTCCTGATGTTTGTGCAGGGAGGCCAGTCCATGTTGAACTCCCTTTCGAAGAAAGAGGATGAGAAGAAGCTTCTGATCAACGCACTCGGACGCAAATGGGAATATACCTTTACCACGCTGGTCACTTTCGGGGGTGCCTTTTTTGCATCGTTTCCACTCTTCTATTCGACCAGCTTCGGAGGTGCCTATTGGGCATGGATGATTCTACTTTTCTGCTTCGTATTGCAGGCTATATCCTATGAATACCAGTCCAAGCCGGGGAATATCTTTGGCCCGAAGACCTATCGCGCATTCCTGTTCCTGAATGGTGTGTTGGGCACATTTTTGTTAGGTGTGGTGGTCTCCTCTTTCTTCACCGGGTCAGAGTTCACCGTGGGTAAAGGCAATATTGCCGGGCTGGGTGCCTCAGGCTTTACCATCAGCCAGTGGCAGAACCCGCTTCACGGGCTTGAGCTGTTGGCAGATGTAAGAAATCTGAGTCTCGGGTTGGCGGTACTCTTCCTTGCCCGTACCATGGCAAGCCTCTTTTTTGTAAACCGGCTCGACCATGAAGTACTCGAAGCGAGATCGCGCAAATTTACTTTGTATAATGGGGTACCTTTTGTGGTTTTCTTCCTTGTCTTTTTGATCTGGACGCTGGTCGCTGAAGGTTATGCTGTAAATCCAGAAACAAAAGTGATATATATGGAGAAGATGAAATACCTTCATAATTTCATCGAGATGCCGATCGTATTGGTACTCTTTGTGCTGGGAGTATTGTCTGTCCTGTATGGTATTTTCAATACGGTTTTCAATAAAGGGTTTAAGAAAGGAGTCTGGTTCGCCGGTGCAGGTGCTATCGTGACTGTGACTATGCTTCTGCTGGTGGCCGGTTATAACAATACTGCCTATTATCCCTCATCGGTTGATCTGCAGAGTTCACTTACCCTGCAAAACTCTTCTTCGAGCTATTTTACGCTTTCGGCTATGGCGGTAGTTTCACTTCTCGTGCCGTTCGTGATTGCCTATATATTCTATGCCTGGAGGGCGTTGGAGAAAAAGAAACTGAGTCTGGATGACCTGGAATCCGACGGACATGCTTACTGATAGTGAAATTTTCGATAGATAATTTTCGTTGTATAGATGAGGGTACGGGATCGCACGTATCCTCATTTATTTTAAAAAGTGGGGATCTACGCGGAGGATTCCCGATAAAATATGTATTTTTGTACCGATAATTGTAAAGTCTTTCGTTATGGGGATACATCATAGAATGTCGGTTGTCTTGCTGTTCATGCTAACGCTGTCGTTTTTCATTTCCTGCAACCAGCAGAGTGGACGTAGTATGTTCAGGGCGGAGAATAACGTTGAGTTCGATACGGTCAGTCTGGTTGCCCGGCACCATCTCGACGGGGATACGGCAAATCCTTATTGTAATATAGAAGTGGATTTTATTTATCCTGTCAGCAGTGGTAAAATGAACCTGGATATGTTACAACAGTTCTTTATCAGGAATACTTTTGGTGCACCGTATGATACTTTGTCCCCTCCGGACGCTGTGCAGGCGTATATAAGAAATTATATAGAGAACTATACTGCCGATGCAGGGACATATCGGGAGAGCGCAGATGAAATCCGTGAACTGAACAGCCTTATCTCCGGCATCGATGTTTCCGACAGCGAACATTACACCGAAGATTTCTTCTATTCCTATTATGAGAGCATTTCTGATTCTATTGTCTACAATTATCATGAAGTTCTTTCATTTCAGGTGAAACAATCCAATAACAAGGGTGGGGCGGCTTCTTACGACTCCTACCGTAATTATGTTTTAAATCTGAATACAGGCAGGCAGGTTACCGAGAATGATATTTTCAACGCCGGCTATGATACGGCCCTTCAGCGGCTGATTATCACGTCTTTATTGGAACAGGCTAATGCCGGGAGCGTGGAGGAACTGGAGGATCTTGGTTTTTTCGGTGTAAGGGAGATTGTGCCTAACCAGAATTTCCTGCTGGACGACAAAGGAATCATTTATACATATAACAAGGGTGAATATTCGGCATATCAATTGGATGCTCCCCAGGTATTTATCCCGTATGAAATGATATTCCCCCTGTTGAGGGAAAACAGCGTTGCAGCTAAATTAGCCGATTTAAAGTGAAAAGTCTCGAAACCTATTTTCCGTCGCTTACTGAGAAGCAGAAACAGCAGTTTGAAGCACTGCCTGATCTTTATTCCGACTGGAATGCCAAAATCAATGTAATTTCCCGCAAGGATATCCATAATCTCTATCCGCATCACGTACTGCACTCGTTGGCTATTGCCCGGTATATCCGTTTTACCCCGGGATCTACCATTATGGATGTAGGCACGGGTGGAGGCTTTCCCGGTATTCCGTTGGCTATTTTCTTTCCCGAAGTGCAGTTTGTACTGCTTGACAGTATCGGAAAGAAAGTGAAGGTTGCGAAAGAGATATCCGAAACAATAGGATTGAAGAACGTAGAAACAGTGCATGCCCGGGTCGAAGAGGAAAAAAGGAAATACCATTTTATTGTGAGCAGGGCGGTAATGCCTCTGCCCGAACTGGTCAGGATTTCCCGTAAAAATATCTCACGGGAACAGATCAACGCTTTACCTAATGGAATTATTTGCCTGAAGGGGGGGGATCTTTCGGCTGAGTTGCATCCTTACCGGAAGGCCGCTGAGCTGGTATCTCTTTCAGATTACTTCTCCGAACCTTTTTTTCAGACAAAAAAGTTGGTCTATCTGCCGTTAAGTTAAGGGTAATTTCGGGCAACTTTATAGGTCGGTAATTTTCTGTTAATCCAAAAGAAAGCGTTATTTTTGTGCTAAATGAAATTATCACGGGAAGGGGCGCTGACTTTCCCAGCAAAGAACATATAAGCATGAATATAAAAACATTTGAATTTAATCCGTTGGGAGTGAATACTTATGTATTATCCGACGAGACCAGGGAGTGTGTGGTAATCGATCCGGCTCCTTTTTATTCTGAAGAAAAGGAACTCTTACTCAGTTACCTTAGAAGTAATAATCTTAAAGTGAGGCATATACTGAACACGCACCTGCATTTTGACCATATCTTTGGGGTTAATCTGCTCGCCTCTCAATTCGATGTTAGGGTGCAATGCCATCCTGACGATCTCTTCCTGTTGGAGGATATAGCCGGCCAAATGCAAGTTTTCGGGCTGCCCGGTAGCAATGCAGATTTTAAGCCGGAGATCGGTAATTATCTGAATGAAGGGGATATAGTTGCTTTCGGAAATCAATCGCTTAGGGTATTTCATACCCCGGGACATTCGCCCGGCAGTGTGGCATTCTATCATGAAACAGAGGGTTGTGTATTCGGTGGGGATTTGCTCTTTTATTCCGGTGTAGGGAGGACAGACCTACCGAGGGGAAGCTATGAGGATTTGGTAAACAGTATAGAAACCAAGATGTTTACTCTCCCCAACAATACAGTGGTTTATTCCGGACACGGCCCTGCCACTACCATTGGATTTGAGAAAAAGAATAATCCCTTCGTCGGGCAATAAATTATAGCCGGTTCGTACGATGGATTCCCGGTTGAGTTTGTATGTGGAGTTTTTCCACATCTCCCGAAGAGAAAAAAAGATTAATAATAAGTAATTTACCCATAGCGCGTGTTATGATAAAAATGGAACAATTTAAAAACCGACATATCGGTATTGCCGAGGCCGATAAACAGAAAATGCTCGAAGCAATCGATCTTTCTTCCATGGATGAGCTGATCGACCAGACAATTCCGTCAGATATCCGTTTGAAGGAGCCTCTTTTTTTGCCGAAAGCATTGTCGGAGCAGGAATATGCCGAAGAGATAGCCCATATTGCATCTCTGAATGATATCTATACTTCCTATATCGGAATGGGGTGGTATGATACCGTTACTCCCGCAGTGATCTACCGTAATGTCTTTGAAAATCCGGTATGGTACACTTCTTATACCCCTTATCAGGCTGAGATTTCACAGGGACGTCTGGAGGCATTGCTAAACTTCCAAACGGTGGTGAGCGAACTTACCGCACTGCCGCTGGCCAACAGTTCCCTGTTGGACGAGGCTACCGCCGCTGCTGAGGCGGCCACCATGATGTATGGTCTTCGTAGCCGTGAACAAGTGAAAAACGGAGTTGAAACGCTGTTTGTGGATGAGAATACCTTTCCCCAAACATTGGCAGTGCTTAAGACGAGAATGTATTATGCAGGAATAGAGGTTGTTGTCGGTGATTATAAAACTGTTACTTTCGATAAGCCATTCTTTGGAGCAATCATCCAATATCCCAATGGTAACGGGAATGTGGAGGATTATACCGACTTCACTGAAAGGGCGCATAAGGCTGAATGCAAAGTGGCTGTGGCTACCGATCTGATGGCATTGGCAATACTCACCCCTCCGGGTGAATGGGGGGCCGACATTGCTTTCGGAAGCAGCCAGCGTTTCGGTATCCCTATGTTTTACGGAGGACCGTCCGCCGCATTCTTCGCTACTCGTGATGAGTACAAACGCTCCATGCCGGGACGTATCATAGGCATTTCCAAAGATGCGTATGGCAGGGAAGCGCTTCGTATGGCACTGCAGACACGCGAGCAGCATATCAAGCGTGAAAAAGCCACCTCCAATATTTGTACGGCGCAGGCTTTGCTGGCTACCATGTCTTCATTCTATGCGGTCTATCATGGCCCGGAAGGACTCAGGAACATTGCCCGCCGTATACATTCCATCGCCACCCATGTGAGTGAGGAATTAAAGGGGATGGGATATAAGCAATTAAACAACAGCTATTTCGATACGCTTAAGATCAGTTTGCCGGAAGGTATATCTATGCAGGATATCCGTGATAATACGGAGATGCGCCATATCAACCTGCGTTACTTCGAAAGCGGTGAAGTGGGAATCAGCATCGACGAGACCACTAATGTGTACCGGGTACATGAATTGTTGGCCGCATTCGCCATGACTGCAGGCAGTTCGAAAGAGTATTTGCTCGAAGAGTTGCCCGTAAAGAGCAGTTTGAAGGAATCTCAACTCAGGAAATCCGGTTTCCTTGCTCATCCCACTTTCAACAGCTATCATACCGAGACAGAGCTGATGCGTTATATCAAGCGGCTCGAACGGAAAGATATCTCACTGGCACATTCCATGATCTCGCTTGGCTCATGTACCATGAAACTGAATGCGGCTTCTGAATTGCTACCGTTGGGACTTGCGGGATTTCAGCGTATTCATCCGTTTGCACCCTTAGAACAGGTGTCAGGATATACGCAAATGATCACTGAACTGGAAGAGATGTTGGCGGAGATCACAGGATTCGCCGCAACCAGCCTCCAACCCAATTCGGGGGCAGCAGGTGAATACGCGGGGCTGATCACTATTGCCAGTTACCTTGAGAGTAACGGTGAAGGGCATCGCAAGGTGGTGCTTATCCCGGCATCGGCGCATGGAACCAATCCCGCCAGTGCAGTACAGGCCGGATTCAAGCCGGTAACGGTTGCCAGCGATGCCAACGGGAATGTCGATATGGGTGATCTGCGGGTCAAGGTAGAGCAGTACAGGGAGAACCTGGCAGCCTATATGATCACCTATCCGTCGACGCACGGCATCTTCGAGACAGAAATCAGGGAGATGTGCCGCCTGATACACGAAGCGGGCGGACAGGTCTATATGGACGGCGCCAATATGAATGCGCAGGTGGGGTTGACCAATCCCGGTACTATCGGCGCTGATGTATGCCATCTCAACCTGCACAAAACGTTCGCCATCCCTCATGGAGGAGGAGGTCCCGGCGTAGGGCCTATCTGCGTGGCCGAACATCTTGTACCTTTCCTGCCCGGACATCCGGTGACTATGTCGACCGACAAAAATACTGTTTCGGGAGCGGCTTACGGTAGTGCGGGTGTGACAGAAATCACCTATGCCTATATCCGTATGATGGGAGCTGAAGGACTGAAAGAAGCTACTGAAGCCGCTATCCTTAGCGCGAATTATGTGGCGGAGAAACTGAAGGACTCTTATGGTATTGTATATCGTGGTGCCAGAGGCAGAGTAGGACATGAACTTATCCTTGAGTGCCGTAGCCTGAAAGAGGTATCCGGCATTACCGAGACCGATATAGCCAAGCGTCTGATCGATTACGGTTATCATGCCCCTACGCTCTCTTTCCCCGTACATGGGACACTGATGATAGAACCGACTGAAAGTGAGAGCCTGGCCGAGTTGGACCGTTTCGTGTCTGTGATGAACCAGATCCACGAAGAGATCATAGAGGTGTCGCGTGGTGAGTATACGGCGGAAGACAATGTGTTGGTGAATGCACCACATCCGCAGTATGAGGTTACGGCGGACGACTGGGATCATGCATATCCGCGTAGTAAAGCAGCCTATCCGCTACCGTTCGTAGCCGAGAACAAGTTCTGGGTGAATGTTGCGCGTGTGGACAATGCCTATGGCGACAGGAACCTGGTCTCCTGCCTCTGTCAGCAATAATTTTTCACTCTTTGTAGGATATGATTATAAACCAAAGGGTATATGCCGGAGAGTTTCTTTCTGGATAACAATTTCGATATAAAAACCGGATTTGGGGTGAATTTACAATAAGGGAACAGGCTGTGGCTAAGATAAGAAAAAATTATGTAAAGATTATGTTGATTATTTTTTAGGGAATCAGGGGTTGCCCGTCAGGACAGCCCCTGATTTTACCATTAAGGCAAATTGTCAATACCCGAAAATATCCTCCTGCGAAAGCCGTATGATAGGCCCATAGGTCTCGAGTTGTTGCAGGTCGAGGTCTTCTTCGTTGCCCAGAATACAGTAAGAATAGGTTCTGTCCTTCACCCATTTTTCCTGGAATGCTTTCACATCGGAAAGTGTCATGTCCTGTGCCTGTTTAAACAGTTCTTTGCGCCTGTCGGTATTTAATCCGAGATCCTGCGCGTTGATATATGCCCAGAGTATATTTTCCTTAATAATACGATCGGTACGCAGGCGGGTGATGAGTCCGTCCTTTGCCAGATTAAAGGCATTTTCCGATTCGGGCATATCGTTTAGTATCTGGTGAAATGCTTTCAGAGCATCGTCCATCTTATCGTTCTGCGTAGCAATAAAAGCCCGTAAGATATAGGGGCGGTTCAGTTTCGAAGGAGGCATCAGGTAAGCATAAGCCGAATAGGCAAGGCCACGCGACTCCCGCATTTCCTGAAATACAATGGAGTTCATGTTGCCGCTGAAGTATTCATTGTACATCTCCCGGGTAGGTTCGATCGTCGGATCATATACAACCCCGTCATTGGCCACCATTGCCATATATATCTGTTTGGCGTCGTATTTGGCAAGGTATACCTTGTTCTCCTTTACCGGTTCCTGTTTGAAGCGGTTATCTTCCGGTACGGGGGTCAGGGTAGCGGGAACGCGGTGCAATCTATTGAGTGTGGTAAGGAATTGGTCATCGCTGTCCGGCCCGTAATAGAGTATACGATGCTCAAAATGATTGAGTTGCCTGATCCTTGCCACCAGCTCTTCGGGATCCATGGTATTGAGCTCTGTCTCAGAAAGGATATTTTTGTCGGGTGAATCCGCTCCCCAGATGGCATATTGCAATAATTTGTTGAAGTTCTGCCCCTGATTCAGTTTTGCGTCGTTACGCTTTTTCAGGATATCTTCAGTCAGGTTGGCATAGGCTTCGGGATTCACCTGTGCATCGGCAAGCAATTCTTCAAAGAGTTCCAGTGCCTTGTCCATGTTCTCTGCTAATCCGCTAAGCATAACATATACCCGCTCGCTGCCCGGATATACCCCGAAAGAACATGCCAGGTTGTAAAATGCCGTTTTGATCTCTTCCGGCGACTTGGTCGAGGTGCCGAGATATCTCATGTATTCGAACGCAGTACCGATAGCTTTATCGGTATTGTTACCCATATCGAAGACGTAGATCAGGCTGAAAAGGCCGTTGTTCACATTTTGTTTATACAGTACGGGGATATCCGATTTGGCTTTCAGTTTCTTCAGGTCTTTTTCAAAATCGAGAAATACCGGTTCGATAGGTTCCACCTCTGCCTGTTGTATCCCGAGTAGAAACTCACTGCGGGCATCGCGGTTCATCACGATAGGGGTGATCTGCGGCTTGGCGATCTTCAGCTCGTTGGGGTCCTTGCCTTCACGTTTGTAGATCACAGCGTAATTCTCTTTAAAATAGGCATTGGCAAAATTAACCACATCTTGTTTCGTGATCCGTGCGAGACGGTCTAAACGGTCGACCTGGTCTTTCCAGTCCAGCCCGTTGATGAAAGTATTCACGAACCAGTTGGCACGCCCCGCATTACTCTCTATTCGCCGCATCTGGCTTAACTTCAGGTTGTTGACCGATGCAGAAATAAGTTCTTCAGAAAATTCTCCTTTCTTCAGCTTATCAATCTGTCCGAGAAGCAAGTCGCGGGCTTCCTCCAGCGTTTGTCCCTGTTTGGGATTGGCACCCATGACAAATGCGCAGTAATCGCTCATGCTGTAAAGCCCGGCATAGGCTGAGAGCACTTTCTGTTGTTGGATCAGGTTCAGGTCGACAAGGCCGGCTTGTCCGTTGTTCATGATCAGGCTGATGATGTCGAGCAGGTCTTTCTCCTGGCTTGACGATCCGGGGAAGCGCCAACCCAACGAAATGTTAGCGGCTTCCAGGCCGAGGACTTCCACCGATACGGGCTTTGTGAGCTCTTCCTGTTCAATAACCGGTAGAGGAGGCAGATTATCATTCGGTTCCATATTTCCAAAATGGGCATCGATGACTCTTATCATCCCATCAGGATCGAAATCACCGGCAAGGCAGATAGCCATGTTATTGGGTACATAGTAGGTTTTGTAATACTCCTTGATATTGGTAATGGAAGGATTTTTCAAGTGTTCCTGCGATCCCAGCACTGTTTGTGTGCCATAAGGGTGGTGGGGGAAGAGTGTTGCCAGCATTTTTTCATAGACTTTACGACCGTCTTGCGTAAGCGACATGTTTTTCTCTTCATACACGGTTTCGAGTTCGGTATGGAATCCCCGGATCACATTATTCTGGAAACGTTCCGCCTGTATCTTCGCCCAGTTCTCCACCTGGTTCGATGGAATGTCGTCTGTGTAGACCGTCATATCGAAACCGGTGTAGGCATTGGTTCCCGTGGCCCCGATAGCCGACATCAGTTTATCATACTCGTTGGGAATAGCCAGTTTTGATGCTTCGTATGAAACACTGTCTATTTGCTGGTAAATAGCCGTACGTGCATCTTCATCCGTGGTATTGCGATATACTTCGAAGAGGCGTTCGATTTCGTCGAGCAACGGCTTTTCTTTCTCATAATTCAATGTGCCGAACTTGTCAGTTCCTTTAAACATCAGATGTTCAAAATAATGAGCCAGGCCAGTTGTTTCGGCAGGGTCATTTTTACCACCTACACGGACAGCAATAAAGGTTTGTATGCGAGGTGTTTCTTTGTTCACACTCATATACACTTTCAGTCCGTTGTCCAGCGTATAAATACGCGTGTTGATCGGGTCATTGGAAACACTTTCGTAAGTGTAAGACGCATCCTGTGCCAGAAGGGCTGTAGCGAAAAGAATAGCTACCATTGATGCGAAGAATCTAGTTGATTTTTTCATGACATAATATTTTTATTATACTAAGTTAGGTCATCAAATGAAAGATCTCAGAGCCGGGATACTTGGATCCAAGCATCGGTTTTGGCCTACCGTTAAAACATTGTTCTTTTCTACATTGATCCCGGTAATTCTCCCTGTTCGAATATCAGGAGGGGAGAATTTACTACATCTTTCCGGAAAAGTCGGATAGTAGCATCGTCCACTTTTGTGAGAAGCACTTTTACGCGATTTTCCATCACATCGGGATAGGCACCGGCAAAACGATTCATCAACGGATGGTCTTCAGGAATAGCACTATTCATCAGGAACGCATCTATGCTGTCCATCACCCGCATCATCTGACGGTAGGAATATTGCACAGTCTCCATCTTAAAGTTATCTGTACCGAGTATCTCTGCCAGACGTTTTTTGTATTCCTCGCTGTTATCGGTTACCGCAACCACAAAGATGCCGTTGTTATTGATAAAAGCCCCGCCGTAATATTCAGGATAAAGAGTGGGGTCGGCTTCCCTTTCCATCCAATCGTCGCCGAAGGAAGCCAACAGGCGGTCGAATAACTCTTCAGGGGATGGATGCGGTGGAGTATTTGAATCTTCGATTGCAGATTGAGAAACGCTTTTCTCTTCATTCTTTTTATTCTGTTGATTACATGATATACCAAAAAAGATTATCAGAAAGGAGATAAAAATGAGGAATGTGTTAGTTTTCGTCATAAAATTATTTATGTTTGTTTATACTAGAATTGAGAACTAAGGACTAAGAAGCTTGAACTTAAAAGTGAACAAGTCCAGGAATTTCACTTTCCCACCTTCCCATATTAAATATAACAGATATAAAAACAATTTGTTTTTAAGGAATTCATGAAAATTAATTGTTTTTTGTGACGTATGCGATGCGGATTTATGTAATTTTGCGGTTGATGTATCATTAAACAGACGTTAATAATATGTATTACAGGATTTTTCGATATATAGTTCTCATTGCAGTGCTCTTATTTCTGGGGCAGGCATGTGAAGATGAGGATCCCAGTGTCAATTCTTCCCGTCTACGTCTCAAGTTGACAGATGCAGCCTCGGTGGCCATGAAGGAGTTTTACGTAGACATCAGTGAGATATCGGTTTTTCTGGTAGATACCGCTATGCATGAGGGAGAGTGGTATACTCTTGAATTTTCCGGAAAAACATATGACGTTTTGACGTTAAGGAACGGAAAAATGATACAACTGGTAGACCAATATGTTCCTGCAGGTAAGGAATTGCAACAGATTAAACTGAAGTTCGGTAACGACAATCGTATGGTAGTTATAACCGATTCCATTAAGACCATACCGCTGAGTATACACCCTGATTTAGAGGATGGGCTGGTGATCGATGCCGTCAGTATGGAAATGCGGCTCAACACGATTTCCAATATGGTCATCGACCTGAATGCCTCCCTTTCCGTCCTGACCACGGAAGAGGGCGACTATTGGCTCTATCCTGTGGCGAGGGCTTTTCCGGAGGTCTATGGAGGAAAATTAAAAGGTTATGTAGCACCTCTTGATGCCAATCCGTATGTGAAAGTCATACAGGATACAGATACCTTTTTTACTTTTCCCGAGAGAGAGAAACTTGGAGACCAGATGCTTATGTTTCAGTTTATAGGTTTGAAAGAGGGGGAATGGGAAGTACACTTTGTTCCCGATCCGCAGACCAATTTCAGGGATACGGTAATTATTGCTGCTATTGAGGAGGGAAAGCCTTTTGACATCAGCCCCAAACCAGTCCGGTTAAAGCGTATCGCTGAAGAGTGATTTAATTTATTTTCACATACACAAAGGTACAATCATAGTCATCTTTATTATCTTTGCTGCAAGATTCCGTTATAATACAAACGAATGGCGGATTCAATTACATGAGTCGTTTTCTGTGCTCGGCAAAACAAGTAAATTTGTGCTGCTCCTGCTTAACGAAAGCGTTGAGAGTTGATCAAAAGTAAACAATTTAATAAACAAGTGAACAGGCATGAAAAAATTCCATTACGCGTTGGTTTTAGTAACCCTGCTGCTTATCGGGGTATCCTGCAAACCCAAGCAAAGTGCTTATAAACAGGTGTATGAAGCAGCCAAAGAGAGAGAAATGCAACAAACTGCATCTCAGCCCACCACAGTGGTGAAAGATGCCAGCCCCCTTCCTCCCGTAGAAGTTTCCGTAAGAAAAGAGAAGGTGGAAGCGGTTTACCCGACCGATGCTGCGGGATTGAGAAAATATAGTGTGGTAATTGCCTCACTGAGCGTGAAATTGAATGCCGAATCATTAAAAGGCCGGATGGAGAACGAAGGGCATTCAGTGATCCTGGCGCAGAATCAGCAAGGAATGTATCGCGTGATCGTTGCCAGCTACGATGATAGAGCACAAGCAGCAGCCAAACGAGATGAAATTTATCGTACATATTCTGCCAAAGGTGATACCGAATACTTGAGAAGAACCTACGGAGTACCTTTCAATGATCTTTGGATTCTGGAAAGAGAGTATTGATCTATATCTTATTTATATTCACTCCTGCTTGTATTGAATTAATATAATATACAAATCGAAAGCTGCCCATTTCTGAGAATGTGGCGGCTTTTTTCTTAAAATTGTGATATGAAAGTGATATTTCTGGGTACGGGTACTTCTACCGGTGTCCCGCAACTCGGATGCGGATGTGAAGTCTGCAAGTCGACAGACCCAAGGGACAGGAGACTCCGGACATCGGTGAGGATTGAGATCGATGGGAAAGTGCTTATGATCGATTGTTCACCCGATTTCAGGCAACAGGTATTGGCTTTTCCGTTCGAAAAAATAGATGGCATCCTCCTTACCCATGAGCATTATGACCATGTGGGAGGAATTGATGACTTGCGGCCCTTTTCTGTTTTCGGCCCGGTAGATCTCTATATGGAGGAGAGGTTGGAGAATGCCCTCAGGGAAAGATTACCCTACTGTTTCTCAGGATATAAATACAGTGGAGTCCCTAATCTTGCTGTCAGGCGGATCAGTGCAGACGAGGATTTTCAGATAGGAACGGTAACAGTAACCCCTATCCGGGTAATGCACTACAGGCTGCCTATCCTGGGATTCCGGATACGGAATTTTGCATATCTGACTGATGTAAAGACGATGGAGGAAACCGAACTGAAAAAATTGGAGGGTATAGATACACTGGTCATCAGCGCACTCAGGAAGACAGAACATATTTCACACCAAACATTGGACCAGGCATTGAAAATAATAGACATGGTGAAGCCTACAACATCTTATCTGACCCATATGAGCCATGAAATAGGCATGCATGCGGATTTGGAAAGGGAACTTCCGGATCACGTCTTACTGGCATATGACGGCCTGCAAATATCAGTGTGACCAAAACGGTGGTTTTGTTTTTTTAACCAAACCGGATGCAGCGTTTTGTAACCCTATACATCTTTATTGTGTGATAATTGTTATATTTGTGTGCCAGTGTGCTTAGGAAGTGTGTTTAGGACAGGGAGGGGTAGACAAACTTTAGTCGTTCTTTATTTAAACTTTTCCGAAGTTTCTGAGTCATAAATGATGACAGATAAAATTATTTACAAACAAATATAAAGAAAGAGGGAGAGACTATGAAGACTATAAAAAACTTACTTACGGTTTTGCTGGTCGCTGTACCGTTGTTCGGTTTCGCCCAGGAATGGGATGATATCTATGCCGATCCTACCCAAAAAGAACCGGTAAAGGTTCAGAAGAAAGCCGAAGAGCCACAAAAGAAAAAAGTGGTGATCGTGCAGGGTGACGCATCGAACATGGAGGTGACTGCTAACGGCAGGGACGTCGACGAATATAATCGTCGCGGTAGTAGCAACGATTTAGCCGATGACACTGTCAGTGAACAGGAACAAAATAATTATGAGGATTATACTTATACCGACCGGATCGTGCGGTTTCATGACCCTGAATCGAGCATCAAGATCACCGGTGCGGATGAGGTGATTGTGTATGTGGACGATGACCTGTATGAGAATTATAACAACCGCGGAGGAAACACCAATATATACTTTGGTATGGGATGGGGTTCTTACTATTATCCCTGGTATGACTCCTGGTATAATCCGTGGTACTACGGTTATGGCAGCTGGTATGGCTGGGGCAGCCCTTGGTACTACAGCAGGTGGTACTCTCCCTGGTATTATGGTTGGCATAGCCCCTGGTACTACAGCGGATGGTACTCTCCTTGGTATTATGGCGGTTGGTACGACCCCTGGTATTATGGCGGTTATTGGGGCGGTAGTGGCTACTATCACGGTTTTTATGACGGATATTACAGCAGCCTGACCCATAACCGGACCGGAAGGAATGCAGGTACTTACAGGAGAAGCGCTGTCACTACCAACAGAGGAACGTCCTCTATGGCAAACGTTTCGGGCAGAAGAGCAAGCAGTGGCACCACCCGTAGCGCCATATCCGGAAGAAGTTCAACCGCTTCCTCAAGAAGTGCTGTTTCCGGAAGAAGTAGTTCTTCGATAAGCAGCAGGAGTGCTTCTACTGCTCCAAGAACCAGGATCATTGATAATTCGGGTAGGGTATATGACTCCAGGAATGGAAATGTGATTAACCGTTCGTCATCTGCCAGCTCGAGATCAAGTGCGATCAACCGGTCTACACAATCTACATCTACCCGGTCGACAGGTACGTATAACAGTGGAAGAAGTTCAACAAGGACTTACGAAAGAGATGCGGCGACTCCATCAAGAAGTAGTTCTACTTATCAGAGAAGTACATCCACGCCATCGCGTTCTTACCAGAGTACCACTCCCAGCAGGAGTAATAATAGCTATTCAACCCCATCGAGAAGTAGTTCGACGAGCAGGAGTTCTTCAACCTATTCCGCTCCCAGCAGAAGCAGCTCTTCCTCCGGTTCTATTGGCGGAGGCAGCAGCGGGAGTAGCTCCGGTGGAAGTAGCGGACGCTCGAGCAGTGGTCGCAGATAACAGGGTCAAATAATTAAATGATAAATCATTATGAAGAAGATCACTTATATCCTTTTTTCATTTTTCATGTTAACGGTGCCTCTCTTTTCGCAGAGTGAGATTGATGCTTTGCGCTTTTCCCGGGAAGATCTCTATGGCACTGCCCGGGCTATGTCGATGGGGGGAGCCTTTGGCGCCTTGGGAGGAGACCTGACCGGTGTCTCCATTAACCCTGCCGGCATAGCGGTGTACCGCAGTTCTGAAGTGGCGGGGACAATGAATTGGATGAAAGAGGGATCAGTTGTGGGAGATATAAAATCCAATAAAACCAGTTTTAATCTGGATAATATTGGATTTGTAGGTTATTTCCCGTTGAGAAACGACGTGATGCCGCTGATCAATTTTGGATTCACTTATAACCGGTCGAAATCGTTCGATAAAAATGTGTTGGGAGTGGGAGATTCTCAGGGTACCTTGGTCGATTATATTTACAATGACTATCAGGCCAATTTGTCGAGCGGGAATATCAAGAGTCCGGACGATTTGGTGTGGATTAAAGATAAGTATGACCCCTTCTTATCGCAACCATGGTTGCCGGTATTGGGACGTAACGCCTTCCTTCTTCACCCCGATCAAAGCGGTACAAATCTTGTTCCGCTGGATACCAGAGGAGATATACCGGTCGGTCAAATCGAAACGTATGAACGAGGTTATATAGATAATTATGATTTCACAGTGGGAACCACTCTCAATAATGTGTTGAATCTCGGTGTCTCACTTTCTGTCAAGAATGTATACTACAGTCTTGTCTCCCATTATTTGGAAGATTTCTATGATGGAGATGTCCATAATGGCGGGTATACGTTAAACAACGAGATGACAGTCAAAGGGGCGGGCGTAGGTGCCAAAATCGGGGCAATCTACCGGCCGGTGAACTCTCTGCGGATCGGACTGGCATGGCATACACCTACCTGGTATGCACTGTCGGAGACATACGGGGCGGAAATGAAAGAAGATATCAAATACTATCTACCCTCCCATGTGGATTATGAGGAGGGAGGCTTCGGCTCGGCTGTTTTCCAGAATGATTACGATCTGAAAACACCCGGGAAAATAGTTGCCAGTGTGGCAACCGTACTGGGTAGTAGTTTTATTGCCAGTCTGGATTACGAATTGGTGGATTACAGTAAGATGAAGTTAAGGCTTCCTTCCAACTCTTTAGATGATCCAACATGGTACGATGGTCATAATGATATTATTTCCCAGGATCACAAACTGGCGTCGACAGTGAAAGTGGGAATGGAATACCGTTTCACACCCCAGTTCTCCGGACGGTTGGGATATGCATGGATGCAAAATCCCTATCATGCAGACCTGGTTGAATTTGGTAATGCCGTTGTGGCAGGTTCGAGCACCATACACCGTATAGAGGGCGACACCCATTACTATACCGGAGGATTAGGATACCGTTTCAATAGAAATTTCTATCTCGATATGGCGATTGTCTATAAAACCCAAAAAGATGATCTTTATCCTTTCCCCAATTTTTATTCAAGTAATGGAACGCTGGAAGTAGATGCAGCTCCCTTTTCCCTAAAGAACAATTCTGTTAGAGGATTACTCACTTTAGGGTATAGGTTTTAAAATAAAAAATCTGTCAAGAGGCCGGGACAATTCAGTTCCGGCTTTTTTGTGTTTGGAGGTATCTGTAAAAGCACTACCTTTGCCGTCGAAAAGATGGAACTATTTTCAAGTAAAACATTAAAACTGTAAAGATGTCAGAAGATAAAAAAGGGTATCTTACCATTACCAACCAGAAGAAAGTAACTACACACCGTTTACGCGAGATGAAGCAACAGGGTGAAAAGATATCGATGCTCACGGCCTATGACTATTCCATGGCGTCTGTAATCGATCAGGCAGGTATTGATGTGATACTGGTAGGAGACTCGGCTTCTAATGTGATGGCCGGAAACACCACCACCTTGCCGATGACGGTAGAGCAGATGATATATCACGGGAAGTCGGTGATGAATGCGGTAAAGCGGGCCATGGTAGTGGTAGATATGCCTTTCGGCAGTTATCAGGGAAATCCTTATGAAGCCGTTGGCAATGCAGTAAAGATCATGAAGGAAACCCAGGCCGATTGCCTGAAATTGGAAGGAGGAAAAGAGGTGGCCGAATCAATCAGAGCTATCCTGAACGCCGGCATCCCTGTGATGGGGCACCTGGGGTTGATGCCGCAATCAATCAACAAATACGGTACTTATGCTGTACGCGCCACAGAAGACGAGGAAGCAACCAAGTTGCTGGAAGATGCCCGTTTATTGCAGAAAATAGGATGCTGTTCCATCGTGTTGGAAAAAATTCCCGCGGAACTGGCAGGCAAAGTGACGGCAGAACTGGATATTCCGACAATAGGGATTGGTGCCGGGGCCCAGGTGGATGGGCAGGTGTTGGTTATGCATGATATGCTGGGGTTGAACAAAGGTTTTTCTCCCCGTTTCTTGCGTCGCTACGCCAATTTGTACGACGAGATTACAACAGCAGTCCGGCAATATATAAACGACGTCAAATCGTCCGATTTTCCCTCGGAGGAAGAAAGCTACTGATTCAATAGTTGTCCGCTTCGCGTTATTCCGCTTCGCTGTTATTCATTCCGCTCACATTTAATGGTTGAATAACAATCGAATAACTACTGAGTAATTTCCTGGTAAGTTGGAATTTCAGTAAGGTAATGATAGGACTGCTGTTCATAATCCATTTGACAGCAATGGTGCACCAAACCGTTGGAAACAATGATATAGTGCACCTTTAATACACTATTATACCGGGTAATCTGGTTGAATACCTCCTGGGTTATGGTTACGTCCGGTCTTTTATACTCTACGATCATCACCGGTTCAAGCTGACGGTTGTACACCACCGTATCGCATCTTTTAGAAAGCGAGTTGAGTTTGATCCCGGCCTCATTGGCTATTAGTGAGGCCGGAAACTGTTTTTCTGAAATAAGATAATGGACAAAATGCTGGCGTACCCATTCTTCAGGAGTCAGTGTTACATATTTTTTACGTAGGGGATCGAAGATTTCCAGCCTGTCACCCTTTTTACGGATTTTTGTGTCGAAAGATGGCAAATTTAAATCGTACATTGTATCTTTGTTTGCAGAAAAACGGTTTAGCCGCCACAAAATTACCTTTTTTATGTGATAAAGCAAGTGGGAAAGTGGAAAAGTGCCTAAGTGCCCGGGTGGCTAAGAGTAAAAGAATAGAACAGAGGGAAAAAAGAGTATGAAAACAAAACAGGAAATAGTAGAGAATTGGCTCCCCAGATATACGAAGAGGTCACTTGATGAATTTACCAAATTTGTCTTGTTGACTAACTTTCAAAAGTATGTCGAAATCTTTGCTGATCATTTCAACGCTCCTATAGTCGGTCTAGACGCCAATATGCCTAATGCCTCTGCCAACGGCATCACCATCATCAATTTTGGAATGGGAAGCGCCAATGCAGCTACCATCATGGATTTGCTGAGCGCTGTATCACCCTCGGCAGTGCTTTTCCTGGGAAAATGCGGTGCATTGAAATCGAGGAGTGAGTTGGGAGATTACATTCTACCCATTGCCGCTATCCGTGGCGAAGGTACGTCGAATGATTATTTCCCGCCCGAAGTACCCTCCCTGCCGGCATTCAGCCTCCTAAGGGCGGTTTCGTCCAATGTGCGCGACTTTAGCCGGGATTACTGGACAGGTACTGTATATACTACCAATCGCCGTGTGTGGGAATACGACGATGATTTTAAGAATTATCTGAGGCAGATCCGTGCCATGGCAGTAGATATGGAAACGGCCACGCTTTTCACCTGCGGCTTTGCCAATCGCATTCCTACGGGGGCATTGCTGCTTGTGTCCGACCAACCGTTGATCTCTACCGGTGTGAAGACTGAAAAAAGTGATCAGCATATTACAGAAAATTTTGTAGAAGAGCATGTGAAAATAGGTATCAAGTCGCTGTCATCCATTATGAACAGAGGTTCTACCATCAAACATTTGCGCTTCGACTGGTGATAAATAAATTGCAAGTTACTGATTGGCACATTGGCATATTAATCACATCATCACATCAATTAAATGGCTGCATCCACACAATCATCTTTTAACTCTGTCCGCAACGATATTCTGCAACGTCGGTTCAAACCCATATATCTCTTTATGGGCGATGAGTCCTATTTTATAGATGTATTGACCGATTTGCTCTCCGACACAGTGTTGACTGAAACGGAGAAAGATTTCAATATGCTCACTTTCTACGGAGTAGATGCTGATGTCAACCTTATTATCTCATCTGCTCGCCGTTTCCCTATGATGGCGGAATACCAGCTTATTATTGTGAAAGAGGCTCAGAATCTCGACAAGTTCGAGTTGCTCGACTTATATGCCAAGAATCCGATGCCTTCCACTATTCTGGTAATCAATTACAAACATGGCACGGTAGATAAACGGAAGGCTGTTGTCAAAAGCATACTTAAAACAGGAGAGGTATTTGAATCGAAGAAATTGTACGAAAACCAGATACCGGCATTTATTCAATCCTGGCTGAAAGAGAGAGGAATAGGTATAGATGAGAAATCGGCACAGATGCTGACCGATTACGTAGGAAACGATATCAGCAAACTGATCCCTCAACTTCAAAAATTGGAGGTCTCACTTCCCGAAGGAGAACAGCGTATTACATCCGCATTGATAGAGAGAAATGTGGGTATCAGTAAGGATTACAATAATTTTGAGCTACAGAAAGCTGTCATTTCCAAAAATGTAGTGGCTGCTAACCGGATCGTAGATTACTTTGATAAGAATCCGAAAGAAAATCCGATGATGGCCACGATCGCCGTGCTGTTCAACTATTTCAGTAACCTTCTGGAATGCTTCTGGTTACCACGAAAGGATGAACAAAGCATTATGAATGCATTGAATATGAAATCAGCTTATTTCGTACGTGATTATATGACAGGCCTGCGTAATTATAACGCCCAGAAAGTGATGGAAATCATCTCAGACCTGCGTACATTCGATGCCCGGTCAAAGGGGGTAGACAATGTGTCGGCTTCCCAGGGAGATCTGTTGAAGGAGCTCGTTTATAGGATTATGCATTAATTCCCGGTGATCCAGTTTATTATCTTGTCGCTCATAGGGCTTTCCTTCGGCATCACAGCATCAACCAAATGTCCCTCTTCATCGACCATGAACTTCTGAAAGTTCCAGGTTACCTTTTGATCCATGACCCCGTTCTCTGATTTTTTTGTAAGCCATTGATACAATGGAGCCTGATTCTTACCCTTCACACTGATCTTTTCCATCATGGGAAAGGTCACTCCATAATTGGCTGTACAGAATTCCTTGATTTCAAGATTGCTACCCGGCTCCTGTCCAAGAAAATTGTTAGCCGGAAAACCAATAACGACGAAATTCAGATGCCGGTATTTCTCATAAAGTTCCTGCAGTTGCTCGTATTGAGGAGTCAGCCCGCACTTCGAAGCTACATTCACCACCAGCACTTTTTTTCCCTTCAGGGAAGCCAAGCTGAAATCATTCCCGTCTATATCCTTCACGGTGAAATCGTGCAAAGTCTTTCTTGATTCCATATTCTGATTATTTGCTGCGCTTACTGCTTTTTGCCCGCTTGTTTGGTCTTGTCTTCCTTGACCGTTACATTGTATAGCGATAAAAATGAATATTAAGACAGCCCAAAGTTTTATAGTTGATAATTGCATATTCATTCTGTTTAAAAAAATCACATTCGACATTTTACCTTCGATATCGATTGAACAAGTTTTCTTCTCTCTTCTCCATCAAAATAATGTCCCATTATTAAACAGTGATGGTAAGCAAACGGTTCATTCCTTTAAATATTTTTTTCCAGTGTAAAATAAAGACATGAAAAAATCGATTTAAATATATATAATTCAGATATATATCTATGATTAAACTCTCTGTGGGTAGAGTTGTACCCCTCTTTTAGTAATTCTGTACGAATCTATGCAATTCTCACTGAAAATAGCCTTTGCTATTTGGTTGATAATAATTTTTAACGAATAAATGTATATTGTAAATAGGTTTGTGTATTTTACAAAAGTAAACAAAAGATGTTGACATATTTGTTTATTAAATATGTTGTTTACAATAGAATGGTCTTTACAATTCTATATTTTAAGGTTTAACAGTTTAGCATCAGACTATATTCCTATGCTATATATCTATATAAAAGATGATTATATTTAATTTGTAAATCTAAAGAATAGATGCGGTTTTAATGAACGGGATTTGATCCCCGATAATGTTAAAAAACAGAGATTCTTATGTAATTATATAGTTATATATGATTTTATTATGTATAAATAATGAATAAATAGTTTAGTATACTTTATAATTGTTTACAGAATTACATCCGAATGCGGGCACAATTGTAACCCGATTGGTAAACATTTGTAATTTACATTTATATCTAAAAATAATTTTCATTTGTGAATAACTTATTATACATTTGTGCCGTTACTTTTGTAATAAAATTGATTACTATTGTTCTGATAATGCCTAAAAAATGATTGTATGAAGGATCGCATCAAACTAATCATGGAAAAAGAGAATCTGACGCCGGCAAAATTTGCGGATAAGCTACAGATCAACCGGGCTATTATTTCTCATATATTGAATGGAAGAAATAACCCCAGCCTGGATGTGGTTACAAAGATCCTGAGTGAAATGGACTACATCAATAGCGAATGGCTGATCAATGGTACCGGTAATATGTATAAAGAAGGATATGGGGGTAATTCAGTTTTTCCAGAGCCCGATTTATTCAATCAGGATGCAACGAACAGGACCAGGGCGGTGGAAGCCATTGAAAAATCGAAAGAAAAGAGCTTTAAACAACCCGATTATAATGCTCAATTGACAGAAAACAAGATGATTATCCCCTCAAAAAATAATGACCGGAAAATCACGCAAATAATTATTTATTATGATGACAATACTTTTGAGATATTCGGCCCTCACCTGAAATAACTGTATAGTCCTTGGCGTCTTCACCTTGTCCTTTCGAAATAGCTTCATAAAAAAGTTAAACATTTAAAAAGGATACATTTCTTTGCTGTGAATATTCATATCTTTGATTTTTCGGTATTTGTATACTCGGCACATTGCTGTCGATGAAGAAGGACGAATGGTGATCCTGTCTTTGCTGCAGGATATATGAAACCAAGTCTTTCGTTTATGTAACCACCGGACAAACTTAAAACGTGTTGCCCGATGAAAGAAAAAGTTCGACATACAGACCTGGCCGCACCGGCACCGGCATTGCGACTGATTGATGCTATTGTCCTTATTGTAGGAATTGTGATTGGTGCAGGAATTTTCCGGACCCCATCGGTCGTTGCGGCCAACTCCCCCGACCAATTTTGGTTTGCTGCTACATGGGTACTCGGAGGCATTATTTCTCTGACCGGCGCCCTTTGTTATTCAGAATTAAGCTCTGCTTTCCCCAATGCAGGTGGTGATTACCATTTTCTGAAAACTGCCTTTGGAAAAAGATTCTCATTCTTATTTGCCTGGTCACGTGTTACGGTCACACAGACGGGATCTATTGCTATACTGGCTTATATTGCAGGAGATTATCTGGCGGAACTTCTTCCTTTGGGAACCTATTCTTCTGCTTTTTATGCCGGAGCCATTGTGATCTCGCTCACATTGGTAAATATATTGGGTATCCGTTTTGGTACGGGCCTTCAAAAGCTGTTCATGGCACTGCAGATTATCGGGATTTTAATTATTGTCCTGGCCGGATTTTTAGTGGAACCCACCACAACGGTGCAGATGTCGTCGCGGGCTGTGGATATCCCATCCAATACATCGATAGGTCTGGCGCTTATCTTTGTACTATTGACGTTTGGCGGTTGGAATGAAGCGGCATACATTTCTGCGGAATTGAAGACCGGAAGTCGGAAAATGGCATTGGTGCTGGTTACCAGTATTCTGATTATCACACTGGTTTATCTGCTGATGAATCTGGCTTTCCTGAATGTGCTGGGATTAAGCGGGATGGCGGCATCGGAAGCCGTAGGCGTGGATATGATGCGGGCTACACTGGGTGAAAAGGGGGTAATCCTGATCGGCCTGTTGGTTTCAATTTTTGCTCTTACCTCACTGAATACGACTATTTTTACAGGAGCCAGGGCTAATTATGCGTTGGGAAAGGATTTTTCTCCATTGGCATTTCTGGGAAAATGGGATAAAGAAAAATCATCACCTGTCAATTCATTGATATTGCAGGGAGTGATTGCAGTGGTATTGATCGTTTTTGGCGCATTTACCCGTAACGGTTTTGAAGCCATGGTCGATTTTACAGCACCGGTCTTCTGGTTTTTCTTTCTATGTACCGGACTGAGCCTGTTCGTATTGAGGAAGAAACAACCGGATGTCCCGCGCCCTTTCAAAGTGCCACTATATCCGGTTATACCCTTTCTCTTTGTCGCTTTCTGTGCTTACATGCTCTACTCCAGTCTTTCCGTCACCGGAACGGGAGCACTGGTGGGAGTAGCCTTGCTATTGACGGGATGGGGAGTCTCTTTCTTCCGGAAACCTATGGATGATATTCGGTAGTTGTTCAGTAATATATATTCCAAATTTAAAAAAGTCAAAACCTATGAAATCAATGAATTATCTTGTTACATTGCTATTTTTGTGCGGAGCATTGCAGCTGAATGCACAGCAAATTGAATTGGATGTGCCCTATGTGCCTACACCACAGAATGTAGTAGAGGGTATGCTAGACCTTGCCAACGTGGGTAAGGGGGATGTTGTATATGATCTGGGATGTGGGGATGGACGCATTGTGATCACTGCAGCAAAAAAATATGGTGCCACAGGTATAGGAGTAGACCTTAATCCCGAAAGGATCAAAGAGGCCAATGAGAATGCCCGGGAGGCGGGAGTGGAAGACAAGGTTACCTTCCACGAAGGCAATCTTTTTGATTTCGATTTCAGTAAAGCCTCGGTATTGACACTCTATCTTTTGCCGGATGTCAATTTAAAGTTGATGCCGAAGATTTTGTCAGAAATGAAACCCGGCAGCCGTGTAGTTTCCCATGCTTTTGATATGGGTGACTGGAAACCGGATGGACAAATTTCGGTAGACGGTAAGTCCGTTTTTCTCTGGATAATTCCGGAAAAGGAATAACCGGTCTGTATGGATAACCATGATGCCCCCCAAAAGCCGTATAAAGACTATTGGGAGGGCATTTCATTTTATTCACCTTTATTTTTCTATCGCCAAATTTTAAATGTGCGTTGCCGGAATAGAAATTTAGATGTATTTTTGTACTTTAAACAATTTACATGCAAGTACTCGATTTTACTGTTCGCTCCAACGAAACCCTGAATGATCAGAACCATCTGATAAAGGTTGCACCTGCCGGCAACGAAGTATTGCCTGAGATGCAACCCGGACAGTTTGTGCAGATATTGGTCGATAATTCACCCCATGTCTTTCTAAGAAGGCCCATATCCATCAATTTTGTCGATAAGGAAAAGAACGAGATATGGCTTCTGATCCAGAAAGTAGGTGAAGGTACGGAGAAGATTTGCGCTATTCCTGAGGGAGGGACCATGAACCTGATCTACCCGTTGGGAAACTCTTTTACCCTTCCTGAAAGGAAGGGTAAATATCTGCTCGTAGGCGGAGGAGTAGGAACTGCCCCGATGCTTTTCCTCGGTAAGGAGATGAAAGAGAGGGGGATAGACCCTGAATTTCTGCTGGGTGGGCGTTCGTCGAAAGATATCCTGCAACGGTCGGATTTTGAACGGTACGGAACGCTCCATTGCACCACCGAAGACGGTTCGCTGGGTGAGAAAGGGTACGTGACCCATCATTCCGTGCTGAAAGAAAAGAAATATGACTATATTTATACCTGCGGCCCGAAACCGATGATGGTGGCAGTAGCGAAATATGCCCATGATCATGGCATTGAATGCGAGGCTTCACTCGAAAACCTGATGGCATGCGGTTTTGGCGCCTGCCTCTGCTGTGTGGAGAAAACGGTCAGAGGAAATATTTGCGCCTGTACTGAAGGGCCCGTTTTTAATATCAATCAACTCACATGGCTGGACTAGAAGTACATATAGGAGATTTAAAACTGAAGAACCCTGTGATGACCGCTTCCGGTACATTCGGATACGGAACCGAATATGCCGATTTTATCGATTTGGGACGCCTGGGAGGCATCTTCGTGAAAGGAACCACGCTTGCCCCCCGGCAAGGCAATGATTACCCCAGGATGGCCGAAACACCCTCAGGGATGCTTAATGCGGTCGGTCTTCAGAATAAAGGAGTGGATTATTTTGTAGAACACCTCTATCCCGTCATAAAGGATTACGACACCCATATGATCGTGAATGTATCGGGATCTACCGTGGAGGATTATATCGCCTGTGCGGAGAAACTGGCGGATCTTGACAAGATGCCGGCTATTGAGCTGAATATCTCCTGCCCCAATGTCAAAGAAGGTGGTATGGCGTTCGGTACTTCCTGCCAATCGGCAGCCCAGGTTACCAGAGAGGTGCGTAAAGTATTTCCAAAGACGCTGATAGTGAAATTATCTCCCAACGTGACCGATGTTACTGAAATTGCCCGCGGCGTGGAGGATGAAGGTGCGGATGCCGTATCGCTTGTCAATACCTTCCTGGGGATGGCTATTGATGTGGAGAGCAGAAGACCGAAACTCTCCACTATTACGGGAGGACTTTCAGGTCCCTGTATCAAGCCGATCGCCATACGTATGGTATGGGAAGTATTCCATGCAGTGAAAATCCCGATCATCGGGATGGGAGGGATCTGTAACTGGCAGGATGCCATAGAGTTCATTCTGGCCGGTGCCACGGCGGTACAGATAGGTACCTATAATTTTATCGATCCCGCCGCTTCGGTAAAGATTATAGATGGTATCCACGATTATCTTGAACGGCATCAGATTGCTTCCGTGAATGATTTGGTGGGGAAAATGATTGTCCAATAGATGTTTTGTGTGATAATTGCTTGTATTTTAGCCTGAAATCTATCATAATGATGTTTTTAAGCGGTTTTTATTTGACAAAATGAATAAATGTCATACCTTTGTGGGTTCAAAATCGAAATTCACATTAAAAAATATGTCAAAACTACAAATTCCTGCCGGTTATGCGCCGCTTCTGAACCTGAAGCAGACGGAACTGGGAATTAAGAGTATTAAAGATTTTTTTCAGGCCAATCTCTCATCTGAGCTGCGCCTTCGTCGTGTCACCGCACCTCTTTTCGTGGAGAGCGGGACCGGTATCAATGATGACCTGAACGGTGTAGAGCGGCCGGTACGGTTTCCGATCAAGGATATGGATGACCGGAACGCGGAGATAGTCCATTCGCTGGCAAAATGGAAGCGGTTGACACTGGCCGATTACGAGATAGAGGAGGGTTTCGGCATATATACCGATATGAACGCCATCCGTGCTGATGAAGAGTTGGACAATCTTCATTCATTATATGTGGACCAATGGGATTGGGAACTGGTTATCGGAGAGAAAGACAGGACAATAGAGTTCCTGAAGCAGGTAGTCAGACGGATTTATGCCGCCATGCTCCGTACCGAATATCTTGTCTATGAGTTATTCCCCGCTATAAAACCGCAACTTCCCCCCGAGATATCTTTCATCCATTCCGAAGAGTTGTTGCAGAAATACCCGGATCTTGATTCCAAGCAGAGGGAAGACGCCGTTACCCGTGAATATGGTGCTGTGTTTGTGTTAGGTATCGGTGCACCATTGTCCAATGGTGAACCGCATGACGGGCGTGCTCCTGACTATGACGACTGGAGCACATCCAACAGTGAGGGTTATCTGGGGTTAAATGGTGATTTGCTGGTCTGGAACCCGGTATTGGAGAAATCAGTAGAGTTATCCTCTATGGGGATTCGTGTAGATCCTGCCGCGTTGAAACGTCAACTGGAATTGCGCGGTAAAGAGGACCGGTTATCGCTCTATTTCCATCAACGGTTGATGAAGGGGGAGTTGCCTCTGTCCATTGGTGGAGGGATCGGGCAATCGAGACTCTGTATGTATTATCTTCGTAAGGCGCATATCGGGGAGATACAGGCGAGTCTATGGCCGCGTGAGATGAAAGAGGAAGCCAGAAAACAGGGGGTTTTTCTTATCTGACGGCTTTCAGCCGCTACCCTTATTTTATTCATAATTCATAATTCTTTTACTACCTTAGAGGCTTCATTAGACATATAACCTATGGATGTAAAAATAGAGGAAAGCTGGAAGGAGCACCTTCAACAGGAGTTTGAGAAACCTTATTTCAGGACATTGACCGACTTTGTGCGGAAAGAGTATGCTGCTAGAACCGTATATCCGCCGGCAAAGCTGATTTTCAATGCATTTGACAGTTGTCCCTTCAACAAGGTGAAAGTGGTGATAGTAGGGCAGGATCCTTATCATGAACCGGGCCAGGCGCATGGACTGTGCTTTTCTGTGAATGACGGAGTACAGATTCCCCCTTCGTTGGTGAATATCTATAAGGAGATAGAGGATGATCTGGGAATACCTGCACCCCGGTCGGGAGACCTGACGAGATGGGCGAAGCAGGGCGTACTCCTGCTGAATGCTACCCTGACAGTACAGGCACATCGTGCCGGATCACACCAAGGAAAAGGTTGGGAAGAATTTACCGATGCTGCTATCAAGCGACTGGCCGAAGTGAGAAATCACCTGGTTTTTATCCTGTGGGGCGCTTATGCCCAGCGAAAAGGCGCCAGTATTGATGCGAACAGGCATCTTATCTTAAAATCACCACACCCGTCACCGTTATCCGCACATAGGGGATTCTTTGGTAATAAACACTTTAGCAAGGCTAACGGCTACCTGTCGGCTCACAATATGGAGCCGATCAGATGGTAGTTCGGCCATTATCGTTATCCAACGCTTCCTTCAAGGCTGATCTGGAGTAATTTTTGAGCTTCTACCGCAAATTCCATGGGGAGTTTGTTTACCACTTCCTTCACATATCCGTTTACGATCAGTCCGATGGCTTCCTCTTCACCCAATCCACGCTGATTGCAGTAGAAGATCTGGTCTTCGCTGATCTTGGAGGTGGTCGCCTCATGCTCAAGCACGGCCGTAGGATTCTGGATATCGGTATAGGGAAAAGTGTGTGCCCCACAGTGGTCGGTCAGTAGCAGGCTATCACATTGAGAGTGGTTACGCGCATTCTCCGCCTTTTGGGTCACCTTCACCAGTCCACGGTAGCTGTTCTGGCTACTGCCTGCAGATATCCCTTTGGAGACGATACGGCTACGGGTATTTTTACCTATGTGGATCATCTTTGTGCCGGTATCTGCCTGCTGATAGTTGTTGGTAACTGCCACCGAATAGAATTCACCCACAGAATAGTCACCTGCCAAAATACAGGAAGGATATTTCCAGGTGATGGCCGATCCGGTCTCTACCTGTGTCCAGGAGATCTTGGAATGCACTCCTTTACATATCCCCCGTTTGGTCACGAAATTATAGACACCACCTTTTCCGTTCTTATCTCCGGGATACCAGTTCTGTACGGTAGAGTATTTCACCTCTGCATGATCGAGAGCTACGATCTCCACGATAGCTGCGTGCAGTTGGTTCTCGTCGCGCATGGGAGCAGTACACCCTTCGAGATAGCTCACGTAAGAGTTGTTGTCGCCCACAATAAGTGTCCGTTCGAACTGGCCGGTATTGGCCGTGTTGATACGGAAGTAGGTAGAAAGCTCCATCGGACAGCGTACTCCTTCCGGGATATAGACGAATGAACCGTCGCTGAACACCGCCGAGTTCAACGCTGCATAATAGTTGTCTTTATAGGGAACGACCGTTCCCAGGTATTTCCTTACCAGGTCGGGATGATGTCTTACCGCTTCACTGAAGGAGCAGAAGATAATTCCTTTTTCGGCAAGCACCTCTTTGAAGGTGGTTTTGATAGAGACACTATCCATCACCGCATCTACAGCAACCCCTGTGAGCTGTTTCTGTTCTTCAAGGGGGATTCCCAGACGCTCGAAAGTTTTTAATAATTCCGGATCGACCTCGTCCAGACTTTTTGGGTTTTTCTTCTTCGTAGGATCGGCATAATAGATGATATCCTGATAATCGATTTCAGGAATCTTCAGGTGTGGCCAGTCCGGCATTTCCATCGTCAACCAGTGACGATATGCTTTCAACCGGAATTCAAGCAACCACTCGGGTTCCCCCTTTTTCGCCGAAATCAACCGGATGACATCCTCGTTCAACCCCTTTTCTATGACTTCGGTCTCCACGTCAGTGGTAAAACCGAATTTATAATCCTGGGTAGTTAACTCATTTAATATCTGATCTTGATCTAATTCTTGCATAATTCTTCTATTTCACAGCCGTAGCCGTCGATTGACATGATTCTGGCAGGAGACAAAGCCTCCGGCACTTTGTAACAACTAATCCGTCGTTTTTGTTGTACAAAGATAGTGCTTTTTCACCAATTCCACAGGACAAGGAGCGGAAACGGTAAATTATCAATGTTAAAACCGGTGAGGGAGAAGTATCGGGTGGTGCAATTGAACAATCATTGCTTTTGGAGTGTTAATTCAACATAAATAGTGAGGCAATATGCCTATAAATTAATTATATGAATATATGAAGAGAATAACATTTTTATTAATCATTTTTGTTGCCGGTTTTGGTGTAATGGCACAGTCCAATTACAAGGTGGATCCGGCACACGCTTCGGTGAACTTTAAGGTAAAACATAGTGGTATCACGTTTGTACAGGGACGATTCGATAAGTTTGACGGTGCCATTATTGGGAGTCCCGGTCAGTTGGAATCGGCAAGGGTATTTTTCAATGTAAGTGTGGAAAGTATCAATACCGGTATACCGATGCGTGACGACCATTTGCGGAGTGCCGATTTTTTTGAGGTGACACGGTTCCCGACCATGTCGTTTGAAAGTACGGGTATCGAGAAAGTGGAAGATGGCAAGTACAAGTTGCATGGTAAATTGCAGATCAAGGACGTAACGAAAGATACTACCTTTGATGTGGTGTACGGCGGTACGGTGAAAGGACAGGACGGATCGGAGGTGATTGGTTTTACTGCCAAAAACAAGATTAACCGTTTGGATTACAATGTAGCCTTTGATCCTGATGGAGCAGGTATTGGTAAAGATGTGCATATTACCCTTTTCCTTGAGTTCAAGAACAACTAATCTTGTATCAATGAGATAATAAAATCAGCCGGTATGCAGCCGGCTGATTTTATTTTGTAATCTGGTCTCTATTTTTTCAGGAAATATCTTGAAATAATACTTTCCGGCAATAGGATATCGGAGAGTTCGGAATAGGGTACCGACACATCAATGACGCCCATGGCATAAGGGGCGATCTCATATTGATTGTAGGAATAATGAATATTTTTCCCGTCAAGCCAGAAGTTATTGTTGGGAACGATATCCTCAATGGTAAAGAACCCTTTCATAAGAAGGGAATCGGCAACAGGAACATCATATTTTTTCATTAACTGTACCACAATTTTCTCCGTAAGCGGCTTGAAATATCCCGGTACGAACAAGTCCTCTTCAGTAAGGGTGACCAGGTCATTCAGGTCTACATTAGTATAGGTGATCCGGTAGGAACCATGCGCCCCGCCTTCATAGTCACTGTATTCAACGGCATAGCTCAACAGTGAATCATTTTGGAACAGTATCTTATTGCTGTTATTCATAATATACCAGTACCATGAAGGCATCTTTCCTTCAATACGTGCTTTGTCTTCATAATAATAGTTCGACAGTGATTGATACCGGTCGGTATACTCCTTAAGATATTGATCCACTGCTTCCTGTGGAGTAAGCGCATCATAATTGCTGTCGCCGAAGAATGTTCCCTGGAAAATTTGTTGCAAGCGCGCCAGACTTTCACTGTCCCGAAATTTCACGGGGTAAGTAAAAGAAATGTCTACATCAGCATAGGGAAGGGTAGTATCGTTCTCCTGCAAAAGCGGGATATGCCGTGCCACTACAATACTGTCAAAATCTATCCTGGATGATTTTGCACCTCCTCTTCTTCCGTTGCACGAAATCAGAATGATTCCTGTTAAGAGGATAAAGATTGAAAATTTAGTTTTGATTTGCATACTGTTATCGATTATCAGGTTGATCTTTGTTACATTGGCACATGGCACATTGGTTCTATTGAATAATCTGCTTGATGGCACCCAATTCCGGATAAAAATAAACTTTGATAGGTTGCTTGGTATTGTCGAACATTCTCCTTACAAGGACATCTTGCGTGCCGTATTGTACTACGTCCACCTCTTTGTTTGCCAGCGTCCTGTTTCTGAATTCAATGTTCAACATGGCTTTTCCCGGGACATTATACACAATCCCGTCGCTAAGTTTATTTTCCAATCGTTTCAAATCCCGCTCTGATAGTTGCATCTCTACTTTGGGAGTTTTATTCACCAGCGAGAGGTAGATAGCTTCCCCGGCAAGGTTATCGGCATCCACAGGACCCAACTTTTCTGAGAAACGGGCAACCACCCTGCGGTCGATATCCCTCTCATCGGGAACAACAGTGTAGCTATGGGTAAAGTATTCGGCCTGTTCGCTTCCGGTAAAGAGTTCCGTCAGTGCTTTCTCCTGCCGGTTGATCTCATCCATTACCACCTTATAGGCATTTCCGTCCGGGGGCATATTCTCTGCTTCGCCGGTCAATATGTCTGTCCTGCTGCTTCGCAGGCCAAATATCTGTCTGGCGACCAGTTCTGCCTGTCTTGCCGTAGAACCGGCCATAAGTGTCTCCTGGGACAAGTAGTTCCTCGGATTGACAGATGGCGGCAAGCCCTGGGGGATTTTTAGTTCTTCAACTGTTTCAGATTCCGGATTTGCATTGATGGTGACAATCACTCCATCTTCCCGGAGATGGACGAATGGCTCCAATGATTTGGGCCGGAATGCCACCATGAAAGAGTTATTCTTGTCGGGTATACCCCTGTTTACAATGGAGATATCTTCCAGTGTATATACAATTTTATCTTCGGTGATAGGTTTTTCTATTCCCAGGTAGCGTTGTGCATAAGGATAGAATTCTCCTTTCCGGTAAGTTGTCTTCTTCACTAACAAGGTTATCTCGAACGATGTCTTGGGTAATGAATAAACCACACCATAGTCGTTGGCCTTGATAGCGTTTACCCGTGTCGTCTTCTGTGCGGATACGCCGAAGGCGACGGCAAGGAAAAGCGTTGGGATCAGATATTTTACTCTTATCATAATTTAATTGTTGTTCAGTAGTTGTTCGATTGTTATTCGATTGTTCAACAACATGAACAAAGCGAATAAATAATCCCGCAAGGCGGGAAATAACGGCTAAGCCGAAGAACGCGAAGCGAATAACGCGTGTAGTACGGATCAGTGAGCTGATTGGAATTGCTCCAGGAAGCGGACGTCGTTCTCGGAAAACAGCCTCAGGTCCTTCACCTGGTACTTGAGATTGGTAATACGTTCAATCCCCATTCCCAATGCATAACCGGAATAGACTTTACTATCTATGCCGCAGTTCTCCAATACATTGGGGTCTACCATGCCACATCCCAGTATTTCCACCCATCCGGTATGCTTGCAGAACGGACACCCTTTCCCTCCACAGATATTGCAGGAGATATCCATCTCTGCACTAGGCTCGGTAAAGGGGAAATAGGAAGGACGCAGCCGAATTTTTGTCTGTTCGCCAAACATTTCCCTGGCAAAAAAGAGTAACGCCTGTTTCAGGTCGGCAAATGACACATCCTTGTCGATATAGAGAGCTTCTACCTGGTGGAAAAAGCAGTGGGCGCGGTAAGAGATCGCTTCGTTCCTGTACACACGTCCCGGGCAAATGATCCGGATTGGAGGATCTGTCTTTTCCATCACTCGGGTCTGTACAGAAGAGGTATGCGTGCGCAATACGATCTGAGGATCGCTTTGAACGAAGAACGTATCCTGCATGTCGCGCGCAGGATGGTCATCCGCAAAATTCAAAGATGAAAACACATGCCAGTCGTCCTCTACCTCCGGTCCTTCGGCAATGGAGAAGCCGAGTCGTTTGAAAATATCACAAATCTCTTCTTTGACAATTGAAAGCGGATGGCGTGTTCCCAAAGGGATGGGATAAGCTGTACGCGACAGATCTATATCGCCGTGGGCAGCACCATTGTTTTCAAACTGCTTCTTCAATAATTCAATTTTTTCGATTGCTTTCTGTTTCAGTCCATTCAACCGCATACCCACTTCACGCTTCTGTTCAGCAGGAACAGAACGAAAGCCATCCATCAGGGAAGATATACTGCCTTTTTTACTCAGGTATTTTATTCGTGCCATTTCTACCTCTTCCGGGGCGGAGACCGTCAATTGCTCTATTTCAGACAGGAGAGCCTCTATCTTTTCTATCATCGTCATTGAATCTTATAAACCTATATACAGTACAAAAATAGACATTTTATTACTATTTATCCCGGTTTTTAGTGAAAGATTTGTTTGGCACCACAGCAGGGTAAAGGTTAAATTAGTACTTTTGTCGAATAAAGCATTTTCGAAAATGATCGATAGGGTACGCCGATTTATTGAAAAAGAGAAACTATTCGCACCAGGGGCTACAGTCATAGTAGGGTTGAGCGGAGGGATGGATTCTATGGTGTTGCTCGACCTGCTCACATTGTCGGGATACCAATGTGTGGCTGCTCATTGCAATTTTCATTTGCGTGGTGAGGAATCAAACCGTGATGCCGCCTTTGTAAAGAAATGGTGCAAAGGCATTGATATTCCCTTTACATCTATCGACTTCGATACTACCCAATATGCTGCCGACAAAAAGATCTCTATTGAGATGGCGGCCCGCGAGTTACGTTATGACTGGTTTGAGATTGTCCGACGCCAGTATGTTGCAGAAGCGATTGCCGTAGCCCACCACAAGGATGATTCGGTGGAAACGGTGTTGCTGAACCTGATCCGGGGAACCGGTATCAAGGGTTTGTCAGGAATCATGCCGAAGAACAGGCATGTAGTACGCCCTCTCCTGTGTGTGACGCGTGCCGAGATTGAGGAGTATATTGCTGAACGGGATATGCCTTATGTGTTCGACAGCACAAACGATAATGATATTTTTCTACGGAATTCGCTCCGGTTGAATATCATTCCTCAGTTGGAGAAATTGAACCCGTCGGTGAGAGAAGCCATTTGGCGCACTTCACGGAACCTCTTCGAGGCGGAAAAGGTTTATAGTGAATCTCTTCGTGATATAATAAAGGATTTGTTTCGAGATGATAAAATCGACATTGCGAAGCTCCGTCAAACGGCATCACCCAGGTCAGTCCTGTTTGAGATTCTCTCCCCACTCGGTTTTGGAGCATCAGTGATCGAGGATGTTTATCTTGGTATGGAAAGCACTTCGGGAAAGGTCTTCCATTCGAAGTCATATCGTCTGATCAAAGACCGTGGCGTTTTTATCCTTGATCCCGTAACAGGAAATGAACGGGATGAAGAACTTATCCAAATCCATTTGGAGACGGAAGAGGTAACCGGATCTCTTCATTTACTGATCCGGAAAGAGGAAATGCCCCTCTCCATAGAGAAAAACAGCCGGATCCTGTATGCCGATCTCAGTAAATTGAAATTTCCCCTTACCGTGAGGAGATGGAATAAGGGAGATTGGTTTATCCCTTTTGGCATGAAAGGCAGGAAAAAAGTGAGTGATTATTTCACCGACCGGAAATATAGTTTGAAGGAGAAAGAAAATGCATGGATACTCCTTTCCGGTGATGATATAGTATGGATTGTGGGCGAGCGGCCCGACGACCGTTACAAAATAACGGAAGAAAGTAGCGACGTTTTTGTCGTGGAAATGGTAAATAATGCAATATAGCAAAGAAAAAGTGAAAATTTTCAGGAATCGATGCAACCTTTTTCTTTTTTTTGCATCTATATATAGAGTGGGAAAGTGTTTGGGTAAAATTCCGTAATCCGCTATCCCCAATTTTTCACTATTAATTTTTCACTTTTAATTTTTAGTTCAAATTTCTCAATTATATCAATTATGAAGAATAATACATTTAAAGACTTACTGGTAGTGGGAGTATTTGTTGGTTTTGCTTATTATGTATCCCGTTATTACCAACAAAAAAAACAGAAAGAGAGGGAATTACGCGAAAGCCTCCATTTCCAGTTATTTTAAACCTTTCTTTATGACGTCATTTTTTTGACGTTCTCTATTGACACCCCGAATTAAATTTTGTTCCGGCAACTTCACCATGCCGGAATTTTTGTAACTTTGCGGGTCAATTAACAGTTTTATGCTTACACTCAGAAGAATCAACGAAAACCCGGAAGAGATTATACGGCAGCTATCAAAGAAACATTTCGATGGCCGGGAAGTTATCAGTCAGATCATCGATCTGGATAATACAAGACGCAAGACGCAAACCCATCTCGATGCTATCCTTGGCGAGATCAACACTATTTCCAAGTCCATCGGTCAATTGATGAAAGAGGGAAACAAGGAAGAAGCGGCTATTGCACGTGAGAAGGTGCGAGTGCTGAAAGAGACCTCCGGAGAGTTGGGTGAAACACTGAAAGATGCAGAACAGAAGATAGAGTCCCTGCTGGTCACTATTCCCAACCTGCCGCACGATTCTGTACCGGAAGGACGGACTGCCGAAGATAATCCGGTGGAACGGAGCGGAGGAGAAATTCCGTCGCTCGGTGATAATGCCCTTCCGCATTGGGAGCTGGCTAAGAAGTATGACCTGATCGATTTCGAGTTGGGGGTAAAGATTACCGGTGCCGGCTTTCCTGTGTATAAAGGGAGAGGAGCACGGCTTCAACGCGCCCTGATCAACTTTTTCCTGGACAATGCACGTGATGCGGGATTCACTGAAGTGCAACCTCCTTATCTGGTCAACAGCGATTCCGGTTTCGGAACAGGACAGTTGCCCGACAAAGAAGGACAAATGTACCATGTGGGATTGGATGACCTTTATCTTATTCCTACGGCTGAGGTACCGGTAACCAATATTTATCGGGATGTGATCCTCGAAGAAAAGGAACTCCCTGTCAAAAATACCGCCTATTCAGCTTGTTTCCGCCGTGAAGCCGGTTCCTATGGGAAAGATGTACGAGGGTTGAACCGCTTGCACCAGTTCGACAAGGTGGAAATCGTCTGTATCGACAAGCCGGAAAATTCTTATGAACGCCTCGAGGAAATGGTCAGTTATGTGCAGACGCTGGTCGAAAAGCTGGAACTCCCATGGCGTATCCTGCGCCTTTGTGGAGGAGATATCAGTTTTACTTCGGCGTTGACATTCGACTTCGAAGTCTATTCTACCGCTCAAAAACGTTGGCTGGAAGTGAGCTCGGTATCAAATTTCGAGAGTTACCAGGCTAACCGCTTGAAATGCCGTTACCGGAATGCCGACCGCAAGACAGAACTTTGTCATACCCTTAACGGTAGCGCTCTGGCCCTGCCGCGTATCATGGCTGCGTTACTGGAAAATAATCAGACAGCGGAGGGTATACGGATTCCGGCTCCATTGGTACCATACTGTGGTTTTGACCTGATAGATTAGAAAATCGGGAAACAATGCATAGCGCCGTCACCGTTTTATGGGATGAGTGGCAAATGATAGGCATAAGGGTAGGGGATAATGCCCGGATGGAGAAAAAAGAGTGTTATTTATTTTTTTATTTTAAATGATTGTCATATCTTTGCACACCGAAAATTGAGAATATTCAAACAGCAGGATCAAAGGGGTTTGTCCAAGGTCGTCATTAAAAAGCGTTACAAGCTGATGACCGGCAGCTTCTGCGACCGGAAAAAATAAAAATCAGTATGAAGAAAGAGATCCATCCCAACAATTACCGTCCGGTAGTTTTCAAAGATATGTCGAATGAAGAGATTTTCATTTCGCGATCTACTATTAATGCAAAAGAAACTATCGAAATCGACGGTGTTACCTATCCGTTGGTAAAACTTGAGATTACCAGTTCTTCACATCCATTCTATACCGGAAAACAAAAACTGGTAGATACGGCAGGACGGGTTGACAAGTTTATGAGCCGTTACGGAAACCGTAACAAGAATAAATAAATCCGGTATCCACAGGATTAATGATGTAACAAATAGCGGCGGTCTGACAGGGATCGCCGCTATTTGTTATTTGAGTTATGTATTGATTTTACACAAAAATGTGTACTTTTGTCTTATCTGACAGGACGTATATGTGAAACGTATATGTAAAAACCATAACAGAGGTATTGCTTGCACCCGTTTACGCCTGCAGTTTTATGTCGGGGAAAAAATACCCGGGCCTACAGATAAACAAGTAAAAAGCCAATGAAACGAATAATCGAATCATCTTTAGTAAGTACGGAGTTTCAGACTTTTATTCGGCAAAAGAAGACTTTGATGCTTCTTATTATCATACTGTTATCACTCCCTGCGCCGGGTCAGGTGCAACTGAATGATAATGCGAAAATAAGCCTGTTGACCGCATCGCCGTGGTATGGAGCTGTATATGCTTTTTTCGGCCATACTGCCATCCGTGTGCAGGATGATTCTACCGGCGTGGATCAGGTTTTCAATTACGGCTATTTTGATTCCTCACAACCCCATTTTATCTATAATTTTATACGTGGAAAAACGGATTATATCCTGGGTGGCCTTCCCTTTGAGGCATTTCTCAACGAATACGGATACCGGGGACAGCAGGTGGTGGAGCAGGAATTGAACCTCTCGCCGGCTGAAAAACAACAGTTGTACCATGCGCTTATGGTTAACGTATTGCCTGAAAACAGGGAGTATAGATACAACTATTTCTATGATAATTGTTCCACCCGACCCCGTGATATGGTCGAAGAATATACGGAAGGAATCATCCAATACCCTCCGACCGGCTCAGACCAATCCTATCGAGACCTGGTGCATGAATGTGTGGATGGTTATCCGTGGGTAAAGTTCGGTATCGACCTGCTGATAGGAAGCCCGGCCGACAGTACTATCAATGTGAGGGATAAAATGTTTATTCCGGACTATCTGATGGATTCTTTCGAGGGGGCAACCATTCAAAGAGGCGATACATTGAACGTGCCATTGGTGAAAAACACCGAAATGCTCTTACCTGTTGACAAAGAGATAAATAAAAAAAGCGAAGGGGTTGTATTTACGCCGATTTTAACGGCATTCGCATTGTTGTTGCTTACCATAATCGTCTCCCTGATCCAGCTTATCAAACTCAATAAGACCCAACTTGCCAGGATTTATGACACAGTATTGTTTGTGATTGCCGGATTGGCCGGGATAATACTCCTGGTGTTGATGTATTTCTCGGAGCACCCTGCCACCAATCCCAACTGGAATTTTGTCTGGCTGAATCCGTTCGCTCTGATTGCTGCTTCTTTCTTCTGGATGAAATCAGCAAATAAGGCAGTTTATTTCTATCATTTTATTAACTTTGCACTCTTAACGCTTTTCCTCTTATTATGGTGGTTGATACCACAGCAATTACCGTTGGCAACAATCCCATTTTCAATGAGTTTGTGGTTCAGGTCGGGGATAAACATTTATATATTGAGGAAAAGGCGGTTAAAAAACAAACAGTTCACCACAAGTAAACACCTGAAAGCAGGTTGGGGTGGATTGTAGATTGGTAAATGACAGAATACGGGCATGGTTAGAATACTATCTTCACTGGTTGCTTTTTTTTCAATCACAACGCTTTTTGCGCAAACACCTTCGGGTGAAATACCGAAACTGGTGGTGGGAATCACCATCGACCAGTTCAGGGGTGATTATCTGGAGATGTTCAGACACAAATTCGGGAGCAAGGGATTCAACAGGTTGTTGAATAACGGCCTTGTGTACAGTAATGTATATTACGATTTCCCCAATCTGAATAAGGCATCTTCCATTACGACCATCTTTACCGGCGCCAACCCTTCCTATCATGGAATTATGGCTGAGAACAGGTATTTGGTAGATTCGAACCGTGAAATATCCTCTTTCTTCGACGATAATTATCTGGGAAATTTCACTACTGAAAAACTTTCCCCTCTTCCTGTCAAGGTTTCTACCATTGCCGACGAACTGAAAATCGCTTCAGGAGGACAGTCGGATATCTTCGCTTTTGCTCCCGATGCCTCCCAGGCACTGGCATCCGGAGGACATGCCGCGAGTGGTGCCTTCTGGATTGAAGAAGAGAACGGGAAATGGGGCACTACCACCTTTTACAAGAACAGGCAACCGGTCATTGATCAACATAACCGTAGCGGACAATCGCTCACCTATACTATTAACAGTCTTACATGGCGCCCGGCCATTGACGTGAACCAGTATGACGCTTTTCCGTATACCCGGAACAGGTATAATTTCCAGCACTACCTTGGCCCCGATAAAAAAGACCATTTCCGTCTGTTCAAACAATCGCCTTATGTGAATAAGGAAGTGAACGATATGGCGGTCAGGTTGCTTGAATCGGGATCGTTGGGGAAACGGATGAATCCCGACTTCCTGGCGCTCACTTTCTATGCGGGGAATTATGAAAAAGCACTGGATAAAAATTATTCCGTAGAAATACAGGATACCTATTACCGGCTCGATCAGGAGTTTGGACGGCTGCTCGATGCTATCGACGCATCCGTAGGACTTAAGAATACGCTGATCTTTGTCGTTTCGACAGGATACTTCGATGAGCAGGAGACTCTTCCCGACGGGATGGTTACTTCGGGTGGCGATTTCTATCCCGAACGGAGCCAGGCGCTGCTCAATATGTATCTGATGGCACTTTACGGGAGGGAGCAGTGGATCAAGAAATATTATGACAGGCAATTCTTCTTCGACAGGAAATTGCTGGAAGACAAAAAGATCGATTTAAGGGAGTTTCAACAGAGGGCTGCCGAGTTTCTGGTGCAATCGGCCGGCATTCAGGATGTGATCACTTCCTACCAGATGCTGCATGGCGCCTATAACCAGGATGTACAGTATTACAGAAACGGATTTTATAAAGGACAATCAGGTGATTTGTTTCTTCGGT
>Ga0129314_1000447_pt1 | contig 43785 bp, 43 predicted proteins | sample O1111metagenome_FD_94431 | JGI IMG/M metagenome (GOLD analysis project Ga0129314, IMG submission 94431) | Orangutan individual fecal microbial communities from fecal samples from Wisconsin, USA - O1111 metagenome | ecosystem: Host-associated > Mammals > Digestive system > Large intestine > Fecal... | reverse complement strand
CTTTACCGATATGCTCAATGACAGGGAAGGGATGAAGATCAGTCGGGCCAGTGCCGCCGGGATCCTTAAGGCGGCAGGGATTAAGAGCAGGAAGCATTCCAGGCGCAGGGCAAAGCTCCATCGCGGCCGGCCGCGGAAGGAGGCCGCAGGGGCTCTTTCGAAAAACACCGCCGAAATGCGCCCAATTCCCATATTTCTGGTAGAATGTAAAAATAGGTAAGATCTCTTCCGTTCGTGCCGCCGCGGTGTTTTTTCCGGCCAAGCGGCGCGATTCGTCTGTTTTTTTCCGCACGCATGTCCTTCCCCAAAAGATTTCCGTTGCAAAAAAAGACCGATGCGTTTATACTGCGGCATAATTTCCACTCCGCGCGGGGAGTCCCCGGCGGGCGAATTTCCATCTTTTTCAGGAGGTTTAGAATGGCAACTTACATCAACGAACCGGCACACACTTTCAACGAATATCTTCTGATCCCCGGCTACTCGTCCAGCGAGTGCCGCCCGGAAAACGTCTCGCTGCACACCCCGCTCGTCAAGTTTAAAAAGGGAGAGCGTCCCGCCATTGAGCTCGCTATTCCCATGATATCCGCCATCATGCAGTCCGTCTCCAACGACAAAATGGGCATCGCACTCGCTAAGGCCGGCGGCGTGTCCTTCATCTACGGCTCGCAGTCCATCGAGAGCCAAGCCGCCATGATCGCCAAGGTCAAGAGCCACAAAGCCGGCTTCGTTCCCAGCGACTCCAATATCCGCCCCGATGCCACGCTGGCCGATATTCTTGCCTTGAAAGAAAAGACCGGACATTCTACCGTCGCCGTCACCGACGACGGCACCGCCAACGGCAAACTGGTCGGCATCGTGTCCAGCCGCGATTACCGCGTCAGCCGCATGCGCCCCACTGACAAAGTGTCCGAATTCATGACGCCCCTGGCCCGTCTCTTCACCGCTCCTGACGGCATCTCGCTGAGCGAGGCCAACGATATTATCTGGGACAAAAAAATCAACTCGCTGCCCATCGTCGCCAAGGACGGCCGCCTCACCGCCTTCGTGTTCCGCAAGGACTATTCCGAGCACAAAGAAAACCCCAATGAGCTGCTCGACAACCATAAACGCTATGTTGTCGGCGCAGGCATCAACACGCGCGATTACAAGGAGCGCGTGCCCGCGCTGGTTAAAGCCGGAGCCGACGTGCTCTGCATCGACTCCTCCGAAGGCTTTTCCGAGTGGCAGAAACTGACGCTGGAATGGATCCGCAAAGAGTACGGCGACACGGTCAAAGTCGGAGCCGGCAACGTTGTCGACCGCGAAGGCTTCCTCTTCCTCGCCAAGTGCGGAGCGGATTTCGTCAAGGTCGGCATTGGCGGCGGTTCCATCTGCATCACCCGCGAGACCAAGGGCATCGGCCGCGGTCAGGCCACGTCCGTCATCGAAGTCTGCCAGGCCCGCGACGAATATTACCGGGAGACCGGCATCTACATCCCCGTCTGCTCCGACGGCGGCATCGTCTACGACCACCACATCACGCTCGCGCTCGCCATGGGCGCCGATTTCGTCATGTTGGGACGCTACTTCGCCCGTTTCGACGAAAGCCCCTCGGAAAAGCTGCTCGTCGGCGGCACCTTTGTCAAGGAATACTGGGGCGAAGGTTCCAACCGCGCCCGCAACTGGCAGCGCTACGACCTCGGCGGCGCCGGCAGGCTCTCTTTCGAAGAAGGCGTCGACAGCTACGTGCCCTATGCCGGTCCGCTCAAGGAGAACGTGGAGCGCACCTGCCTGAAAATCAAGTCCACGATGTGCAACTGCGGAGCCCTCACCATCGCTGAGCTTCAGCAGAAAGCCAAGCTCACTCTCGTCAGCGCCACCAGCATTGTCGAAGGCGGCGCGCATGACGTCATCCGCAAAGAAAAAACCTCCACGGAAAAATAGCTTCAGCAGGAACTGCCCGCGCAGGCGGTACAGGCGGCCCAAGCACACCTTGGAGCCGCCTGTGCTTTATCGCGCCGCGGCTTGGACGGATTGGACATGGGAGAGATCTTTTTTCGATAAAACCAGGGATACGGATGCATATTATATTTGTCTTCGAATTGGAACGATGGATCAAATCCCGCTTTCGTTTGACGATGAAACGGCGAGCCGCTGTGCGAGGATCTTGGAATTCCCGCACGGCGGCCCGCCGTTTCATTTTTCGGGGACTCCTTCCGGCGCCGTCACGTTTTCTTTCCGATCTCCCGCCGGCGCGTCTGACGCTGATTCGCTGCGCAGGCTCTCGGCGCTGACGGGGAAGTCGAAGGCGGTCGTCGGGTAGGGCTCGTCTTTCAACGTGAAGTGCCACCATTCGCCGCTGATAGCGCGGAAGCCGTGCTTTATCATCACACCGCGCAGCAGGCGGCGGTTGGCGAGCTGCCGCTTCGTCAGCGACGGCGTGCCGTCGAAGCGCGAAACCCCGCTGAAGAGGTCAAAAGGGCCGCCCATGTCGGCGTCGCGGCCGGAAGTCATCTCGAACAGCGTCGCGTCGACAGTGCTGCCGCGGCAGTGAGCGGAACGTGCGCTGACGTAGCCTTTTTTGAAGATCTGGCTCTTGTCCAGCGTCGGATAGAACCAAGGTTTCATGGCGCAGTCTTCGGCGTCGCGCGCCCAGCGCACAAAATGATCGACGGCGCGCTGAGGACGGTAAGCGTCGTAGATCTTGAGCCGATAACCCTGACGGATCAGGTCGTCGCTGACGTTTTTCAGCGCCGCGGCGGCCTCGCGGGTGAGCAGCGCGCAGGGCTGCTCGTAGCCGTCGATGCGGCTCCCCACGAAATTGAAAGTCGTGGCGTAACGGATCTCCTGGATCACGTCGGGAACAGCTTCAGCCACCAGCACAAAGCCGGAAGCGTCCCGCGACGGGCCGCCGGCCGCCGGACATCCCGGAGCGAACGCCAGCAGCACGGCACCGCACAGCACAACGGCGCGTCCTTTCATGTTCATAGAGTACCGCCTTCCTTTCCTCGTTCGGCGCCGCATCACGGCGCCGAGTCTATTATACCGTTCATACCGTGGCTGAAAGGCCGCGCCGGCGGCCAGAAAAGCCCCGCTAAATGAGAATGAAGATATTGATTATTGCTGACTATAAATTCAAGACAGCAGGGCCGTCCTCCGGTAAAAAAATTCCCGTCCGGGCCTTGTGCCGTTTCGGCCGAGTCCAATGACCCCGCGGGGGAAAATCGCAAAGCGAGCTGCGCAGACCATGCAGCGGCCGAGGAGGCGCTGTGCGTCTCAACTTCCTCACAGCGCCTCAAAAACTATGCGAATATTTTTCAGCATCACATCTTTTCCAGCCGCTGCAAATTGTTTTCGAAAATTTGTTTTTTGACTTTTTCAGACGGCGCCGCTTCACTCTATGTAATTTGCCCCCAATATCATATAATAAGCGCCGAATGAAATCCCCCGAAAAGATTTTACATCATGAGAAAATTTTTCTTTTGGGGATTTCTTTTGGGGATTCAGGAGGAATCTTTCATGACCTTGGACGAACTGAAAACCGGTCAATCGGCAGTAGTTGTGTCTGTAGGCGGCACGGGGGCGCTGCGCCAGCATTTTCTCGACATGGGGCTCATTCCCGGCGCACGGGTGAGCGTTACCCAGTTCGCGCCCATGGGCGACCCGATGGAGCTGATGATCCACGATTACGAGCTTACGCTTCGGCTCGCCGACGCGGCCCGAATCCAGATCCGCGGTCTGACCGAAGCGGAACGAAACGGCGGCGAAGCGCCCGCGCCCGGCTGCAAAGAAGCAGAGCATCCCGGCCTTGGCGAAGGCGGACGCTATCATACAAAGGCCGATGAACACCCGCTGCCCGAGGACGCGGTGCTGACGTTTGCACTGGCCGGCAATCAGAACTGCGGCAAGACGACGCTGTTCAACCGGCTCACGGGCGCCAACCAGCACGTGGGCAATTTTCCCGGCGTCACGGTCGACCGCAAGGACGGCGTGATCAAAGGACACCCTGGCACGCAGGTCACGGACCTGCCGGGCATCTACTCGCTCTCCCCCTACTCCAGCGAGGAAATCGTCTCGCGCCGCTTCATTCTCGACGAACACCCGGCCGGCATCATCAACGTCGTCGACGCTACCAGCATCGAGCGCAGTCTGTATCTGACCATGCAGCTGCTGGAGCTGGATGTGCCGATGGTGCTGGCGCTGAACATGATGGACGAGGTTTACGGGAACGGCGGTTCGATCCGCATCAACGAACTCGAGTCGGAGCTGGGCATTCCTGTGGTGCCGATCTCGGCGGCCAAAGGCGAAGGGATCCGCGAACTGGTGGATCACGCCGTGCACGTGGCAAAGTATCAGGAGCGCCCAGGCCGCCAGGACTTCTGCGATCCTGATGAAGACGGCGGCTCCGTGCACCGCTGCATCCACGCCATCATGCACCTGACCGAGGATCATGCCCGCAGCGCGGACATCCCTGTGCGCTTTGCCGCCAGCAAACTGATCGAAGGCGACCGCCTCGTGCTGGAAGCGCTGCATCTCACAGAGAACGAAGAGGAAATGATCGAGCACATTATCGTACAGATGGAACAAGAACGCGGGCTTGACCGTGCCGCCGCTATCGCCGATATGCGCTTCGAATTCATCCGCAAGCTCTGCCGGCGCACGGTCGTAAAGCCGAAGCAGAGCAAAGAGCGCGAGCGCAGCCGGCGCATTGATCAGCTTCTGACGGGACGCTTCACGGCCATCCCCGCGTTCGTCGCTATCATGGGCGCCGTGTTCTGGCTGACGTTTGACGTCATCGGCGCCTGGCTGCAGGAGCTCATCGAGCAGGGGCTCGGCATGCTGACCACAAAGGTCTCCGTGCTGCTGGCACTGCTGGACGTCAACCCGTCCGTATGCTCTCTGGTGGTTGACGGCGTCCTTGGCGGCGTGGGCAGCGTCGTCAGCTTCGTGCCGATCATCGTCATGCTGTTTTTCTTTCTGTCCATGCTGGAGGACAGCGGCTACATGGCGCGTGTGGCGTTCGTAATGGATCGCCTGCTGCGCCGCATCGGCCTGTCGGGACGCAGCATCGTGCCAATGCTGATCGGTTTCGGCTGCACGGTGCCGGCCGTCATGGCCAGCCGCACGCTGCCGTCGGAGCGCGACCGGCGCATGACTATTATGCTGACGCCATTTATGAGCTGTTCGGCCAAGCTGCCGGTCTATGGGTTCTTCACGGCGGCGTTCTTTCCACGGCACAGCGGCCTGATCATGATCGGACTGTACGCGCTCGGCATCGTCATCGCCGTTCTCGTCTCTCTGCTGGGCAAAAATACGGTCTTCAAGGGTGAGGCGGTGCCTTTCGTGCTGGAGCTGCCCAACTACCGCATGCCAGGCCTGAAGAACGTGCTGCGGCTGATGTGGGACAAAGCGAAGGACTTTCTGCAGCGAGCCTTCACGATTATTTTTATGGCCACGATCGTGATTTGGTTCCTGAAGACGTTCGACTTCCATCTGAATGCAGTCGCAGATTCGCAGAACAGCATGCTCGCCGTCGTCTCCGGCTTTCTGTCGCCGCTGTTCGCGCCGCTGGGGTTCAACGATTGGCGAATATCCGCGGCGCTGGTGACTGGATTCATCGCCAAAGAAAGCGTTGTCGCCACGCTGACGGTCATGCTCGGCAGCACAGAATCTCTGCTGGCGCTGATCTCGCCGCTGTCAGCCGCGGCCCTGCTGGTGTTCTGTCTGCTTTACACGCCCTGTGCAGCCGCCGTGGCTTCGATTAAATGCGAGCTGGGCGGACGCTGGGCGGCCGGCGTCGTTGTCGGCCAATGCGCTGTGGCCTGGCTGTGCGCCTACGCCGTCAGGCTGGCCGGCCTGCTGCGGGGATGGGCGTGATGAACGCCGCCAGCTGGCTGGCGCTCGCCGTTCTCGCGGTCGGATTCCGTTTCGCCTGGCGCGCCTGGCGCCGCAGCGGCGGACGATACGGATGCGGCTCCGCGTCTTCCTGCTCGAACTGCAGCTGCTGCGGGAACTGTCCGAAGCAGGGCAAAAAAGGCTTTTCAGAAGCGGGACATCGTTAGAGTTGAACCGCTTCAAAAACGAGCATTTTCGGCGAAGGACTGTGTATCGATGAGAGACCGTGCAAAAGCAATCCGCCGCATGTGACCGACTGCGGCGGTCTGCCGATCCGCTGAAGCAAATATACGAAGCTTTTCCAAAAGACGAAAAAGCGTCCGCCGGTCGATGAGATTCGATTCATCGACCGGCGGACGCTTTTATTGTCCCACGTGAAACTTTATCCTCAAGAAAGGGCCTTCAACCCGGCGCCTGCCGCGCATCAGCGTATTTTCATCTTTTGCCGTCCCCGAAGATTTTTGCCAAAGAACGGCTCTGCGCTCCGCTTCTACTGCAGTTTGCCGCGCGCGCTCACTGGCAGACGGTCGATCACCTCGCCGCCGCTGACCAAATAAGCGTACTCGTACAGATTGCACACGGGACAAATATGCACGGGGATAATGCGCACGCGCTCGCCGACGCGCACTTTTTCACGGAACGCCGCGTCGTTGATGATGGCATGCTCGTCAAAGACCTTGTCGATGTGCACGCCGGGATATTCAAGCAGCGTGCCGTGTCCCGGCGTAGCGCAGACGCCTTCGCTGCGGCGCTGCATGGTCAGTCCCTTGGCGCCGACGTCGAGGATAACTCGTTCTGCCGTGGGGCGGCTGATCACGGTCGCCAGCACGGCAGCAGCGCAGTGCGTCAGCGTGCCGACGGCGTGGGCCTGCGAAGCGTCCATGAAGATGAACGTGCCGGGGCGCAGTTCGGTAATGCCGCCGAGGATCGGCACTTCGTTCATAAAGGTCGGCGTAGCCCCGTAACTCACGGCTTCGCAGGGCATGCCGGCCTCCGCGGCGAGGCGGGCGAAACGCAGCGTGCGCTCCTGCGCGCCGACGGCGATGCGGACCAGTTCCTCGCGGTCTTTGGCGCTATAACTGTTGCCGTCGTGTGAAAAGATCCCTTTAAACCGCACCGCAGGACACTGACGGAGCGCCGCTCGCCCACTTCGATCTCGACCATCACTTCAGCGGGACTGGCGGCGCCGGCAAAAACGTTTTGAATGCCAGGCAGCACCTCGGGACTGTCGATGCCGAAGCTCACCTTCACGCCGCGCTGCGCCAGAGCGCGGATACGTTCCCATTTCTGCGCGCCGACAATCTCATTGGCGATAAAAATGTCGTCCAGCCCGGCATCGGCCATGGCTTCGGCTTCGCCGACCTTGGCTACGGCGATGCCGCTCGCGCCCATTTCCACCTGCAGGCGCGCCACGGCGGCCATTTTGTGCGTCTTTGTGTGCGGGCGCAGCTTCACGCCGCGGCGGGCGGCGTAATTCAGCATGAACGTCATGTTGTCCCGCATGATCTCGCGGTCAATCAGCAGCGACGGCGTATCGAGATTTTCTATTTTCACAGCGATTCCTCCCTGCGTTTTCCGCTTTGCCGTAAATGCCGGCGATCTTTTTTCACTTTAGATGATTTCCAGTTGTTTTTCAAGGCTGGGCGCGTCAATGCCGGCTTGTTCTGCATGTCACAACAGGCGGCGCAGAAATCCCGACGCAGAGATGAACGACGCGGCGCCAAACTCTCTGCCCCCCGCGCCGGGCGGCTCGCCCGCAATCGCAGAGCTCCGCGCACTCACCGCCGCCGTTATGCCTGAAAAACGAAAAGAGGGAAAGAAAAAGCCTGCACCGCGCTTTTCAAGCGCGATGCAGGCCCCATATGAACCCGAGCGTCTTCCGAAGATCACCTGCTAGATGAGCCCGAACTCCTGCAGCTGAGCCCAAAGCACCACGACGAGGATGACGGGCACAATCACCTTGAAGCAAAGATCCACCAGCCCTCTGCAGCGGAGCTCCTTGCCCGGCGTAAGGGCCACTTCGTCGGCAATAAACTTCGTGCCGACAACCCAGCCGAACATGATGCTCATAACCAGAGAGCCAAGAGGCATCATCACGCCTTCGGAGAGCATGTCGAAAAAGTCGAGCCAGCAGTCAAAGGCCATTGGAATCTTCTTGAGTCCCAGCATCACGCCGGGGCTGTTCATCGCCGCGCCGCCGGCCACGTTGCTGCCAAGACCGTCCAGTGCGACGGGGAGACTCACAACGAAGAGCACCGCCGCGATGACAACGGTCGTTAAGATGCGCCTGGGGGCCTTCCCTTTGCGGACCTGACGGTCAAGCACGTAGGCTACGCAGACTTCAAACAGGGACATAGAGGAGGAAATGGCGGCCAGGAACGTCAGGAAATAGAACAGGAATCCCACAAAGGAACCGCTGAAGCCTCCCATGCCGGTCACGAAGACCTCATGCAGAGACACGAAGAGCAGCGAGGGACCGCCGGCAGGGGCAAGGCCGAAGGCAAAGCACGCAGGCATGACGACCATGCCGGTCAGAACCGCGATGATGGTGTCGGCCAGCGGGACAATGTACATCTCCCGGGAGAGATCCTGATCCTTCGACAGGTAGGAACCATAGGTGATCATGACCCCCATGCCGAGAGACAGAGAGAAGAACATCTGCCCTGCCGCCGTTTTCAGGACCTTGAAAAAACCGATCTCAGGATCGGAGAATACCGCAAAGTCCGGCCTGAACATGAAATCCAAGCCTTTCTCAGCGCCCGGAAAGGTGTAAACGTAAGCGGCCAGCCCAACGAGGATGACGGCAAGGGCGGGAATGGCGTACTTGTTAAAGCGTTCGATGCCGCCCTCAACGCCGCTCATGACGATCACAACGTTAAGGAGCATGAAGATTCCCAGATAGAGAAGCATGTCGGGGCCGTTGCAGATGAAAGCGCCAAAGTAAGCGCCGCTCTTGATGTTCGCGAAATTCGCACCGCCCGAGAACATCGATTCGATGAAAGCGAACATGTACTTCAAGACCATGCCGCCCAAGACGTTGTAAAAAGTGAGAATAAGAAACGGCGCAGCCACTCCCATGTATCCTACCCAGGCGAACTTCTTCGAGACAGCCTGATAGGCCTCAACGGCCCCCTTACCGGTTCTGCGCCCCAGTGCCAACTCTCCAAGCATAATAACAACGCCGACCAGCAGAACCAGCGCCAGGTACACAATCAGGAACGCCCCGCCGCCGCTTTTTCCCATCTTATAAGGGAAGCCCCAGAGATTGCCCAAGCCTACGGCAGAACCAATCGCCGCCATCAAGAAGCCGAACTTGGACCCCCATTGACTTCTTACAGTATCTTTCTCACTTGTCATTTTTCATCTCTCCTTTTTAAATAATTTATGGATGTTCTTTTCTATAGGTGGGGAAATTATAGCACACTATACAGATTAGATATAAAAAAATCCAACCATTCCTTTTTAATTGTATTCTGAATAAAGTGCTTTAATTAATCATAACTTACGCCGATTCCGCATCCACTTAAACGGAAGCCGCCTCACACTGCGCAGCGGGAGGCGAAGCACACCGTCACGTTTTGCCCTTAAATCCCCGCATTCATGTTGAAGCAGACGCGTTTGTTTATAGCTCCTGCTCTCAACGCCTGATACTATGCTCATGCGTCCTTTCAAAAATTCAGTAAGATTCAGGCCGGCCTCTCGGGGCCGGCCTGAATCTTTTACTTGCGCCCGGAGAAACGGCCGCCGAAAAGCGGCAAGATCGCGCGCTCAACAGTCTTCAGCAGCAGATAGGTGATCAGCACGTCGCCGGGCAGACGGATCAGATTGGTCATGGCGCGCGCGGGGAAAATGGCCCATACAGCTTTTTTGTAGAGGATCACAAGCCACAGCGTGTTGCAGCCGAGGTTCACGATCAGCTTGACAAGCAGATGGGCAGCGAACACGCGCACTACCGAAAGCGGACGGCGGTACAGCACCGTGCCGTAGATCACGCCGGCCAGCGCGGCGCTGAGCGTAAAGCCGGGAAAATATACGCCGTCGGGGCGGAGCATGAACTTGATCACTTCGAGCGCGCCGGAAAAGAGCGCCCCTGCGGCCGGGCCGAAAAGATAATCCACCACCTGATTGGGCATGCCGGACAGGCCGACTTTCACATAAGGCCCCAGGTTGATCGTAGCCACAGTGCTGAGGATCACGGCCAGCGCGCACATAACGCCGCAGAAAGCCACCACGCGGATGGAACGCAGCTCGCGCAGCGAACTAAGCCAACGGTTTTCGCCAGCATCCAACGAACGCAGATTGTCTGATGTCACCATACAAAAACGCCTCCTTAGCAGTATTTTCCTCTTACTACATAAGGAGGCGCAGCTCGCCCGATATGCAGCAGCGGGATGCAAAACCCGACACCGCAAGCCCGGAGGCTTTTCGTCCAGCTGTCAACTCCCCGTTCAGCCGGCACTTGACGCATCGGTTTTTACTCTGCTTTAAGATGTCTCCATTATAAACGCCATTTCGGACAATGCAAGACTCTTTTCGGAAAACGGGCCGCATGCTACCATATTCACGGAGAAAAATCGTCGGTTCCAGCCCGCCATGGATGGAAACTGGCGCAAAAGAGGCGGAAATATCATGAAAAAATTTCTCGGTTTTGCGGCCGTCGTCCTGCTGGCGCTGGGAGTCTGGTACGGCTGGAAGCATTTCACAAAGACCCGGAAGCACGGCGTGAGCTTCTACGCCATGGACACGCCGGTCACGCTGACGGCATACGGGCCTCGCGGCAGAGAAGCGTTGTCGCGGGCCCACGCGCGCGTCAAACAGATCGAAAGCGAACTGTCCGTCACCGATCCGCGCAGCGACATCGGCCAGCTTAACGCCGCCGGAGGCGCGCCAGTACAGGTCAGCGAAGACACGGCAGCGCTGACGTCCTTCGCGCTGCACATGAACGCACTGACGGACGGCGCCTTCGATCCTACGCTCTATCCTGTGCTGCGCGCCTGGGGCTTCACAACGGAGAAACACCGCGTACCTGAAGCCGACGAATTGGCGGAACTGCTCAAGCTCACCGGCGCGGACCGCGTCCGCCTCTCCGGACGAGCGCTGCGCCTCGACGAAGGCAGCATGCTTGATCTCGGCGGCATCGGCAAGGGCTTCGCCGGCGACGAAGCGCTGGCCTCCATAGCCGCGGCAGGCGTCGAATCGGCGCTGATCAACCTGGGCGGCAACGTACAGACGCTGGGACTCCGCCCCGACGGCGAAAAATGGCGCATCGGCATCAAATCTCCCGGCGGCGGGCTGATCGGCGTGCTGCGCATCGCGGCGGAGGCCGTCGTAACCTCCGGCGGCTACGAACGCTTCTTCACCGGCCCCGACGGCCGGATCTACTGGCACATCCTCGATCCGCTCACCGGCGCTCCGGCGCGCAGCGGCGTGATTTCCGCCACAGCCGTCGGCCCCAAAGGCAGAATCTGCGACGCAATGTCAACGGCGTACTTCGTTATGGGCGCGGAAAAAGCCGCCGCGTACTGGAAGGAACACGGCGGCCCCGGCTTCATACTGCTCAGCGAAGACGGCAAACTGTGGATCAGCGAAGATCTGAACGCACGCTTCACCGTCGACCCCGCTTACGCAGAGGCAGAAGTAACGGTAGTGCGGCGATGAAAAAATTCATCCCCGCCGCCGTTCTGCTGCTTCTGATCGGCTGGTGTCTGTGGAGCTGGTTCGCGCCGCCCGGCCGGATTGTCGAGATCGTGCAGCGCGGCAGAGTGACCGCCCGCCTCGATCTGAGCCGCGAAACAGGTTCGCGCACCATCGACATCCTCGCGCCCGGCGGCGGGCTCAACCGTCTGCTCGTCGAAAAGGGGCGCGTCAAGGTACTCTGCGCCGACTGCCCCGGCCGAGACTGCGTGAAAATGGGCTGGCTGCGCTCGGCCTCGCTGCCGCTGGTCTGCCTGCCGCACGGACTGACGGTGCGCTACGCGCCGCACAGCGAAGGCGAACTCGACAGTCTGTCGCAATAGGAGGAAAAAAATGAACACGAAAAACTTTGCGCGTTTGGCGCTGCTCACGGCGCTGTCGCTGCTGCTCTTTACTGTCGAAATAGTTCTGCCGGCGCCCCTTCCCGTGCCCGGCGCCAAATTGGGACTTGCCAACGTTGTCACTGTCTGGGCGCTCTACCACTGCACCGCTAAAGAAACGCTGCTGGTGCTGCTGGCCCGCATCCTGCTCGGCGCGCTGCTGAGCGGCAACGCCGGGGCGCTGGCCTTCAGTCTGTCGGGAGGACTGCTCTGTTTGGCCGGAACTCTGCCGCTGCGCCGAGTCATCCCCGAACGCCGCCTGTGGCTGTGCAGCGCCGTTGGCGGCATGCTGCACAACGTCGGGCAGCTGGCGGCCGCCATTGCCGTGACACAAACCGCGGGACTGCTTTCCTATCTGCCGTTCCTGCTGGTCAGCGGCATCGTCTGCGGTTCGCTGACGGGGCAGATCGCCCAGCAGACTTCCGCGCGGCTGCGCTATTACAAAACTCGCGACCGCGACGATCTGCCGTCGCAGAATCTTTGACCGCAGATCGTCGATTCATTTTTTAGGGAGGAGAAAATTTCATGAACTCCCACGCGCTTACGCGCCTCGCCGTGGATTTCGCGATGACGGCGCTGATGGCCTATCAAGTCGTCGGCGACGCCGCTCATGAGATTCCCGGCCCCTTGTCGGCGCGCTCTTCATCGTTCGCGCGGTCCTGAATCGGCACTGGTTCGCGCATTTTTTCAGCGGGCGCGCCACACCGATGCGCGTGCTGCAAAACTTTCGTGAGCCTGCCGGTGCGGCTCGACGCCGTCCTCAGACTCAAGCTTCACCGCGGTGCGTCCGCCTGGCTCTCTCGGCTCACGGCGGCAGCGCTGGCCGTCTGCGGGGCGCACGCCTTCGGACGCGTCGACGCGCAGGGATTTCCGACGCTGCGCGGCCAGTTCGCTTTCTTCGACGAAACGCAGAGCGATTTTGCGGTGCTGTACAGTTATTTTTCCATCATGACTCTGTTCATCTGCCTTTCTTATTACGCGGGGAGAGCGCTGCGGGCATTTCTGCCGGCGGGAAAGGATACTGCGCGATGAATCTGAACTATGAGGGAATCGCTCTTGCTGCCGCTTCGCTGTTGATCACTGCCGCCTGTCATCCGCTCGTGAGCAAGGCGGAATACTGGTTCGGGACGCGCGTCTGACCACTGTTCGCCGCCGCGCTGATCTGCCTGCTTGTTTCCGCCTGCCTGCGCGGCGTCGCTTCGCCCATCCTCGCCTTTCTAGGCGCCACCAGCTTGCAGAGCGTCGTCGAGTTGAAAGCTCAGGCCAAGCGCGTCAAAAAAGGCTGGCACCCCAAGAATCCGCGGCGGAAATACGAACCATAAGACCACGGCGGCACGCCGGATTTGTTTCCAACGTGCCGCCGTGGTCTTATTTCGCGGTTCTCTTGAACGGCGCTCAGTCGCGCACGGTCGCTTTGCCGACTTTGGGCATCTTTTCGACGGTGATGGCCTCGATGTAGTAAAAAGGCTCCATCGTGTCCTTCTCGAAGACAGAGGGCACGCTGCCCTCGCGCAGGATGCCGCGAACTTTGACCCACGATTTTTCGGACTGAAGCTGCGACAGATCGCGGTCGTACTTGAATTCGAAGTTCACGTAGCCGCCCGTGCAGAACGGGCAGATCGGCCCTTTGCGCCCCACGTAGGTGAAGCCGTCGAAGTCCATGTAAAAGCCTTCAATCTCCACCGACTTGCCCGCATATTTGTCGAAGTTCAGGAACCAGTCGTTGATCTGGGTCATGTAGAGACGGTTGCCGACGACGATGTCGATTTTGCGCGCGTCGAAGGCGGCGCGGTCCTTCTCGATGTCGTGCGGATAATTGTAAAGCAAGATGTCCGGCCCCTCGATGATCAGCATCCCTGCCTGAGCGGCGATCTCCGCCAGATAGTCTTCCAGCTTCTCCGCTTCCTCTTCCGGCAGGGGCACGGCGGCGAAAAGGGCCGAGGCGAGCAGCGCCAACAGAAACGCCCCAAGCGCGCTTTTTCCTCCGAATTTCATCATTTCTTTAATCGTCCTTTAGCCCGCCTGCGTCACTGCGCCCGCCGGAATCCGTGAAAGTGCGAGCCGGAGACGGCGGCGGCGAAAAGGGCCATGTTGACGATCACGATGCACGATCCGGTAGGAATCGAATACAGATAGGAAAGGAACATGCCCGTGAAAAAGCAGCCGACCGAGATCGCCGCCGACAGCAGCACCGTGCTCCTGAAACGGCGGCAGACCCGCATCGCCGTCAGCGACGGGAAAACGATCAGGCTGGTGATCAGCAGCGTTCCCATCATGCGCATTCCCAAAACGACCGTCACGGACGTGAGCAGGGCGATGATCATGTTGTAGCGCCCCGTGCGGATCCCCGCCGCCTGCGCGAACGTCTCGTCGAAGGTGACGGCGAAGATGCGGTTGTAAAACAGCACGTAGAGCAGCAGCACCGCCGCGCTCAGCGCCGACGAAAGGATCACGTCGGAACGGCTCATGGCGAGAATGCTGCCGAACATGTAATTGCACACGTCCACGTTCATTCCCGTCGAAAGCGAGACCGCCGCCACCCCGACCGCCAGCGCGCCGCTGCACAGCACAGCCGTTGCCGAATCGCCGCGGATGCGCGAGCTGCTCTTGATCTGCAGCAGCAGAAAGGCCGCCACGATGCAGGCCGGGACCGCCAGGCTCAGCGGCGCGAGGTCAAGCGATTTCGCCAGAGCCAGAGCCGCGAAGGCCACGTGAGCCAGCCCGTCGCCGATCATCGAATAGCGCTTCAGAACCAGGCTGGTTCCCAGCAGCGAAGCGCAGAGCGAGACCAGACAGCCGACGACCAGCGCGTTGATCACGAAAGGATAGGACAACATCTGCAAAAGGTCGCTCAGCATAACTTCGCCCCGCCCTCTTTAGCAGCCGCGCCGCTCAAGACGCGGAACGGGGCGCAGTCGATAAAACGGCGGCCGGCCGCGCTTTGCGAGTATTCCTCAACGGAGCCGAAGAACAGCTGGCGGCCGTTGAGATGAATGATCTGCCGGGCGCAGCGCAGAGCACTCTGCACGTCGTGGGTGATCATGACGATCGTCATGCCCTGCTCGCGGTTCAGCTCATTAAGGATCTGGTACATTTCGTCCTGCATGCGTGGATCCAGCCCCGCCGCCGGTTCGTCCAGCAGCAGGAGCGAACGCGTGGCGCACAGGGCTCGGGCCAGCAGCACCCGGCGCTGCTGCCCGCCGGAAAGATCGCGGAAACATTTCTTTCTGAAATCCTGCATCCGCACCAACCGCAGCTTCGCCTCGGCTTCCCGACGGTCACCCTTGCCGAAAAAGGGACGCAGGCCGCAGCGCCGCAGCTGCCCCGACAACACCACTTCCTCGACGCTGGCGGGAAAATCTTTCTGCACCGCCGTCTGTTGGGGAAGATATCCAATGCCTCCCGCGCGCGCCTCTGCGCCCACTTCCACCGAACCGCCGACCAGCTTGACGAGCCCCAGCAGTCCCTGCATCAGCGTGCTCTTGCCGGCGCCGTTCTCGCCGACAATGCAGAGGTAGCCGCCGACGGCAACTTCAAAGCTGACGTCCTCCAAAACCTTTCTGCCGTCGTAAGCGAAGCTCGCATTACGGCACGCGAGGAGGCTCATTTTAGTTCAGCGCCTCTTTGAGGACGTCCAGATTGCAGCGCATCAGATCAAGGTAGGTGATTCCCTTTTCGAAATCCTCAGCGCTGACGTTGTGCACCGCGTTCAGCTGCCGTACCTGGGCGCCCGTGGCGTCGGCGATGGCGCGGGCCATCTGACCGTTCGACAGCTCGATGTGGAACACGACGGGGATCCCGTCCCGCTTCACCTTATCGATCAGGAAAGCGACCGTCTCGGGATTCGGCTCCGTCTCAGCCGAACAGCCGGGGAACGCAGCGTAATACTTCAGGCCGAACTCGCGGCAGAAATACAGGAAGGGGAATCGGTCGCCGACGATGATCTCGCGGCGCTTCGAGCTCTTGATCAGCTCGCGGAAGTCTTTGTCCAGACGGCGCAGCTGCTCAAGATACGCGGCCGCGCGGCTGGAGTACTGCCCCTTGTTCTCGGGATCCAGCCCGGCAATCACTTCGCTGAGCTTCTTCACGATCTGGATCGCGTTTTCGGGCGCCGTCCATACGTGCTCATCCAGCTCCTCGCCGTCGTGGTGATGATGGCCCTTTTCCCCGGCGTCATGATCGTGCCCGTGGTCACAGTTGGGACCATGGTCATGATGAGCATGCTCGTGATCATTGCCGCCATTGTGATCGTGATTGTGCTGCATGCCCTCGACGATCTCTTCAGGCACGGTCTCCACCAAGTCCATCAGCTTCACGACGAGGGGGGCTTTGTCCTTGCCGAAAGAGGCCAGCACCTTGTCGACCCAGGCGTCGGAATCGCCGCCGACATAAACGAACAGACCGCAGTTCTGCAGGTCGAGAATGTCTTTTACCGTCGGGTCGAAACTGTGGCTCTCCATGCCCGGGCGCAGCAGCATCTTCACGTTGGCCGCGTTGCCCGTAATCTGGCGGACAAAATCGTACTCAGCAAAGTTGGAACAAATGACGCTGAGTTTTTCAGCTTTCGCCGCCGGAGCGGCAAAAGCGGCACCGCCGGCGAAAACCGTCGCGGCGCACAGAGCGAAAAATTCTTTCTTCATCATAAGGGATCTCTCCAATTCCATTCAAAAAATCGACTTGCAAACCGACATACGCGTGGAAAAACGCGCGCCGTCTAATTGGAGAGCTTGACCTTCAGAGCCACCAGCGTCACGCTTTCGCGCCAGAGACTCTTCCTCTGCACGGAAGCGCAGGCCGCGCCGGCATGCCGCGCGGCATAAAAGCACGCGGACGCCACGCCGACGGCGAAGCCTGCCAGCGCCTTGACGCACTCGCCCATCTGCGCGCAGACGGGACAGCCGTGCCCGTAGCAGTCATGAACGGCCTCAACGAACAGATACGCCACCGAGCAGAGCACTGAAAGGGCCAGGAAAAGACAGAGCACGAGGCTCAATATTCTTTTTTTCTTCATGCCTGCCTCTCCTCCAGTCCGAAAAAAATCGCCGACATTTGCCGCCGGCGGCTCCGGGCGTTCGTCCAGCCCTTAATTTTCATTATACAAAGCTGGATTAGCTATGTCAAACTCGCTTGTTTTACATGAAACGGCAGGCCTCCCTGCACACTGCCTTCGGCACAGCGCGCGGCGAAAGCGCGAAATACGCGGATTTTCATCGTGCGTCGGATAAATTACAACACCGCGGTCACCCCGCTTTCCGCGAAAACAACAAAAACAAAACGCGAAATGGCGGAAGCTCTCGTCTATAATTGAACGGCGAGGTGACGATCATGCCCTACAATTCCTTCGACGACTATCCGATGAGCTGGCGCCCGAAGCTGGACCGCAGTGAACGCGCGCTCTATCTGACGCTGGCGCGCACGCTCGAGGACGATATCGCCTCCGGCGCGCTCAAGCCCGGCACGCGCCTGCCGCCGCAGCGCGAGCTGGCCGACTTTCTCGACGTCAACGTCAGCACCGTGGCCAAAGCTTTCAAGCTTTGCGAGCTCAAAGGGCTGCTTTCCGCCACCGTCGGCAGCGGCACTTTCGTCGCCTACAGCGCGCTCACCGACCGGCAGTTCCTCGAACGGGGCGCCGGCGCTCACGTCATTGACATGAGCAGCGTCCAGCCGGAAGACTCGGCCAACGCCGCGCTGCTGGAGATGGCCCGCGAGCTTTTCCGCCGCGACGAGGCCGCCGCGCTGTTCAGCTTTCATGCCCAGGGCGAGGACGAGTGGCAGAAAGACGCCGCCGTCACGTTCATGCGCCTGTGCGGGCATGAAGCGCACCGCGAGCAGATTCTGTTCGCCAACGGCGCACAGAATGCGATTTCGGCGATCTTTGCCTCAATGTTTCGCCGCGGCGAAAAGATCGCCGTGGACGACCACACGTATCCCGGCGTCAAGTCGGCCGCAGCCATGTTCGGCATCAAGCTTGTGCCTGTCAGGAGCGGGGACGAAGGCATGGAGCCGTCCGACCTCGAACGTCTCTGCCGCAGCGAAAAGATCCACGGCGTCTATCTGATCTCAGCCTGCCACAATCCCACTACCGCCACGCTGCCGGAGGACCGCCGCCGCGAGATCGCCGCCGTTCTGCGCACCCACGGCGCGCTGCTGATCGAGGACGGCACAAACCAGCTCATGCAGCGCGGCGTGCCCTCCGTGTCGAGTTTCGCACCGGAACGCAGCCTCTATATCGCCACGATGTCGAAAGTCATCGCGCCGGGCTTGCGCGCTGCCTGCACGGCCGTGCCGGAAGCCTGTAAAGAGGCCGTCGCCGGCGCGCTGTACAGCTTGAACGTCGGCGTCGTGCCGATGATGGCCGAACTGGCGGCCCGCGTCATCGCCTCCGGCCAGTTCGAGCGTATCGTCGCCGCGCACCGCCGCTGTACCGGCGAGCGCAGCCGCCTCGTGCGCGCAGTTTTCCCCGACACGATATGCCGCGGCGGCGACGCCGACATCTTCCGCTGGCTGACGCTGCCCGAACGCTTCACAAGCGTGCAGTTCGAGCGCGCCGCCTTGGCCCGGGGTGTTCGCGTCGCCGCCGCCGAACGCTTCGCCGTCGGCAAAACGCCGCCCGCCCGTGCTGTGCGCGTCGCCTTCTGCACGCCGCCGCTGCCGCAGCTCGAAACGGGACTGCGGGTTCTCGCCGAATTACTCGGCGGCTGATGCTCCTCAACAAAAGCGTTCGCCATGCAATTTTATTATTGCATGGCGATTTTTTTTGGTCTATAATACGCTGCGCAGGGAAAGCCCGCTTCCCTCCAGACAAGCACCCAATAAAATTCAGCCGCGACGGGCTTCCATCGAAGATGCTCCGCATGGAACATCTTTATGCAAAGTATGGCGGCGCTTTCATTCATCCCGAGGAGGCTGTGAACATGAAATTTTTCGGAAAAACTGTCGCCGCGCTCGCGGCGCTTGTGATCATGCCGCTGGCGGCCCGCGCCAACCTGCGCGTCGCCACCGCCAGCACCTACCCGCCCTATGAATTCCTCAACGAAAAAGGTGAGCTGGATGGCTTCGACAAGGATCTCATGGAGGAGATCGGACGCCGTCTCGGCGAAAAGATCGTCTGGCTTGACACGGGCCATTACGACATGGTCATCCCCTCGCTGGTTACCGGCCGCGTTGACGTCATCGCCGCCGGCATGAGCGCCACGCCCATCCGCGCCAAGCGCGTGCTCTTCTCCACTCCCTACGTGCCCACAATGGCCTCGTTCGTCACCGCACCCAACGTCGCTGTGAAAAAGCTCGAAGATCTGCGCGGCCTGCGCGGCTGCGTGCCCGTCGGCACCACGCAGGACGTCTTTCTCACGCCGTTGGCGGGGAAGCTCGGTTTTCAGATCAAAAACTTCGCCAAGATCGAAGAGTGCCTGTGGGACATCGTTACCGGGCGCAGCGACTTCACCCTCATGGACGTGCCTGTTGCCGATAAGACCCTCGAACTGCCCAGCTTCAAAGGCAAAGCCGTGCGCGGCTACACCTTCCAGCTCACCGGCGCCGGCAAAGCGCTGGCCGTCAATCTCGACAACACCGCGCTGAAAAACAAGCTCGACGGCGCCATCGCCGCCATGGAAGCCGACGGCGCTCTCCCCGCCCTGCGCGAGAAGTGGAAGCTGGGGAAAAAGTAATCCGCGCGCCACAATCCGCCTTATAAAAGACTGCGTCCCCCGAACTTCTGTCAGTTCGGGGGACGCGATTTTCTGGGGCAAACATTTCAATTCAGAATCCGGAATCAACTGAGAACATGTCAACCGCCAGTGAAAATGTCACTGTAACTGCTCTTTGAAAAAGTCACCGCAGCCCCGTTTCTTCAAACAACAGATTCTCAAAAAAAGCTTTTGCGGTGACATTCCTCATGTCGTGATTTTGGGATAAGACGTCCGTTATGCTTTTGCCTTCTGACGGCGTACGCCGCCGTGGGAGCCCACTCTTTTGCCCTTTTCAGCCTTCTTCATTTTAATCCGTCTGCCGCAGCATCTCCGCGGGCACCTTCTGCGGCGGCGAGCGATACGACTTTGCCCGACGCCTCCTTGGCCGTCATACGGCTGTGATAAGCGCTCCGATAGCTCTAATACGATCCAGTTCTTTTCGTGACAATGTCGTTCGTTTACGTTTCATGGATGCCGTTATTCCAGAACAACATTTTTTAAACAGCTGCAAGTGATCTTAATCTCCGGGCAAGACATGAATCCGATAATGCCTCTTGCGGAAAAACAAATCTGTGGTAGAATATTACAATAATGCTATGAGCATTAAAGAACCGCCCCCGATCGAAAGCGTTCGGCTCACGGAAACGCAGATGTTTCGGGCGGCACAGCAGTACCGTAACAGGTAACAGAAATATGGAGGTTAGCAACAGAAACATGTCGTACAATGAAAGACTGAGAAAAGCGTCAAAGTATTGCGAGCGCAACGGCAGTTACCGCGTGATCGCCGGCTGCGGCGAGAAGAAGCTTCTGCTCGTCCGCAACGCCACTGGTTACGTCAAAACCGCCCTGCTCGGCGAATGACGTTTCCCCCGCGCGGGGAAAACGTTCCGTGACTTTTCAGCGCCTCGATCCTTCGGGATCGGGGCGTTTTCTATGGAGCGAAAGAGCGTCTTGCCAAAACAGTGTCTCTCGTATAAAAATAAAGTGTCACGGAGGTGAAAAACATGACGGAGAACGACAGCCTGCGCGCCTTGAGCGACCGGCTGCGCAGTTTCTGCGAAGAGCGCGACTGGGATCAGTTCCACAATCCAAAAGATCTGGCCATCGGCATCGCCACCGAGGCCGGCGAGCTGCTGGAAATCTTCCGCTTCATGAACGCGGGGCAGCAGGCGGCGCTGCTGGCCGGAGACGAAACGCGCGAGCACATCGAGGACGAGCTGGCCGACGTGTTCTTCTTCGTGCTGCGCTTCGCGCAGATGAACAGCATCGACCTCGGACGCGCGCTGGAACGCAAAATGGCGAAAAACGCGCGCAAGTACCCGGCGGACCAGTGCCGCGGCGACAACCGCAAGCGGTGAAAGCGAGGCGGTCACATGGAAATACGCGATTTCTGGAAGGCGACGCTGAGGCAGGACGCCGCCTCCATGCGGAGGTTCTTCGCTCCCGGCGCCAGCGTGCGCTGGCACAACACAAACGAATCTTTCAGCGCCGAAGAGTTCATTGAGGTCAACTGCGAATATCCCGGCGCGTGGGACGGCGAAGTGGAACGGGTCGAACGGATCGGCGATCTGATCGTTACGGCAGTCCGCGTCTTCGCTGCGGATCGGGAGTTGTCCTTCCACGTCGTTTCCTTCTTCCATGTGCAATACGGCAAAATCGTCTCCATCGACGAATACTGGGGCGACGACGGCGCGCCGCCCCAGTGGCGGCTGGACAAAAAAATCGGCAGAGCCATAAAATGATCCCCGTTCCGCCGCGAACGCGTGCGGGGCCCATGAGGATAAACACGGCGCGTCCGCCGGCCGGAAGAATTTTCCGGCCGGCGGACGCGCTTTTTCTTGGAAATCACGCTTTCGTTTTCGGCATCAGAATCTCGCGCGCGGCTTTGATGAAACGGTCGGTCTCGATGGGGACGCGCAGGCCGAGCGTGAAGTGCCGTTCGTCGATGCAGGGGGGGATGAGAATGGAGCGCCGACGCAGCCGGGCTGCCAGCTCCGGGGCGGTGATACCGCCGCGTTCGATGCGGCAGAGCACCCAGTTGGCGTCACTGGGCAGCGGATGCAGACCGGAAATGCGGCGCAGACGCCCGATCAAGCGCGGCATCAGGCGCGTGACCACGTCGACCGTACTGGAACGGAAAGGCATGATATGTTCAAGCGTCGGTGCAAGGTAATGGGCAAGCGGGCTGAGAGCAGGGGCAAACTGGCGGGCGCGCAGGGCAGAGATCCAGCTTTCGCCGCCGACAGCGTAGCTGAGCGGACAGAGCGAGAGCGCCAGAGAATCGGTGAAGGAGCGGATCACGGCGGCGCGCGCTTCGCGGCGCACCCCCGACCACAGCGAGTTCGTGATGCTGCCGTAGGTAAAGTCAATAGCCCGTTCGTCGAGGATCAGCCAGCCGCCGCCGGCCAGCCAGCAGTCAAGTTCGGACAGCAGCTCGGCGGGCGGCATGAGGGCGGCGGACGGAAAGGCAGGATTGCCGAAGATAAGCAGGTCGCAGCCGTCCAGCGCTTCAGCCATCGCGCCGCGGGGAATGCGGTAATTGTGCTTAAGCGGCAGCGCAAAAGTTTTCACGTCCAGGCCGCAGCGTTTCAGGACGCGCTCGTACGAACTCGGACACGGCACGGGCAGCAGCGCGCGGCGTGCTCCGCCCGCACTGGCGGCGAGCAGGGCGATCAGCTCCTCTTCGCGCTGCGAAACGGCGATTTGTCCGATCTGCACCCCGTGGCGCAGCGCGATGGTCTGGCGCAGCGCCGTGAAGTCGGGATCGACGGGCGCGTCGTACTGCTCGCAGATGGCGGCCGTCAGCGCCGCTTTGATGGCTTCCGGCGTGCCGAGCGGATTGGCCCGCACGCTGAAATCGAGAATTTTGACCACGGCGCCGCCTCCTCTGCCGGTGAATTTTATTCAGTATACCTCAAAATCCGGCGGATGGAAATCGACGCTGCGGATCAGAACGCCGGCAGCCTCTTCTTTCGCAGCGGTCACCGCCCCTCCGACGCAGCGGACGGGATTCACAAAGCGCGCTGCGCGGACTGTGCGGCAGCCGGGACAGCCCCGAGCGGCTGAAAGGCGCCCCGCAAACGATATTGATACGTTCTCTCAAGAGTCGGAAGAAGAATCCGCTTCGGCCTTTTTCCGATCCCGACGCCGGCAGCGCTCTGCCCGCCGTACAAACATGTCAACAAACAATAGTCTATGGAAACTGATATTTTATTTCTATGGTAGAATGACGGAAAAGCCGCCATCTTTACGAAAACGGGAGAACACATGGAAAACTATCTGCTTTGGATCACGGCAGCCTGCTCGCTGGGAGCGGCAGCCGCCTGCGTCGTTTTTATCTTTGTCCAGAAGCGCGGCCGCATCGCCACGGAGGATCTGCTCATGGAACTGCTCCAACAGGAGCTGTCTGACCAGAGCGAAGAAGCGCTGCGGCGAAACTCGGAAATGCGCCGCGAGCTGAACGAAACGCTGCGCGCCAGCTCAATGAACCTTACCGAGTCGGTGCGCGTCATCGGCGACCTCCAGGCCGACCGTATCGAGCGGCTGGAAAAGCGCAGCGGCGACCTCAGCGTCGCCGTGGATAAACGCCTCGAATCTCTGCGGGCCGACCTGCTGGGGATGCGCCAGGAAAATCAAGCGCAGCTGGAAAAGATCCGCGCCGGCGTGGAAGAGCGTCTGCAGGAGACCATCGACAAGCGTCTGGGCAGTTCCTTCGCGCTCGTACAGCAGCAGCTCGAAGCCGTACAGAAGGGTCTAGGCGAGATGCGCAGCCTGGCCGGCAGCGTCGGCGATCTCAAGCGCGTGCTCACCAACGTCAAGGTGCGCGGCTCCTGGGGCGAGGTGCAGCTGCGCGCCATCCTCGAACAGATTCTCTCGCCCGAGCAGTATGCCGCCAACGTGGCGATCCGCTCCGATTCGCAGGAGCGCGTCGAGTACGCCGTTCGCCTGCCCGGCAGTGGGGACGGCGAGCCGCCCGTGTGGCTGCCGATCGACAGCAAATTCCCTCTGGAAGACTATCACCGCCTCTGCGACGCCGCGTCCCGCGGCGACGAACAGGCCGCGGGAGCAGCGCGCGCAGCCCTCCTCAAAGTACTTGAAAGCGAGGCGAAAGACGTCTGCGAAAAGTATATCGCGCCGCCGCACAGCACTGACTTCGCCCTGATCTTCCTGCCCGTCGAAGGGCTGTACGCCGAAGTGCTGCGCGACCCCGCCGCGGCCGAGCGGCTGCAGCGCAAGTACCGCGTCGTCGTCGCCGGCCCCGCTACGCTGGCGGCCCTGCTCAGCAGCCTGCGCATGGGCTTCCGCACGCTGGCGATCCAGCAGCGCAGCGGCGAAGTGTGGGAACTTCTCGCCTCCGTGCGCAGCGAGTTCGGCAAATTCGGCGAAGCCCTCGACAAGGCGAGGCGCCAGCTCAACGCCGCAGCCTCGTCCATCGAAGAGACCGGACGCCGCACCCGCGTCCTGCGCCGCCGCCTTGACGCCGTGGAACATCTTACCGACATGGCCAATTTCCAGCTCTGCAGCGAAGAAAATGCCGAAGCCTCTGAGCCGGAAGATCATACCGATTCTTAAGCGTCTCTTTCGCCCCCCTTTGTCCCGACAACGGCAGCCGCTCCGGTTCGAACGGGGAAGTCCCGTTATCTTGACAGAGACTGTGTTCCAAAAGACTGAAACCGTCCGATAAAAACTCTCTCTGGGCGCCTCGAATGGCATGCCTCGCTTCCGATGATCGAAGCCGATCTGCTCCGGCTGCCTCACCGTCAGCATGATCTTTCAGCACTTCAATCTGCTGGAGCGCGGCTCTGTTTTCGAGAATGCGGCCTGTCCGCTCAGGTATTGCAGCACAAAAACTGGAACTGGCAGAGCTGCTCGACAAGGCGGCGCTTCCCTTTCGCAGCTTTTCGGCGGTCAGAAACTGCGCGGCGCCATTGCCCGCGCGTCGGAGAATGGACGGTGCCGCCGCAGAAAAGCCTTTCGGGCGGAACGTTCCCGTCCGAAAGGCTTTTTCACCTTCGACACACGCTTTCAATCAGCGCGGACTACATCGTATGATACTGACACTTGCTGCGAGCAATGTCGAAAAGGTCGCGCATATAGCAGGAAAGCCGCAGCTTTTTCCGATAACAGAAGTAAAAATGCCGCTCGAAGCCATGACAGCGCAGCGGATAACATTTGGTTAGTGTCTCCACACGCGTATCGCCCTGAATGTAGCCGTAAGGGCAGACCATCACGGCGTTGAGCTGCGCGGTGATCAGCTTGGCGGCTTCCATGTTGAACAGTTCGAGCAGCACGCGCGGCTCGAACTGGCACAGCTGAGCGAGATGGTTCTGGATGGTGCGCACGCTGTGTCCCGAAGAGAGATTGACAAAATTTTCTTCCCTGGCCTCGCTCAGTTCAATCTCGGTTCCCTGGCCGATGCGGCGGGAGATGGATGTCTGCTTGGAGGCCATGAGGACGATCTGCTCGTTCTCCAGCAAACGGTATTCCAGATCGTTCTGCTTCGACGCAGTGGTAATGAAGGCCACGTCGCAGCCGCCTTTGCTGAGCAATTCCTCGAGACGGACGGAAGGCAGTTCTTTCAGCTCGACGGTAACAAGAGGATAGCGGGCGAGAAAAGCAGGCAGGATCTGCGGCAGCAGGGAGATGCTGCGCTGCGTCGAAATGCCGATGCGCAGCGTGACGCGGTGTTCGTTTTTCATTTCGGCGATCTCACTGAGGAGATTCCGCTCGGCCGTCATGATCTCGCGCATGCTTTCGACATAACGCTGACCGGCGTAGGTGAGCGTCAACTGTTTGGCGCGGCGGTCGAAGATCGGCAGCCCCAGCTCGTCTTCCACGGCTTTAACGGTCTGCGACAGCGACGGCTGGGAGATAAGGAGTTTCTTCGCCGCCGCCGTGATGCTGCCTGCCTCGAGAATAGCCATGATGTAAGAAGCGTGTTTCAAATTCAATCGTGCCGCCTCCTTCGATGTATACTGTATAAATATCTTTGACCATAATTGTGTCCTTATGGGCGCATAAAGCTTTTAGTATTGGCGTTTTTCCTAAAAAAGCTGAATAATAAAATCAGCATTATTAACTCAATCCCGTTTACGTTTAGAGGAGGAATTGTAAGTGAAAAAGTTCGTATACGCGCTGTTGGCTGTATCTCTGCTCGGCGCCGCGGCCGTTTCCGCGGGGGCCGAAGAGTGGAAGTTCACCCGCAAGATTGACGTGGTCTGCCCATGGGGCGTAGGCGGCGGCGCCGACAGCACGCTCCGCCCCATGGCCAAGCTGCTCAAGGACATCCTCGGTGTCGAGGTCGAGGTCGTCAACGTTTCCGGCGGCTCGGGCGTTAACGGCGTGGAATATACCTACAAGCAGCCCGCCGACGGCTACACCTTCATGCTGGGCACGCAGAGCCTGATCATGCAGGACCTGCAGGGAGCCACCTCGATGAACTTCCGTTCTGAGTTCATTCCCGTCGCCAAACTGGTTCATTCCATCAACATCATTGCCGGCTCCAAGAAAGCCATGGATCAGAAGGGCTATCACACGTTTTCCGAAATGATCAAGTACGCCACGGAGCATCCGTTCGAGATCAACGTGGGTATGCTCACTGCCACGGGCGCCGACGGCGCTTCGCTGCGCCAAACGCTGGCCGGGCTTGACGTCAACGAAGTCCCCTACTCCGGCGGTTCCGAGATGAACTCCGCGCTGGTGGGCGGCCACATCGACATGATGATTACCGGTACCGACGAAATTGCCGGCCTGATCCAGGCGGGCGACATTGTGCCTCTGTGCGCCATCTGTGAAAAGCGCATGAAGCTCTATCCCAGCATGGAGTGCACGGGCGAGCTGGGCATCAATTCGTACATCGGCACCTGGCGCGGCATTTTCGCCAAGGCCGGCACGCCTCAGCCCGCGATCGACGCTCTGGTCGCCGCCATTGAGAAAGCCGTCCAGACCAAGGAATGGCAGGATTTCCTTGCGGCTGGCGCATACGACGAGCGTCCCGGCTTCGCCGCGCCCAAGGAGTTTGCCGAGCTGTTCGAGAGCGAGTACAAAACGTTCACCGAGTATCTGAAGTCCGAGGAAGTTTTGAGGAAGGATTACTACGCCAAGTAGTTCCTCTTGCACGCCGCAACTATGAAGGGGGGCTTGCCGCTCCCCTTTTTTCTTTACTCTGTCAACGTTTATTGTAGCATAAGCTTTTTCAATCCCTGAAAGGTGGTGCAATCAGTGTTCGAACTGATTCTCAACGTTCTGCTGTGGCTCGGCCTGGCTTACACGTACGCGTTCCACGTTTTGGAGGCGCCCGTCCCCGTCAAGGTCCTGCGTAATCCCTACGCTCTCAAACCCGACGTGTGGCCCAACGTCATCATCGTTCTGCTTTTGATCTGTGTGACGATCAACATCGTGCGCATCGTTGTGAAAAACAGGGGCAAAGCGGAGTTTTCGCTGGGCGCCTTTTTCGCATCCGTTGGCGCTTTTTTTGCCAGCCGTCTGTTCCTCGGCATCGTCATCGTCGTGGCGACCTGTTTTGTGCTTGAACCGCTCGGCTTCATGGGCACATGCTTCCTGATGCTGTTCTTTTACGGCATGCTGCTGGGCGAACGGAAAGTCGTGCGCCTGTTCGTTTTCTCGATTCTGATCACGCTGCTTCTCTATGTGGTCTTCAGCGTCCTGCTGTCGGTTAATTTGCCCCGCGGCACTATTCCGCAGGCGCGTAACTTCGCGCTCTGGCTGGAGTCTGTGGTGTCTCAGGCTCAATCTCTTATCTAGGGGTGAATCGCAATGTCGACTTTTGCATTGTTACAGAGCGGTTTCAGCGTCCTCATGGACCCTTACGTGTTCTTCATGGTGGTTATGGCCATCGTGATGGGGACGATCTTCGGCGCTCTGCCCGGCGTCAGCTCCACGATGGCCGTGGCGCTCGGGCTGCCGTTTACGTACAGCATGGAGCCGGTGCCGGCCATCGTCTTCCTCGTGGCCATTTACTGCTCGGCCATTACCGGCGGATCGATCACGGCGATCCTGTTCAAGATTCCCGGCGTGCCGTCCAGCGCACCGACGACGTTCGACGGCTACCCGATGGCACAGCGCGGCGAAGCCGGCAAGGCGCTCGGCGTGGCGCTCGGCGCTTCGGCGGTCGGCGGTCTGTTCTCGGCGTTCTGCATGCTGCTGCTCTCGCCGCAGCTGACGCAGGCGGCGCTGTCGTTCGGCCCTTCCGACCTGTTCGCGATCACGTTCATGGGACTGTCGATCCTCGCCTGCCTCGATTCGTCCAATATCCTGCGCACAATCATCTCCGGCCTGTTCGGCCTGCTGCTGGCCTGCGTCGGCCAGGACAAGATGTACGCCGTGCAGCGAATGACCTTCGGTTCCAAAGAGTTGCTGGCCGGTCTGGAAATGATCCCCGTGCTGATCGGCGTTTTCGCCGTCACCGAGGTGCTCAAGCAGACGCGCAAGAGCGATCGGCTCGACGCCAAGCAGGGTGTCGGCGGCGGTCGTGTGAACACGAAGATGCCCTCGCTGGCCGAGTGGCTGAAAATCAAGTGGGTCATGCTTCGCTGCTCGATCATCGGCACGATCATCGGCATCCTTCCCGGCGCCGGCGCAACGATCGCCTCGTTCCTGTGTTACTCCACGGAAACGAAGTTCTCCAAGCATCCTGAGAAGTTCGGCACCGGCATCATCGACGGCATAGCCGCTTCCGAAACGGCCAACAATGCCGCCACCGGCGGTGCCATGGTGCCCCTGCTCTCGCTCGGCATTCCCGGCGGCAACGCCGCGGCCGTGATGATGAGCGCGCTGGTGCTCAAGGGCGTGCAGCTCGGACCGCTGCTGCTCACAAACCAGCCCCAGTACCTGAGCGCCACGTTCGCCTCCATGCTCGTCACCAACATCCTCATGGTTATCGTCGCCATGGGCATCGCCAAAGTCTTCGCGAAGATCCTTGCCATCCCCTACAGCTATCTCGGCCCTATCATCGTCATGCTGGCCATCATCGGTTCCTACGCCACCAACATGAGCATCGCCGATGTGAAGATCATGGCCATCGCCGGCATCGTCGGGCTGATCTTCGCGGTGTGCCGCTTCAACAGCGCCGCCATGATCCTCGGCCTGGTGCTGGGCGAGATCTGCGAAAACAACTTCAGCCGCGCCTACACGATCTCGCGCGCCGACCTTCTAGGCATGTTCTCGCGCCCCATCGCCGGCACCCTGATGGCGCTCAGCATCGCCCTCTTGGTCTACCCCATCGTCGCCTCCTTCTTCAGGAAAAAGAAGCCGTCGGCGAACGCCTGATTTTGTCCGATTGAGCGCGGCGCTTTCCCGGCCGCGCTTTCTCCTTGAAGAATTATCGTAGAAATCTACCAGGAGGTCAAAGCTATGGAATTGAAAACCACCGGCATAGCCGGCACGCTCGAGTCCAGCGACGTGATGGTCACGCTCGAGCCGGCATCGTCGGGCATCAGCCTGAACCTTGAAAGCACTGTCATCAACCAGTACGGCCGCCAGATCAAGGAAACCGTACTCGCCACGCTGGCGCGTCTCGGCGTGAAAAACGCCGCCGTCACCGTCAACGACCACGGCGCTCTGGACTGCACCATCACGGCGCGCGTCGAGTGCGCCTATTACCGCGGCTGTCAGTGCGACGCCGACGGACCATATCCCTGGGGAGGCGAGATCGCATGATTCCCCGCCCGAAACCGGAAAAGTTTCGTCTGCGCCGCACGATGATGTTCATGAACGCGCAGAAACCCGGACTGATCAAGGACGCATACGTCTACGGCGCTGACTCGATCATGCTCGACCTCGAAGACGCAGTCGCCGAGAATCAGAAAGACGCGGCGCGGTTTTCGCTTTACCATGCGCTGAAAACCGTCGACTACGGCGATACGGAAGTGATCGTGCGCATCAACGGCCTCGACACGCCGCATTGGCGCGAGGACGTGCGCGTCGCTGTGGCCGGAGGCGCCGACGGCATCCGCATCGCCAAGACCGAAAGCGCCGACGACGTGAAAACTGTCGACGCCGCCGTGACCGAAGCCGAGCGCGAATTCGGCGCCGAAGAAGGACGCACGCTGCTGATGGCCGCCATCGAAAGTCCCAAGGGCGTGCTCAACGCCTATGAAATCTGCACCGCTTCGCCCCGCCTGTTCGGCATCGCTCTTTCCGGCGGCGACTACCGCAAGTGCATGCAAGTCAAGCCGGTGCCCGGCGGTATCGAGATGCTCGCTGCCCGCGGTCAGATGCTGATCGCCGCCCGCGCTGCCGGCGTGCAGTGCTTCGACACCGTCTTCACCGACCTCGACGACGAGGCGGGGTTCCGCGCCGAAATGCAGCAGAATAAGGACATGGGCTTCGACGGCAAGTCGCTGATCAATCCCCGGCAGATCCGCATCGTCCACGAAATGCTGGCGCCGACGCAGCAGGAGATCGCTGCCGCCGATGCCATCGTCGCAGCCTATCGCGAAAACGCCGCCAAGGGCATTGGCGTGTTCACCATCAACGGCAAAATGATCGATATCGCCTTTGTGCCCGGCGCCGAGCGCGTCATCGCGCTCGCCAAGGCCAGCGGCATTTACGAGGGGGAGCTGTAAAATGCTGAACGCAGTCGGCCGGGAAATTCCCGAAGAACTGATCGCGCAGGGCTGGAAGCCCTACGCGGGCGCTCACGTCCGCGACGGGCAGTACATCAGGAAGCAGGGCCCGCGCACGCGCATCTGCGAAAAACCGCAGGAAAGCAAAATCGCCGCTTCCATCCGCGAGGCCATCGTCGCGTGCGGACTCAAGGACGGAATGACCGTCTCCTTCCATCACCACTTCCGCGACGGCGATTTTATCGTCAATATGGTCATGAAAGAGATCGTCGCCCTCGGCCTCAAAGACATCACCATCGCCGCCTCCAGCCTGGGCGCAGCGCACGATCCCGTGGCGCGCTACATTGAAGACGGCATTGTCACCGGCCTTCAGACCAGCGGCATCCGTGGACGAATGGGCGAAGTGGTGTCCCACGGCAGGCTGAAGACTCCCGCAATCCTGCGCAGTCACGGCGGCCGCGTGCGCGCCATCGAGGAGGGCGAAGTGCACATCGACGTGGCCTTCATCGGTTCTCCCACGTCCGACGAATACGGCAACTGCCGCGCCGTCGGCGGCAAGAGCGACTGCGGCGTGCTCTCCTACGCCGTCGTCGATTCGGAATACGCTGACAAGGTCGTCGTCATCACCGACACACTCGTCCCCTACCCCAACTTCCCCGCTTCGATTCATGGCATCAACGTGGACTACGTAGTGAAAGTCGACGAGATCGGCAATCCGAAAAAAATCGCCTCCGCCGCCGCGCGCATGACCCAGAATCCCCGCGACCTGATGATGGCCGAATCCGTCGCCAAAGTTATGGCCTCCACGCCGTGGTTCAAGGACGGCTTCAGTTTCCAGACCGGCGCGGGGGGCCCCTCGCTGGCCGTCAACCGTTTCATCGAGCCGCTCATGAACGAGCTCGGCATTAAAATGAGCTTCGCCATCGGCGGCATCGCCGGTCCCATCTGCGAACTCCAGCGCAAGGGACTGGTAGGCTGCGTCGTCGACACGCAGGATTTCGACACTGGCGCCATTGAAGACATCCGCACGAATCCCCGCCATTACGAGATCAGCGCCAGCGAATACGCCAACCCCGCCAACAAGGGCGCCTTCGTCAATAAGCTCGACTTTGTCATCCTCGCCGCGCTGGAAGTTGACGTCAACTTCAACGTCAACGTCATCACCGGCTCGGACGGCGTGCTGCGCGGCGCTCCCGGCGGCCATCCCGACACAGCCGCCGGCGCCAAGTGCACCATCATCGTCACGCCGCTGACCCGCGGCCGCATGGCCACCGTCTGCGAGAATGTCGTCACCGTCACCACACCCGGCGAGTGTGTCGACGTCGTTGTCACCGACTACGGCGTCGCCGTCAACCCCAGGCGGCAGGATATCGTTGACTGTCTCGACCGCGCCGGCATCAAGCACGTCAGCATCAAAGAGCTTCAGGAAAAAGCCTACTCGCTCGTCGGCCGCCCCGATCCGCTGCAATGGAACGACAAAGTCGTCGCCATCCTCGAAGCCCGCGACGGCACCGTTCTCGACGTCGTGCGCGAGATCAGACCGTACAAAATGTAAAAAAACCCATCGCGCAAGACGCGACGCGGAGCAACTGGAAGAGTTTCATGCGAATAAAAGCCCGACGATCACACATTGATTGTCGGGCCTTTTTATTTTGCAGCCTTCCGCGTGGAGCCTCAGCGTCCGGCAATGATTCCAGCTTCCGATCTCCGGCGGCCTTCACGCCGCCTTTTTCGGCATGAAGATTTATTCCCGCTTTCGCGCTATAATCATAATAGTATTTTGTTGCAGGATTTCGTAAGGAGGAAACTTTATGGACATCACCCCGGAATTAAAAGAGCGGGCACAGGCGCTGCACCGCAACTGCTTTGTGGCCGACGCGCACTACGATCTTCTCAATCTGCTCGCCGCCAAGCGCATCGAGGGGGGGCGCACGGACGTCTTCAGAACCGACTACCTGGAAAAGATCCGCGACGGCGGCGTCAATCTGCTGATCTCGTCGATCTTCATCGACGACCGCCACGTGCCGGAAATGGCGCTGCGCCGCGCGCTCGATCAGATTGCCTGCATGCACGAAGAGCTGGAGCAGTGTCCCAATCTGATTCTGTGCCGCAGCGTCGGTGAGATCCGCGCCGCCCGCGCGGCGGGGAAAATTGCCCTGCTTCTGTCGTTTGAAGGCGTGGAGCCTCTGGGCAGCGACCTCAATCTGCTGCGCGTCTTTTACGAGCTGGGCGTGCGCGGCATCGGCCTCGTCTGGAGCCGCCGCAACTACGCCGCCGACGGCTGCTTCTTCCAGCCGCGGCGCGAGGGACGCAAGGGCGGCCTGACGGACTTCGGCGTGCGCCTGCTCGACGAGGCGGAACGGCTGGGCATGTATCTGGACGTTTCCCACCTCAACGACGAGGGGTTCTGGGATCTCTGCTCGCTCACAGAGCGGCCGTTCATGGCCTCGCATTCCAATTGCCGCGCCTTGACGCCGGCGGCGCGCAATCTGACCGACGAGCAGATCGCCGCGCTCGCGCAGCGCAGCGGCGTCATGGGGATGAACGTCTGCAGCGACTTCGTCCGGCTCGACGCAAACGGCGCGGGCTGTGCGGATCCTGACGAGCTGGCCGCGCACGGCGCGCACGTCAGGCAGGTCGCCGGCGCGGAACATCTCTGCTTCGGCTTCGATTTCTGCGATGAGTTCCGCCTCGGCAACAACCGCAAGCCCAAGGATGCGGTGCCGTTCTACAACGAAAGCTGGCGGCTGACAGCCGGACTTCTGGCCCGCGGCTTCAGCGAGGACGAAGTGCGCGGTGTGCTCGGCGAAAACCTGCTGAACTTTTTGGAGCGTACGATCGGCTAAAGTCCGACGGCACGGGCTGATGTTTTTCATTACATCCACGCAAAGGAGATTTTTCGCATGAGACCGATACAGCACGATGACCTGTTAAAGTTCAAGTTTCTCTCGCGCCCTGCTTTTTCGCCCGACGGCGGCAAGATCGCCTACGTGGTCAGCACGGCGAACTTCGACAAGGACGGTTATGACAGCGCCCTGTGGCTTTACGACCTTGCCTCGGACAGCGGGCGGCAGCTGACGTTCACAAACTCCGAGAAGTTCTTCGCCTGGAGCCGCGACGGGCGCGAGCTGATTTTCGCCTCCGGGCGCGGCGACGTGCCCAAGGAGAACACGCGCTTTTACGCGCTGCCGCTTGACGGCGGCGAGGCGCGCGAACTGTTCACGATCGACCGGCCGGCCAGCGCCATTGCCGACCTCGGCGGCGGACGCTGGCTGGTGACAGCAACGTTCGAACCCGTCTACGACAATCCCGAGGGAGCCGACTACTACGTGATCGAGCAGCTGCCCTTCACCGCAAACGGCAAGGGCTTTGTCTGTCAGCGCCGCACGGGACTGGCCGTGTACGACGCCGCCAGCGGCAGCTTCACGCGCGTCACGCCCGAGCATATGGAAGTGTCGCGCTGCCATCTCAGTGACGACTGCCGCAAGGCGCTGCTCGTCGCCGTCGAGTATACGGACGTGAAGCCGACGACCAATCACGTCTACGAACTCGACCTGGGCACGGGCAGACTGTCCAGCCTCAGCGAAGGCCTGACGTTCGGCTTCAAGGACGCAGGCTGGTACAAAGACGGCACGATGGTCACGGGCAGCGACCAAAAAACCGTCGGTGTCAACCAAAATATTCAATTCTTCTTCCTAAAGGACAAAAAACTCGCCGCCGTCACGCCCGATCTCGACAGCAGCCTGCGCAGCTCTGTGGGCAGCGACTGCCGCTACAATACGGCCGAACAGGAGGGCGGCTTTGCCGTCGACGGCGGACGCGTGATCTACTGCGCCACGGATGTCTTTCGAAGCCGTCTGTATGCGCTTGAAGCCGACGGTCCCATCTCCGCTCTCACCAACGGAATCGACACGGTTGACAATTGGGACTGGAAAGACGGCGCGGCAGTCATGACAGGCTTCAAGGGGCTGCAGCTGCAGGAGCTGTACCTGCTCAAAAACGGCAGCGAGCGCCAGCTGACGCACCACAACGAAGACGTCATCAGAGAGCTTCAGCTCTCCGTTCCCCAACACGTGCAGTACGAAAACGACGGCTGGACGCTCGACGGCTGGTACATGAAGCCAATCGGCTGCGAGGAGGGCAGAAAGTATCCGACGATCCTGCACATTCACGGCGGTCCCAAGAGCGCCTTCGGCAGCGTCTACTTCCACGAAATGCAGTGCTGGGCTGCCCGCGGCTATGCCGTGATCTACTGCAACCCGCGCGGCGGCGACGGGCGCCCCGGCGGCTTCGACGACATCCGCGGCTTTTACGGCGTAAAAGACTACAGCGACATCATGGCGTTCACAAAATGGTGCGTCGCCAATCTTCCCTTCATCGACGAGAAGAACGTCGGCGTCACCGGCGGTTCCTACGGCGGCTACATGACCAACTGGATCGTCACGCAGACGGATTTCTTCAAAGCGGCCGCAGCTCAGCGTCCGATCAGCAACTGGGTGTCGAAGTTCGGCAGCTGCGACATCGGCTACTATTACGTGGAAGACCAGCACGGCGGACGCCCGTGGGACAAGTGCGAACAGGCTTGGCAGGAATCGCCGCTCAAGCACGTCGCCAACGTCAAGACGCCGCTGCTGCTGATCCAGTCTCAGGAAGACTTCCGCTGCGAGCGCGACCAGTCGTTCCAAATGTTCACGGCCCTCAAGGTGCTGGGCGTGGAATGCCGCATGTGCCTGTTCAACGGCGAAAACCACGAGCTCAGCCGCTCCGGCCGTCCCAAGAACCGCCTCGCCCGACTGCGCGAGATCGTCTCGTGGTTCGACAGTCATTTGAAAGGTTAAACGACGAAGAAGCCGCGCTGGACCGCGCCGCGTTCCCCTCTGTCTGCGTGAAATGGTCCGCATGGGACATTTCACGCAGACAGGACGGGCGCAAGCCTTGACAGTGCGCTCATAAAAAAGGAAAAAACGCTCCGCCCGTCGAAACTCTCTTGAAACGAGGCAGACGAAGCCTTCGCCGTCCGCTCGGGCATGTCCTGGCTCTTACCGCCGCGTTTTTCTGCTAAACGTCGCCGGAAGAGATCTGCCAATGCAGCCGCAAAGGCAAGGAGGAATCTCCGTGAAATCCCGTTCCGTCATTTATCTGGCGCTGGCGGCCGGCGTGTTCATGCTGTCCGCGTCAGGCGTTTTCGCCAAGGTCGCCCGCGCGCCGGCAGGCATCATCGCCTTCTACCGGCTCTTTTTCGCCACGCTGGCGCTGCTGCCGTGGCTGTTGAGCCATAAAAACGACCGGCGCGAGCTGTGCTCGCTTTCTCCGGCTCAATATGCGGAAGGCGCGCTGGCCGGTTTTTTCCTCGCCGTCCATTACGTGATGTGGTTCGAATCGCTCAGGTACACGTCGGTCGCCAGTTCCACCGTGCTGGCGGCGCTGCAGCCGTTGTTCTCGGTGATCTGGGGACGGCTGTTCCTCGGCGAAAGGCTGAGCGCCCGCGCTCTGACCGGCGGCGCAATCGCCGTCGCCGGTTCGGCGGTCGTGGGCTGGAGCGATTTCAGCGTCAGCAGCCAGGCGCTGTGGGGCGACCTGCTCGCACTCGTTTCCGGCGGCGTCATCAGTCTGTACTTCTTCTGCGGGCAGATCCTGCGCCGCCGCATGGGCGCCGTGGCCTATTCGGTGCTCAGCTACGGCAGCAGTTCGGCCGTGCTGGCGCTCTACGCGCTCTTCATGGGGCATCCGTTCGCCGGTTACGCGCCCGGCACGTGGGGCGCGTTCCTCGGTCTGGCGCTGGTCTCCACGATCGGCGGTCAGATGGTGTTCAACGTGCTGCTCAAGTGGATCACGGCCACCACCGTCACCATGGGGATCCTCGGCGAGCCGGTGGGCACCTGCTTCCTCGCGTGGCTGTTCCTCGGTGAAACGCTCTCGGCGCAGCAGGCCGCAGGCATCGCCGTCATCCTCGCCGGGCTGGCGCTGTTCTTCGCCGCACAGAGACAATCGCAGGCAGAGCGCGCGTGAACTCCGCCGCGGTCTTTCAAGCCGGCGCTGAAGAAAAAACAAAGCATTTGGTTTTGTGCAGGGAGGTTTTTTCATGAGAGCTCTGGAAAAGAAGATTTACGATTATCTCGAAGCGCACAGGGAAGACATCGTCGCCGATCTCGCCGCGCTCGCCCGCGCCGAATCGCCGACCGGAGACAAGGCGGCAGCCGACGCCTGCGCGCGGCTGCTTGCCTCGCTCTACAAAGACCGCCTCGGCGCTGCAACGCAGTTCGTACCGCAGACGGAAGTGGGCGACCACCTCGTCACCGAGATCGGCTCGGGCGGCCGCACGCTGCTGATCGTCGGCCACTACGACACGGTTCACCCTTTGGGAACTGTGCCGGTGCGCCGCGAAGGCAGCGTCCTCTACGGTCCCGGCGTGGTCGACATGAAGGGCGGCGACATCTCCGTGATCTGGGCGCTGAAAGCGCTTCAGGAGCTGGACGTGAAGCTGGACAAGAAAGTTCTGATCGTCAACAACTCCGACGAGGAAACGGGATCGTTCCATTCCCGTCCGCTGCTGCTGGAAAAGGCAAAGCAGGCTTACGCCTGCATCGTCGCCGAGCCGGCCGTGGCGAAGAGCGGGCTGATCAAGGTCAGCCGCAAGGGCGGCGGACAGATCCTTATCAAATGCTGGGGCAAGGCGGCTCACTCCGGCAGCAATCCCAGAGGCGGCGTCAACGCCAACATCGAGCTGGCGCATCAGATCCTCTTCGCCGAGAGTCAGTCGGATTACGGTCCCGGAGGCAGCACGTTCAGCGCCAACATGATCCGCGGCGGAACCGCGGACAACGTGGTCTGCGATTACGCCGAAGCGGTCGTGGACTGGCGCATGTGCGTGCCCGAGGAAGTCGAACGCGGCCGCGCCGTTTTCGCCGGGCGCGGGGCCGTGCTGCCCGGCGCGCGCGTGGAGTTCGAGATCAAACTGTCTCACCCGCCGCTGGCCGAGTGCGAGGCCAGCCGAAAGCTCTTCGCGCTGCTTCAGCAGGTCGGCGCCGACCTTGACATGGAACTCGAGGCGTCGCCCATGGTGGGCGGCTGCTCGGACGGCAACGACATTTCCGCCGCCGGCGTGCCCACCATCGACGGCATGGGCGTGGTCGGCGACTTCATGCACAACCCGCAGGAGCAGGTCTACCTCGACCAGCTCGTGCCCCGCGTGGCCATGATGGCGTCGTTCATCAGCCGCGTAGGGCCCATTGAAGATGACGCGCGGCCGTGACGACGCACGGGAAAAACGCGATGTACCGGCGCCCATAACAACACTCGAGAGCGAGATCTTTCAGCGGCGGCGTCCCGACTTTTCCCGCTTCGAGGCCGCCGGCTTGGAGAAAAACGGGGGGGAGTGGCGCTGTTCGCGCGTCTTCATGGGCGGACAGTTCCGCGCCGACATCCGCGTCGGCGCCAAGGGCGAGGTGCGCGGGCGCGTCTACGACCTTGACACAGGCGACGAGTACCTGGCCGTGCATATCCCCAGCCAGTCGGGGGCTTTCGTGGCGTCGGTGCGCCAGGCCTACGCGGACGTGCTGCGCGAGCTGGCGCAGCGGTGCTTCACCGCGCACGATTTCGTCGCCGACCAGTCGAACCGCGTCGCCGCGCTGATCCGCGGGCGATTCGGCGATCCGCCCGAGTTCCCGTGGCAGAGCGATTCATCTGCCGTGTTCCGCGAGCCGCGCACGCGCAAATGGTACGGGGTGCTCATGCGCATCGGCCGCGGCAAGCTCGAACCGGGGAAAGACGGCGAAGTCGACGTGCTCAACGTCAAGGCCGACGCCGCGGACGTGCCCGCGCTTCTGAAAGAACGGGGCATTTTCCGATGCTATCACATGAACAAAAAATACTGGATCTCCGTCGTGCTCGACGACACGCTCAGCGACGAACACGTCATGAAACTGCTTGACTCCAGCCGAGCCTTTGCGGCCCGCGGTTCGGGCAAAAGCGCCGTCGCGCTCAGCGACGGCGCCTGGATCGTGCCCGCCAACTACAAGTATTACGACGTGGAAAAGGGCTTCGCCGAAAATCCCGTGCATACGTGGAAGCAGACTGCCCACGTGCGCCCGGGCGACCTCGTCTACCTCTACATCGGCTCTCCCGTGTCGGCCATTTACTGCAAGTGCCGCGTCCTCGAAACCGACATCCCTTACGACTATGACGACGGCACGGTGCGCATGAGCAGAGTCATGCGTCTGACCATGCTGCGGCGCTACGGCCGCGAACTGCTGCCGATGGCACTGATGAAAAATTTCGGCGTCCGCGCCGTGCGCAGCGCCCGCCGCATGCCCGAAACGCTGCGGCGTGAGATCGACCGCCTCGAAGCCGAGAATTCGGAGGAAGCTTTTCCCGCCGCGGAAAAACGGGCGGACAGACGGTCAAAAACGTGCCGGGTAGAATGAAGGAAATCGCCGCCGACGGACTCTCTTAAAAGAGCTGTCGGCGGCGATTTCCGTTTTTCAAAGCAGTCCTTCGCGCTCGAGCAACGGCACAAACTCGTGAAGGTTCCTGACGAGCCGCCAGGCGCCGGCGCGTTCCAGCGTCTCCGCCGTGTTGCTGGCAGGCACGGCAACGCTGCGCATGCCGGCGCGGCGGGAGGCTTCCACATCGATAGGCGTGTCGCCCACGTACAGGGCGTCCTCGGGCGCGCAGCCCAGCAGTTCGGCCCCCTTGAGAAGCACGTCGGGCGCGGGCTTGGGGCGTGCCACCGCGTCGGCACCGACCACACAGTCCATCAGGTGGTCAAGGTGCTTGGCGCGGATGACGCGGAGCGGCGCGATACGGTTCGAAGCGCAGCCCACTTTGACGTACCGTGCGCGCAGTTCCGCGACGCATTCGACGGCGCCCGCTGCGGGCGTCATCATTGCCGCTTCGTAAGGCACGCACTCTCTGAGATAATATTCGCCGTATTCGGGGCGCTCGTCGCCGAGCAGCGCCCGCCAGAAATCGCGCGAGTTGTAGCCGATCACCTCCAGCAGACGCTCGCGCGTACAGCGGGGACGGCCGAAATGGTCGGCAATCTTGTTGACGTTCGACAGCAGCGCGCCGCTGGTGTCGATCAGGGTCATGTCGAAATCGAAGAGCACCGCTCTAACAGCCATGAAAAAACTCCTTTGCCTGCCCGATATTGGGCTCATATCCTACCATATTTCCGGCGTAAAACCAATCTCACCGCAAGGTGCGGAGTCTTTCAATGCGGCACAAATCTTTGCAGCCGATTTAGTCGGATGACGATTTTCAGATCGGGCGTTTGACGTGAAACATTTTCCGTCACGGAATGGAGCGAACGGCGTACGGTTCGAGCGGTGCTGCACGCCCGCGGGAACAATTCTTAGCACGGCTTTCAATCGCCTATGAACATCAGTGCCAAAAACGGCGCGACAGGATATAATGAGACCGTTGCATTGTGTTTGCCTTGCGACAGGGGGAGCGATCTTCGTGATCTACGATGTGACCAGGGACCTGGCGGCCGGAGAAGACCTGCCTTACAAAAATGACTGCGTGATGATCTGCCGCACAGGACACGGCAGCATAACGGTGAAGTTCGATTCGGGCGTTTCGCGCGCCGAGGGGGCCCGCATCCTCGCCCGCCTCGCTGCGGCGCTGGAGCGAGACGATATTGCGGCGGAGCGGGAAACTGCCGCAAGCGTGCCGGAACAGCAGGATTTCAATTTTGGCGTCGTCGATCCCGCCAGCATCACCGAAGACCTGGTACGCTGGCGCGACGGTTACGCGGCCTACAAGCTCGAAGGCGGCAGATGGTGGTGGGTGAAATGGCGCGACGACACAGGCGAACGCTGGGGGCTCAGCGGCCCGCTGATGGGCTCGGTCAAAGTGCGCAAGGGGCCGTTCGACTCTTTTGACGACACTCTGGCCAATCTGATGCTGTTCCGTTCCGAAGGCGCCGCCTCGGACCTCCGGCAGGACTGAGCGGCTGCGATGAACGGGCTGCATCTTCTCGCCGCGGCGGGCATCGTCTTTTTCGGCAGCGCGGTGCAGGGCGTAGCCGGATTCGGCATGGGAATGATCAGCGTGCCGGTGCTGCTGCGCTTTCTTCGGCCGGCAGCGGCGACGCCGCTGTCGCTGATTGCCGCGACATTCATGAACTCTTTTTTCCTCTGGAGCCTGCGGCGCAGCATCCAGCTGAAACTGATCCTGCCGATCCTGGCAGGCGCAGGGCTGGGCGTGATGCCGGGGATCTGGGCGCTGAAAACGGTGCCCGAAGGGCCGTTCAAAACAGCGGCAGGACTTTTCATCGCCCTGGCAGGCGTGCTGCTGTGGCTGGGCTGGAAATGCCCCGTGGAAAAACGGCCGCTGCAGCTCGGCGTGGGCTTTGCCTGCGGCGTGCTGAACGGCGCTCTGGCGGTCTCAGGTCCGCCGATCGCGATTTTCCTCACCGCCGGCAGCGTCAGGAAAGACGTTTTCCGCGCCTCGATCTCGGCGTTCTTCCTGATGCTGAATCTGTTTACGCTGGCGGGGCTGACGCAGCAGCGGCTGCTTACACCCTCGCTGCTAAAAGAGGCGCTGCTGCTCGTGCCGTTCGTGCTCACCGGCGCGCTGGCCGGGCTGAAACTGGCACAGCGCGTGTCGGAAAAGCTCTTCCGCGTTTTTGTGATGACAATGATCGTCCTCTCGGGACTGTCGCTGCTGCTGTGACAGCGCTAATTTTTCAAAAAGGAGCGTTCTTCATGAACGATATTTTGCGCCAAACGTACGCACTCGGCCAAAGCATCTGGTATGATTCCATCAGCCGCGGGGCCATCCGCGGCGGCGAGTTGAAAAAGCTGCTGGAAGCCGGCGTACGCGGCGTCACTACCAATCCGGCCATCTTTCAGAAGGCGCTGGCCGGTTCCGCCGATTACGACGCCGATATCGAAGCGCTGACCGCCGCCGGCACAAGCGACGCGGAAATTTACGATGCCCTGACGCTGAGCGAGGTACGCGAGGCCTGCGCGCTCTTCCGCCCGCTGTGGGACGAATCGCGCGGCGGCGACGGCTTCGTCAGCCTCGAGGTCAACCCGCTCATCGCCGACGACCGCGACACTACGGTGTCCGAAGCGCTGCGCCTGTGGAACGCGCTGGACTGTCCCAATGCCATGATCAAGCTTCCCGCCACGCCCGCGGGAGCCGCCGCGCTGGAAGAAGTCGTCGCCGCAGGCGCGAACGTCAATGCCACATTGATCTTCTCGCTGGAACAGTACACCGCCGTCGCCGAAGCATACCTCCGCGCGCTGGAGCGCCGCGCCGCTAAAGGCCTGCCGCTGGGACAGGCTTCGGTCGCCTCGGTCTTCGTCAGCCGTATCGACACGGTGCTCGATCCCGTGCTGACGAAAAAATCGCCCAAACTGGCCGGCCGCATCGCCGTCGCCAACGCCCGCGCCGTTTACGCCAAGTTTGCAGAGCTGTTCTCGTCGCCGCGCTGGCAGACGCTGGCCGCCAAGGGAGCGCGCGTGCAGCGCCCGCTCTGGGCCAGCACGGGAGTGAAGAACAAAGCTTATCCGCCCACACTTTATGCCGACTCCCTGATCGGCAGGGACACGGTGAACACGCTGCCGCCGGCCGCCCTCGCAGCGTTCATGAATCAGGGCGCCCCCGCCGAAACCGTGCGCGTTCCCGGCTTTGAGGCCGAATTGGCAGCGCTGCCGGCGCTGGGCATCGATCTGCGCTCCGTCACCGAAAAGCTGCTGGCCGACGGGCTGGCTTCGTTCGCTCAGTCCTTCCGCGACATGATGAGCATCATCGCCGCCAAGCGCGCGTCGCTGCTCTGAGCCGCAACTTTCCCGAAAGGAGCCGCGCCTTGAAATATCTGAAATCATGCCTCGCCGTGCTGCTTTTTCTCGTCACTTCGGCCGCTTGGGGCGCGCCCGATCGCGGTCAGGAATTATTTGACATGTTCCTTCGCAATCTGGCGCCGGAAAAAGCTTATCTCCAGCTCAGCTCGGCGCCGCGCGAAAACGGCTACATCCCCTGGGGCTACTTGGAATGTGTCAACGCCAACGTGCGCGGCATGCGCATCCGTTCGCTGAAGATGGACTGCTTCGACGCCCAGGTGACGCCGCCGGCGCAGTGGCACGGCATGGAGCATCCGCGCGTGGAATCCATGCTGGCCTGTCACGCCGTGGCAACCTTCACCGAGGATGACGTCAACGACTTTCTGCGCCGCCACGTTTTCGGCCACGAAAAAGAGTGGCAGAACGTGCGGGTAAAGATGCACAACGGCCGCATCAACGCCACGGGCTATTACCGCGCCGACCTGCGCCTGCTGCGCCTCAAGATCCGGCTCGACCTTTCCTGCCGCATCGTCGGCCGCGGCACGGCGCTGTGGCTCGACGACATCCAGCTCAAGGTCAACAATCAGGAAGTTTCGGCGGGAACGGTCGAGCGGGCGCTGCAAAAGATCCAGCCCTTCATCGACATGAAAAAGTACAATCTGCCGCTGTACCTGAGCAAGGTCGAGTTCCGCGACGGCCAATGCTCGGTGCGCAGCCGCATCCTCCCCAAGCCTCTGCCCGGCGGCCTGCGCTGGGACTACGCCGATGGTATACCTGAAACGCTTTGACTTTCCCAGTGGTGAGGCGGAAGAGAACTTTTTCTTTGGGCAGACAATGACCTGCTACGATTCGTATTATCCTTTCGCCGTGCTGCCTCATGGCTGCGGACTGGAGCGGCTTGATTTCGAGGAGATCACGATTCTTTGCGGCGGCAACGGCTCAGGCAAATCTACGGCGTTGAACGCGATCGCCGGAAAGTTGGCGGCCGCGCGCGACGCCCGCTATAACCGTACCGAGTTTTTTGAAACGTATTTGCAAATGTGTGCCGCAGAGCAAAACCATGCGGCTCGTCCGGCGGAGATCCGCATTATTACCAGCGACGACGTTTTCGACTTTATACTGAACCTGCGCGCGATGAATGAAGGTGTCGATGACGGGCGCGACGATCTGATGGAGGAGTACCGCCGGGGCAAGTACGCCGGTTTTCGTTTCAGATCGCTGAAAGATTACGACCAGCTCAAACGCGTCAGTGCTGCACGGAGGCAGACAATGTCGCGTTATATCCGCCGCTTTTCGCCTGAAAACGTTCGCGAGCGCTCCAACGGCGAGAGCGCGTTCCTTTATTTCACCGAAAAGATCCGCGATGATGGATTGTACCTGCTTGACGAGCCGGAAAACAGCCTTTCGCCCCAGCGCCAACTGGCGCTGGCCGAATTCGTACAAAATATGGCGCGCTTTTTCGGCTGCCAGATCATCATGGCGACGCATTCGCCGTTCCTGCTCTCGCTGCATGGCGCAAAAATCTATAATCTCGACGAAAATCCTGCGGCGGTACGGCGTTGGACTGAATTGCCGTGCGTCAGAGTTTATCATGACTTTTTCGCCGGTCATGGAAAAGATTTTTAACGCGGCACGCGTAGAAATTTCATTAACTATCCAAGGAGGCATGAGATGACATTCCCCAACTGGAACAATCAAGACGGAAACGGCCCCTTCGGCGGATTTCCTTTCGGCGGGTTTCCATTCGGCAATGAAGGTTCGGAACGCCGCG
>Ga0129314_1000445_pt1 | contig 43794 bp, 45 predicted proteins | sample O1111metagenome_FD_94431 | JGI IMG/M metagenome (GOLD analysis project Ga0129314, IMG submission 94431) | Orangutan individual fecal microbial communities from fecal samples from Wisconsin, USA - O1111 metagenome | ecosystem: Host-associated > Mammals > Digestive system > Large intestine > Fecal... | reverse complement strand
CAGCGCATGGAGAAGGGGCTTTCGTTCCTGGAATTCAACTATATGATTATGCAGAGCTACGATTTCTACCACATGTTCCAGACGGTGGGATGTAACATGCAGTGCGGCGGCGACGACCAGTGGTCCAACATGCTGGGCGGTACGGAGCTCATCCGGCGCAAGCTGGGCAAGGATGCCTACGCTATGACCATCACCCTGCTCCTCACCTCCGAGGGCAAGAAGATGGGAAAGACCCAGTCCGGCGCCGTGTGGCTGGACCCGGAAAAGACCACCCCCTATGATTTCTACCAATACTGGCGCAACGTGGGCGACGCCGACGTGCTCAAGTGTCTCCGCATGCTGACCTTCCTGCCTCTGGAGCAGATCGACGAGATGGATCACTGGCAGGGCGAGCAGCTCAACCGCGCCAAGGAGATTCTGGCCTTTGAGCTGACCAAGCTGGTCCACAGCGAGGCGGAGGCACAGAAAGCACAGGACGCGGCCCGTGCCCTGTTTGCCGACGGCGGGGACAAGGCGCACATGCCGACGACCACGCTGACCGCCGGAGACTTTACCGAAGGCGGGATCGGCGCGCTGGACCTGATGGTCAAGTGCGGCCTGGCAGCCTCCAAGGGTGAGGCCCGCCGCTTGGTCCAGCAGGGCGGTCTGACCGTCAATGGGGAAAAGGTCTCCGACCCCTCCGCCGTCTTTGCCGCGGAGCAGTTTAGTGGGGATGGCCTCATGCTGAAAAAGGGCAAAAAGGTATTCCACCGGGCGGTGGCGGAATAGGATCATAACGGCCCGGAGCGTCGGCTCCGGGCCGCTATGATCTTCATAAAAGATTAAACATATTTATAAGAAGATGCGTTAGACTTTATCCGACAGACATGGTACAATGGGCACAGTTCCAATGAACACCCGGAAAGGGGATGGATTGCCATCAAAAAGAAGCCCTGGCCTCTGGACTCCAAGACCGTATCTAACCTCATTGTGGTGCTGCTGGGCATTACCTTCTTTTTTGCCCTCTACCGTTTTGACGAGGTGCGGGCAAAGATCAGCATGGTGATGGGGGTGTTTATGCCCTTTATCACGGGGTTTGCCATCGCCTATCTGCTCAATTCGCCCATGTGCTTTTTTGAGCGCACCCTTTACCGGAACCTCCGTTATCGGCGTGGACTGTCCATCGTTACAGTTTACCTGCTGGGCGTGGCCATTCTGTCCATCCTGCTCAATCTGATCATACCCCAGGTCGTGCAGAGCATCACAGACCTGATGGTCAACATGCAGACCTATCTGGAGCAGCTCAACACTCTGGTGCAGTCCCTCATAGCCCGATTCCACCTGGAGGGAGAGGGAATCACCGACCTGGTGATCTCCTATCAGGAGCTGATGAACAAGATCACCCGTCTGGCCTCCGACGCCATGCCGAAGATCCTGAATTTCGGCGTGGCGGTGGGCAGCGGTGTGGTCACGGCGATCACTGCGCTCATCTCCTCCATCTATATGCTGGCAGGAAAGGGACGGCTGGTGCCGCAGTTGAAAAAGCTTACCTACGCCATCGCGCCAAGGACCAGCGCCGAGCGCTTCCTCAGTGTCTGTTCCAGAGCGAACGGGGTATTCGTGGGCTTTATCAACGGTAAGCTTATTGATTCTGCGATCATCGGGGTGCTCTGCTTCATCCTGACGATGATTTTTCGTATCCCCTATCCAGTTCTGGTCAGCGTGGTTGTGGGCGTCACCAACATCATCCCGTTCTTTGGTCCCATCATCGGGGCGGTGCCCTGTGTTATGATTCTGCTCATCGTGGACCCGTGGGCCGCAGTGCGCTTCGGCATCCTGGTCATTGCACTGCAGCAGTTTGACGGCAATATCCTGGGTCCCAAGATTTTGGGAGACAGCACGGGGCTGTCCGCCATCTGGGTGCTGGTAGCCATCGTGGTCGGCGGCGGGCTGTTCGGTTTCCCGGGGATGCTGTTGGGCGTCCCAACCTTTGCGGTGCTCTACTCCCTGGTGCGGGAGTGGACCAACGCCAGGCTGGAGAGCAAGGGCATCGACGGAGACGGAAATCCGTTGCCCACAAGCAGGGGAACAGAAGAAGAGAGCTGAAAAGAGCTCCGGCCCCGCGGGGCCGGAGCTCTTTTTTACTCTGCGACAGAGGCAACCAAATCCGACATGCTGTAGAGTCCAGGGCGCTGGCCGGGAGCCGCCAAAAAACGCGCCGCCCGGAGCGCGCCGCTGGCGAAAATCTCACGGGATTGGGCGGAATGGCGCAGTTCGATGACTTCGTCCCGCCCCGCAAAGATGACCTCGTGCTCTCCTACGATGGTTCCGCCCCGCACCGAGGAGATCCCGATCTCATCGCAGCCTCTGGGCTGACGGACACTGTGGCGGTCATAGATATATTGCGACGGCTGAGACCGCGCGGAGGCTGCGGCGCCGGCCAGCATGAGGGCCGTACCGCTGGGGGCGTCCACCTTGCGGTTGTGGTGGCGCTCTACAATCTCAATGTCATAGCCCTCCAGGACGGCGGCGGCTTTTTTGACCAGGGCTTGGAGGACGCTGACGCCCAGGGACATATTGGCGGAGCGGAAGATGGGGATGGCTGTGGCCGCCGATTCAATCTCAACCAGTTGAGTCTCGCTGAAGCCGGTGGTGCACAGCACGAGGGGGAGCCTCCTGGCCGTGCAGAAGGCCAGCAGGGGGGTGAGGGCGGCGGTACTGGAGAAGTCCACGACCACGTCGGCCTCGCCGGAAAATTCAGCGGGGGAGGAGAATACGGGGAATTCCCGGTCGGCAGTTCCCAGAAGATCGAAGCCGGCGGCAACGGCAAGGTCCGGATCGGCCTCGCAGAGGGAGGAGACGACGCGGCCCATGTGGCCGTTGCAGCCGGAAATAATAAGCTGGAGCATATAATTTTCACAGTCCTTTCTGCGGTCCATATGGCGGTGGGGCGGCCCGCAGCGGGCCGCCCCACCGGGCGTTTTTCCAAGGTTCAGCGAAGCAGGCCGATGCGGGCCATGGCAGCCTTCATCTTTTCCAGATTGCTCTCCGACATGTCGCACAGAGGCAGACGCAGTCCTCCGGCCTCCATGCCGATCAGATTCATGGCAGCCTTGACGGGAATGGGATTGACCTCTAGGAAGAGGGAGTCGATGAAATCCATGTTTTCGATTTGCAGCTTGGAGGCGGACGCATAATCTCCGGCCAGGCAGAGGTGGGTCATATCTACCATCAGCTTGGGCGCCACATTGGCCACAACAGAGATGACACCCTTGGCGCCCAGGGCCATCATAGGCACGGTTTGGTCGTCGTTGCCCGACCAGACGTAGAAATCATCGCCGCACAGGTGGCGGGTGTGAGCCAGCAGGGAGAAGTTGCCGGAGGCCTCTTTGACACCGTTGATTCGGGGATTCTGCGACAGGACCTGATAGGTCTCGGCGGTAAAGGAGACGCCGGTACGGGAGGGAACGTTGTAGAGGATGATGGGCAGCTCCACCCGGTCGGCGATGTACTCATAGTGCCGGATAAGGCCGGCCTGGGAGCACTTGTTATAGTAAGGGGTGACATGGAGCAGGGCGTCGGCACCGGAGTCCTGCGCGTGCTGGGAGAGGTAGACGGCGGCGGAAGTATCGTTGCTGCCCGCGCCAGCGATGACTTTGACCCGGTGGTTGATGTACTTGACGCTGTGCTCCACCACCGCGATGTGCTCGCGAAGGCTGAGAGTGGAACATTCGCCGGTAGTGCCGCAGACACAGATGGCGTCCACTCCGGCCTCGATCACATGGTCGATCAGCTTTTCCAGCGCGGTATAATTGACGGCACCGCTGGCGTCGAAGGGGGTGACGATGGCAGGACAGGCGCCGGTAAATACGGGGTTTCTCATGGGGGATTACCTCCTTGTAATATACCCCTCGGCGCAGAGCAGCTCGGCAAGCTCGACCGCGCCGCCTGCTGCGCCGCGGAGTGTGTTGTGGGACAAACAGACAAACTTATAGTCGTACTGCGTATCGGGGCGGAGCCGCCCGATGGACACGGCCATGCCGCGCTCCAGGTCCCGGTCCAGCCTGGACTGGGGGCGGTCGGGCTCCTCAAAATAGTGCAGGAACTGCTTCGGGGCCATGGGGAGTTGAAGCTCCTGGGGGCGGCCCTTGAATTCCGCCCAGATGGCCTTCATTTCGTCCATCGGGGGCTTTTTCGCAAAATCCACAAAAACTGCAGCAGTGTGCCCGTTGGAGACGGGAACGCGGAGGCATTGAGCCGTAATGGCCGGCTTCACGGCGTTGGCGATGACGCCGTTTTCCACATGGCCCCAGACCTTCATGGGCTCCTGCTCAGACTTCTCCTCTTCGCCGCCGATGTAGGGGATCAGATTATCCGCCATCTCCGGCCACGTCTGGAACGTCTTACCGGCGCCGGAGATCGCCTGGTATGTGCAGACCAGGATCTTCTCCAGACCGAAACCGCGCAGGGGATGAAGAGCGGGCACATAGCTCTGGATGGAGCAGTTGGACTTGACTGCGATGAACCCGCGCCGCATCCCCAGTCGCTTTCGCTGTGCCTCCACCACTTTAATATGCTCGGGGTTCAATTCCGGAATCACCATGGGCACGTCGGGCGTCCAGCGGTGGGCGCTGTTATTCGAGACCACCGGGCACTCCTGCTGGGCATACTGCTCCTCCAGCGCCTTGATTTCCTCTTTTTTCATGTCCACAGCGGAAAAGACGAAATCCACCTGGGCGGCGATGGCGGCTACGTCGGCCTCAGCGTTCATCACCACCAAGTTTTTGGCCTGCTCGGGGATGGGGGTATCCATAGCCCAGCGGCCGCCCACGGCCTCTTCATAGGTTTTGCCCGCAGAGCGGGGGCTGGCCGCGATGACCTTCAGTTCGAACCAGGGATGGTTCTCCATCAAAGTCACAAAGCGCTGTCCCACCATGCCGGTGCCGCCGATCACGCCAACCTTGTACTTTTCCATGCTGCAGACCTCCATTGTCTCGTTATTACCATTCTATACCGGAAGCAGGTCAGAGTTTCCCCTCCCTCGGAGAAAACAGCAGTTGAAAGAGGGACAGAACCTGTAGTATAATGACAAAACTGGATATTTCCCGCGAAGATTTTGTCGGTGAGTTTGTATATTTGGTATATCCTAACACAATTCTTTACTACTGTAAACCGGCGATTTAGAGAAATGGAGCGGCCACATGGGCAAAAAAATCATACAATTTGCGGCGATTCTTTTTGCTGCGGTCATATGTCTGTCCGGTGTAGTTTCAGCAGCGGACGCGGCGGAGCAGGATGTGATACGGGTGGGGCTGTTTTACGGAAGCAGCGCCCTGCCCGGCGCCAACCTGCTCAACGATGTGGGTACGGGCTATCGTTTCGGCTATTTGGACGGGGACACGCGGTTCTGCCCGGTGGGCAGCACGGGGGAGAGCGCCATCTCCGTGGTCAAGACCCAAAACGTCTATTACGGCAAGGTGGGGGACTGGGCCGGGTATTATGACACCATCACCTCCGACGTTGCGGTGGGCTGCTGGCACGTCCAGCTCCCGACGGCATACGGCACCTTTGAGGCGGCGCAGGAGGCGGCCGTGTCGGTGTCCGGCGGGTTTCCGGCCTGGATAGAAGGGACATACTATGTGCGGGTGGGGGCCTATCTCACCAGTGGCGAGGCCAACGCCGCGGCAGCCGCCCTGGGTGCGGCGGGAGCTGAGGCGGTTGGCACCAGCAGCAGCGGCGTCTCGGTGGTCCGGACCGGCACCAGCCGGGTCCTCTTCCAGTTCGACGGAGGCGCAGGCGTCTCGCTGGCGGTCCGTCCCGGCCTGGAGGACGGTGTCAAAACCGTCACCCACTTCCGGGGCTACCGCTATTATGGGGACTTCCAATACCAGCGCCGCTCCGGAGGGAACCTCACGGTGGTCAACTTCGTGCCCATGGAGGACTATGTCAACTGCGTGATCTCCCGGGAGATGAGCAACTCCTGGCCGCTGGAGGCGCTGAAGGCGCAGGCGGTATGCGCGCGCACCTATGCCGCCATGAATCGGAACAAGCACAGCTCCAACGGCTTCGATGTCTGCGGGAGTACCGACTGTCAGGTCTATTTTGGTACGGCCTGGACGGGAACGAACACCGCCCGGGCGGCGGAGGAGACGGCGGGAAAGCACGTCTGGTACGGCGGCAGCATGGCCCAGACCTTTTACTTTTCCTGCGACGGCGGCGCCACCGAGAGCGTGGGCAACGTCTGGCGGTCGGATGTGGACATGCCCTATCTGAAGGGAGTCGTGGACCCCTACGAGGCCGATGTGGCCAGCCAAATCGAAAAATACACCTCCACTGTCACGTTTACCAAACGGGAACTGAAGGAGCTGCTTCACTCCAAAAATTACATGTGTGCCGACGTGGTGGATTTTCGGGTCACCGAGACGACGCCCACCGGCAATGTGCTTACCGTAACGGTGTTCGACGCGGCGGGGAAGAGCTGGTCCTTTTCCAAGGAAAAGGCCCGCACCTTTTTCGGGCTGCGGTCCCAGCGCTACACCATCTCTGGCAGCGGGGCTAGCTACTATGTGAATAAGGATGGCGTTTTGCCCTCCATGAGCGGCGTCTACGCGGTAAACGGCAGCGGAAACGTAAGCCAGGTGCCCTCCGGCTCTATGCCCTATGTGGTCACCCGTGACGGAATCGCCCGGATGGAGGGAGAAGCCGCGTCGGGGAACACCTTCACCGTCACCACCTACGGCTGGGGCCACAACGTGGGGATGAGCCAGTGGGGGGCGAATGCCATGGCCAGGCGGGGCCACACCTATGAGGAAATCCTCAAATTTTATTTTACCGGCGTTGAGGTCCGGTAAGGAAAGCAGTGACATGATCTTTATGAAGACATCCGATTTTTACTATGATTTGCCGCCGGAGCTCATCGCGCAGACGCCGCTGGAGCGGCGGGATGGTTCCCGCCTGCTGACGCTGGACAAGCGCACCGGGGAGACCGGCCACGGACATTTTTACGATCTGCCCCGGCTGCTGCGGCCGGGGGACTGCCTGGTGATGAACGACTCCCGGGTGCTGCCCGCCCGGCTGCTGGGACGCCGGGAGCCCACCGGCGGGGCGGCAGAGGTGCTGCTGCTGGTGGATCGGGGCGATCAGGTGTGGGAGTGCCTGGTCCGGCCCGGGCGGAAGGTGAAGCCGGGGACGCGGCTCTCCTTTGGGGAAGGTGCGCTGACGGCCGAGGTCCTGGAGGCCCTGGAGGGAGGCAATCGGCTGATTCGCTTCGACTATGAGGGGATCTTCCTAGAGACCCTGGAGCGGCTGGGAAAAATGCCGCTGCCCCCCTACATCAAGGAAGAGCTCAACGACCCGGAGCGCTACCAGACGGTGTATTCCAGACAGGTGGGCTCCGCCGCCGCTCCCACGGCCGGGCTCCACTTCACCAGAGAGCTCCTGGATCAGATCCAGGCCATGGGAGTCAGCCTGTGCTACGTGACGCTGCACGTGGGCCTGGGGACCTTCCGGCCGGTGAAGGAGGACGAGATCACCGACCATGAGATGCACGCGGAGTACTGCATGATCCCGCAGGAGACGGCGGACATCATCAACCGGACCAAGCACACCGGCGGGCGGGTCGTCTGAGTGGGGACCACCTCCTGCCGGACCATCGAGTCCTGGGCCGGTGAGGACGGCACCCTGAAGGCCTCCGCGGGCTGGACCGATATTTTCATCTATCCGGGCTATCGGTTCAAGGTGCTGGACGCGCTGGTCACCAATTTTCATCTGCCGGAGTCCACGCTGGTCATGCTGGTCTCGGCGCTGGCGGGCCGGGAGCACATTCTGGCGGCCTATGAGGAGGCGGTGCGGGAGCGCTACCGTTTCTTTAGTTTTGGCGATGCGATGTTCATTTACTAGAGGGAGGAGAAATCCATGAACCGATTGACGGACCTGCCCAACATCGGCCCTGTGCTTGCGGCCAATCTGCGGAAGATCGGCGTGGAGACGCCGGAACAGCTCCGTAAGCTGGGGAGCATGGAGGCTTTGCGCCGCATCCGGGTCCAGGTGGACCCCGGCGCCTGTCTGAACCAGCTTCAAGCGCTGGAGGGGGCTATAGAGGGCATCCCCAAAAAGGAACTGGCCGCAGAGAAAAGGGAAGAGCTGAGGGCCTTCTTCCAGACTTTATAGAGAAATGTAGGAGTAAACGTGCATGTTTGAAGTCATCAAAACCGAAGGCCGCGCCCGGCGGGGCGTTTTTACCTGCGCTCATGGCACGGTGCAGACCCCGGTGTTTATGAACGTAGGGACTCAGGGGGCCATCAAGGGGGCGGTCTCCGCCCATGATCTGGCGGAGATCGGCTGCCAGATCGAATTGTCCAATACCTATCACCTCCACCTCAGGCCGGGAGACGAGGTGGTACGGGACCTGGGGGGGCTCCACAGATTCATGGACTGGAAGGGGCCGATCCTGACCGACAGCGGTGGGTTTCAGGTGTTCTCCCTCTCCGGCCTGCGGAAGATCACCGAGGAGGGGGTCACCTTCGCCTCTCACATCGACGGGCGGCGCATCTTTATGGGGCCGGAGGAGTCCATGCGCATCCAGTCCCATCTGGGCTCCGATGTGGCCATGGCCTTTGACGAATGTGTGGCCAACCCGGCCACCTATGAGTATGTCAAGCCCTCCTGTGAGCGGACTTACCGCTGGCTGGTGCGCTGCAAGGAGGAGCACGAGAGGCTCAACGCCCAGCCCGGCGCGGTCAATCCGCATCAGATGCTGTTCGGCATCAACCAGGGGGGGACTTACCCCGACCTGCGCGTGTGGCATATGGATGAGATCGCCAAGCTGGACTGCGACGGCTACGCCATCGGCGGTCTGGCGGTGGGGGAGGAGACCCAGGTGATGTACGACATCATCGACGCGGTGGAGCCCCACATGCCGGCGGACAAGCCCCGCTATCTGATGGGGGTGGGCACGCCCTCCAACATCATTGAGGGCGTGGCCCGAGGGGTGGATTTCTTCGACTGCGTGATGCCGGCCCGCAACGCCAGGCACGCCAAGCTCTTCACCTGGGAGGGGGCCATGAACATTAAAAATGAGAAGTACAAGCTGGATGAGCGGCCCATCGACCCCAACTGCGGCTGTCCCGCCTGCCGCTCATTCTCCCGGGCCTATCTCCGCCACCTGTTCGTGGCAGGAGAGATGCTGGCCATGCGCCTGGCCGTCCTGCATAACCTCTGGTTCTACAACGAGCTGACCGCCCGCATCCGTCAGGCGCTGGATCAGGGGTGCTTCCAGGCGTTTCGGCACATGTACTCCCAGAAACTGGATGGACGGATCTGAAACGGGGGCAAAAAGGCGCAAAATTTTGAAAAAGGCTTGTCAATTATGACCGCAACCTGTATAATATACTGCAATGCCGTGTACCGGCCGGCACAAACGACACGCTAAAATCACTGGAGGGAATTACTTTGGAGCAGTTCGGAACCATTGGTATGATTGTAGTGATGCTGGTCATCTTCTACTTCATGCTCATTCGCCCGGAGAACAAGAAGAAAAAACAGCTCAACGAGATGCGCAACTCCCTGAAGGTAGGGGATGAAATCACCACCATCGGCGGCATCCTCGGCACGATCTGCGCCGTAAAGGATGAGAGCATCGTCATCGAGACCGGCGCGGACCGTGTACGGATGGAGTTCGCCAAGTGGGCCATTTCCACCAAGGGCGCCCAGACCACCGAAGAGACGAAGTAACATTCCTTTCAAACAAAATAGCATGACAAGCACCCTCCCCGCATAGGCTGTACAAAGCTGTTGCGAGGAGGGTGTTTTATGCGCAAGACGGAAGAGGATCAGGGGACGCGGCTAGTCCGGGCCATGACCAATATTCTGCTGGGCGGCGTCGTCGCGCTGGCGGTCTGCCTCATGTTCCTGTTCCTGTGCTCGATCGGAATCTCAGGCGGCTGGCTTCAGGAGGGGCTGATGTACCAGATGGCGGTGGTGAGCTGCGTGATCGGCGGCTTTGCCGGTGCGATGACTGCGGTGCGGCGCTGTGGCTCCCGGGCCCTGATCGTGGGCCTGGCGGTCGGAGCGGTGTCCTTCCTGCTGCTGCTCACCGTGGGCGTCCTGCTGTTTGAGAGCATGTCCTTGGAGGCGGGCGGACTGGGTCTGCTGTGCGGGGGATTGTGCGGCGGCGCGGCGGCCGGACTGATGGGCTCCAAGCCAAAAAAGAAGCGGAGAAAAAAATAAGATTGAAAAACATGGGATGCTGTGCTATAATTCACCCAAATGCTACATATAGGGGGGAGATACCATGACCCATATCAAAACGCTCAACGGCGCCACGCTGAAGCAGAGCGCTGCCCACGGCGGCTGCGGCGAGTGCCAGACCTCTTGTCAGTCTGCCTGCAAGACCTCCTGCACCGTTGCCAACCAGAAGTGCGAGAACAACCAGTAAGATTCTGAGACGATTGGAAAGGGTGGGGGTCCCCACCCTTTTTCCATGCCCGAAAGGAAAGAAAGATGGTACATACATTTGAAGCCCTCGGCGTCAAACTCGCCGTGGACGTAAACAGCGGGGCCGTCCATGTACTGGACGACCTGACCTACCGCCTGCTGCCCCTGGTGGAGCCCCCCATGGCAGAGCACTGTCCGCCGGAGCTCCTGGCCCGGCTACCCGAATACCGCACAGAGGCGGTGGAGGAGGGATGGCAGGACCTGCGGGAGCTGGCCGGGAACGGGCTGCTCTTTGTGGAGGATGACTATGTGGACCCCGCGGCGGCCACCGCCCTGCAGCAGTCCGCCCCCATCAAGGCCCTTTGCCTCCACGTCTCCCACGACTGCAACCTGCGCTGCCAGTATTGTTTTGCGTCCACCGGCGACTTCGGTACCGGTCGGAAGATCATGGACATTGAGACCGCAAAACGGGCCATTGATTTTGTTATCCAGCGCTCCGGCAGCCGCCGGAATATTGAGGTGGACTTCTTCGGCGGCGAGCCGCTGATGGCGATGGACACCGTCAAGGCCACAGTAGCCTATGCACGCTCCATCGAGAAAAAGGCCGGTAAGTGTTTCCGCTTTACGATTACCACCAACGGAGTCCTGCTGGACGATGAGAACATCGACTACATCAACCGGGAGATGTCCAACGCCGTCCTTTCGCTGGACGGGCGGCCCCAGGTCAACGACCGCATGCGCAAGACGGTCAACGGGAAGGGGAGCTATGAGGTTATTGTTCCCAAGTTCCAAAAGCTGGTGGCGGGCCGCGGGACTAAGGACTACTACCTGCGGGGCACCTTTACCCACTATAATCTGGACTTTGCCGAGGATGTCATGCATATGGCCGACCTGGGCTTCCGCAACGTCTCTGTGGAGCCGGTAGTGGGGGAGGAGACCTGCGGCTATGCGCTGAAGGATGAGGATCTGCCGGTGGTTCTGGAGCAGTATGAGAAGTTGGCGGAGAAGCTGAAGGACCGGACCGACGTGAACTTCTTCCACTTCAATGTGGACCTGGCCCAGGGCCCCTGCGTCATCAAACGGCTGCGGGGCTGCGGGGCGGGCTGCGAGTATGTGGCCGTCACGCCGGAAGGGGACATCTACCCCTGCCACCAGTTTGTGGGCAATCCCGCGTACAAAATTGGAAGCCTGTCCGACGGCAGCTTCGATATGGAGCTGTCCCATCGGTTCTCCTGCCTGAACATCTACACCAGGGAGGAGTGCCGGGACTGCTGGGCCCGCTTCTATTGCAGCGGCGGATGCAGCGCCTCTAATCTGCTCGTAAATGGAGACATAAAAAAGCCCAACCATGTGGGGTGCGAGATGGAGCGCAAACGGCTGGAGTGCGCCATTGCGTTAAAGGCCCTGGCAGCCGGTATGGGCTGATAGCTTATACAAAATGTAATTATACAGAGAGTATACCATGGTCCGCGGCGGCCATCCCGCGGGAAACAGCAAAATCTTGCGGTTGCAAATGCTGAAAGCACTATATTTAGATAAGGAGCTGGGCGGTGCGCGGTACACCGCCCAGCTCCTTACTCTTGTGATTTACATAATTCAGTATACATAATGCATTGACATAATACACAAAAATGATAAAATCCCCTGGAAGCCATTGCATATTGCAGTAGCTTCGATTATAGTATTTACACCATTTGAGAAAAAGAAAGAGGAATACTTGCCATGGATGAGCTGATTTTGGGCTTTATCGGGGCTGGAAATATGAATTCCGCCATATTGAACGGGGTGCTGTCCCAGGGCCTGGTCGCGCCCGGACAGGTCTGGCTCTCCAATCGCAGTGAAGGCAAGCTGGCCTCTTTTCAGGAACGGGGCGTCCATACGACCACCGACAACCGCCGGGTGGCGGAGCAGGCCAGCGTGATCGTGCTGGGCGTCAAGCCCCAAATGTTTGGGGATGTGCTTCCCGGACTGGGCGGTGTGACGGCTGGCAGGTGTGTGGTATCCATCGCGGCGGGCGTTTCCACCGCCTACCTGCGGGAAATGCTGCCCGGCGCCCACGTGGTGCGTGCAATGCCCAACACGCCGCTGATGGTGGGGGTGGGCGCCACGGCGGTGGCGGAAGCGCCGGACGTACCGCCTGCGCTTTTTCAGACGGTGCTGAAGCTCTTTTCCGCGGCTGGCGAGGTGGCGGTGATCCCCGAGGGGCAGATGGACGATATCATCAACGTGAACGGCTCTTCTCCCGCCTGGTTTTTCCGCATGGCCGAGGTCATGGTCCAGCGGGCGGTCTCGGTGGGGATCGACGCCGGTACTGCCCTGCGGTTGACGGCCAAGACCATGGAGGGGTGCGCCAAGCTGCTGCAGGAGAGCGGAAAAACTCCGGGAGAGCTGCGCAGACAGGTCTGCTCGCCCGGCGGAACGACGCTGGCCTCTCTTTCGGCCTTCGATGAGCTGAACTACGAGGGTCTCATGCTGGAGGCCATGCGCCGCTGCACCCAGCGATCCAGGGAGCTGGGCCGGTAATAATCCCAACGCTTGTCTCATAGGCTGTCAGAGAGAGGTGACGGCCATGGGAGTGAGAAAGCGTATCGTGAGGATATGGGATGTACCGGCAGGCGGCATATTGCCCGCTTTGGTGGTCGTGTCCGCCGCCTTTGCTTTGGGCGGTGTACTGGGCTGCGGGCTGGCCGCTCAGGTAGGCGGTGGCGGAGGCGATATGCTGCACGCCTATGTAACGGGGTATCTGACCGCCGCCCGGGCCGGTGAGGCGGCGCCGCCTCATATGTTATCCGTGGTCTGGAGCACCATACGCTGGCCGGTCTTTGCGGTTTTGATGGGCTTTACGGGGCTGGGGCTGCTGGGCATCCCAGTGCTGTTTTCCATACGGGGCTTTCTGCTATCCTTCGCCATCACCTCCTTTGTGCGCATGTTCGGCGGCGTGGGCGGGGTGCTGGCCTTCCTCACCTTTGGCGTTACGGGGCTGGTGGCCATTCCCGTCCTGTTTGTGCTGGGGGTGCAGAGCTTGGCGGCGGCCCGGCTGCTGGCCGGGCGATTTTTGGGAGACGGCAAGCGGAGTTCGCCCTTTGGCCGGGTGTATTGGGTGCGGTGCGGCCTGTGCAGCGCCGCGCTGTGTCTGTGTGCGCTGCTGGAGTATGCGGCAGTGCCCGCGCTGGTCCGGCTGGTGGCCCCGCTGTTTTGAATCCTGGAGTAGAGAAGGTATTGGCTTGGACGTTCTGAAGGACTATGAGGTATTTCTTACAACCGAAAAAAAGGCTTCTGCCAATACCCTGAGCTCCTATCTAAGGGACGTTCGGCAGTTTGCGGCCTACCTGGAGCGGGAGGAACGTGCGCTGGACGACGTAACGCAGAGCGATGTGGAGCGCTACGTCAAGTACCTCGTCAGCAAGGGCAAGTCGGTCTCCACCGTCACCCGCGCAGTGGCCTCCCTGAAGTCGTTTTACGCCTATATGGTCCATGCGGGCCGGCTTTCGGCCAATCCGGCCCGAAGCGTGGTCCCGGACAAGGTGCAGCGTAAGCTGCCCCAGATCCTGACCAGCAAGGAAGTGGAGCTTTTCCTGGACCAGCCGGTGTGCATTGACGCCAAGGGCTATCGGGACCATGCCATGCTGGAGCTCCTCTATGCCACGGGCATCCGGGTCACCGAGCTCATCGACCTGAATGTGGACAATCTCAACCTGTCCGGCGGGTTTCTCCGCTGTGAGGGGAGGGGGAAGGAACGGATCATCCCCCTGTATCCGGCGGCGGTCCGGGCCCTGAACGACTATCTCCGCGACGTGCGCCCGCAACTGGTGGAGGACCCGGAGGAGACCGCCCTGTTCCTCAATATGAACGGCAGGCGTATGTCCCGGCAGGGCTTTTGGAAGATCATCAAGCACTATCAGGAGAAGGCCGACATCAAAAAAGACATCACCCCGCATACCCTGCGCCATTCCTTTGCCGCCCATCTGCTGGAAAACGGGGCGGACCTGCGTTCCATCCAGGAGATGTTGGGACATGCAGACATCTCATCCACCCAGATTTATGCCCAACTGGTCAAACAGAAGCTGAAGGACGTATACATCAAGGCCCACCCCAGGGCATGAAAAAGGCAGACGCTGCGGCGTCTGCCTTTTTGACCGTCGGATGCTCAGAAGAACAGTGCGGGCTCGGCCCGCCGGGCAAAACCCAGTTCCAGCTCTTCTTTGTGGTAGAGATAGTTGTAGCTGTCATAGTACCGGGCGTGGACCGGGCACTTTTTGACGCAGGCGCCGCACTTGATGCAGATGCCGGTATACTCCCGTACGTTTTCAGGGCTGATGGAGCCCATAGGGCAGACCTTGGCACAGAGGCCGCAGTCATTGCACGTGTCGTGTACCTTGGGCTTGTCCTTCAGGATATTGACCGGGTTTCCGTTGCGGTCCTTGGGCACATAGTAGGGTCGGTAAGGGATTTGCCCCTCTACCGGGATGGGTATGTACTCCCCCAGGGGCTTTGACAGCTTTTCCAGGATGCCGTCGGCAAAGCGGGCGGCCCGTTCCAGGTCGGCCTGGTCGGGGCGGCCGGCCGCCAGGGTGGTGGAAAAGGAGTGCTCCCCGATGAATGCTCCGGCTGCCACCGTGCGGAAGCCATCCGCCTCCAGCAGGTCCCGGAGCTCTACCAGGCTGTCGTCGAAATTGCGGTTGCCATAGCAGACCACGGGGACGGCCAGCGCGCCGCCGCCCTCCACCGTGCGCAGGTAGTTGAGCAGTACGTTGGGGACCCGACCGGCATAGACCGGTACGCCGAAAATGACGAGATCCCCGTCTCCAAAGGCCTTGACAGCCTGACGGGCGGCGGGCAGCGTGAAGTCGAAGCGCAGGGCAGCCGTGCCGTTCCACGTGCGGGCGATATGGTCGGCGATGGCGGTTACGACTTTTTCGGTGGTGCCGGTGGCGCTGAAGTACATGGCGTGGACCTGGCGTTCCATCTCAAAACCTCCTGAATGGTTCCATTATTGAAACATATTATAGCAGAACCTGTCGTATAAAGCAATTGGAATGCATAGACTGGGGAGAGGCTTTTCGCCTTCCTGAGGCCGGAAGGAAATGCGGCCGCAGATCGGAGCATCTTGTTCCGGGTTTTTTGGTTGCGTCGGCCCGCCGGCCGTGGTACAATATCCCTTGTATGAACACTGGGAGGTATCCATGGTCATTTTAGGGATCGACCCCGGCTTTGCCATTGTGGGATTCGGGGTTTTGGAGGCAGAGCGGGGGACTACGCGCCTGATCCGGTACGGGACCATCACCACCCCCGCCGGACAGTCTCTGCCAGCCCGACTGCTGCAAATATCCAACGATATGAGCGAATTGCTGACTGTGTTCCAGCCGGATGCCATGGCGGTGGAGGAGCTCTATTTCAACAACAACGTGACCACCGGCATCGGCGTGGCCCAGGCGCGGGGCGTCATTCTGACTGAGGCGGAGCGGCAGGCCGTGCCGATCTTTGAGTACAGCCCGTCGGAAGTCAAGCTCGCGGTGGCGGGTTATGGAAAAGCGGAAAAGCGGCAGGTTATGGAGATGACCAGGCGGCTTCTGGCACTCCGCGCCGTTCCGCGGCCGGACGACGCGGCGGATGCAGTGGCCATCGCCCTGTGCCACGCCCGCTCCCGTACCTCCCGCCTGCAGAGCCCCGAAGCTGCCCGGCCGGGCAGCGGGCGCTATGAAGTACGAAAGAAATAGGAGCATCCACCATGTTTTATTATTTGAAGGGGACGGTGGCCCATATGGCCCCCTATCTGGCGGTCGTGGACTGCGGCGGGGTGGGCTACGCCTGCCGCACCACCCACAATACCCTGGCCCGGCTCAAGGTGGGGGAGAGCGCCAAGCTCTACACCCATCTCTATGTGCGAGAGGAGATCTTCGAGCTTTACGCCTTCGCCACGGAGGAGGAGAAGAACTGCTTCCTGGAGCTCATCGGTGTGTCCGGCGTGGGTCCCAAGGCGGCCCTGTCCATCCTGTCCTCCACCTCGCCGGAGGGGTTGGCGATGAGCATCATCACCGGGGATGAAAAAGCCCTCACCGTGGCGCCGGGCATCGGAAAGAAGATTGCACAGCGCATCATATTGGAGCTGAAGGACAAGCTGGCCAAGGGGCAGATGACGGCGGGCGGGGAGCCCTACGGCGGTACCGGCGTGACCATCATTCCGGAGAACAAATCCACTGAGGCCGCCGCCGCCCTGGCGGTGCTGGGCTACAGCACCCAGGAGGTCTCCGTGGCCCTGAAGGGCATTGACGTGGAGAATCTCAAGCTGGAGGACGTCATCAAGCAGGCCCTGAAAAAGATGGTGAAATAGCATGCGGGCGGAACGATATCGAATCAAGAGGGGGCGGGGTGTTTGAGCATCGACTTTTCCAGCGAGGGCTTTGAGACGGAGCAGCCTCTGGTAGCCACCTCGCTGCTGCGGGAGGACGAGGGGGAATACTCCCTCCGCCCCAAGACCCTGAGCGAATACATTGGCCAGAAGAAGGCCAAGGGAAACCTGGAGATCTTTATCCAGGCGGCCAAAATGCGCCATGAGCCCCTGGACCATGTGCTGCTGCACGGACCCCCGGGGCTGGGCAAGACCACCCTCAGCGGCATCATTGCCAACGAGATGGGGGTCAATATTCGCATTACCTCCGGGCCTGCCATCGAAAAGCCCGGCGACCTGGCGGCCCTGCTGACCAACCTGAACGAAAACGACATCCTCTTTGTGGACGAGATCCACCGGCTTAACCGCTCGGTGGAGGAGATTCTCTACCCGGCCATGGAGGACTACGCCATCGACATCATCATCGGCAAGGGGCCTTCGGCCAACTCCATCCGCCTGGACCTGCCAAAATTCACCCTGATCGGGGCCACCACCCGGGCGGGCCAGCTCTCCGCGCCGCTCCGGGACCGGTTCGGCGTCACCCTGCGTCTGGAGCTCTACACCCCGGAGGAGCTTTGCCTCATCGTTACCCGCTCCGCCGGCATCCTGGGCGTCCCCATCGAGGACGAGGGGGCCATGGAGATCGCCAAACGCAGCCGGGGCACGCCCCGGATCGCCAACCGGATGCTCCGGCGGGTGCGGGACTTTGCCCAGGTCAAGGCCGGCGGCGTCATCACCCGCTCTGTGGCCGACCAGGCCCTGACCGCCCTGGAGGTGGACCACCTGGGGCTGGATACCATCGACCGCCGGATGCTCCGCAGCATCATTGAGCACTATGGAGGCGGCCCCGTGGGCCTGGAGACCCTGGCCGCCACCATCAACGAGGAGGCCGTCACTCTGGAGGATGTCTACGAGCCGTATTTGATGCAGATGGGCTTCCTCACCCGCACCCCCAGAGGGCGGTGTGTCACCAAAAAAGCATACGGACATCTGGGCCTGGCCTATTTTGGCCAGGAGCAGATGGAGCTATCATGACATAGTCGGGAGCTGATGTAGAATGGGTAGACTGTTTGGCACAGACGGTATCCGCGGCGTGGTCAACGCCGGCCTGGACGCCGAGCTGGCCTATAAAGTGGGCCTCGCCGCCGCGCAGGTCCTCTCAGAAGAGAAGAAGGACGGAAGGCCGCTGTTCACCATCGGCAAGGATACGCGCATCTCCTGCGACCTGCTGAAAGGGGCGCTGATTGGGGGGCTGTGCTCCGCCGGGGCCGACGTGCTGGATCTGGGAACCATCCCTACCCCGGCAGTGGCCTGGGTGACGCTGGATGAGAAGGCCGACGCCGGCATCGTCATCTCCGCTTCGCACAACCCCTTTGAGCACAATGGCATTAAGATCTTTAACGGGCAGGGCTTCAAGCTCTCCGACGAGCTGGAGGAAAAAATTGAGGATATCATCCTGAACGGCACCAACAAGGTCCCCCGCAAGACCCACGGGGAGATCGGACGAGTCCATTATGTGGCCCCCAAGGCGTCGGAGGATTATATCGACCACCTGGTGTCCACGGTGGACTCTGATTTGGCCGGCCTGCGCATCCTGGTGGACTGCGCCAACGGCGCGGCCTCGGCTACAGCCGCCCGGCTGTTTGACCGTTTCTCCGATCTGCATACGGACGTCATCAATGCCGACCCGGACGGCGTGAACATCAACGCCGGGTGCGGCTCCACCCATCTGGAGGGCCTGGCCGCCATGGTCCAGGCAGGAGGCTATGATCTGGGCGTGGCTTTCGATGGCGACGCAGACCGTTGCCTGCTGGTCAGTGAGCGGGGCGAGACCATTGACGGCGACCAGATCATGGCGGTCTGCGGCCGCTGGCTGCAGGAGCAGGGGAAGCTCACGGGCGGTACCGTGGTGGCCACGGTCATGTCCAACATCGGTCTGCACCGCTTTGTCCGTGAAAACGGGATGCAGGTGGTCTGTACCGACGTAGGGGACCGCAACGTACTGGAGTGCATGGTTGCCAACGGATATCGGCTGGGAGGCGAACAGTCCGGCCATATGATCTTCCTGGAGCACGCCACCACCGGCGATGGAGAACTGACGGCTCTGCAATTTCTCAGCCTGCTCCACAGCGCGGGAGTGCCCGCCTCCCGCTTGGTGGCCGACTGCAGGCAGTATCCCCAGGTGCTGGTCAATGTGGCGGTGACCGATAACGCCCAGAAGAGGTCCATTATGGCGTCCGAAGCGTTGCGGGCGGCCGTGGCGGAGCAGGAGGCGGTGTTGGGGGAGAATGGCCGTGTACTGGTGCGTCCCTCCGGCACGGAGGCACTCATACGCGTTATGGTGGAGGCCCAGAGCGAGGAAACGGCCCAAACGTCGGCGGAACTCTTGGCAAATGTCATAAAAAGGCTGTGAAATTTTTTAATTTCATAAAATAATCTGCATAAACGCTTGACATTGCACCCTATTTCGCCCTATAATACTCAAGGAGTTCAGGCATGAAATCAGTTTACACCACCCAGAATCCAACTGCAGACGAGGCGCTGTGTTCGTTGGCCGCATCAGGCGACCGCATCGCAGAGGAAGCCCTTGTGATGCGTTACAACCGCCTGGTGCGTGTTTGTGCCCGGCCCTATTTTCTGGCCGGGGGCGACAGCGAGGACCTCATCCAGGAGGGCATGGTGGGACTGCTCAACGCGATTCGGGAGTACGACCCTGGTAAGGGAAGCTCCTTTCGCACCTATGCCGAAACCTGCATTCGAAATCGTATTCTCTCCGCCATTCGGGCGGCAGCCAGAGATAAGCATACCCCGCTCAATCACTATGTCTCTTACGAAACCCCTCTTTTAGATGGGAACACCGACAGTTATCCACTCAGCGCATCCCGGCAGCCTCAGCAGAACCCTGAGGATATGTTGATCAGCAGGGAAGAGCGACGGGAACGGCTGGGGACGCTCAAGGGGCAGTTATCCGGCTTCGAAGCACAAATTCTGGACCTCTACCTGCGCGGTTTATCCTATGTGGAGATTGCGTCAGAGGTCGACCGGTCCCCGAAAGCGGTGGACAACGCTGTGCAGCGCATTCGGCGCAAGGTGGCGCAGCACCTTTCATCTGGCGATTTCAGCCAAGGCTGAACGCAATATTACAGACCCAGCACTGTCGGTTTATTCCGGACCTGGGCAAACGAGTCAAAGAGAGGGAAAAATCATGTACGAAGACAAGACTTTAGTGTGCAAGGAATGTGGCCAGGAGTTCGTGTTCACCGCTGGTGAGCAGGAGTTCTATGCCGAGCGCGGCTTCCAGAACGAGCCCCAGCGCTGCAAGTCCTGCCGTGATGCCCGCAAGCAGGCCGCCCGCGGCCCCCGTGAGTATTTCACTGCGACCTGCGCTGCCTGCGGCGGCGAGGCCAAGGTTCCCTTCGAGCCCAAGTCCGATCGGCCTGTCTACTGCAGCGAGTGCTTTGCTCGTATGCGTGAGCAGGGCTAATCCAGGAACGCAAAAAGAGGGCGCCGCATTGCGGCGTCCTCTTTTTCTGTCCAGGGAGAGAATTGACTATTGAAATATGCGGGATTATGGGGTATACTAAAGCATACCCTAATTCCTACTCATTTGGAGGTAGTTTTCAATGGCTCAGATCACCAAAGATACCATCATCGGCGACATTCTGGATATCGCCCCCGAGACGGCTCCCATTTTCCTGTCCATCGGCATGCATTGCCTGGGCTGCCCCTCCTCCCGCGGCGAGACCGTGGAGCAGGCCTGCATGGTCCACGGCGTGGACGTGAACGCTCTGCTGGAAAAGGTCAATTCCGTGCTGGCGGCTGTGAAGTAAAAACCAGAGGAAAGCGGAGCGGCGTCGCCGCTCCGCTTTTTCTTGTGCAGAAAAGAGGGACCAGCAGAAATGAGCGTATACGTAAGAGCCTATGGTGACCGGGACCCGGTCTTGGACTGCCTGCTTCAGGGGAAGCCGCTGGGCTTTCAGCCGTTGGGCGTCATCCCCGGCGGATTTCGGAGGATATCTGTCCCGATTACCCTGTGCTGTGAAATGCGCGGACAGAAGGTGAGGCGAACCAAGTGAGACCGATTATGCTGACGCCGCGGCTGCTGGCCCTGTCCCGTCAGGTGCCCCGGGGCGCACGCTTTGCCGACGTGGGGACCGACCACGCCCGGCTCCCGGTCTGGCTGCTGGAGCAGGGTGTAATTGAGCAGGCGATTGCCACCGATCTGCGGGAGGGGCCCTTGCAGCGGGCGCGCCAGACGGCTGCCCGGCACGGCCTGACGGAGCGGATCTCCTTCCGGCTGGGAGACGGCCTTGCGCCGGTACGGCCGGAAGAGGCGGATGTGATTGCCATTGCCGGGATGGGCGGGGAGACCATCGCCTCTATCCTGGAGACCGCGGCCTGGACCCGGGAGGGGGAACATACCTTCCTGCTTCAGCCGATGACCTCTGTGCCGGACCTGCGGCTCTGGCTGGCGGGGCACGGCTTTTCCATCCAGCGGGAGGAACTGATCCGGGAGGGAGAGACCCTGTACCATACCATGCAGGCGCGCCCCGGCCCGATGTCGGCGCTGAGTCCGGGCGAAGCCTGGGCCGGACGGCAATACCGGGGTATGGACAGCCCCTGGAGGACAGAGTATTTGACTCTGCTGCTCAACCGTACCAGCCGCGCCCTGGAGGGGCTGCGCCGCTCCACCAAGCCGGGAGACGCGGGGCGGCTGGAGGAGCTCACCGAGCGGTACGCCGATCTGGCACGGATGAAAGAGGAGTGGGACAAATGGCAACGGTAAATGAAATCTATGCATTTGTGGATCAACTGGCTCCGTTTTCCTATCAGATGTCGTTTGACAACGCAGGCTTTCTGGTGGGCAGGGGAGGGCGGCAGGTAACGCGCATTCTAGTTTCTCTGGACATCACGGAAGAGGTGGTGCGGGAGGCGTCGGAGTGGAAGGCGGAGCTCATCGTCTCTCACCATCCCGTTATTTTTCATCCCGCCCGCTCGGTGACCGATCAGGACCCCACGGGACGCATTCTGCTGGCTCTGGCCGAGGACGGCATCGCCGCCGTCTGCGCCCACACCAACCTGGATGCCGTGGCCGGGGGTGTCAACGACGCCTTGGCCCGGGCCGTAGGCCTGACGGAAATTGAAATGCTTCAGACCAGCGGCGTGGATGAGAACGGCGCCCCCTATGGGATCGGCAGGGTAGGGGTGCTGAAAGGAAAGGCAGTGGTCACGCTGGCAGACTATGCCGCCCAGGTGAAAACGGCTTTGCAGGCTAACGGCGTGCGCTACGTGGACGCCGGACGGCCGGTCCGCCGGGTGGCGGTGGGCGGCGGTGCCTGCGGCGATCTGATGGGGGACGCCCTCACCCAGGGATGCGATACCTTTATCACCTCGGATGTAAAATATAACGGCTTCCTGGATGCCAGGGCGCTGGGGCTCAACCTGATCGACGCGGGACATTTTCCAACGGAAAACGTGATTTGCCCGGTGCTGGCGGAGCGTCTGAAACGGGCCTTTCCGGGCCTCGAAGTGCGGATTTCAGCCGTCCATGGCGAGGTTTTTTCCTATTTATAAGCGCTGTGGGGCCGTGGGGGGTTGCCATCTGCAAAGGCTTGTGATAAAATGCTTTTGCCAATTTTCGAGAAGGGATCGATATTATGTCTGGACACTCCAAGTGGCACAATATTCAGAAAACCAAGGGCGCGGCGGACGCCAAGCGCTCTCAGATTTTCACCAAAATCGCCCGCGAGATGATCGTGGCGGTCAAGCAGGGCGGCAGCGGCGACCCCAACAACAACTCCCGGCTGGCCACCGTCGTGGCCAAGGCCAAGGCCGCCAATATGCCCAACGACAACATCAAGCGCACCATCGACAAGGCTCTGGGCTCCGGCAATGCCGACAGCTACGAGAGCGTGGTGTATGAGGGCTATGGTCCCTCCGGTGTGGCCGTCATCGTGGAGGCACTCACCGATAACCGCAACCGCACCGCTCCCGAGGTGCGCCATCTGCTGGATAAGTACGGCAAGGGGCTGGGCGCCACCGGCTGTGTCTCCTGGTCTTTTGATCAGAAGGGCGTCATCGTCATCGAAAAGGAAGATCTGGACGAGGACACCGTTATGATGGACGCGCTGGATGCCGGGGCCGACGACATGGATGCCTCCGACGACGAGTGCTTTGAAATCACCACCACCCCTGACGGCTTCGGCACCGTGCTGGCGGCGCTGGAGGAGAAAGGATACAGCTTCGTTTCCGCTAAAGTGGAGATGGTCCCTCAGAACTATGTCAAGCTGGAGAGCGAAGAGGATATCAAAAACATGGAGAAGCTCATCGACCTTCTGGAAGAGAACGAGGATGTCCAGAACGTGTACCATAACTGGGAGCAGGAATAAGCAACAGATCCGATCCATATGCGGCGGACGGTCATGGACCGCCCGCCGCTTTGACCGGATGGGAGCCTGACCCGGGCATAAAACAGGGGTCCGGAGGCGATCAGCCTTCGGACCCCATATTTGCAAGCAAACCTGTAAGCCGGGTTCTGTCATTGAAGACAGTCATCTATCTAGACGCGCCGTCGCCGGCGCGCTCCAGCCACCTCCTCGGGACGGCCGGGCCGGCCTTTGTGTCCCTCCACGGTGTTGCTCCGGATAGAGTTTACAGCGATGGGCAGTTTCCAGCCATCGGGTGAGCTCTTACCTCGCCTTTCCACCCTTACCTCGTTCCCCGTGAGGGGCAAGGCGGTATCTCTCTGTTGCACTTTTCCTGGAGTTGCCTCCGGCGGGCGTTACCCGTTATCCTTGCCCTGTGGAGCCCGGACTTTCCTCATGCGCGGCCTTTCGGCCTGCTCACGCGACTGTCCAGCTTACTTGCGGATCTTATTGTACCTCATCCAGGAGGGAAAGTCAAACACTCTGTAAACCGGTGCGGATTCGATTGAAATATTTGGCTGGATACAGTATAATAATTGCATTCATCGAGTGATTCCAGTTGATTTTAGAAGCAAAGGGGGACGGCAGTATGGACATCAGGGAGTATCTGGCCGGTCTCAAGGGAAAACGAGTGGCTGTCATCGGGATCGGCGTATCCAACACGCCGCTGATCAAAATGCTCCTTCGAGAGGGTATTTCCGTGACAGCCTGTGACAAGAATAAGCGGGAGGAGTTTGGGGGGCTCTGTGAGGAGCTGGAGAGCCTTGGCGCTTGCCTGCAGTTAGGGGAACGCTATCTGGAGGGACTGGATCAGGAGGTGATCTTCCGTACGCCGGGAATGCGCCCGGACGTGCCGGCGCTGCTGGAGGCACAGGCCCGGGGAAGCGTCGTCACCTCAGAGATGGAGGTGTTTTTTCAGGTCTGCCCCTGTCACACCATCGGTGTGACGGGCAGCGACGGCAAGACCACCACCACCACCATCATCGCCTCTCTGCTCAAGGCCGCCGGGCACAACACCTACCTCGGCGGCAACATCGGAAAACCTCTGCTGGCCGACGTCTACGGTATGGAGCCCCAGGACTGGGCGGTACTGGAGCTGTCCTCCTTCCAGCTCATGACCATGGACCTGAGCCCGGAGATCGCGGTGGTCACCAACCTGGCCCCCAACCATCTGGATGTCCACAAGTCCATGAGCGAGTATGTGGCCGCCAAGGAAAATATCTTTATCCACCAAAACGATGACGAAAAGGCTGTGTTCAACCGGGACAACGCCATTACCCACGGCTTTGCGGAGACGGCTCCCGGCCGGGTGATGGAATTCAGCCGCCGGGAGGAGCTGGAGCGGGGCGTCTACCTCAAGGACGGGGCCATCTGGGTGGCCAACGAGGTGCGTGCCCGCCCGGTGCTTCCGCTGAAAGACATCCTCCTGCCCGGCGACCACAACGTGGAGAACTACATGGCGGCCATCGCCGCCGTGGACGGACTGGTACCGGACGAGGTCATTCGGGGCTTTGCCGCCCGGTTTGGCGGCGTGGAGCACCGTATCGAGCTGGTGCGGACGCTGGACGGCGTGCGCTACTACAACGACTCCATCGCCTCCAGCCCGTCGCGGACCATAGCCGGGCTGCGCTCCTTTGCGGAAAAGGTCATCCTGATCGCCGGCGGCTACGACAAGCACATTCCCTTTGACGTGCTGGGACCGGAGGTGGTGGCTCACGTCAAGCACCTGATTCTCACCGGCGCGACGGCGGACAAGATCAGCGCCGCGGTCCGCGGGTGCCCGGAGTATCACGGGCAGCCGCCCATCACCAAGTACGACGGTTTTACCGAGGCGGTCCTGGCGGCCCACAGCATGGCCAAGCCGGGGGATGTGGTGATTCTCTCGCCGGCCTGCGCTTCCTTTGACCAGTTTAAGAACTTTGCCCAGCGGGGCGAGGCATTCAAGAAGATCATCTACGAGCTATAAAGAGAATAAGTGGCGTCCAGAGGCCGTCTCCATCCGGGGGCGGCCCCGCAAACGTCACGGCAAGGAGTGAATTCATTGGACATTCGCAAGACACTGGATACTCTATGTTCCCTGGCGGGCCCCTCCGGCTTTGAGCGGGCGGTGGCCGAGCAGGCCGTGGAGCTGATGCGTCCCTATGTGGATGAGGCGGCGATAGACCGCTTCGGCAATGCCATCGGCGTGCGCCTGTGCGGCAGACCGGGCGCGAAGAAGCTGCTGCTGGACGCCCATCTGGACGAGATCGGCCTCATGGTCACCGGCGTCGAGGAGGGCTTTCTCCGCTTCCGCACCATCGGCGGGGTAGACCCCAGGATGCTGCCCGACCGGGAGCTCACGGTAATGACGCAGCCCTCCATCCTGGGCGTTGTGGCCTGCCTGCCGCCCCATGTGCTCCAGGCGGAGGATATGAAAAAGTCCATCCCCATTGACGACCTGCGCGTCGATGTCGGCATGAGCCAGGAGCAGGCGGAGGCGGCCATCCCAATCGGCACCCCGATGGTCTTTCGCGGCGGCAGCTTCGCCTTGGACGGGGACAAGCTCTGCGGCAAGTCCATGGACGACCGCTCCTGCTTCGTCACCCTGCTACGGGCGGCCGAGCTGCTGAAGGACAAGCCTCTGGATGTGGACCTCTATATCATGGGCAGCACCCGGGAGGAGGTCAGTGGCGCGGGTGCCAAGGTGGGCACCTATGGCATCAACCCGGACTTCTGTGTAGCGGTGGACGTGACCCACGGCAAGACGCCGGACGCCAACCTCCACCGCCGCAGCTCCATTGGGGGTGGGCCGCAGATCGGCATCGGCCCCAATATGACCCGCTGGATGACTCAGCGCATGATCGAGAAGGCCAAGGCCAATGCCATCCCCTATCAGCCGGAGGTCATGGAGGGCCACACCGGCACCAACGGCTGGGGCATGCAGGTCACGCGGGAGGGGGTGGCCACCTCGGTGGTCTCCCTGCCCTTGAAGTATATGCACAGTCCCATCGAGGTGCTGGATATCCAGGACATCGAGCATGTGGCGGCCCTGCTGGCCGCCTTTACGGAAAATCTGGGCAAGGAGGTGGGGAAGCTGTGCTGAGTCTCATCAAGGAGCTGTGCTGCCTCGACGGCGTCTCCAGCGCTGAGGACGCGGTCCGGGAGTTCATCCGCGCCAAGGCGGAGCCCTACGCCGACTGGACCCGGACCGACGTGATGGGCAACCTGATCGTCTTCAAGAAAGGGGAGCGGGCCACCGGCCACAAGCTGATGCTCACCGCCCATATGGACGAGGTGGGCTTCATTATCAACGACATCACGGACGACGGCTATCTGAAGTTTGCCGCGGTGGGCGGGCTCGACCGGCGGGTGGTCATCGGGAAAAAGGTCCGGATCGGGGACAAGAAGGTGCCCGGCGTAGTGGGCCTTAAGGCGTATCACCTGGTGACCGCCGAGGAGGAAAAGACCGTTCCCAAGCTGGACGACATGTATATCGACATCGGGGCCAAGGATCGGGAAGCGGCGGAAGCGCTGGTGGCTCTGGGCGATCTGGCTGCTTTTGAAAGCGATGCGGTGGAGTTTGGCGACGGGATGCTGAAGGCCAAGGCCATCGATGACCGGGTGGGCTGCGCCGTCATGCTCCGGCTGATCCAGCAGGACCTGCCCATGGACTGCCTCTTTGTATTCTCCGCGCAGGAGGAGGTGGGGACCCGCGGCGCATTCGGTGCGGCCTTCTCGGTCACACCGGAGATCGCACTTGTGCTGGAGGGCACCACGGCGGCCGATCTGCCCGGTACGGCGGCACATAAACGGGTGGCTGCGCCGGGCAAAGGGCCGGTGCTCTCCTTTATGGACGGCGGTACGGCCTATGACCGGGAGCTCTTTGAGCTGCTTCGCCGTCTGGCTCAGGAGAACGGCATTCCCTGGCAGACCAAAGACTATATCTCCGGCGGAAATGACGCCTCTGCTATCCAGCGCACCAAGGCGGGCGTTCGGGTGGCGGCTGTATCGGCGCCGGTCCGCTACCTCCATACCCCGTCCAGTGTAGCCTCGATCCGCGATTTCGGCCACATGTATACCCTGACCCGGAAATTTATCGAGGCCATTGCCGCCTCGTCCAACCAGTAGGAGGAAGTATCATGGATATTCTGCACACGCTTCAGACCCTCAATGCCTGTCACGGTCCCTCCGGCGACGAACGGGAGATCGCCGACGCCATCCAGAAACTGGCCGCCCCCTATGTGGACGCGTGCAGCACCGACGTGATGGGGAATTTGATCTGCCATAAAAAGGGACCTGGCTCCCGCGTGCTGTTCTGCGCCCATATGGACTCCATCGGCTGTATCGTAACCCACATCGAGAAGGAGGGCTTTCTCCGTTTTGGCAAGGTGGGCGGCCTGCATCCCCACAGCATCCTGCATACCCCTGTCCGGTTCAAAAGTGGCGTACAGGGAGTGATCTCCCTGGATGAGGGGGTGGAGCCCAAGGACATGACCCTGGATGATCTCTATATTGACATCGGTGCCCATGACGCCGATGAGGCCAAGGCTATGGTACAGATCGGAGATACCGCAGTCTACAATACCCCCACCTTTGCCGCCGGAGACCGGTTGGTCTCTCCCTATATGGACAACCGCATCTCCTGCGTCGTCCTGCTGCTGGCGATGGAGCAGCTCCAAACGAGCGAAAACGATCTCTATTTCGTCTTCACCACTCAGGAGGAGCTGGGGCTGCGGGGGGCCAAAACGGTGGCCTATGCCGTGGACCCGGACTACGGCATAGCCGTGGACGTCACCCCCAGCGGAGACGAGCTGGGTACCAAACACCGGGGCAGCAGCATCCAGGGCGGCGGAGCCGCCATCAAGGTGATGGACAGCTCAGTCATCTGCCATCCCGAAATGGTGCAGAAGCTCTCCGAACTGGCAAGGGAGCGGGTCATTCCCGCGCAGATGGATGTCATCAAGAGCGGCGGCACCGATGCCGGGTCCATCCATACCACACGCATGGGCGTGCTCACCGGCGGAATTTCCATCCCCTGCCGCTACGTCCATTCCCCGGTGGAGATGGTGGACCGTGGGGATGTGGAAGCCTGCGCCCGGTTGGCAGCCGCTTTTGCCGAGGCCCGGCTTTGAGCTGAAGAAACCATAGAGAAAGCAGAGTGAAGCAAGTCATATGACTTTACAGTTGAGCGAGCGTGTCCGGGCGCTTGGAGCCCAGGCGGAGCGGGGCCTGACGGAGCAGTTCTCCCGCATCGACGCCATTGCGGCGGAAAACACGGAGCGGGTCCTGGCCGCATTTCAAAAACACCGCGTGGCAGAGAGCTACTTTGCCGGAACCACCGGCTATGGATACGACGACATGGGCCGGGACCAGTTGGATGCCATCTATGCCGATTTGTTTGGCACCGAGGACGCGCTGGTCCGCATCGGCTTCGTCAATGGGACCCATGCCATCTCCTGCGCCCTGTTCGGGGCTTTGAAGCCAGGTGACACCCTGGTATCGGCGGTGGGAGCGCCCTATGACACCCTTTTGGGGGTAATCGGCGTGTCGGACAAGGGTCCCGGCTCTCTGAGGGAATATGGGATCGGCTACCGCCAGGTGGATGTGACCGCCGACGGCCAGCCGGACGTGGAGGGCATTCGAGCGGCCGTGGCCGAGCCCGGTGTCAAGGCGGTGCTGATCCAGCGCTCCAGAGGCTACGCTACCCGGGCTTCCCTCTCTGTGGAGGAGATCGAGGCCCTGTGCACGGCTGTCCGCCAGGTCCGGCCGGAGGTCCATATCCTGGTTGACAACTGCTACGGTGAGTTTGTAGAGACCCGGGAGCCCACCCATGTGGGGGCGGACTTGGTGGTGGGGTCTCTCATCAAGAACCCCGGCGGAGGTCTGGCCCCCACCGGCGGTTACATCGCGGGGCGCCGGGACTTGGTGGAAGCTGCCGCCATGCGGCTGACCACGCCAGGCATCGGCCGGGAGTGCGGCTCTACGCTGGGCAATAACCGCCTGCTCTATCAAGGGCTTTTCCTTGCCCCTCATACGGTGGCCCAGGCAGTGAAGACCGCTGTATTTGGTGCCAAGCTGATGGAACTTCTGGGCTATCGTGCCGACCCGGCGTCGGATGCGGTCCGACACGATATCATTCAGATGATCCACTTTGGCGAGCCGGAGAAGGTGAAGCGCTTCTGCCGCGGGATACAGAAGGGAGCCCCCGTGGACTCCTATGTGACCCCCGAGCCCTGGGACATGCCCGGCTATGACTGTCAAGTCATTATGGCTGCGGGTGCCTTTATTCAGGGAGCTTCCATCGAACTCTCCGCCGACGCCCCCATGCGGGAGCCCTACACGGTCTACCTTCAGGGCGGACTCACCTATGAGTCGGGAAAGGCGGGCGTGCTCCTGGCGGTGGAGGAGCTGCTGAAGGGGGAATAGGTCAAGCGGCCTGCCGCATAGGCTTGCATAAGGGGGTGACCTCTGATGCATCTGAGGTACGCTTGGGTACGGCGGCTTTCCCGGCGGCGGCCCCGCAGGAGCGGAAAGCGAAAAGGCCTCCTGGGGAGTGCCATCCTGGGGATCGGGCTGGCGCTGCTGTTCATCTGGGCGGTGGATCTGCGGCTGCGCCCCATTTTGGAGGCCGCAGCCAGGGCCAAGGTCTCCAATGTGGTCACCCGCACGCTGGACGGGGCCATCTCCGACTATGTGGCCGAGCAGGGACTGGGCTATCGGGATTTGATCCGGATGGAAACGGACGAAAATGGGCGCATTACCGCTTTGGTTAGCGATATGGCCGCCCTTAACGCGTTGAGGACCGGGATATTGGGTATTGCCGTTGAAGCGGTGGACAGCCTGGACCGGGCGGAGCTGGCCATACCGGCGGGGAACCTGACCGGCATCAACCTGCTGTCCGGCAAGGGCGTGGAACTGCCGGTAGAGGTGGTTGCGGTGGGTACGGCACATGCGGAGTTTGAAAGCAGCCTCTCCGATGCCGGGATCAACCAGACCCGGCATCAGATCCTGCTGGATGTGACCGTAGCGGTGGAGATCCTCCTGCCGGGCAGCACGCTGAACACCGAAATCGGCGCTCAGATCCCGGTGGCCGAAACGGTGATCGTAGGGGCGGTGCCGGATACCGTCCTGCAGTGGGGAGGGGCCTGAGAGAGAAGGGAACGGGGAACCATGAATCCGATCCAAAAATGCTGTGGTATCTGGGCAACATCTGGGACTATGGACTCCAGATGTTGCCCAGTGCCCTTGCGGCCGCGGCGGTGTTTTTCTGTCTGCGGCCCTGGCGCAGAAGGCGCCTGGCCGCTCTGGGGCTGACCAGTGGTCCCTGGGTTTTCTTTTATGCTTTTGGGCAACCTGAGTATGTTCGCTCCACTGGGGTTTTTCCCCGCCCTGCTATGGGACGGGCCCGGCTGGAGGAAGGCTCTGCTGACTGGCGTGTGCAGCTCCCTTTTCGTGGAGATCACACCGCTTTTTGTGGGGCGGAACAGCGATATCAACGACCTTATCCTGAATCGTTTGGGCGCACTGTGCGGTTACTGGGCTTTCCTGCTTCTGCGGCGATTGGCCCCCGCTTTACCGCCCGATTTCGATGCCAAAATAGGAGGATTCCTGAATGGATGCAAAATCTGAGATCGAACGGCTGCGTACAGTGCTGAATCAAGCCGGCTACGAGTATTATGTGATGGACAACCCCACCATGAGCGATTATGACTATGACCATCAGCTCCGTCGGCTGGAGGAGCTTGAGGCCGCGCATCCCGAGCTTGTGACTCCGGATTCTCCCACGCAGCGAGTCGGAGGACAGGTGCAGGAGGGCTTTCAGCCGGTCACCCACCAGGTTCCGCTGGAGAGTCTCCAGGATGTGTTTGATCCGGGGGAGCTGTCCGAGTTTGACCAGCGGGTCCGGGGCGCGGTGCCGGAGGCGGAATATGACGTGGAGCCTAAGGTAGACGGGCTGTCGGTAGCGCTGGAGTATGTAGACGGCGCCTTTGTCCGGGGCGCCACCCGCGGGGACGGCCGGGTGGGGGAGGACGTGACGGCTAACCTTAAGACGATCCGCGCCATTCCGCTGAAGCTGCCCGAGCCGCTCCCGCACCTGATTGTCCGCGGGGAGGTATTTATGCCCCGCACGGTGTTTGCTCGGCTAAATGAGGACCGAGAGCAGAGCGGAGAGGCCCTTTTTGCCAATCCGCGCAATGCCGCTGCGGGGTCCCTCCGGCAGTTGGACCCCAGGATCGCGGCGGCCCGGCAGTTGTCCATTATCGTATTCAATGTGCAGTATGTGGAGGGAATCTCCTTTACAACACATACGGAAAGCCTGGACTGGCTGGAACGTATGCGGTTTAAGGTGATCCCCCATGATACCTGCAGCACCATCGAGCAGGCAGGAGCGAGTATCAGGTCCATCGGGGAAAACCGCACTGCCTATCCCTATGATATCGATGGGGCTGTTGTAAAGGTAAATTCCTTACAAGAGCGTTCTTTGCTGGGAAGCACCGCGAAATTTCCGCGTTGGGCTGCAGCCTATAAATATCCCCCGGAGCAAAAGCCCTCCAGGGTGCTGGATATCGTGGTACAGGTGGGGCGGACCGGTGTGCTAACCCCCAGAGCTGTGCTGGAGCCGGTACGCCTGGCGGGTACTACGGTCCAGAGCGCCAGCCTGCACAACCAGGACTATATCGCGGAGAAGGACATCCGCGTTGGCGACACCGTGCTGGTCCAAAAGGCGGGAGAGATTATCCCGGAGGTGGTCGGCGTTGTAAGAGAGAAGCGGCCGGAGGGGACGCAGCCCTATCGTCTGCCGGAGCGCTGTCCGGTATGCGGCGCACATGTGGCGCGGGACGAAGACGGCGCCGCCATCCGATGCACCGGGGCCGAGTGCCCGGCCCAGCTTCTCCGCAACCTGACCCATTTTGCGTCCCGGGACGCCATGGACATTGAGGGTCTGGGACCTGCGGTAGTAGAGGGGCTCGTCAAGGCCGGGCTGGTCCGCACTCCGGGCGACCTCTACCGGCTGGAGGCCCAGTCGGTGGCTCAATTGGAGCGTATGGGGCAGAAGTCGGCGGAGAATCTGATAGCCGCCATTGAGAAGTCCAAGTCCAGGGACCTGTCCCGGCTGCTGTTCGCCTTCGGTATCCGTCAGGTGGGGCAAAAGGCGGCCAAGGTGCTGGCTGCCCGCTTTGGGACGCTGGACCGCCTGAGCCAGGCCACAGTGGAGGAACTCACGGCGGTGGACGATATCGGGGAGATTACGGCCCGCAGTCTGGCGGAGTGGCTCCACAGCGATCAGGCCGAGCACCTGATCGCCTCACTGAAGGGGGCGGGGGTCAACATGGCCAGTCAGGCCCAGCCGGTGGACGACCGTCTGGCGGGGAAGACCTTTGTCCTCACCGGCACGCTGGAGCACTTCAGCCGCGCGGAAGCAGGGGCCCGAATCGAGGCCCTGGGGGGCAAGGTGTCCTCATCCGTATCCAGGAAAACCAGCTATGTGGTGGCGGGGGAGGAGGCCGGCTCCAAGCTGGATAAGGCCAATGCGCTGGGGATTACTGTTCTGTCTGAGGCGGAATTTTTGCAGATGTTATCTGACGGAACAGACTGAAAATACAATTTATTGAGCCATTTGGAGCCCGCTTGTGACATTTTTTCTTTTTTGTCCATGGCCCGGTGCGGCGGAAGGTGCTATACTGACTTTAGTACCATACAGATAAAGAGAGTTTCCGCGTTGAGAGAGAAGGAGTGATGGCTGTATGGGTTGGATGGATCAACTCAAAAAGGCGGGCATGTCCATGGTGTATGGCTACCTGGATCAGGACCCGGACCGCAATCTTCCCAAACTGATTGATTGGGCGGACCAGTTGGACACGAAAAATGTCTACGGGCCCGCGCGGAAACAGTTTCGCAAGGTGATTGAAGACCCTGAGAGCAATTGGTATCAGTTGATCAAGAGCCTCTGGACGGACATTGACGATGGAGTACGCAGGACCCTGTTTGAGAACTTCATCGTGAATGCCAGTCTGCTGGGCTATCCCAAGCAGATCCAGAACAGCGAGAAGTACGGCTGCAATATCCCGTGGGCCATCCTGATGGACCCGACCTCCGCTTGCAACCTCCACTGTACCGGCTGCTGGGCGGCGGAGTACGGCAATCGAATGAACATGGACCTGGAGACGCTGGATTCCATCGTAAAGCAGGGTACGGAGTTGGGCACTTATATGTACCTTTACACCGGGGGAGAACCTCTGGTGCGGAAGAAGGACCTCATCACGCTGTGTGAGCGCCACCCGGACTGCGTGTTTTTGTCCTTCACCAATGCCACGCTCATCGACGAGGCCTTCGCCGACGAGATGCTGCGGGTAAAGAACTTTGTTCCCGCCATCAGCGTGGAAGGGTTTGAGCAGGCCACCGATTCCCGCCGTGGGCAGGGTACGTTCCAGGCTGTTAGGCGGGCGATGGAGATCCTCAAGCGGAAGAAGCTGCCCTTCGGCGTCTCCTGCTGCTACACCAGGGCCAATACCGATGTCATCGGCAGCGAGGAATACTTTGATCAGATGGTGGAATGGGGCGTCAAGTTCGCCTGGTTCTTCACCTATATGCCGGTGGGCACCGATGCAGTACCGGAGCTGATGGTCACGGCTGAACAGCGCGCGTTCATGTACCACCAGATCCGCAAGTTCCGCGAAACCAAGCCGGTTTTTACTCTGGACTTTTGGAACGACGGGGAGTACGTGTCAGGCTGTATTGCCGGTGGCCGGCACTATTGCCACATCAACGCCAACGGAGACATTGAGCCCTGTGCCTTCATCCACTACTCGGACTCCAACATCCACAATAAGACCCTGCTGGAGGCCTACCGATCCCCGCTGTTTATGGCTTATCGGCAGAATCAGCCCTTTAGCAAAAACTACCTGCGCCCCTGCCCGCTGTTGGATAACTACGGCCGGCTGGCAGACATGGTGGATCAGAGCGGGGCCCATTCCACCGACATGGTCCACCCGGAGGACGTCCACGACTTGTGCGATAAGTGCAAGGAAGCATCGGAGCAATGGAAGATCACGGCGGATCAACTGTGGGCATCCTCCCACGGCTGCACCGGCTGCGGCGGGCAGCGATAGAAACTTTACATAGCGGACATGCAGCCCAGGACCCATGGTCCTGGGCTGCATTGATGCGCAGAAAGGACTTACTTGTCGAAGGCAGGATTGACAAAATAGACGTTTTTCTGATCCATCTTCTCCTTAGCCAGGCGCACCGCCTCGCCAAAGCGCTGGAAGTGGACGACCTCCCGTTCACGGAGGAAGCGGATGACGTCGTTGACATCGGGGTCATCGGAAAGACGCAGGATATTGTCGTAGGTAATACGCGCTTTTTGCTCGGCTGCCATGTCCTCTGTCAGGTCTCCGATCACATCGCCTTTGACCGCGATGGAGGCTGCGCTCCAGGGGAAGCCGGAGGCCGCCGTGGGGTATACGCCGGTGGTATGGTCCACGAAATAAGGAGCGAATTCGGCGATCCGTACGTCGTTGTCATTCAGGTTTCGGGTGAGCTGATGAACCAGCGCACCGATCATCTCCAAATGGCCCAGCTCTTCTGTGCCGACTGTGGAGGCAAAAGGGCCACGACCGCAAAAAAGCCTTGCGCCGCAAGGGTTACAGGCCGAAAAAGAGGACAAAAACGCGAATGTGCAAAATGCCGGTTGGCTCCATTCCTTTGATGTCTCCTTTTCTGCTTGTGGATATGGCGTTTTATGGTATAATAATTTTGTGAGATTATAGGCAGATGGATCAATAGGGTACGACATCAACAAGAATCAGGGAGGCCCACAATGGCACTTGAAAATAAACTTGGCATCACCAACTCCGCCGAGCTTGCCCGAGAGGAGGAGCGTATCAGCAAGAAGAAAGCCGTGGAACTGTTCGAGCGCGGCGCTTTGGACAAGTTGGAGCCCGGCAAATTCACTTCGCTGCAAGCCATTCATAAGGCGCTTTTCGAGGACATTTATGACTTCGCCGGAAAGCTCCGCACGGTGAATTTAGCGAAAGGAAACTTCCGTTTTGTACCGTTGATGTATCTGGAGGCAGCTCTGGCCAACATTGACAAGATGCCGCAGTCCACCTATGACGAGATCATCGAAAAGTATGTAGAGATGAATATTGCTCACCCGTTCCGGGAGGGCAACGGCCGCAGCACCCGCCTGTGGCTTGACCAAATGCTGAAGGCTGGCATCGGGCAGGTGGTGGACTGGAGCCGTGTCGATAAAGAGGACTACCTGTTGGCGATGGAGCGCAGCCCCATCAAGGATGTGGAGATCAAGGTGCTGCTGAAAGCGGCCTTGACGGACGATGTGAATAGCCGCGAGGTGTTCATGAAGGGCATCGATCATAGCTATTACTACGAGGGATATACCACGTTCAAGGCGGAAGAATTGTAAACGGAGTGCGGCGGTTGGACATTAGATAAATTTGTATGTCTAAACCTATTGTCGTTGACTTTCTTTTCCATTTTGTGTATTGTATAGACAAGATTCAGGGCTAAACTTCGGCCCCGGCAGTCAGCTCTGTGATCGCGCAGAGCTGATTTTTGCTTTTTGGGAGGTGTTGGATTGGAGTATTATGCCCACATTTCAGACGATGGTCTGCGCCGCCAAACCGTCACGGAGCATTGCAGGGCAACTGCCCACTACGCAGCAGAATGCCTGTCCGGCATGGACCTTTCCAAAGCGGCGTATCTGGCGGGGTTGCTCCACGACGCGGGAAAATTCTCATCGCTGTTTCAGGCGTATCTGGAAAGCGCCGCGCGGGGAGAACCGGTTCGGCGGGGCTCCGTGGTGCACACCTTTGCTGGGGTCAGGTTCCTTTTGGAACAGTATCACGGTACCGCGCCCCTTTCTTTTGATGACATTGCCTGTGAACTGCTGGCCTTTGCCGTGGGCGCCCACCACGGGCTGTTTGACTGCGTGGATGAAAACCACGCCTCCGGATTCTGCCACCGACTTTCCACCCACGATAATGAGTACCGGGAATCCATGGAGAATTTTCTGGCCCACTGTGCCGGGCAGGCGGAACTGGACGGACTGGTTCAGGAGGCCTGCGCCGAACTGGGGCCGGTTTTTGAGAGAATTGGGGAGTTAATATCTTCGGAACCTGCGGAATCCACCGCCCACTATTTCTATGTGGGATTGACGGCCCGGCTGCTGCTGTCGGCGGTGATTCAGGGGGACCGGCGGGACACGGCGGAATTTCAGACGGGGAGCCCCAGGCCGGAGGATTTGAAAGACAAGCGGGAACTCTGGAATACCTGCCTGCAGCACCTGGAAGGAGAACTGGAAAAACTCTCCCATGCGCCAGGGAAAGGCAGTATGGAGATTCAAAGAGCCAGACAGGAAATTTCCCATCAGTGCCGTCAATTTGCGGAGCGGCCGGGCGGCATTTATCAGCTGAATGTGCCCACCGGCGCGGGGAAGACCCTGAGTTCTCTGCGCTATGCCCTGGCCCATGCTGCCCGGTGGAACAAATCCCGGATTATTTTCACTGCCCCGCTGCTGACCATTCTGGATCAGAACGCAGAAGTAATTAAGGAGTATGTGGGAGATAACAGCATCATTCTGGAACACCACTCCAACCTTGTCCGCCCCCGGGAGGAAACGGAAGAACTGAATGTGCAGGAACTGCTGATGGAGGACTGGAGTGCTCCCGTTATCATCACCACCCTGGCGCAGCTGCTGAATACCCTGCTGGATGGAAAAACCTCCTCCATCCGCCGGTTTCAGGCCCTTTCCAACAGCGTAATCATTCTGGACGAGGTGCAGACCGTGCCCGCCAAAATGCTGACGCTTTTTAACCTGGCGGTGAATTTCCTGGCGGAGGTCTGCGGGGCAACGGTGATTCTCTGCTCTGCCACCCAGCCCTGCCTGAAAAAGACGGCGCACCCGCTGGTTTCCGACCTGGCGGAGATGGTGCCCTATGACCCGGCGGTGTGGGAGGTGTTCCGCAGGACGCGGATTCAGCCCGCCGGCAGGATGCGGCTGGCGGAGATTCCTGCCTTTGCCATGGGCGTTTTGGAACAGGCGGATAGTCTGCTGATTGTTTGCAACAAGAAAGACGAGGCGGCGGAACTATACGAGAAGCTGTCCGGCAGTGATTTCCGCTGCTATCATCTCTCCGCCGCCATGTGCATGGCCCACCGCAGGAAAGTGCTGAAAGAACTGGAAGCGGCGCTGGAAAATTTGAAGTCTGCGCCGCAGGAATCAAGAGAGAAAATCCTCTGCGTATCCACGCAGGTGATGGAAGCGGGGGTGGATCTCTCCTTCCAGCGGGTGATCCGGCTTTCGGCGGGGATGGACAGCGTTGTGCAGTCTGCAGGCCGCTGCAACCGCAATGGCGAATCCGGCAGCCCCGCGCCGGTGTATCTGGTGCAGTGCCAGGATGAGAACCTGGCGAAACTGACGGACATTCAGCGTGGAAAGGACGCAACCGAAAGCCTGATGGCCCGGTATAGCCGCCGTCCGGCAGACTTTCAGGAGGATCTTTCCTCCAAGGCGGCCATCGACGCTTACTACCAGACCCTTTATCGGGAGATGCCGGAGGGCTTTCAGGATGACCCGGTTCGGGGAAAACCCTATTCTATTTTCAGCCTGCTGGCTGACAACAGCTGCTTTGCGGATGAACGGGCCGAAAGCTTTGGAAGCTACTTCTTGAACCAGGCATTCCGCCTGGCCGGCAGACTGTTTCAGGTGTATGATGACGACCATCTGGATGTGATTGTTCCCTATGAATCGGGCAAAGAGGTGATTGCCGCGCTGGGCTCTGAACAGGCGAAAAGAAACCTGGAATACCGGAAAGCATGGCTGGAAAAGGCCAAGCCCTATACCATTTCCCTGTACGACTACCAGCGGCGGCGGCTGGAAGAGAAGCACGGCCTTTGGCCGGTCAGAGACGGTGATACCAGCACATGGGCGCTTTCAGAAGGCTTTTACAAGAAAGAGATTGGGTTATCCATAGAGGAAACATCCATGCAATTTTTGGAGGTGTAACCGTGAAAAATACGCAATACCCCAATATCGTGGAATTCCAAGTTACCGGAGATTACGCGCTCTTTTCTGATCCCATTCTCCGCCTGGGCGGGGAGAAATGCACCTATCAGGTGCCTACCTATGAAGCGCTGAAAGGAATCCTGTCCTCAATTTACTGGAAGCCCACTATTCTTTGGTACATCGACGCCGTCCGGGTGATGAACCCCATCCAGACGGAGGTAAAGGGAATGCGGCCTATCAAGTACCACGGCGGCAATGACCTGGCTTACTACACCTATTTGAAGCATTGCCGCTACCAAGTGCGGGCCCATTTTGAGTGGAACGAAAACCGGCCGGAACTGGCCCAGGACCGGGATGAGAACAAGCACCATGAAATCGCCAAACGGATGATCCGAAAGGGCGGCAGACGAGACATTTTTCTGGGAACCCGGGAATGCCAGGGCTATGTGGAGCCCTGTGTGTTCGGCGAGGGAAGCAGCAGCTATGATGAGATCCCTGAACTGAGTTTCGGACTAATGTATCACGGGATTACCTATGCCGACGAAGCCTATTCCCCGGACACGGTAGGGAAGATGACGGCAAATTTCTGGAACGCGGTGATGCGAAAGGGCGTCATCACTTTTCCGAAGCCGGAAGACTGTCCGATGCACAAAACTCTGGGGAATATGGAGATAAAGCCCTTTGAAACATCGCTGGAAAACTTTACTGGTCTGCGGGAATTTGGGGAGGTGAACTGAATGGGACTGCTGCAAAAGGCCTGCGAAACCTACGACTGCCATGCCAGCCTTGTGGGCCTGCCTCAGGCTGAAAAGGAAACGCTGGCCCCTGTCTCCCACATTCTCACCTCCGCGCAGATTGAGATTACCGTGGATCAAGATGGGCAATTCCAGAACGCCAGAGCGGTGGACAAAAGCGAACCGAAAATTGTGATTCCGGTAACGGAGGAATCTGGCGGGCGCAGCGGAACTAATCCCAAGCCACACCCCCTCTGCGACCAGCTGAAGTACCTGGCGGGATACGACGCCAAGAAATACGAAGGGTATGTGGCGCAGCTAACGCAGTGGACACAGTCGCCCTATGGGCACCCCAAACTCCAGCCTATTTTGCATTATGTGAAGGGCGGTACCATCCTCCGGGATCTGGAGAGATGCGGTGTGATCCACTTGGACGAAAAAGGCAGGCCCAGGGAAGAGGACGCCATGGTGCGCTGGCGGGTGGTTGGCTTGGATGACGGCGAAAAGGAGGCGTGCTGGGCGGATCAAAGTTTGTTTCGCGCCTTTATCGATTGCTACCGGGCTAAAACGGAAGACCAGGGGCAGAAGCTGTGCATGATCAGCGGAACGCTGTCCCGGTCAGCTGTCCAGCACCCCAAGGGAATTGCCCCGGTGTGCGGCGGCAATGCCAAACTTATTTCCTCCAACGACAGTAGCGGCTTTACCTACCGAGGCCGGTTCGCGGAGGATTGGCAGGCCGCCACCGTCAGCTATGAGGCTTCCCAAAAGGCCCACAGCGCCCTGCGCTGGCTGGCCGCGAATCAGGGCACCCAGATCGGCGGCAGGGTATTCTTATGCTGGAACCCCCAGGGAAAGCCCGTCCGCAATGTGACAGACGCCTTCCGGAAAGACACCACTGCCATCACAAACCCGACGGAGTACAAGGAGGACCTGCGAAAGACCCTTCTGGGCTACCGGGCTGTACTGCCGGATTCTGCCGGGGTTGTGATTGCGGCCTTCGACGCCGCCACCACAGGCCGCTTGTCCCTGACCTACTACAATGAACTGATGGGGTCGGATTTCCTGCAAAGACTCCACGACTGGGATGCCACCTGCTGCTGGCCCAACTGGCAAGGGGCCATCTGGGCGCCGTCCCTATACCAGATTGTGAACTGCACCTTTGGAACGGTCCAGAATGGCCAGATGAAAACGGACAATCGGGTGTTAAAGCAGCAGATCCAGCGGCTGGTGTTCTGCCGCGTGGATCGGGCCAGGCTGCCCTCCGACATCAAGGACACGCTGGCGCGGCGGGCTTCCAATCCGCAATCCTTTGAACAGAATAGGAATATCTGGCGGGAAGTGTTGTTTATAGCGTGTGCTGTTTTGAAAAAATATGACTTTGACAGAAACGGGGAGGAATGGAACATGGCACTGGATCCCGGCAAACAGGATCGCAGCTATCAGTTCGGCCGGCTGCTGGCCGTGATGGAAAAGGCGGAGCGGGACACTTACGGAACCAACGAAAATCGGGAACCCAACGCGATCCGGCAGATGTCTGTTTTCTGTCGGCGGCCCATGTATGTAACGGCCAATCTTGAAAAGCAGCTGGAACAGGCCTATTTACCGAAACTTAACCCGGGGAGCAGGGTGTTTTACAAAAACATGATCGGTCAGATCATGGAAGAGATCGACAAATTCCCGGAGAATCAGCAGAACCGGCCTCTGGAACCCAGCTACCTGATGGGGTACTATCTCCAGCGCAGCGCACTGTATCAGAAAAAAGAAAACGAGCAGAATGAGGAGGACAGCAAGCAATGAGTACATTACAGAATAAGATTGACTTTGTGGCGCTGGTTTCGGTCAGCATGGCAAATGCCAACGGCGATCCCTTAAATGGCAATCGGCCCCGGACGGATTACAACAACTATGGCGAAATCTCCGATGTGTGCATCAAGCGGAAGATTCGCAACCGGATGCAGGATCAGGGCTATCCGATCTTTGTGCAGTCCGAGGACCGGTGCGATGACGGCTGTGGAAGCCTGAGTGAGCGGGCGTCTGCAGTGCTGAAGGGCATCAAGAACCGTGAGGAGTATACCCAAAAGGCCTGCGAGACTTGGCTGGACGTGCGTACCTTCGGACAACTGTTCGCCTTTAAAGGCAAGGACGCCGGCGGCGTCTCTGTAGGGGTGCGGGGGCCTGTTTCCATCCACCAGGCGGTGAGCGTTTCCCCTGTTGAAGTACAGACCCTTCAGATTACCAAAAGCGCCAACGGCGAACCGGGGGAAAAGCGTTCTTCGGACACCATGGGCAATAAGCACTTTGTGCAGTTCGGGCTCTATTTGCTGAAAGGCTCCATCAATGTGCAGCTGGCGGAGAAGACTGGCTTTACGGAGGAAGACGCACAGGTGGTAAAGGAGTGTCTGCGGACGCTGTTTGTCAACGACGCATCCTCCGCCCGCCCAGATGGCTCCATGGAGGTGGTCAAGCTTTTCTGGTGGCAGCATAACTGCAAGGACGGGCAGTATTCTTCTGCCAAGGTGCACCGTTCGGTAAAAGTCACTTTGAAAGATCCGGATTATACTCCTCTTTCTGTAGATGACTATGTCATCAGCGTAGAAGCGTTACCCGGATTGGAACCGGAAGTAATCGATGGACTTTAACGACGAGGACTTTCTCCAGCTTTCCGGCTTGCAACACTTCAAATTCTGTCGCCGGCAATGGGCGCTCATCCACATCGAAAACCAATGGGCGGAAAACTACCGCACGACGGATGGCGCGATCCTGCACGAAAACGCGCACAACGGCGCGTTCACCGAAAGCCGGGGAAACTTTCTCATCACGCGGGATATGCGCATTTTCTCCCGCACGCTCGGTGTGTCGGGCGCGTGCGACGTGCTTGAATTTCGCCGGGATGAGAGGGGAATCCCACTCAAGGATCGCGAGGGCCTGTGGCAGCCATATCCGGTGGAGTATAAGCGCGGAAAGCCGAAAGAGGGCACGGAGGACGCGCTTCAGCTCTGCGGTCAGGCGATGTGCCTCGAAGAAATGCTCTGCTGCGAGATCCCACGCGGCGCGCTCTATTACGGTGAGCCGCGACGGCGCACGGAAGTTGATTTCATCCCCGAGCTGCGGCAGGAGGTGCGCGCTCTCGTTGAAGAGATGCACGCGCTCTATGCGCGCGGCAGCACACCGAAAGTGAAGCCGACAAAGGGCTGCAACGCCTGCTCACTGAAAGAATTGTGTCTGCCAAAGCTGATGCGGAATAAGTCCGTTTCCGCGTATCTGCGTGGCGCGATGGGGGGAGAGCGATGAGACAGCTTTTGAACACGCTTTTTGTCACATCGGAGGACATTTACCTCTCGCTGGACGGTGAAAACATCGTGGCGAACCGCGGCGGAGAAGCGGTCGCCCGCTACCCGCTGCACACGCTGCAGAGCATCGTCTCGTTTTCCTACGCAGGCGCATCGCCCGCCCTGATGGGCGCGTGCGCGCAGCGGGAGATCGGACTTGCGTTCTGCTCACCGCGCGGGAAATTCCTCGCGCGCATGGCGGGGCAGGCACAGGGGAACGTCCTGCTGCGGCGGATGCAGTACCGCGTAGCGGACAACCCGTCACAGAGTTGCCGCGTCGCCAGAATGATGGTCTTCGGCAAGGTCTACAACGCGAAGTGGAGCGTGGAGCGCACACGCCGCGACCATGCCATGCGCATCGACGAAGCACGCTTTTCCGCTGTATCCGAACAGTTACAAGGACTTTTGCCGCAGATCGCATCAGAGACATCACTCGACAGTCTGCGCGGCCTCGAGGGCGTCGGTGCCGCGGCGTATTTTAGCGTACTGGATGACATGATTTTGCAAGGAAAAGAGACGTTTTTCTTCCATGAGCGCAGCCGCCGCCCGCCGCTCGATGCGCTCAATGCGCTGCTTTCGTTTGCTTACAGTCTGCTCGCACACGACTGCGCCTCGGCGCTCGAAGGCGTGGGGCTGGACGCCTACGTCGGATATCTCCACCGCGACCGGCCGGGGCGAGAGTCACTGGCGCTCGATTTGATGGAGGAGCTGCGCCCGTGCTTTGCCGACCGCTTTGTGCTCACGCTCATCAACAACCGCGTTCTCAAAGCAAGCGATTTTGACTTCCGCGAGAGCGGCGCGGTGCTGCTGACGGACGCGGGACGCAGGACGTTTCTGCAAAAGTGGCAGGAGCGGAAAAAGGAGACCATTACACATCCGTTTTTAGAAGAAAAGATGCCGTGGGGGCTGGTGCCGTATGTACAAAGCCTGCTGCTGGCGCGGTATCTGCGGGGCGATTTGGAGGACTATCCGCCGTTTTTGTGGAAATGAGGCGCCTATGCTGGTTTTGATCACCTACGATGTGAACACGAGCGACGCCGCCGGTCGCGGACGGCTGCGCAGGATCGCAAAACAGTGCGTCAACTACGGTCAGCGCGTACAGAACTCGGTGTTCGAGTGCCTGCTGGACACGGCGCAGTACCGGAAGCTGCAGAATGAGCTTTGTAAGATCATTGATCCGGAAAAAGACAGCCTGAGGTTTTACTACTTGGGAAAGAAGTACGAGAACAAGATCGAACACTTCGGCTGCAAGCAGACGTATCTGCCCGAGGAACCGATGATCTTATAGTGCGAAGCGCAAGCGCGCAGAAATTGCCCGGGCGGTTCGCACCCAAATCTGCAATGATTTTCTGAATGGAAAAGGGATTAGAATGCCCTGACAGGCGGCATTCTGCGCAAATTTGCTCAAAACTTGTCTGTTATCGCAAAAATGTGCAAAGCAATTTGTACACTTTTGCTGTCGCGCCCCGCAAGGGGCGCGTGGATTGAAATGTACATT
>Ga0129314_1000444_pt1 | contig 43806 bp, 38 predicted proteins | sample O1111metagenome_FD_94431 | JGI IMG/M metagenome (GOLD analysis project Ga0129314, IMG submission 94431) | Orangutan individual fecal microbial communities from fecal samples from Wisconsin, USA - O1111 metagenome | ecosystem: Host-associated > Mammals > Digestive system > Large intestine > Fecal... | reverse complement strand
ACGGATTTTTGCTCTGCGCCCGTTTTCTTCGGGACTCCGATTCTTTCTTCTCATAGTAAAAACCTCCGATGTGGTGCTTCTATTCTACACCGCATCGAAGGTTTACACAAAACTTGGGATTGTTCCATTTTCGCAGCTTCTGGTTATTTGACGATCTTAACCAATAGCTTCTTGTCTGTGGCTGCCGTTCCAATGGCTTTCCCATAAGACTTCACAACTGACTTTATCCCAATGAGTTTCCGGATCAACATGTTTGCAACCCATAGATTTCCTAAAAAGTAATTAATCCACGTACTTTCCAATTTTGGGGTTTGACTTTCAGTATAGTTTGGAAAAATCAGTTGTTTTTGAAACGGAGGTAAAATGATTTTTGAAGAATAGCTCTTAAATTTGTTAAGAATTTATTTCCTCAACGGCGAAGACAAGCCATTTTGCAGTGTGAATGTTGAAAACATGGTTGAAATTGTTTATAACTGGCAGTATAGCTCTAAACAGTGCAACTTTTTTCTCGTAGAGGCTGGGAAATTTTCAGGATATTTCTGCCGGATTCGGGCGAATCCCTTGTTTCGCCGCAAAAGCGATGCTATAATGATACCCAAAGTCGCATTTAACGACCGGCTCGAGGCTCAGAACCGCGCCGGCGCCAATCCAACAGGAAAGAAGGAACCGCCCATGAGCAACTATCAGATTAATACCGTCTGCGTCCAGGGGGGCTATACTCCCGGAAACGGAGAACCCCGTCAAATCCCGATTGTCCAGTCCACGACCTTTAAGTATGCCACCAGCGAGGATATGGGAAAGCTTTTTGATCTGGAGGCCAGCGGTTATTTTTACACCCGTCTTCAGAACCCTACCAACGATGCGGTTGCCGGCAAGATCTGCGAGCTGGAAGGCGGCACTGCCGCCATGCTGACCTCATCCGGACAGGCCGCAAACTTCTATTCGGTTTTTAACATCGCCAACTGTGGCGATCATGTGGTTTCTTCCACTGCGATCTATGGGGGAACCTATAACCTGTTTTCGGTGACAATGAAAAAGATGGGGATCGACTTTACTTTTATCGATCCGGACTGCACTACTGAGGAACTGGAGGCCGCCTTCCGTCCCAACACCAAGGCGGTTTTTGGCGAGACAATCGCCAACCCTGCCCTCACCGTGCTGGATATCGAAAAATTTGCCCATGCCGCCCACGCGCATGGCGTGCCGCTGATTATTGATAATACCTTTGCCACCCCGGTCAACTGCCGCCCCTTTGAATGGGGCGCCGACATTGTCACCCATTCGACCACCAAATATATGGACGGCCACGGCGCGGGTGTAGGCGGCTGCATCGTCGATTCCGGGAAGTTCGACTGGACCCAATATGCCGATAAGTATCCCGGTCTCACCACACCGGATGACAGCTATCATGGCGTGACTTATACCGAGCGGTTTGGACTCGGCGGCGCCTTCATTACCAAGGCCACCGCACAGCTGATGCGTGATTTCGGTTCCATCCAGTCGCCGCAGAACGCTTTTCTGCTGAATCTCGGATTGGAGAGTCTCCATGTCCGGATGGCGCGCCACTGCGAAAACGGGCAGGCGGTCGCTGAATTTCTCCGGAACCATCCGAAGATTTCATGGGTTCGCTACTGCGGCTTGCCGGGGGACCGCTACTATGAGCTGGCCCAAAAGTATCTGCCTCATGGTTCCTGCGGCGTCGTGTCGTTTGGGGTCAAGGGAGGTCGCGGGGCTGCCGAAGCCTTTATGAAAAACCTCAGACTCGCCGCGATTGAAACCCATGTGGCCGATGCGCGGACCTGCTGCCTGCATCCCGCTTCCGCGACCCACCGCCAGATGAACGATGAGGAGCTGGCGGCCGCCGGTGTTTCGCCCGATTTGGTCCGTTTCTCCTGTGGTTTGGAGGATTCCCGAGATTTGATTGCCGATATTGCACAGGCTCTCGAACAGGTGTAAGCTTCAAAAATTCCCGTCGCGTCCAATCCGCGGCGGGAATTTTTACTCTGCCGCGGCACGGTGAGGGCCGGCGTCGTTCGGGTGCTGATTCCGTATTGCGTGGAGGGCATACGGCAGGCAACAGAAATATGTTTTCTCCAACGGGCTTGAGCACGGTGAAACGGCAATGAATCCGAAGGCGCAGAAGCGAGGCGGAACAGAACCACTATTTTAGCGGTTGCGGCGCGTGGTGAAAAATGACCCGGCTTTCTGAGAAGCAAACCGGCAGTGTGCCCTCTGAGAACGGGAGAAATTCATGCCCTCAATGCGGGGACTTCACTTCGATCGGATATCAAAGTCCTGTCTCTTGCAGGATTGCTCTGCCTGTGATAATATAATACTGCTAGGAGTTTCCTGCAAAACAGTTTCTTTCATTATGCCCTGCGAATTTCCCGGGCACACCCCGGACGTGAAGGAGGAGTTTCTATGTTCCCGAACGATGAGCTTACCCTTGAGGCGGAGCGCGGCCGAAACCCGCTTTATAAACATGTTGCCAAGACCTATCTCTGGATGTTCTTTGGTCTTGCGATTACCTTTGCGGTTGGTATGACTCTCTACGCCAGCAATCTGGTGTTTTTCTTCTATGCCGTTCCGATGCTTTCTCTGGTCCTTCTGGTGGCCCAGCTGGGGCTTGTGATCTTTCTCAGCGCAAGGCTGACCAAAATATCGGTCAATGCCTGCCGCGCGGTTTTTGTCATATATTCCGCGCTGACCGGCATTACCATCGGCGCGGTGCTGGCGGCCTATGGAGCAGGCGTTGCAATGCTGGCTTTCGGCGTTTCGGCGTTCTTTTTTGGCTGCATGGCGGCGGCGGGGCTGCTTACCCGGCGTGATGTTTCCGGCTTCCGGTCTCTGGTCATCTTCGGGCTGCTTGCCCTGATTGTGATGCAGGTGATCAATCTGTTCCTGCGGCTTGACGGCTTTGACACGATGATCTGTCTGGCCGGTGTCGCCATCTTTCTCGGAATCACCACCTATGATTCCAAAAAGACGAAGGACCTTTATTATGCCTTTGAAGGAAATCAGGAACTGCTCGATAAGGCCTCCATCTATTCGGCGCTGGAACTCTACCTCGACTTTATCAACCTTTTCCTGTATCTGATCCGGCTGCTGGGCAGAAAGAAATAAGAAAGGAAAGCGGGGCCGGCTGATCGGGAGGATCATCCGGCCCCTTCTCAATCCCATTGGAAGGAGAAACGCAATGACCGAATGTACTTTGGCCCTCGCTCAGATTGAAAGCTCCTGCCTTGATCAGCGGGGGAATCTTGAAAAGATGATCGCCTATGCGCGCCGCGCGGCGGAAGCGGGCGCGGCTATTCTCTGCTTCCCGGAGGGCGCGCTGACCGGATACAGCACCGAGCGCGCAAGGGAATTTGCCCTCTCGCTTGATTCCACGCCCTGCCTGCGGATTGCCGCCCTCGCGCGGGAACTGGGGCTTTTGATTGCGGTCGGCCTGCTCGAGCGGGCGCCGGATGGACGTGTGTTTATTACACAGATGCTCTGCCGGCCCGATGGAATCCGCCGGTTTTACCGCAAGACCCATCTCGGCGGGAAAGAGGCCGGATGGATTTCGGCGGGGGACAGGCTGCCGGTATTTGAAACCGCACAGGGCGTGATCGGCATGGCTGTCTGCTATGACACCCATTATCCGGCGCTGGTGGAAACCCTTTCCCTGAAGGGCGCGGAGCTGGTGCTGGCTCCTTTCGCCTCTCCGGAGGACTCCCTGCGCCGAGAAACATGGATGAAGTATCTGCCCGCCCGCGCATATGACAACCGGGTTTATCTCGGCTGCTGTAATCTGGTGGGCGGCAATGGAATTGGCGGACATTTTTCGGGCGGTACCGTCCTCTTTGACCCGGACGGCGAGGTTGTCTGCGAGAATTTTTCACAGGAGGAGACGCTGCTGACGGCCCGAATTTCTCCTGCGCTGCTCAAAGCGTATCGCGAGGGCGAACCGTCGGTTCTGCCCTACCGCTATTTTCCGGCCGGCCGCCGGACCGCGCTGTATCAATAACGGGTGCTTGTTCGAAAAAGGGGGCGGGCCGCAGAAAATTTTTCTGCGGCCCGCCCCTCGGATTTTGTATCCGGCATCCACCGGTTATGACGGGGAGCAATCCAATCCTTTTGCTGGCAGGGGTTGAGTACAGTGAACGGTGCACCCTCCGCACAGTCATGCCGCCCGGCTGGCGGCGGGAAAAGGAACCGGAGCGGAAAACAGTGTCAAATCCCGTCTCCCTGTTCCCGGGCGGCGAGAACAGGGTAGCCTCCGCCCGGGTGTGCCCCTGATGCGCGAACGGGTCCGATATCTCCTGCAAAACGAGCCGGCGTCATGCGCTTTTAGCACCGGCGCATACCGCGTGTTCAAAACATGGTTTGATCGCTCCGCCTTTTACCGGTGCTTGTTAATTGCCTGCTGGTAGAGGTCGAGCAGATAGTTTGCAATCGAGTCGCTGCTGCGTTCCTTGACCGAATCGCGAACCCGTTTGGCCAGCTCAACCCGCTGCTCGGGAGTCACGTCGGCAAGCTGATGGATAATCCTGCCGAATTCTTCCGCCGTCTCGAAAAGGTAGCCGTTGACTCCGACCTTGATTTGATCGATATTGTCGGGATCGAGCCATTGAACAACCGGCAGGCCGGAGGCCTGCGCCTCCAGCATTGAAATCGAGTACATTTCCGAGAGGGAAGCGGTGGCGTAGGCGTTGCAGCAGGCATAATAGGGGGATATCTGCTCGTGGGGGACCGCTCCGGTAAAAATGATCCGGCCGCCCAGTCCGTAGCTTTGAGCGAGCGCCTCCAGCTCCTTGCGGAAGGGACCCTCTCCAATAATCATCAGGTAGAGGCTGGGATCGCCGCCGCACTGGGCATGCCAGAGCTTAATGAGGTTGTCAACGCCTTTTTCCTTCCCGATCCGCCCGCAGAAGCAGGCGACAAAAGCGTCGGCGGGAATGTGGTAGCGCTCACGAATCGCGGCGCGCTGTTCCGGAGTGGTGGCCGTTTCGCTGTAATCGTCGAGCTCCACCGAGTTCGGAATAACATATACCTTGCGGTGCACTCCGGCGTTTGAGAGATAATCAAGGCACTTCTTCGAAGGACTGGTAACGATATCGGCGCGGCGGGCGATAAAGCGCACATAGTTGTGCGATACTCTTCGTGCGATTCCGGTCAGCGGGCCGGGCGCAATATAATAAATGTAGTCATCATACATGGTGTGCAGGGTGTAGATGAGGGGCAGATGCAGAGCGCGCGCGGCCCTGACTCCGGCGAGACCGATGGAAAATTCCTGCTGAATGTGGATGACGTCGGGGCGGAATTCTTTGATCCGCTTCATAAGGGTCAGACTGATCGGGCTGGAAAGCCCATAGCCGTAGATCTTTTTAACTTCAAGCGCGGGACAGCGCAGGACGCCGTCCTCGAGCACATGCTCTTTGACCGTCTTGTCGGCGGTGACGATCAGGACTTCATGCCCGTTATGAATCAACCCTTCCCGCAGGATTTTCACATGGGTGACCACCCCGTTGAGATAGGGAAGATAGGTCTCGACAAAGATCGCGATTCTCATGAATCTGCCTCCTGATATGATTTTCGGCAAAATTTTTCCCAGAATAACCGTCAGCGCCGGCATAGGCTTTTATGAAACGTACCGCGATTCCATAGGCCCGGCGCGTCAAGTGTTCACATTATACCACAGGGGTGGGAAAAAATATAGAATCAGAGAAAGATTTCCTGCAGATGCCGTCCATCCGCCGATTGTATTTGAAATCAGGGACAGCTTCTAGTATAATAGGAAATACCATACAAATGATGAGAGCGGGTGCTTACACGATGACCAGTAAATTTGATATTTCTCTGGCCAAGATGATCCAGGATTTTAAATTGGAGACGATTTTTCTGCCCCGCCCCGCGGAGGAAATTAAGGTTTCGAGCACGGAGGTAAACCGTCCGGGGCTCCAGCTCGCGGGATTTTTTGACGTATTCGATCATCACCGGGTGCAGATTCTCGGAAAAAGCGAGATTACCTTTATCCACTTGCTCGACCATGGAACGGCGGTCGAACGCTGTGAGCGGCTTTGCGCGCTGCGCCCTCCGGTCATGGTTGTCACCCGTTCGCTTGAAGTTCCGCCGATGCTGCTGGATGCCGCGCGCCATGAGAATATCCCGCTGCTGCGCACTTCTGACAACACCTGCGACTTTATGTCGGCGCTGATCTCGCAGCTTAACGTCGATCTCGGCCCCCGGATTACCCGCCACGGCGTGTTGATGGAGATTTACGGCGACGGCGTGCTGATTCTCGGCGACAGCGGGGTGGGCAAAAGCGAGACGGCGATCGAGCTGATCGCGCGGGGCCACCGGCTGGTGGCGGATGACGCGGTGGAAATCCGCAGGATCAACGCCCATACGCTGGTCGGAACCTCGCCGGAGAACATCCGGCACTTTATGGAACTGCGCGGCATCGGCGTGATCAATGCGCGCAGAATGTACGGGATGCGGGCGGTCAAAATCGCCGAGCGAATCCTGATGATCGTCCAGCTTGAACTCTGGGATGAGACAAAGGCCTACGACCGGCTTGGGGTGGATAACCCTCAGATGGATATTTTGGGAATCCCGATTCCCTGCGTCACCGTGCCGGTCAAACCGGGGCGCAATCTATCGGTGATCATCGAGGCGGCCACGATGAACCTGCGGCTGAAAAAGCTCGGATACAGCGCGCCGCACGCACTGATGAAGAGTCTGGGCATGCCGGAGGATGACCTTCCTCCACAGGTGACGCCCGAGCTGCACAGCTACTGGCAGTAAATTGAATGGCGGGAGAGATTTGAATGAACCGGACAGAGCGATTGAAGGAACGGCTCGGCGCCTTGGGCTGTGCCTGCCTCCGCGAAGAGCCGATGAGCCGGCACACCTCGTTTCGAATCGGCGGCCCCGCGGAGCTTTTTGTATCCCCGTCGGACCGGGAGCAGACAGCGGCGGTCCTTGCCGCCTGCCGGGAACAGGAGATGCCCTTTTTCCTGATGGGGAACGGTTCCAACCTGCTGGTCGCCGATGAAGGGGTGCGCGGCGTGGTCATTGCGTTCGGAGCGCCGATGAGCCGGATTGCGCGGCAGGACGGCGCGCTTCTCGCGCAGGCGGGAGCCACCCTTTCTCAGCTCTGCCGTTTTGCCCAGCAGGAGGGCCTTTCCGGGTTGGAATTTGCCTGGGGAATTCCGGGCAGCGTCGGCGGCGCGGTGCGGATGAACGCCGGGGCCTATGGCGGGGAGACGAAAGACGTGGTGACCCGTGTGGAAGCCCTTTCCCCGGAGGGGGAGCCGTTTGAAACCGACGCCGCCGGCGCGCGGTTCGGATACCGCACCAGCCGGTTTGCGGGCGGGGAAATTGTCTGTTCGGCGGTGTTTTCCCTTTCGCCGGGAAATCCGGAGGAGATCGATGCAAGGATGGCGGAAACGCTGCGCAAGCGCGTCGAGAAGCAGCCGCTGGATTATCCGAGCGCGGGGAGCGCCTTCAAGCGCCCGAAGGAGGGCTACGCCGCCGCTCTCATCGATTCCTGCGGGCTCAAGGGCTTTTCGGTGGGCGGGGCCAGAGTGAGCGAAAAGCACGCCGGGTTTATCATCAACACCGGTGGCGCCACCTGCCGCGATGTCAGAGAGCTGCTCGAGAGGGTGCGGGCCGAGGTGTTCCGCCAGACCGGCATTCTGCTTGAGCCGGAGGTTCAACTGTTGGGATCACGACCGGAGCCGTAAAGGAGAGGACCGATGGAACTTTTGATTGTCACCGGGCTTTCGGGCGCGGGCAAATCACAGGCCATTCACACGCTGGAGGATATCGGCTATTTTTGTTTCGACAACATTCCGGCGGAGCTGCTGCTCGATTTCCTCGAACGGTGCCGGAAGGCGGGCCGGGCGGGACGGTTTGCCGCGGTGCTTGACGTCCGCAGCAACGCCTATTCGGGCGATGTGGGGGAGTCGGTGCAAACGCTCGCGGAGGCGGGATATGCGGTCAAGGTTCTTTTTCTCGATGCGGCCGACGACGTGCTGCTGCGCCGCTACAAGGAAACGCGCCGCCCCCATCCCCTGATCCACGGGGAGGTTTATACGCTGGCGCAGGCTCTGGTGGTGGAGCGGCAGCTTCTGGCATCGGTCCGCGAACAGGCCGACTACCTGCTGGATACCTCGAATCTGAGCGCGGCGCAGCTCCGGGAGCGGATTACCGCCCTGTTCGGAAATCCCGAGGAGTCGTCGATGAAGATCACGATTCTGTCGTTTGGATTTAAGCATGGGGTTCCGGCCGACGCCGATCTGGTTTTTGACGTGCGCTGCCTGCCGAATCCTTTTTACATCCCCTCGCTGCGCCCTCTGACCGGATGCGACGCGCCGGTCTATGATTATGTGTTTTCCTTTGAGGAGGCCGACGGACTTTACAGCCGGGTTCGGTCGCTGCTCGAGTATTCTCTGCCGCTTTACCGGCGGGAGGGAAAGAGCAGCCTTGTGATCGCTTTCGGCTGCACCGGCGGGCACCACCGTTCGGTTTCCTTTGCGCGCAGGCTTGCCGCGGAGCTCGACGGAAAGGGAGAAACAGTGGCGCTGATGCACCGGGATGTCAAGCGCTGATGCCGGAAAGATCAGGAGAGGTTGCGTTGTCCTTTTCAGCCAAAATCAAGGAAGAAATTTTTCAGGGCCGGCCGGCCAGAAAGCCCCATTACAGGGCGTTCTGCTACGGCCTTTTGCTGTTTGGCCGCCGGTTCGAACCACAGGGCATCGAAGCGGCGACCGAGCATCCCGCCGTCTCGAAACTCTGCGGCTGGGCCATCCGGGACGCGGTGGGGGCGCGCCCGTCCCTTTCGGAGCAGAAGACGCTGCGCGGCCAGCCGCTCTATACCGTGGAGCTTTCCGACCCGCAGCTCTGTGAAAGGCTGCTCGCCTCTTTCGGACATGCCCCCGGCCGGATCAACCGGGAACTGATCGAGGGGGAGTCTTTTCCGGCTTTTCTTGCCGGCGCGTTTCTCGTCTGCGGGACGGCCAGCGAGCCCGCCAAGAGCTATCATATGGAGCTCCTGCCGCCCGGCGGCGGACTAGCCGACCTGCTCTTTGAGGAATTGAGCCTCGCGGGGTATCCGCCGAAATCCTCGGTGCGGCGCGGAGAAACGGTGCTCTATTTCAAGGAAAGTGAGCAGATCGAGGATCTGCTGACCATGATGGGCGCGCCTCACTGCTCCCTTGAGCTGATGGAAACCAAGGTCTATAAGGATCTGCGCAATCGTGCCAACCGGGCGACCAACTGCGAGACAGCCAATATTGACAAGCTGGTGCGGGCTGCTTCCCAGCAGCTCGCCGATATTGCCCTGCTGCGGAAGACGGGCGCGCTTTTGTCGCTGCCCGCGCCGGCACAGTCGGTGGCGGCCCTGCGCGAACAGTATCCTGACGCCTCCCTCTCGGAGCTGTCGGGCTATGCGGGGCTGAGCCGGTCCGGGGTCAACCACCGCCTGCGGCAGATTGCGCAGGCGGCGCGGCGCCTGCGCGAAGGGGAGGAGCAGCCATGAAACCGTTTGTCCATCTCCATCTTCATACCGAATACAGCCTGCTCGACGGCGCCTGCCGGATCGACCGGGTGCTGGAATATGCCAAAAGCCTCGGACAGCCCGCCATGGCCATTACCGACCATGGCGTGATGTACGGGGTGATCGATTTTTATAAGAAGGCGAAGGAGATCGGCATCAAGCCGGTCATCGGATGCGAGGTCTATGTCGCGCCCCGGACGATGCGGGACCGGGTGCACCGCATCGATTCCTCTCCGCATCATCTGGTGCTGCTCTGCAAAAACATGACCGGCTATCAAAATTTGATTTCCCTGGTCAGCCGGGGATGCATCGACGGTTTTTATCAGAAGCCCCGGATCGATCTCGAGCTGCTTTCTCAAAAATCGGAGGGGCTGATCTGTCTTTCCGCCTGTCTTTCGGGGCAGATTCCCCGGCTGCTTGCCGCGGGGGATTATGCCGGCGCGAAGGAGGCGGCCCAGCGCTATCTCGCGATCTTCGGGACGGAGGATTATTATATCGAGGTGCAGAACCATGGCATCGAGGAGCAGCGGCGGATTCTGCCGCTGCTGCGCCGCTTGGCGGGCGAGCTGGGGGTGAAGCTGGCGGCGACCAACGACTGCCACTATATCACCAAGACGGACCACCGGATGCAGCATGTCCTGACCTGCATCCAGACCAACACGACGGTTGACAATCCGAGCATGGAGTTCGCAACCGACGAATTTTATGTAAAGTCCCGCGATGAGATGGCGGCGGCGCTGCCCGGCTTTGAGGAGGCGCTCGACAATACCGTTGAGATTGCGCGCCGCTGCAACCTCGAATTTACCTTCGGAGAGCTGAAGCTGCCCTATTTCACCGCTCCCGACGGACGGGAGAACCGCGAATATTTCCGGTCGGGATGCTATGCGGGTCTGCGCCTTCACTACGGTGAGAATCCTGCCTCCGAAGTGGTCGAGCGGCTGGAATATGAGCTTTCGGTCATCGAAAAGATGGGATATGTCGATTACTACCTGATTGTTCATGATTTTGTGGCCTATGCCAAAAGTCAGGGAATTCCGGTGGGACCCGGACGGGGTTCGGGTGCGGGCAGCCTCGCTGCCTACTGCATCGGCATCACCGGTATCGATCCGATCAAATACCACCTGATCTTCGAGCGGTTCCTGAATCCCGAGCGGGTGAGCATGCCGGATTTTGACATCGATTTCTGCTATGTGCGCCGCGGCGAGGTAATCGATTATGTGGTGCGCCGCTACGGCGCCGACCATGTCGCTCAGATCATCACCTTTGGCACGATGGCGGCCCGCGCCGCGCTGCGCGACACCGGCCGGGCGCTGGGAATGGGCTACCAGCAGGTGGATGCGATCGCCAAGCTGGTGCCGATGGAGCTGGGTATCACCCTCGACAAGGCGCTTGCCGGCTCCAAGGATTTTAAAAAGGCCTATGACGGGGACCCGGCGGCGCGGGAGCTGATCGACATGGCGCGCAGCATCGAAGGGATGCCCCGTCATGCCTCGACCCACGCGGCAGGGGTGGTTATTTCAAAGGAACCGGTGGAGCATTATGTTCCGCTGCAAAATGGGGACGGCGCAATCGTCACCCAGTTCCCGATGACCACCCTCGAAGAACTGGGCCTGCTCAAAATGGACTTTCTGGGGCTTCGCAACCTCACCGTCATCGCGGACTGCGAAAAGATGGTGCGCAGGGGCGAGCCGGACTTTCGTGCCGACGCCGTTCCGATTGACGATCCGGAAACCTACCGGGCTTTTTCCAAAGGAGCGACGGCAGGCGTTTTCCAGTTTGAATCGGCCGGAATCCGGCAGGTTCTGATGCAGCTCGGGCCTGAGCATCTCGAGGATCTCATCGCGGTCGTTTCGCTCTACCGCCCCGGTCCGATGGATTCCATCCCGCTCTATATCCGCAACCGGCATAATCCGAGCCTCGTCACCTACAAGCATCCGAAGCTCGCCAAAATTCTTGATGTGACCTACGGCTGCATCGTCTATCAGGAGCAGGTGATGCAGATCTGCCGCGAGCTTGCCGGTTTTTCCTACGGCCGGGCCGACCTTGTCCGCCGGGCGATGAGCAAAAAGAAGCACAAGATCATGCAGCAGGAGCGGGAACATTTTATCCACGGCCTGCGCCGTGAGGACGGCGGCATGGAATGCCCCGGCTGCGTCGCCAATGGGATTCCGGAGGAAACCGCAAACGCGATATTCGATGAGATGAGCTCCTTTGCCTCCTATGCCTTTAACAAGTCCCATGCGGCGGCCTATGCCTATGTGGCCTACCAAACCGCCTATCTGAAATGCCACTATCCCACCGAATATATGGCGGCTCTGCTGACCAGTGTGCTGGATCATACCTCCAAAATGGTCTCATATATCGACGAATGCCAAAAAATGGGCATCCGTCTGCTCCCGCCCGATGTCAATGAGAGCGTCGAGGGCTTCGCCGCGGTCGGGGAAAAGCGGATTCGTTTCGGCCTCCTCGCGGTGAAAAATCTCGGACGCGCGGTGGTGCGGGCGCTGATTGAAAAGCGGGAGCAGGACGGTCCCTATGCCGACCTCTATGACCTGTGCAGCCGGATGTACGACGCCGAGCTTCGCCGCAAGTCGCTGGAAACGCTGATTCGGTGTGGCGCCTGCGACTGCTTCCGGCTGACCCGCCGGGCAATGCTTGCCGCCTCGGACTCGCTGCTGGCCGATGTGGAACAGGTGCAGAAAAGCAACCTCGCGGGGCAGGTCAACCTCTTCGAAACTGCTTCGGAAGACGGAAAGGCCCATCAGGCTGTGATCGCTCCCGCCGAGGAATTCGAGCGTTCCCAGCTTCTCAAGATGGAGAAGGAGTCGATCGGCTATTATGTGTCGGGGCATCCGCTTGAGGATTACCGTGCGCTGATCGAAACGCTTCCGGTTGCGCCGATCAGCGAAATTCTGGAGGCGGCGGAGAACCGGTCCGAGCGTTATCGGGATGACGCACCGGTGCAGATCGCGGCGGTCATCGAAAAAAAGAAGCTGACCGTTACCAAAAAGGGAGATACGATGGCCTACCTGACCGCCGAGGACCTCGGCGGCTCGATTGAAGTTTTGGCCTTCCCAAAAATTCTTTCCCAGTACGGACCGCTGACCGATGAGGACAGTATTGTTCTGCTTTCGGGGCGTCTTTCCTTCCGGGAGGATGAGGAGCCCAAGCTGCGGCTTGAAGCGGTCAAACGTCTTTCTGAGATGAGGATTCCCGAAGAGCAGGCCGGGAAGAAGCCGCCCATGGATGATGGGATGTTGGGAAAAGATGACGGAAGGAATCAGCTTAACAGGAAAAAACAGTCAAAACGGCCGGGATTATATCTAAAAGCGGAGGGAAAAAACTCCGCAAAATGGATAAAGTCACAAAAATACCTCGCAGTATTTGACGGGGATACCCCTGTCTATGTATACTTTGAGCAGGACCGGAAATTGGTCCTTGCACCGAGAAGCCTCTGGGTCAGCACCTGTGATGTTTTGCTGCGTGTTTTGCGGGAGGAACTCGGGGAAAAGAACGTTGTTTTAGTGGAATCGTGACGGAAACGGCTTGCCATCATGCGAAATGGATTTTCATGTTTTCGTCGAAAATATAGGAGGAATCGACTGGTATGGGAAAAGAACGTAAAACAATCGGCGTTTTGACGAGCGGCGGGGATGCCCCCGGTATGAATGCCGCGGTCCGCGCCGTGGTGCGCATGGGGATTAACAGAGGCTTTTCGGTGGTCGGAATCCGGCGCGGCTATTCGGGACTTCTTGCCAATGATATGGACGATATGGATCTGCGCAGTGTCAGCGATATTCTGCAGCGCGGCGGAACCGTGCTCTACTCCTCGCGGTGTCCGGAGTTTTCTGAGCAGCGCAACATCAAAAAGGCGGTAGAAAATTGCCGCAAGGCCGGAATCGACGCACTGGTGACGATCGGCGGCGACGGAACCTTCCGCGGCGCTCTCGATCTCTGCCGCGAGGGCCTGCCCTGCATCGGACTGCCGGGGACCATTGACAACGATATTTCTTCCTCCGAGTATACGATTGGCTTTGATACGGCGGTCAATACCGTCGTGCAGATGGTTGACCGGGTGCGTGACACCTCTCAGTCGCACGACCGCTGCTCGGTCATTGAGGTGATGGGGCGGCATGCCGGCCATATCGCCCTTTACGCGGGAATTGCCTGTGGCGCGCTGGCTGTTCTGGTCCCTGAGATTGAATTTACCATCGAGCGGGACGTCGTCGCCAAGATGGTTTCCTCGCTGCGCCAGGGCAAGCAGAACTTTATTGTCATGGTTGCGGAGGGTGTCGGCCATGCTCCCGCCATTGCCGAACAGATTGAAAGCCTGACCGGGATTGACACCAATGCGGTGGTGCTCGGCTATGTCCAGCGCGGCGGCAGCCCCACCGCCAGAGAACGGGTGATTGCCAGCCAGATGGGACATCACGCCGTTGAGCTGATCGAGCAGGGAATCGGCAAACGGGTGGTCGTTTTCCGCGGCGGCAAGGTGGTCGATCTCGACATCGAGGAAGCGCTGGCCATGCATAAAGGAATTGACATGGACCTGTATCGCGTCGCCAACGATATTTCGATTTAAGTATACAAAAAGGGCGCTGCAAAATGCACAAAGTGCATTTTGCAGCGCCCTTTTTGTATACGGAGTTTCTGTGATCCGGCGGCGCACGGCAGAAAGGATCTTCAGTCGTCCTGCTCTGCGGATTCCCGCGCGATGCGTCCGCATTCGATGTTCATGCGGCGCGCCAGCTCGGCAAAGGTGCGGTTCTTCGGGACGAGGGTGAGCCAGCAGGCGGCAAAGAACGAAACCGCGGTGCAGAGCGCTTCGGTCAGCGCCAGACAGTAGAACCAGAGCGGAGAGCCCGCAAGAACCAGCGAGCCGTTCAGCAGCCGCGGAAGGGTTGTGACACCGAAGTCAAACAGATCGAAGGCGAGGTATCCTCCCAGCAGGAAGAAAAAAAGCCCGTACTGCCATCTTCCGCTGTATACCGCCAAAGCAAAGAACGCGGGCAGGCCGATTCCGAGCATGGCGCCGATCAGGCCGGATACCGTCAGCTCCGAACCGGCTGCGAACAGCACCGAAAGCTTGTGCGCGCAGACAAACAGCATCAGCACCAGAAGAAGAGCCTTTTCCCGGCGGAGATACTGTTCCATCCCGGAATGCTTTTTCAGAAACCGCTGTCGTGTCCGGCAAAGCTCGTCCTGCAAATCCAACCGCTGCATCAGGCGCACACCTCTTTTCAAATCCTTCTGAAAGTAGTTTAACACCGAAAAGGAAGAAAGTCCATCGGAAAAATACTGGATCAACGCGGAGCGGAGGTTATACCTCTTCCTTGTAATAGCGGCCGGCCGCATCGGCGGCAAGAATGGCGGCGTAAACCGTCTGTGGGGTAACCTCGAAAGGCATGTTGCCCAGCGTATCTCCGGGGGCGGCCGCGAGGGTGGCAACCTCCATCAGGCGCTTGGAATCCGGCTCTTTGACACCGAGATCGGCGAGGGTGGTCGGCAGTCCCACCGCCATGCAGAAATCGATCACTTCCTCCAGCTCTTCCTCGGGCGCGTTCTCGAGCATCAGCTGGACCAGCGTGCCGAAAGCAACCTTTTCACCATGATAGAGTGCGTGGGTTTCTTCCAGCGCGGTCAGACCGTTGTGAATGGCGTGCGCGCCTGCGAGTCCGCCGCTTTCAAAGCCGATGCCGGAAAGATAGGTGTTTGCTTCGATGATATTTTCGACCGCCCTGGTGCAGACCTTGTTCTGAACCGCAAGGGCGGCTTTGACGCCGTCAGCCAGCAAGGTGTCATAGCAGAGGCGCGCAAGCCGCATCGCGGCGAGGGTTGTCTTTCCGCCGACGCAGTTGGTCGCGTTGGAGCGCTGGCAGGCGCGGGCTTCAAAATAGGTGGCCAGTGCGTCACCCATGCCTGAGACAAGCAGGCGCAGGGGGGCCTGACTGACGACATCGGTATCGACCAGGACCATGTTGGGGCTGGCGGGAAGGAAGAGATAGCGGTCAAAAACCCCCGCGTCGGAGTAGATGACCGAGAGGGCGGAGCAGGGCGCATCGGTGGAGGCGATGGTCGGAACGATGACAACCGGACTTTTGGTGTAGTAGGCAATCGCCTTGGAGGTATCATGGATTTTGCCGCCGCCGATGCCGACGACGAGGTCACAGCCGGAAGCGAGGTAAAGCTCCTTGAGGCGGCTGATTTCGCTGTCGCAGCATTCGCCGCGAAACACCTCATAGTGGGCGGTGCACTCCGTCTCCCTCAGGCCCTCGGAGATCGCGGGTTCGACGCGTCCGCGCCCGGAATTGCTGGTGAGGATAAAGAGCTTGGAGCCGAGCCGTTCGGCGTGCTTGCAGAGGTTTTTCAGTTCTCCCTTGCCCTGGATATACCGGGTGGGGCTTGCAATGATATTTGCCATCAGAAATTACTCCTTGCTTGTTTATTTTTTGTCAAATTCATTATACGGTATGTCCCTCGGGAAGGCAAGGGGAGAAACCACGAATTTTCACAAATTTTACAGTCCGGTTATAAGGACCGAGCCTGAGCTGAGAAGTAAAAGCTGCTCGGCCCGGACCGCAGGGGAAGAGGAGAATTTCTGCCGCTGGGACTGGACTTCTCCGGATGAGGTACCGCAGGTATAAAAGGGTATGCCCCCAAAACGCGCCCCGAAGCAGCTTGCTGCTTCGGGGCGCGCTATCCCACCGTGCGGCTTTTGAATAGAACCGCCGGTTCTGCCGGTGAGGGTAAAAGGCTTTTGCTCTAAGAAGCAGGCAAAGCAAACTGCTTCGGGGAGCGTTATCCCACCGCGGCTTTTGAATAGAACCGCCGGTTCCGCCGGTGGGGGTAAATGGCTTTTGCTCTAAGAAGCAGGCAAAGCAAACTGCTTCGGGGCGCGCTATCCCACCGCGGCTTTTGAATAGAACTGCCGGTTCCGCCGGTGAGGGTAAATGGCTTTTGATTTAAGAATCGGGCAAAGTGAGCTGCCCGTAAGAATCTTTGGATGAGCGGTGACGCCCTCCGTTCAGGTGCAGCGTACACCGGGCAAGCGGAGAAAGGGGAAAGAAAAAGGAGGGGCAGCCTGTGGCCGCCTCTCCTTTTTGGGCTTTGTAGGACATAAGAGGTGCGGATGGAGAAATTTCGGTACCTCCTGAAAGATTTGCCGGCACAATGCAGACGTGTGATAACCATAATTTTTCGGCGGCGGGCAAAGCGGCAGCGCTATCACACGTCAGTGAAAGCCCTTCTGGACCCATCATTTCAGGTCCCTGTCTTTGCCGGAAATGCTGAGTTTACGAATAATTTTCGCCGACGGCGTTTATTCCACCCGATCGCGGCGGTTGATCGCCGAAACGAGGGCGTTGACCGAGGCGGTAATGATATCATTGTGCCGCCCGGCTCCCCAGACAATCTTTCCGGAGCCGTTGATGATGCCGACGTAGGCCATCGCGTCGGAGGTGGAACCCTTGGTCATCGCGTGTTCGGTGTAGTTGACCAGCGTATAATGGATGCCGGTCGAATCCTTGATGGCGTTGGAAACCGCGTCAAGACGCCCTGTGCCGACGGCGGTCGCCGGGTGGGAAACCCCATTGACCTTGAGGCCGACCTCGGCGAACATACCGCCCCGTTCGGTGAACTTAACCGAATCAACACGGCACGGCTCGAGAACGTTGACATATTCGCGGCAGAAAACCTCGTAAATTTCCTTGGGTTGCAGCTCCCGGTGCTCGTGATCCGAGATGCCCTTGATGAGATAGCCGAAGTCCTCGCGCATCTTCGGGGGCATGTCGATGCCGAACTGCTGCTCGAGCAGATAACCGATGCCGCCCTTGCCCGACTGGCTGTTGATGCGGATGACATCCGCCTCGTACATCCGCCCGACGTCGGAGGGGTCGATCGGCAGGTAAGGAACGTTCCAATGCTCGGGATCGTGATCCTCGCGGTAGTGCATTCCCTTGGCAATGGCGTCCTGATGGGAGCCGGAGAAGGCGGCGAAGACCAGCGCGCCGGCGTAGGGCTGCCGCTCGTAGACATGCATCCGGGTCACCCGCTCGTAGACCTCCTGAATGGAGGGCATATCCGAAAAATCGAGCCCGGGATCGACGCCATGGCAGTACATGTTCATCGCCAGCGTGATGATATCGACGTTGCCGGTGCGTTCGCCGTTGCCGAAGAGGGTGCCTTCAATCCTGTCGGCGCCCGCCAGCAGTCCCAGTTCGGCGTCGGCCACTCCGGTGCCTCGGTCGTTGTGGGGATGCAGTGAAACCTGTACGTTTCCGCGGCAGTGGAGGCGGTCGCTGATATACTCAATCTGGCTTGCATAGACATGGGGAAGGCTCATCTCGACAGTCGCGGGCAGATTGATGATGACCGGGCGTTCGGCGGTGGGCTTCCAGATATCGATGACCGCATTGCAGACGTCGAGGGCAAACTCAACCTCTGTGCCGGTGAAGCTCTCCGGGGAGTATTCGAAGCGGAAGTTGCCGGGAGTTTTCTCAGCAAAGTCCCGGAGCATCTCCGCGCCCTCGACCGCCAGCGCCTTGATTTCCGCCATCGGCTTTTTGAAGACCTGCTCGCGCTGGGCGAGTGAAGTGGAGTTGTAAAGGTGAACAACCGCGCTCTTGCAGCCCTCCAGGGCGGCAAAGGTCTTTTCGATGATATGCGGGCGGGCCTGGGTCAGCACCTGTACCGTTACATCGTCGGGAATGCGGTCCTGCTCGATCAGGGCGCGCAGAAACTCATATTCGGTGTCCGAGGCGGCGGGAAATCCCACCTCGATCTCCTTGAAACCGACCTTAACCAGCAGGTCGAAGAACTCGAGCTTTTCCTCGAGGCTCATCGGGATGATGAGCGCCTGGTTTCCGTCGCGCAGATCGACGCTGCACCAGACGGGGGCCTTGTCGATATATTCCTTCTTCACCCAACGGTTGGATTCGCAGGGCGGCATAAAGTATCCTCTCTGGTATTTCTGATAGTTTTTCATCTTGTTGACTCCTTTCCTGATGCGGCACAGAAGATTGCCGGGCAATAAAAAATCCTTCGTCTCTCTCAAAGAAAGACGAAGGAGGTTAATCCCGCGCGGTACCACTTTCATTCACGCCGAAGGCGGCGTGCCCTTATCGGATACAAGGCAGTGCCTGATATCCTTCCCTTCGATAACGGTGGGATTCCGTCCACGTCTACTCGGCGTATCGCCTTTCGGGCGGCTGCTGGGAGGTGAGTTCCAAATCTGACCCGCACCGTCTCGCATCGGCCGACGGCTTTCTGTGGGCTGGGACAGTTTTGTACTATTCCTCTTCATCGCATTTTGAAATATTGCTCTTATCATAGCCGAAGAAAGGAAGGTTGTCAAGAGTTTTTAGACAAATTTTGAGCGAAAAAGTTTTGCGTGAAGGGAAGGTGAAGCTTTTCCTGCACGCCGTGCAGAGCAGCGGCCGTCACAGAGTCTCCCCCTCCTGAACCCTTAAAATTCCGTCGAGCGTTCCTTCCACGACCGGAAGAAATTCCTCCTGACAAATCTCCAGCTTGTGGGAAACCCGCTGACGCAGCTCACTGTCTTCCGTCTCGGGCAGTTCAAAAAAATATCGCTCCAGCGGGAGCTTGCAGATGCGGACCAGCTCATAAAAAACCGGAAGACTGGGCAAACTTCCCATATTCTCAATATTCGCAAGATAACGCGGGTCGATCCCCACCATCTCGGCCAAATCCCTGCGGGTCAGGCTCATGGCATTTCTGGCCGCTTTGATATCGCTTCCAAGACCGGATAAATTGGAGCGGCCGCGTGATTTACGCATTTCACATCACCTGCTTACATTCTATAATTCATAGTCTGAAAGTGGAATGATCTAATATGCGATTAACATACATTGAATAATTCATATTTTGATTGACATTCGTTTTTGGGCATGGTATTCTGATTTCAGAAAGGAATTTGGAGAGGGAAGGAAGGTGCCCCGGCTGCGATGGAAGAAACCAGCTATCGGATCGAGATTACAGGCAGAGAAAATTTTGAATGGCAGGGGATACTGACCCGGATCGGAGAGTCCCCAGTCCGTTTTGAATCCCTGCTTCAGATGATTCTGATGATAGAGGGAAAAGAAAAGCCGGATCGCGCCGGTTGGAAATAGGGGGCGGAAAATTTCCGCCCCCTTTTGATGATAGCTTTAGCGAAAACAACTGATTTTCGCTAAAGCTATCATACAAAAATCCGCCGCAGAATTCTGCGGCGGATTTTCTGTGCGGTGGAGTTTTCAAACGGCTTAACGTTGTCCCTGATTTTTCTTTGCGGCGGCTTCCTCACGCTTGAGTCTGCGCGCGGCAAGCTTTTCAGCGCGGCGTGCCGCACGTTCCTCGGGGTCCCCCCGGTTGACAAGCAGGAAGAAGGTCGGCAGCAGAAGCAGGGTGAGGATGGTGGAGGTAATCAAGCCGCCGATGATAACCCAGGCCATGCCCTTCATCATTTCGGCATTGCTGCCCTGCACAACAACCAGCGGCACCATCGAGAGGATGGTGGTCAGGGTTGTCATGAAAATCGGGCGCATACGCAGCATCCCCGCGGTCAGCAGGGCGTCCTCGGCCGAGAGGCTCTGCTCCCGGCGCATGGTGTTGGCGGTGTCGATAAAGAGGATGCCGTTGTTGACGACGATACCGCCCAGCATCAGGAAGCCCATCATCGACGGCATGCTGATTTTGCAGCCGGCGACAAAGAGACTGAGAAACGAGCCGATCAGCGCGAACGGAATACAGAACATGACGATCAGAGAGAAGATGGGCGACTCAAACTGTATGGCCATGACCATAAAGACGAGCAGAATGCCGGTGAGGGTCGCCATCAGCAGCGAGGTAAGCTCTTCAATCTGGGATTCCATATTGGCGGACTGGGTCAGCTCGACTCCGGCAGGGAACTCAAGGGTCGCCACCTGCGCGTTGACATCGGTTACGATGGTGCGCGGGGCATTGGAGGCAATCTGTCCGGTGACGGTGACAAGATAGCGGTCATTTTTGCGGGTGATGCTCTGCGGGCTGTTGGAATATTCGATGGAAGCGATGTCGAGCAGCGGAACCTCCAAACCGGCCGCGTTGGTCACGGTGAGGGAAGAGAGGTCGTTGACGGTCTGGAACCGCTCGGGCGGATATTCCACGGTGACGTCGTAGTCGCGCCCGCCGGTGTGGAAGGTTGCGGCGTCATTGCCCTGCATGATGGTGTAAAGGTTTCCCATGACCTGCGCCGGAACAAGACCGTTGGCACTCGCCTTGACCGGGTCGATGATGACCTCTGCCTGAGGGTCGCCGGTCGAGACGCTGGAGGTGACGTGCGAGAGATAGGGATTTTTGCGCAGGAAAGCCTCGACCATCAGCGCGGCTTCGTCCAGCTCGTCGCGGCCGGTCGCCTGCAGGTTGATTTCGATGTCCGAGCTGCTGCCCATCGAGGCGGTCTGGCTCGAGGACGAGATGGAAATATCGCAGTCAACAATATTTTTGGTGCGCTCGCGCCATTCGTCGATGATCTCAGACGTGGTGCGGACCCGGTCGTCCTTGAGGTAGGCGGTGATGGTGGCGGAGGCCGAAGCGCCGCCGCTCATTGCCGCCATTGAGGACCCGGAAGAAAGGGAATAGCGGTCAAGATCTGACTCGGCCCGCACCATCTCCTCAAGCGGAATCAGCTTTTCATCCAGCTTTTCCACCTTGAGACCGGGACGGGTGGTCACATCAATGGCGATCGTGCCCTCATCGCTCTCGGGCATCAGTTCCATGCCGATGGCGGGAACCAGAGCCACCGAACCGACAAGCATCGCGACCGCAAGGAGCACAACGATGAATTTGTGACGGAAGGTATACGGCAAAAAGCGGGAGTAGGCAGTTGCCAGCTTATCCATCACCTTTTGCACAAGGCCGACCTCTTTTTCGATCGGCTGCAGCCAGGAGAAGACCAGCGGCGCGACCGTCAGGGCGGAAATCAGGGACGCGATCAGGGAAAAGACAATGGTGAAGCAAAGCTGGCTGAAGAGCTGCCCCGACATCCCCTGAATCATGGCCATGGGAAGGAAGACGACGACGGTGGTAATCGTTGAGGCGAGAATCGAAGAGGCCACCACCCCGGCGCCTTCAAGGGCCGCCTGCTTGTAATCCGCGTTCTTGGTCTTGAGGCGGAAGCAGCTTTCGATGACAACGATCGAGTTGTCGACCATCATGCCGACGCCGATGACAAGACCGCCCAGCGACAGGACGTTGAAGGAAAAGCCCATGAAGCTCATGGCGATCAGGGTGACAAGCAGCGAAATGGGGATTGACGAGCCGACGATCAAAGAGGCGCGCCAGTCTCCAAAGAAGATGAAGAGCACGATCATCGAGAGCAGGACGGCGTAAATCATCGTCTCCGCAACCGAGGAGAGCGAGGATTTGATGGTGTCGCTCTGGTCGGAGATCACACTCAGCTCAACGCCCATATTTTGGCTGTTGATCCGGTCGGCCGCCTTGCGCAGGGCGCCGGTGACGCTCATGGTAGAAGCGCTCTGGCGTTTTGTGACGCTGATGGTTACGTTCTGTTCGCCGTTGTAGCGGCTGAGGGTGTCGAGCTTTTTCTGGGTCTGAAAAACGTTGGCGATATCCGAAAGGTGGATGATCTCGCCGGTGGAAAGGGTAAGAGGAAGATTCTTGAGGTCGTCGGCGGTCTTGTAGCTGACGCCGCCGCGCAGCGTCAGATCGTAATCGCCGCGTTCAACGCTGCCGGCCGGCAGGGAGAAGTCGGCGTTTTCGACCAGAGAAATCACGGTGGACATATTCAGGCGGTACTGCTTCATCTTTTCTTCAACGAGCTGTACCGAGATATAATCCTCCTGTCCGCCGTAAACGTCGATATTCGCAACGCCGGTGAGCTTTTCAAGTTCCGGGACGATTTCTTCCTCGACATAATATTTCAGATCGACGTCCCCGGTGGTGGTGGCGGAAAACACCATAACCGGCATCGAGTTCATGTTCATCTCGATGATGGTCGGAGTCGAGGCGTCGTCGGGAAGCTCACGGGAATACATTTCGAGGTTGTTGCTCAGATCGACGTGCGCCTGCTGCATGTCGGTGCCATATTCCATCTCAAGCATGACCAGCGAAATATTTTCCAGTGAGCTGGATTGGATGTTTTTTAACCCCTCCAACGTCGAGGCCGCATCCTCAATCTTCTGACTCACCTGTTCTTCGACATCCTGCGGGGCCGCGCCGCCGTAGGTGGTCAGGACGATGAGCATCGGAATATCGATGTCGGGAATCAGCTCAAGCGGGGTTGAGAAGATGGCGGAACCGCCGAAGATCATCAGCGCCGCCAACAGGATGCAGATCGAAACCGGGCGCTTTAAGGCAAGTTTTGTCAGCACGGCTTAGCCCTCCTGACCGGAAGCGGCGTCGGCTTCGCTGGATTCCGCGGCGCCGGCCTCGCTGGAGACGGGAGCTTCCGGCTTGAGGATTTCGATGGCAACGCCGTCGTTCAGATTGGGGTTCCAAGTGGTGATCAGCTCATCCTCAGGGGAAAGCCCCTGCAAAACCTCGGCCTGCTCGTTGTCGGAAACCCCCAGAGTGACCGGCGTTTTGACGGCCGCGCCTTCCTTTGCCACATAAACGTAGGCGTCACCGCTTTCATAATAGACGGTGGAAAGCGGAATGGTCATCGCGTCAACCGCTTTGGCTGTAATGGCGGTGAGCTTCACCGAAACGCCGGTGAAGAGGTCGGAACCGTCCTCGAGCCGCGCCTTGACGGTAAACAGGCCGCTGGATGAGCTGGCGGCGTTGCCGATTTCAACAATTTCAGCGTGGTAGACGGTGCTGCCCGATTCCACCTCCACCGCGTCGCCGATGGCCATCGAGCGGGCGATATCGGCGGAGACGGAGAACTCAACGTTGACAATCGACTTGTTCGAGATCACATAAGCGGGAGAAGAAGTGCCGAAGGTTGCATGGGTATCGACGTACTTTTCCTCGATGATGCCGTCGATCGGGGCGGTCACCTGGGTGTAGGAGAGCTTCTGCAGAGCCTGCTGGTAGGCGTTTTCCGCGGCCTGGCGGGAAAGCTCGTAGGTTTCCTTGTTTTCGCCGGTCTGCTGCTTCTTATAGATATCGTATTGCTCCAGAGCATTTTCATAGCTGGTATAGGCGCTTTCGAAGCTGGTGACATAGGACTGATAGTCGGTGTAGTCGTCGAGCAGCTCATAGTAGTCATCCTCGGCGTCGAGCAGCTCTTTCCAGGTGTCATCGTTTTGGTTCTTGTCATAGGCCTTGGTGGCGTCCTTCCAGCGCTTGCGCACCTTGCGGAATTCCGACATGTCGAAGTCATCATCACTGGCGAGATCGAGGTTATCCCGGGCGCGTTCATAGGCCTGCTGGGCGGTGTCGATTGCGGTTTTATATTGCAGCTCTCTGAGGGAATCCCCCGAGCCGGATTCCGCGATCTCCACATTCTTGAGCGCGGTTTCATAGGCGATCTTCGCCTGATCGACCGCAAGCTGGATGTCGGAGGGATCGATCACATAGAGCACCTGTCCCTTGCGGACCGTGTCGCCGACCTCGAAGTTGGTCTGCTGAACCGTTCCGCCGATCTTGCCGAGGACGGCAACCGTCTCGTCGGGAGAAATTTTTCCGGCAAAGGTTGCCCTCTGCTCCAGAGAAGCGTATGTAGGAAGCTGCGTGCGGACGGAAATCGCAGGGTTTTCCTCAATGACTGCTGCTTCTGTGGCAGCGGGTGAGCATCCTGCCGCTCCGACCATCAAGGCGGCGCAGAAGATGGGCAGCGTTCGTTTGGTGAGCGATTCTTTCATGCCTGTTCGTTTCCCTTCATCTTGAATTTATGATACCGGTAAGGTGTGGCGGTCCTGTGGACGGGGGGCTGGTGAAAGCCGGGTGACATCTTTGTGATGATTTGACATTTAGCTAGTATAGCTGAATGATGTGAACAAAGATTGAATTTAAAATTAGTTGATTATTACGAAAATTTTTTTGAAAAAGCTTTCAACCAACATCGTGTTGTGCTACAATAAATCATATTATGATGGATGGATTTTCATTAGTCAATCAACAAATTTTCACAGAGTGTCGGAAAAGCGGGGAGAAGAGCAATGGGTAAGCGTTTGGAACAAACGATACAAACGAGGGAGAATTTGAAAACGGCTTTTTGGGATATTTACGAGCAAAAGCCGCTGGATCAGATCACCGTCCGCGAGGTTACGGATTTGGCGGGATACAACCGCGGCACCTTTTATGTTTATTTCAAGGATGTTTATGACGTTCTTGAGCAGACCGAGCAGGAGATCATGGAGATCTTTGAAAAGGATGAAAATTTTGGCTTTGACCCGCAGGACCGGGAGCATTTCTGCGAGACAATCCGCTTTTATATCGGCTTTATCGAAAACCATTACCGCTATCTGATGCTGCTCGCGGGGGAGCGCGGCGACCCCAAGTTTATGAGGAAGCTTCAGACGCTGGTGGAGCAGAAGGCCTCGAAGCTGATGCGCCCCTACAGCAATCTGGATGAGAGCCGTTTTTACTATGCGGTCAGCGCCCTGATCACCGCCGAAGCAAGCACCCTGATGCGCTGGTTCCTTCGCGGAAAGGATCTTCCGTTTGACGAACTGACCGATCTGCTCTACGATCTGCTGTTTGAAGGTCCGCTGGATCTGCTGACGCAGGGAACCCGCTGGGAAAAATGGTATCTGTAGAAGTCGTTTTGCGGCGGGATTGCAATCCGCGGCGGGACGCGGTATGATAGCGGCAGCTGTAAAATTTTATGAATGTGGAAAAATTTGCACAAAATCTGACACTGAACAATCAGGAGGAGCAATTATGAAATACTGCATCATCGGCTCGGGCGGAATCGGCGGGGCGGTCGGCGCGTTTCTCGCCGCCTCCGGACAGGATGTAACCTTTATTGCCCGGGGGGCCCATCTGGAGGCGATGCTCGGGCAAGGACTGACGGTCCACTCCGGAATCAAGGGCGATTTCGTCGTGGAGCATCCCAAGGCGGTCACCGCAGGGGAATACCGTGAAACGCCGGATGTTGCTTTTGTCTGTGTCAAGGGCTATTCGCTCGATGACGCAGCCGAGCTTCTGGCCCGCTGCGCCGGGCCGGAAACGGTTGTGATTCCGCTGCTGAACATCTTTGGGACGGGCTCGGAGCTTCAGCGCCGCCTGCCCTCGGCGCATGTGCTCGACGGATGCATCTATATTACCTCTTATATCAATGCCCCCGGCGAAATCAGTCAGGGCGGAAAGCTTTTCCGGATCGTGTTCGGCGAGCGGGACGGCAGCGTTTCCCCCAGGCTGGAGGCAATTGCGGCCGAGCTTGAGCATGCGGGAATCCGGGTGGTTTTGTCGAAGGAAATCCGCCGGGATTGCTTTACCAAATATGCGCTGATCAGCGTGATGGCGGCGGTGGGCGCCTACTACGACGCGCCGATGGATGAGATTTCCGCCGATCCGGAGAAACGGGAGATGGCCGCCGAGCTTTCCCGGGAAATTGACGCGATCGCATCGGCGATGGGCATCCCCTTTTCCAGGGATATCGTTGCCGGCAACCTTAAGATGATTGACACCTCTCCGAAGGGTACTACCGCCTCGATGCAGAAGGATTTGAAAAAAGGCGGGAAGAGCGAGATTGACGGCCTGGTATTTGAGCCGGTGCGTCTGGGGGCACAATATCAGGTGGCGACCCCGGCTTTTGCAAAGGTAGCCGCAAAGTTTGGTTTCACTCCGGCACAAAAGGATTGACATCTATATCGCTTTATGATATATAAGGAAGCGGGAACGATGGGATTTTCCACTGAGGAATTGATCGAACGGTACCTGCCGATGAGTGAACAGAGCTTTTTGCTTTTGCTCTGTCTGACCGAACCGCGTCACGGCTACGGCATTATGCAGATGGTGCTGGAGCAGTCGGGCGGCCGGATTTCGCTTGGCCCCTCAACAGTATATACCATCCTTTATAAAATGGAGCAGGATGGCCTGATCGAGGTGGTCAGCGAGGTGGAACGCCGCAAGGTTTACCGCATCACCGCGCAGGGCAGGGCGGTGCTGGAAGCGGAAACCGGCCGGATCAGCGAGCTTGCGCGGTTCGCGCGCCACATCCTGGAATGCGAGCCGGTCTGTGCCGCGTTGAAGGGCTGAAGGGGGAGATTTTATAAATGGGCGGAATTATGATTACGCTGATGCATTACATGCCGATGACCTGGCTGATTATCGCAATCCTGCTTGGAGTATTTGAGGCGATGACCGTCGATCTCGTGGCTATCTGGTTTGCGATCGGCGCACTGGCCGCAATCCTTCCCGCCGCCGTCGGCGCTCCGTTCTGGGTGCAGCTCGTCGTGTTTCTGGCGGTCGGCCTGCTGACCCTGGCTCTGACCCGCCCGATGGTCAAGCGGGTGCTTCATGTCAAAAAGACCAACACCAATGCCGACCGGGTGATCGGCATGGTGGGGATCGTCACCGTCCCGATCGACAACGTGGCGGGGACCGGACGTGTCCTCGCGAACGGGCTGGACTGGGCGGCGAGGACCGACGACGGCGCTCCGGTCGAAGCGCAGGAGCGGGTATTGATTAAGGCGATTGAAGGGGTAACCCTGATCGTCGAACGGGTCGGATGACCCGTCATATCGTCGCAGAAGGCAGATGCTGAAAGATCATATTGCAGCAGATGCCAAAAGAGCATGTTGTATAAGGAGGAGAATCTATGCTGCCAACTCTTATGTTTCTGATCATCGTGATCCTGATCATCACCATCGTCGGCTCCAACGTGCGGATTGTTCCGCAGGCGGTTGTTTACGTCGTGGAGCGTCTGGGCGCCTATCAGGCCACCTAGGAAACCGGCCTGCACGTCAAGATCCCTTTCATCGACCGGGTCGCCAAAAAGGTTTCGATTAAGGAACAGGTCGTTGATTTCAAGCCGCAGCCGGTGATCACCAAGGATAACGTGACGATGCAGATTGACACCGTCGTATTCTTCCAGATCACCGACGCCAAACTCTATGCTTACGGTGTAGAGCGTCCTCTCTCCGCGATCGAGAACCTCACCGCCACCACCCTGCGCAACATCATCGGTGAGATGGAGCTTGACCACACACTGACCTCGCGCGATGTGATCAATACCAAGATTACCTCGATTCTCGACACCGCGACCGATAAGTGGGGCATCAAGGTCAATCGGGTCGAGCTGAAAAATATTCTGCCGCCCGCTGAAATTCAGGATGCGATGGAGAAGCAGATGAAGGCCGAGCGCGAGAAGCGCGAGAGCATCCTGCGCTCCGAGGGCGAGAAAGCCAGCAAAATTCTTGTGGCCGAGGGCGACAAGGAATCTCAGATTCTGCGCGCCCAGGCGGAAAAGGAAGCGGCGATTCTGCGTGCCGACGCGGTGCGTGAACAGAAAATCCGTGAGGCGCAGGGCGAGGCGGAAGCGGTTATGATGATCCAGAAGGCGGTTGCCGATTCGCTGCGGCTGCTTAACGATGCCGCCCCGAGCGACCATGTCCTGGCGCTCAAAAGCCTTGAGGCGTTTGCCAAGGCCGCTGACGGCAAGGCTACCAAGATCATTATTCCTTCCCAGATTCAGGGGCTGGCCGGGCTTGCGACTTCTCTGAAAGAAGTGATGACCGACGTTCAGAACCCCCAGTCCTGATCGATTTGCAGACGGCCCCTTTACAGGGGCCGTTTCCTATTCTATGATAGGGGAAGGCCGGAAGGAGATGCACGTGTGGGGACACGCTATTTTACGTTGGACGCCCTGCGGGGCTTTGCGCTGATCAATATGGTTGCCTATCATTTCTGCTATGACCTGCGCTATCTTTATGGGCTGCCGCTCAGGTTTATGGATGAGAGGTCCGGCTTTTGCTGGCAGCAGATGATCTGCTGGACCTTTATTCTTGTCTCGGGAGCGTCGGCTTCCCTGAGCCGACGCCCGGCGAGACGGGGAATGGCGGTGCTCGGCTGCGGGATGCTGCTGACCGTCGTGACCTTTCTGATTATGCCGGGCCAGCGAATCGTTTTTGGGGTGCTGCACCTGCTTGGCTGCGCGATGCTGCTGACCGCGGGATTTCTCCCGCTGCTGCAAAGGCTTCCCCCGGCGGCCGGAGCGGCAGGCAGCTTCCTGCTCTTTCTGGGAACCCGTTGGATCTCCTCCGGGTTTCTTTTTGGGGCGCGTATTTTCGAACCGGGGATGGTTTCCACCGACCTTTTCGCCCCTCTGGGAGTCTATGGCCCGGGCTTTTTTTCCGCGGACTATTTCCCGGTTGTCCCCTGGTACTTTCTGTTTCTGACCGGTTATTTTCTCTTTGGCGCACTGCGTGCGGGGGGAGCCGGAGATCTGCTTTCCCGCAAAATACCGCTGCTGTCGGCGGCGGGACGGCGTACTCTGCCGGTCTATTTGATCCATCAGCCGATTTTGATGGGAATCTGTCTGTTGATTTTTGGAGAAATGTAATTTGAATTGTCGTTTTCAACAAAGCGGGATGAGATATTTTGTAGTGCTTGCACTGGTGGAACAATCTTTGCAGGGAAATCCCTTCGCCCCTTGAATTTTGGAAACGAATCGTATATGATAAAATTATCGATGCAGGGGAGGGAGTCTCATGGCGTTGCGCTTTTTTGCATGGGGATCGGGCAGGATTTCCCGAGGATTCGTGCGCCTTTGCGCCCCGTTATGTTTTCTTGCCCCCAATTCTGCTCATCGGTAACAAAGGGATAGGTGCAGGCTGCGTTTTTCGCAGCTTGTTTTCTTTTTCAGACGGAAAGGAGAAGGGGACATGAAAAAGGTAGCAATTATCATGGGATCGGACAGCGACCTGCCGGTTCTCAAGCCCGCTGTAAAAATGCTCGCGGAGTTGGAAATCCCGTTTGTCGTGCGGGTGATGTCGGCGCATAGAACCCCCGCGGAGGCTGCGGATTTTGCCCGCAATGCCCGCGCAGAGGGGTACGGCGTCATCATTGCGGCGGCGGGGAAGGCGGCTCATCTCGCCGGAGCGCTCGCGGCCCAGACCATCCTGCCGGTCATCGGCGTCCCGGTGAAATCCTCGACCCTCGACGGGCTGGACGCCCTGCTCTCCACCGTGCAGATGCCGGGAGGAATTCCGGTGGCGACGGTGGCGATTGACGGGGCGCAGAACGCGGCGCTGCTCGCGGCCCAGATGCTTGCGCTTTCGGACGGAGAGCTGGCGGACAAGCTTCTGGCCCATCGCCAAAAGCAGCATGACAGTGTGGCGGCAAAGGATGCGAAGATCGATATCTCCTCCATCCTTGCGGAATAAAAAATTCATCACAAAAGAGGGACCGCCGGTCGGGGAACTGCCGACGATCGGAACAACATCATTTTTGAGGAGGAAGAAAAAATGGCTTATCAGAAAGGCGCGCAGCTTTACGAAGGAAAGGCAAAGAAGGTTTTCGCCACCGACGACCCCGAGGTTTATATCGTTGACTATAAGGATGACGCCACCGCTTTTAACGGTCTGAAAAAGGGCACCATTGTCGGCAAGGGGGTCATCAACAATCGTGTGACCAATTTCATGATGAAGCAGCTTTCCGAGAAGGCGGGCATTCCGACCCACTTCATCGAGCAGCTTTCGGATCGTGAAACCGCCGTCCGAAAGGTAACCATCGTCCCGCTGGAGGTCATCATCCGCAACGTCGCCGCCGGCTCGATGGCCAAGCGCTACGGCGTGGAGGAGGGCACCGTCCTCAAGCGCCCGGTGCTCGAATTTTCCTACAAGTGCGACGCCCTCGATGATCCGCTGATCAACGACGATCACATCATCGCCCTGGGCTTTGCCACCGAGGAGGAGCTGGCCACGATCCGTGACCTCGCGCTGCGGGTCAATGCTTTCATGAAAGACTATCTGCTGGAGGCGGGAATCAAGCTGATCGACTTCAAGCTCGAATTCGGCAAAACCACCGACGGGCAGATTGTCCTCGCGGATGAAATCTCTCCCGACACCTGCCGCTTCTGGGATGCCAAGACCAACGAGAAGCTCGACAAGGACCGCTTCCGCCGCGACCTCGGCAATGTGGAGGGCGCCTATCATGAGATCCTCCGCCGTCTGATCGGCGAATAAACGACCAATTTTCGAAAGGCGGTAACACCATGTTCGATTCGATCCATGAGGAATGCGGCGTCTTCGGAATCCGTGCTCCGAAACGATGCGATGTGGCGGCCAGCGCCTATTACGCGCTTTACGCCCTTCAGCACCGTGGGCAGGAAAGCTGCGGCATTGCGGTCAATACCAACGGCGTGATCAAGTGCCACCGCGATGTTGGGCTGGTTCCGGATGTTTTCAACGAGCGGGTGCTGGGTGAACTCGGCACCGGTCATATGGCGATCGGCCATACCCGTTATTCCACGACCGGAGGGGTGTCCCGGATCAACGCGCAGCCGCTGGTGGTGCGGCATGTCAAGGGCACGCTGGCGATTGCCCACAACGGAAACATTTCCAACGCGGCCGAGATCAAGCAGGAGCTGGAGCTTTCAGGCGCGATCTTCCACACCACCAACGATTCCGAGGTGATCTCCTATGTGATTACCAAGGCGCGGCTCACCGAGCCGTCCATTGAGGCGGCGATCGAGAAGGCCATGCATAAGCTCGAAGGGGCTTACTCCATGGTGGTGATGTCGCCGCGCAAGCTGATCGCGGTGCGCGATCCCCATGGCTTCCGCCCGCTCTGTCTGGGAAAAACCGAGGACGGCTCAATCATTTTTGCCTCTGAGAGCTGCGCCCTCAACACACTGGGCGCTTCCTATGTCCGGGATGTGGAACCGGGGGAGATCGTTATTGCGGAGGACGGAAAGGAGCTGCGCTCAATCCGGGCCCATTGCGGCGGTCCCCAGAGCTTCTGCGTCTTTGAATTCGTCTATTTTGCCCGCCCGGATTCGGTGATCGAGGGAGCTTCGGTGCACGCGGCCCGTCTGCGCGCCGGCGAGCTGCTCTGGAAGGAGCATCCCGTCGAGGCGGACGTTGTCATCGGCGTGCCTGATTCCGGCCTTGACGCGGCGCTTGGATTTTCCAAGGCTTCCGGCATTCCATATGGGGTCGGCTTTATCAAGAACCGCTACATCGGCCGGACCTTTATCCAGCCGAGTCAGGGCCAGCGCGAAAATTCTGTGCGGATCAAGCTCAACGCCCTTTCGGAAACGGTGCGCGGCAAGCGGGTGGTGATGATCGACGATTCGATTGTCCGCGGAACCACCAGCCGCAACATCGTCGAGCTGCTGCGCGGCGCCGGGGCCAAGGAGGTTCATGTGCGGATTTCCTCGCCGCCCTTTATCCGCCCCTGCTACTTCGGCACCGACATCGACAGCACTGAAAACCTGATTGCCTGCAAGATGTCGATCCCCGAAATTACCGAGAGGATTCACGCCGATTCGCTCGGCTACCTGAGCGTGGAAGGGGTGCGCCAGCTCGCCAGGACCCATAGCTGCGGCTTCTGCACAGGATGCTTTACCGGCGAATATCCGATTGAGATACGCGATCAGGGTTCGAAGGATAAATTCCAGTTCGAGCTGCCTGCCAATCAAGAGACAGAATAAGAGGAGGGAGCAACCCATGAGCAAGAGCTTTTCCGAAAGCTACCGCGCCGCCGGGGTCGATGTCACCGCCGGTTACCGTGCGGTTGACCTGATGAAGCGCCACGTATCGCGCACCCGCACCCCCGAGGTGCTTGACACCATCGGCGGCTTCGGCGGGATGCTGATGCCCGACCTGACCGGCATTGCCAAGCCGGTGCTCGTCTCGGGGACCGACGGAGTCGGCACGAAGCTGAAGATCGCTTTCCTGATGGACAAGCATGATACCGTAGGCATCGACTGCGTGGCAATGTGCGTCAATGACGTCGTCTGCTGCGGCGCCAAGCCCCTGCTCTTCCTCGACTATATCGCGCTGGGCAAAAATGTGCCGGAAAAGGTGGCGGAGATTGTTTCCGGCGTCGCAGAGGGCTGCGTGCAGTCCGGCTGCGCTCTGGTCGGCGGCGAGACAGCCGAGATGCCCGGTTTCTACCCTGAGGATGAATATGACCTCGCCGGATTTTCGGTCGGCGTTGTCGATCAGGCCAGAATTTTGACCCCCGATCGCTGCCGCAGGGGGGATGTTCTGATCGCTCTGGCCTCTTCGGGTGTGCATTCCAACGGTTTTTCGCTGGTGCGCAAGGTCTTCGATATCGAGAAGGCCGACCTCAATGCCTACGAGTCGGAGCTGGGCCGCGGACTCGGAGAAACTCTGCTGACCCCCACCAAACTCTATGTCAGGTCCGCCCTTGCGGCGATTGCGGCGGGCGGCGTCCGTTCGATCGCCCACATCACCGGCGGCGGCTTTTATGAAAATATTCCCCGCGCCCTGCCGGAAGGACTCTGCGCAAAGATCGAGAAGCAGGCCGTCGAGGTTCTGCCGATCTTCCGGCTGATCCAGAAGGTCGGCGGGATTCCCGAGCGGGATATGTTCAACACCTTCAATATGGGCGTTGGGATGCTGATGACCGTCGCGAAGGAGCAGGCTGACGGAGTGCTGTCCGCCCTGCGTGAGAGCGGCGAACATGCCTATGTGATCGGTGAGCTGGCGCAAGGCGAACGGGGAGTCGAGCTGTGGTAAGGATTGCGGTTCTTGTTTCGGGGGGAGGCACCAACCTTCAGGCGCTGATCGACGCCGAATGCCGGGGGGAGCTTCCCGGCGGCCGGCTGAGTCTCTGCATCGCCTCCAATCCGGATGCATATGCCCTGACCCGCGCCCGGAACCATCAGATGAAAACCGCGGTGGTGCGGCTGCGCGATTATCCCGACCGCGCGGCCTATTCCGCTGCGCTTGTGGATGCCCTGCGTGCGGAACAGATTGAACTGGTGATTTTGGCGGGCTTTCTGACCATCTTGCCCCGGGAGGTGATTGCGGCTTACCCCGGCCGGATCATCAATGTTCACCCGTCTCTGATTCCCTCCTTCTGTGGGGAGGGCTTTTATGGACTGCGGGTGCATCAGGCCGCGCTCGATTATGGGGTCAAGGTTACCGGAGCGACGGTCCATCTCGTCAGCGAGGTGGTGGACGGCGGCAGAATCCTGCTGCAGAAGGCGGTGGAGGTCGAGAAGGGGGACACCCCTGAGACGCTTCAGCGCCGGGTGATGGAGCAGGCCGAATGGAAGCTGCTGCCCCAAGCCGCCGCCATGCTCTGTGAAGAGATCAGATTGGAAAAGGAAAGGAAATCGGAAGGATGAATCTTGAGATTTCGAAGCTCCTGCGGGAGAACAGTTATCCGGGACGCGGCATCGTGCTCGGACGCAGCAGCGACGGCAGGCATGCCGTCATCGCCTATTTCATCATGGGACGCAGCGAGAACAGCCGCAACCGGGTGTTTTCCGCCGACGGCGAGGGAATCCGCACGCAGGCGTATGATCCCTCGAAGCTGACCGACCCGTCGCTGATTATCTATGCGCCGGTCCGGGTGTTCCACGATGAGAACAATACCGTTACCATTGTCACCAACGGAGATCAGACCGATACCGTCTACGACGGCCTTGCCCATGGAATGAGCTTTTCCGACGCGCTCCGCCAGCGCACCTTTGAACCGGACGGCCCCAACTATACGCCCCGCATTTCGGGGGCGGTCGAGGGCTTCGGCTATGTCCTCTCCATTTTGAAGAGTGCGAACGGAAATCCCGATTCGGTCCGCCGTTACTATTTTGAATATCCCCAGCCGGTCGCGGGGGAGGGACATTTCATTCACACCTACCGCTGTGACGGAAACCCGCTGCCCTCCTTTGAGGGAGAGCCGGAGCAGGTTTTAATCGAGGGAGATATCGATTCCTTCACAAACGGAATCTGGGACAGTCTCAACGCCGAGAACCGCGTATCGCTCTTTGTCCGCTTCATCGATGTGGAGTCGGGCGCCTATGAGACCCGTATTGTCAACCGTTATAACTGATCGAAGGGGGAAACTGTGATGGCTACCGAATTGGAACTGAAATACGGCTGCAACCCGAACCAGAAGCCCGCGCGCGTCTTTATGCGGCAGGGTGAGCTGCCGATTACCGTCAGAAACGGCCGCCCGGGTTATATCAACCTGCTTGACGCCCTCAACAGCTGGCAGCTGGTCCGCGAACTGAAGACCGCCACCGGGCTGCCTTCCGCTGCCTCCTTCAAGCATGTCAGCCCGGCGGGTGCGGCGGTCGGACTGCCGCTCGATGAAACGCTCCGCAAGATCTACTTTACCGGCGACGGAGAGCTTTCTCCGCTGGCCTGCGCTTATGCCCGCGCCAGAGGGGCGGACCGGATGTCCTCGTTCGGGGACTGGATCGCCCTCTCCGATCCCTGCGACCTTGCCACGGCCAAGCTGATTCAGCACGAGGTGTCGGATGGGATCATCGCCCCCGGCTATGACGACGACGCGCTCGAGGTGTTGAAATCCAAGCGCAAGGGCGGTTACAACGTCGTGGAGATCGACCCCGCCTATACCCCCGCCCCCATCGAGCATAAGGACGTGTTCGGCATTACCTTTGAGCAGGGGAGAAACGAACTGGTCATTGACCGCGCACTGCTCGGCAACATCGTGACCCGCAATCAGGAAATTCCCGAGGAAGCGGTGATCGACCTGATGATTTCCCTGATCACCCTGAAATATACCCAGTCGAACTCGGTCTGCTATGTCAAGGGCGGACAGGCGATCGGCATCGGCGCGGGGCAGCAGTCGAGAATCCACTGCACCCGCCTCGCCGGAAACAAGGCCGACATCTGGTGGCTGCGGCAGCATCCCAAGACCTTGGCGCTGCCGTTTCGCGAGGATCTGGGGCGCGCCAACCGCGACAACGCGATCGATGTTTACCTCTCAGAACAGAGCGAGGATGTGCTGGGAGAGGGCGTTTGGCAGCAGACTTTTACTGTCCGCCCCGAACCTTTGACCGCGGAGGAGAAGCGCGAGTGGCTTTCAAAGCTTGACGGCGTTTCGCTCGGTTCGGACGCTTTCTTCCCGTTCGGCGACAACATCGAGCGGGCGCGGCGCAGCGGCGTGCGGTATGTCGCGCAGCCGGGCGGATCGATCCGCGATGACCAAGTGATCGAAACCTGCAATCAGTACCAAATGGCGATGTGCTTTACCGGCATCCGCCTCTTCCATCATTAAGGGGGCGCTCTCATGGATATTCTGGTAGTGGGCGGCGGAGGCCGCGAACATGCGATCATCAAGAAGCTCAAGGAGTCGCCCGAAGCAGGGAGAATTTACGCCGCGCCGGGCAACGGAGGCATCTCGGCGGACGCGGTCTGCGTCGGGATCAAAGCCACCGATATTGAAGGAATGGTTGCTTTCGCCAGGGAGAAAAAGATCGGTTTTGTGGTGGTTGCCCCCGACGATCCGCTGGTCCTCGGCATGGTGGATGCGCTGAATGCTGTGGGAATTCCCGCATTTGGACCGACCGGTGCCGCGGCCGCCATTGAGGGGAGCAAGGTATTCTCCAAGAACCTGATGAAAAAATACCGGATTCCCACCGCGTCCTATGAGACGTTTGACGATCCCGTTCAGGCGGTCGCCTATCTCAAAGCGCGGAACCAATATCCCACTGTGATTAAAGCGGACGGGCTTGCACTCGGAAAGGGGGTTGTCATCCCTGAAAACGAGGCCGATGCGGTTGCCGCCATCCATTCGATGATGGAGGAAGGGCAGTTCGGTGAGAGCGGCCGAAGGGTGGTCATTGAGGAGTTCCTGCAGGGAATCGAAGTTTCTGTTCTGACCTTTACCGACGGAAAGACCGTTGTGCCGATGGTTTCTTCGATGGACCACAAGCGCGCGCACGATAATGACGAGGGGCTCAATACCGGGGGCATGGGCACGATTGCTCCGCATCCGATGTTTACCGCTGAGATGCAGGCGCGCTGCATGAAGGAGATTTTTCTCCCCACCATTGAGGCCATGAAGCAGGAGGACCGGGAATTTCGCGGCTGCCTCTACTTTGGGCTGATGCTCTGTGCCGACGGCCCGAAGGTGATTGAGTACAACTGCCGGTTCGGAGATCCCGAAACGCAGGTGGTTCTGCCGCTGCTCGACGGCGATCTGCTGGAAATTATGCAGGCTGTCGCTGACGGACGGCTTTCGGAGGTTAAAATCGGTACCAAACCCGGCGCCGCCGCCTGTGTGATCATTGCGAGCGGGGGGTATCCGGTTTCTTATCAGAAGGGATTTGAGATTCACGGCCTCGATGCCGAAGGCCAAGCTCCGGGCGTTACCGTCTATCATGCGGGGACCACGCTTGCGGACGGCGTTTACCGAAATAACGGCGGACGCGTCCTCGGCGTAACCGCTGTGGGCAAGTCCCTGCGGGATGCGTTGTCAACGGCTTACCAGGCGGTGGGACAGATCGGATTTGTGGGCAGCTTCTACCGCAGGGATATCGGGCAAAAGGTATTGTGATCTGCGGTATTCAGGCATGATTGGGATTCGTGCCGGCAAGTATGTCAGGTGGTTCTGGAATTTCTCCATTTGCACCGTCTGCTTTTGCAGTTCTACAGCTTGTAAGAGGGTGCCCTGCGGCTTCGCTTCTCCCTTTGATTCTTCCGCTTCCTCCTCTCCCGTCCTGCCCCGCGGTGTGTGGTGTGCCCGGCGAAAAGCGGCACCGTCATCCCGTAAACGGGCAACTGTCCCCCTCCATAATGATCGTTCCCTGTATCCGACGGGGTTATGAATGCCGAGTATGATGACGCTGATGAGGAGTTCTGCTTCAACACGCGAATACTTGACCGTTATATATATTCCGACATATAACTCGACCTTTCCGCCGAAGATTCTGACGAAGGTGATGATTTTGCTGTCGTCCCCGTGGAACCGGCCGAACCGGTTAGTCCCGGTATGGTAAGCAGAGCCTAAAGTTAAAACCAGCCAGTCAAATAAAACGGGTGCAGAGGAAGCCTGCGGATGCCCGAAAGTTAGAGCGAGTCCCCGAAATGGCTAAAATCCGTTTCGGGGACTCGCTTTGCAGCTTTAACGACAGCAACCACCAGCTATGCCGGTGGGCAGAAAAAAGCTTTGGTTTATAGTATTGAGCGCGGCGAAATGACAAATGTTCAGAAGCGAAGAAGGTCAATCAAAGAAGAAAATGACTGCTTTGGCAGTTGCAGTGTGTGATGTGTAAGTGAATTGTCAAACTAAGTGCAACAGGAATTGAGCTCGAAGTCCCATAATTCCCGAGCAGAAAGGAAGTTCAGAACTTTGCGAGGCCTGGCGTTTAACAACGTCAGGTTTCGTTTTAATGTGGCGGGAGCAACACGGGAAAGGTTCCTGCCCTTGGGATAAAACTCCCGGAGCAGGCCGTTCAGATTCTCGTTTGTGCCTTTCTGCCAGGCACAATACGGGTCGGCAAAATAGACCTCGCAATGCAATCGTTCTTCAATACGGCGCCAGTTGGCAAGCTCTGTGCCCCGGTCGCAAGTAATGGTCTTGACCAGCTGCGGAGGGAAAGCGGACAATGCAGCGACAATGGCGTTTTCCATGGTCTCCGCTCGTCGGTCCGGCATCTTCACGGCAATGTAAAACCGAGTCTTGCGCTCCGCCAGGGTGGCAAAGCAGACTTTGCTTTTGCCCCGGCCGCTCACCACTGTATCCGCTTCCCAGTGTCCGGCTTCCTGGCGGTTGTATACCGACTTGTCCCTCTTGCGGATCGACTTTCCCTTGCTGTATTTCCCTCGCGTTTCTTTCACTCCATGGCTCTTTCCCTTGCGGCGCAGTACTTTCAGATTACCGTTTACCAGGTATTTCTCGCAGATCCACCGGTAGATGGTACGACAGCTTGGCATCTTCAGCTCGCAAGGGGTACAGGCGATCTGCTCCGGCGACCAGGTCGCCCGCAACTTTTTCTCTATGTAGTCGATCACTTCCTGTGAATGAAACATCCCGCGGTGGCAGTAGAAACGGCGCAGCGGGTACTTCTTCTGCGCTGTGTGCGGGTAGTAGGTCGGGATGTCGTACATGTGGGTGCGGTTCCGCCGTATCTCCCGCGACACCGTACTCACGTTCCTCCCGATCAGCCGGGCGATCTCTCGATAACTCAATCCGTCCACATAATATTTCCGTATACAACTGCGCTCTTCTATGGTAAGATGATGGTAGTTCATACAGTTCCCTCCGGTGGCTTGGTGGTGTGGTAACTTCATTCTACCAGGATTCTGTATGAACTTCTTTTTATTTCCCTAAAGTGTTGCACTTGATAGTATAATTCACCGTGTAAGAAAAATAATTCGATGCCTCTTAAGAGACGAGACGGTATCATGCCCTTTTAGAGCTGGTACAAACCACGCGTTTGACGCGTGGTTTTGATTGAGTATAACAGCCATCAGCCGATGGGACGCTTTGACTATTATGGATTTTGTGCTTTATGAGGCAAGCAAGCATCAAAATCTTCAACGGATGTTTGGGATACTCAAAACAGATTCTATATCTAAAATGAATATGAAAAAGGCTCACTCAAGCATTTGAATGTCTTATCATAATAGCCATCAAAGATTTCAGCATGTCTTTGCTTCCAATATCATCAACCTTAAAGTCCTTTCAATATGGATAAAGCGATTCGGGGCTGGGATTTGTTCAAAATTTTTAAGGCCCGGAAGACCGTCCATCGTTTCTAAACCGATTCCGAAAACCCGTTTATCAGGGGCGGAGGCGTTTGACGAAGTTCGAAAATATTGTGGGACAGCCTCTTGCTTTTATGTTGTGAAGTGGTAAAATATAAAAAGAAAAATTTATTCAGCAATCAATTGAATGGAGGAAAGTGTCATGACCTCTCGCCTGAAAGAAATGAATGTCGAAGTTTTGTTTGAGGCAGTTCTTCGCCTGAAGACGATGGAGGAGTGCTATAATTTCTTTGAGGATCTCTGCACGGTTCAGGAGCTTAAGGCTCTTTCGCAGCGCTTACAGGTTGCATCGATGCTTTCGGATGGCAAGGTATACAGCGACATCGTCGCTAAGACCGGCGCTTCGACGGCTACCATCAGCCGTGTCAATCGTTCTTTGAATTATGGCTGTGACGGCTATAAGGTCATCTTTGAAAGGCTCAAGGCAGATGGAGTCCTATAACGAATTCGCGCCTTTTTACGACCGGTTTATCCGCCCGGTCGATTATTCGGCGCGCGCACGATATTTTGACGCCCTCCTGAAGCCGATGCTGGGGGAGGGGCGGCTGATGCTTGATCTCGCCTGCGGTACGGGGTCCCTTTCCGTCGAAATGGCCCGCCTCGGCTATGAGGTGATTGGGGTGGATGGCTCGCAGGAAATGCTCGCTTACGCCCAGCAGAAAGCTTATGAAGCGGATCTGCCGATTCGTTTCTTTCACCAGCGGATGGAGCGGCTGAATCTGGGCGGCAGTGTCGATTGCTGCGTCTGCGCCCTCGACTCGCTCAATCACATTACAGAATCCAAGAACCTGCGCCGCGCCCTGATGCGGGTCGCGGCGCATCTTCTGTCCGGCGGGGTATTTCTGTTTGATCTCAACACACCCTATAAGCACCGGATGCTGCTGGCGGATCATTGCTACTGTTATGAGGACGGCGATACCCTTTGTATCTGGCAGAACCATACAGAAGGCCTGCTGACCGAAATTGATCTTGATTTTTTCACAGAGCAGCGGGACGGAAAGTATCTGCGGACAGGGGAGAGCTTTGAGGAACGCGGCTACGAGCTGGATGAGATCAGGAGGATGCTGGCCGAATGCGGTCTTGATTTAATCGCTCTTTATGGAGACGATACGCTTTTGCCTCCCACCGAGGAAACCGAGAGATGGATTTTTGTGACGAAAAAAGGGGAATAAGCAACTATGGCAAAGCTCTTGCGGGCAATTACCACCGACGGCGCGGTGTTGGCGACTGCCCTTGATTCGACTGATATGGCGGCACGTGCCGAGCAGGTACATCAAAGCTCGGCAACCGTTACCGCCGCGATGGGACGGCTTCTGACCGCGGCTTCGATGATGGGCGCGGCATTGAAGAATGACGGGGATACCATCACCCTGCGGATTTCCGGCGGAGGCCAGGCGGGCGCGGTGATCGCCGTTTCGGATGCCTATGGCAATGCGCGGGTCACGGCGGGGAATCCGCGCGCCGACCTTCCGCTCAATTCGAAGGGCAAACTTGATGTCGGAGGAATCATCGGCACCGACGGCTATCTGTCGGTCATTCGGGATTCCGGGACAGGGGAGCCGCAGACCGGCTATTCTCCCATTGTGAGTGGGGAAATCGGTGAGGACCTGACCTATTTCTTCGCAAATTCGGAGCAGATTCCCACCGTCTGCGCACTGGGAGTTTTGGTTTCTCCTGATTTGACCGTTGCGGCCTCGGGCGGTTATCTGCTTCAGCTTCTTCCTGGCGCGGATGAGGAAACCATTGAACGCATCGAAAAAAATCTTCCCAGCCTCAAGCCGGTTTCCACGATGGTTCACGAGGGATTTGCCCCGCTTGCCATGCTGCAAAAGGCTCTGGAGGGCTTTGAGCTGGAGGTCATCGAGGAGCGCCAGGTGGAATACCGCTGTGATTGTTCCCGAGAGCGGGTGGAGCGGGTGCTGATCAGCCTGGGAACTTCCGAACTGGAAAAGCTGGCTGAAGAGCAGGAAATGACCGAGGTGGCCTGCCATTTCTGCGAAAAGCGTTATACCTTTACAAGCAGCGAAATCAGAAAGCTGGCCCATTAAGCCCCGGATCTCGCTGCTGATTTGCAAAAAACGGCTTTCCATTCACGATTTTTGCAGTATTTTTTGAAAAAATTCTTGCATTCATATGGAACGGGTGATATAATAGAACAGCCAAAACACACGCCATGCCATTGCACCGGGCGGTGGCCGGAATTTTCGGTCTCCCGGGCGAAATTTCAAAGCATGGCGGCGGTTTGAAAACCGAAGGAGGATTTTTCCATGGCAGTCGTATCGATGAAGCAGCTCCTTGAGGCGGGCGTCCATTTCGGACACCAGACCCGTCGCTGGAACCCCAAAATGGCCCCGTATATCTTTACCGAAAGAAACGGCATCTACATCATTGATCTGCAGAAAACCGTCCGCATGATTGATGATGCCTACAACTTCGTCCGCGAGCTCGCGGCGAACGGCGACGCTCTTCTTTTTGTCGGCACCAAGAAGCAGGCCGGTGAGAGCATCCGCGAGGAAGCGGAGCGCGCGGGCTGCCCCTTTGTCAACGCCAGATGGCTCGGCGGCATGCTGACCAATTTCCGCACCATCCGCCGCAGAATCGACCGTCTCAACCAGCTCCGCCAGATGGAGCAGGACGGCACCTTTGATCGTCTCCCCAAGAAGGAAGTTGTCAAGCTCAATCTCGAGATTGAGAAGCTTGAGAAGTTCCTGGGCGGCATCAAGGAGATGAAGAAGCTCCCCGGCGCTCTCTTCATCGTCGATCCCCGTAAGGAGCGTATTGCCGTCACCGAAGCCCGTAAGCTGGGTATCCCGATCGTTTCGATTGTTGACACCAACTGCGATCCGGATGAGATTGATTATATCATCCCCGGCAACGACGACGCGATCCGCGCTGTCAAGCTGATTTCCCAGACGATGGCCAACGCTTATATCGAAGGCCGTCAGGGCGTCGACAGCGTCGCGCCTGAGGCTGCCGAGGCTGTTGCTCAGTAAGCTTTGTATTCTGTGGATGCCCGGGCGGTTCGTTCGGGCATCCTTCTGTGATAAAGATGAACAAGAAAAATGGAGGTTAAAAATATGGCTTTTACCGCGAAAGACGTAGCCGCGCTGCGTGAGAGAACCAACTGCGGCATGATGGACTGCAAGAAGGCGCTGACCGAAGCCGACGGCAATATGGAAAAGGCGGTCGAGATCCTTCGTGAGAAGGGCCTTGCTGCCGCCACCAAAAAAGCCGGGCGCATTGCCGCGGAAGGCGTTGTCACTTCAGTGGTCGATGAGGCCAAAAAGATCGGTGTTGTTCTTGAGGTGAATTCCGAGACGGATTTCGTTGCCAAGAATCCGATTTTCAATGAGTTCGTTGCGGCGCTTGCCAAGATTGTTCTTGAGCAGAATCCCGCTGATGTTGACGCACTGAAGGCCTGCGCAGGCCCCGACGGCATGACCGTCGAGAAGATGCTTCAGGAGAAGGTCATGACGATCGGTGAGAACATTCAGATCCGCCGCTTTGTCCGCCTTGAGGGAGATCTCGTCAGCTATGTCCATGGCGGCGGCAAGATCGGCGTTATGGTCAAGTTTGACACCGATCTCGGCAGCAAGGAAGCTTTCAAGGTCTACGGCAAGGATGTCGCGATGCAGATTGCCGCGATCAACCCCTCCTATGTCCGCAAGGAAGATGTTCCGGCGGATGAGGTTGCCAAGGAGAAGGAAATTCTCATTGCCCAGGCTCAGCAGGACCCCAAGAACGCCAATAAGCCTGCCAATGTGCTGGAAAAGATGGTTGAGGGCCGCCTGAACAAAAAGTTCTATCAGGATGCCTGCCTGTTGGAGCAGCCCTTTGTCAAGGACGGCAATATCACCGTCAGCCAGTACACCAAGAATACCGCGAAGGAGCTTGGCGGCAAGATTGAGGTTGTTTCTTTTGTTCGCTTTGAGAAGGGCGAGGGAATCGAGAAGAAGCAGGAGAATTTTGCGGAGGAAATCGCAAAGCAGCTCAATAAGTAAAGCAATTCCCAGCACCCGACCGAAAATGTCCCGAATTAAGCAGAAGAGAGCATCAAGACCGAGAGGTTTTGATGCTCTTTTAAGATTACTGTCAGAAGCACTTGTCCCTGCCCTCCCGCGGTGATAGACTAAAAACAGTAAATAAAACAATTGAGGAAAGCTAAATGAAAAAGTATGCCGTTCTATTGGCCATGGTTGTAATTTTGCTCACTGCATGCAGCCAAAGTACTGCGGGATATTCAGAAGAAAGCGCCGCATCTTCCTCGCATCAGGAAATTAGTTCTCTGCCGAAAGGAACGGAAAGCAAAGCAGAAACCGAAACACAATGTATGAGCAGGTTTCTCAGGGAAACGAGTTTATTGATTTTGAATATGTCAGAGAATACAGCGGCAGCACCGACCGAAGCTCAGTAGAGCAGCTTGCATCCAAAGCCGAGGGCTTTCTGTTAAAAAACGATGCGCTTCATGTTAATATGAAAAAATTGGATCTCACCGATGAGAATATGGCGGACGATATCGATGAAAACGGCAAGGTGAAGCCTGTTTTTCAGGTGGCCTATACTGAAGATTTTAATGAAGATGGTGAAAGCGAAAGCTTTTTCATAGTGAATATGCCGAAAAGCGATCCGCCTGCAGGTATTAGAAGCTATCTGTTTTTT
>Ga0129314_1000442_pt1 | contig 43955 bp, 32 predicted proteins | sample O1111metagenome_FD_94431 | JGI IMG/M metagenome (GOLD analysis project Ga0129314, IMG submission 94431) | Orangutan individual fecal microbial communities from fecal samples from Wisconsin, USA - O1111 metagenome | ecosystem: Host-associated > Mammals > Digestive system > Large intestine > Fecal... | reverse complement strand
TGAAGGATCTGAAGGATCTGAAGGATCTGAAGGATCTGAAGGATCTTCAGCTCCGTTGGGTTCGCCAACTGAGAATGTTATTTCGAACTTTGTGAAAGAGGGAAGCTCAACGCCTGATAAAGGAGCGTTGCCGTTCTTGAAGTTGTCGTTCCACTCGTTCATAAGAGTGATTCTGAGTCCGCCGCCTTCGTTGTTAACTGCGAGCTTTGTAAGATCGCCGTATTCCTTGCCATCAAGCTTGATAGAAGAAACCTTTACGTTGTCAGCATTGTATAAGTTAGTGTTGTTGTCATAATCTTCCCAAGGGAGATCTGTCTGAATAGCAACGTAGTTGCCGCCAAACTTAACAGGACCATACTGCCAGAAATCGTAAGTAATAGTCATGTCCTTACCTGTATCTCTGAAAGTTGTCTTAGGAAGTGAAGGCCATTCGCCGATTGTACCAACTGTTGAATCGAACTGAGCTTCGAGACCAACGTTTAACTTACCTGCGCGTGAAGTTGTAACTTCAGCAGTGGGGTCAGTGGGAGTTGTGTAAGCAGCAAGAGACTTGCCGTCCTTATCGAAGAATTCAACCTTGTCGATAAATGTTGTAGCAGGAGCAGTTGACTTGTCTTCGTTTTCAACTGCGTTCATCCACCAGATCTCAACCTTGAAGTAACCGGACTCTGATGTTTCGCCTGTTTCTTCGTTAGTAACCATACCTGATGCGAGACCGTTTAAGCCGTCCCATACCCATTCGCTTGTGCCTGCTGCAGCAGATTCGCACTGAGCAGAAGCTGCCCAACCGGATGTACCGTCAGCATTGATTACGTTACCGCCTAAAGCACCGTTAACGTAAGCTTCGTTTGTAATTGTAGCAACTACCTTAGTTACATTGGGAGCCCATTCGTAAACAGACTCATCGTACTTGAGTTCCCACCTGTTAGATGCGGGAGCACCGTTTTCTTCAACAGTTGCCTTAAAAACAGCTGCAGAAGCGCCGATTGCAAGTGAAGATACAGCTAAAGCTGCAGCGCAAACACTTGCTAAAGTTTTTGTAAACTTCATTGGTTTTGTCCTCCATAAAAATATTTTTCTAGCTTTTAAGCTATTTTTAATCATACTATATCGCAATTAGATTTGCAAGTGGCATTTTGCACAAAAAAACTTTTTTGTTTTGGTGAAACAATATAAACATTAAGGCAAATTTGTGGGTTTACAGCGGTGAAACTGAAAATATAACAATTTATATAATAAAAAACTCAGCAATAAGCAAAGCTCCGGTGCTGTTTTTGCAAGATTCGTTTCGTTTTTATGTATTGCAAATGCCGCATTTTCTTTATACCGCTCCTTTTAGTATGTTTCCCTTGACTAATCGCCCCGTTTAATGTACAATATAATAGAGCAAATATGCCGACAGCACGCACTTCGTACTCAGTCTGTCGAAAAAACCTCTATCATTGTTAAAAATGGGGTTTGGGGCGTAGCCCCAAGGCAGGTCGCAGGGACGCCAGTCCCCGTATTTTCCCCCTTTCCGAGGGAAAGTGGGCAGGGGGATAGGGATAGTAAATTAGAAGTTTGTTTCAAAAACAGACTTTTTCTACAATCTGAGCACGCACTTCGTGCCATATATTCTGCTTCCCGGCAGTCAAAAATCAATATATGGTTATACTGCACAAAAAACATTCATATTTTTTTACTTATCCGATACACAGAATTTTCATTTCGAGTGAAACTTTTTCTGAAATTCAGCCTACTACAAAGTAGGTGACAAAGTGAGGTGAGCCGATGGGCGCAGAGATTCACGGAGGTCACGAGAATAACGAAGAATATTTCAACCGTGTCTACAACGAAACCTGCAGATCCGTTTCCCGTTTTGTAGTCAGTAAATGCGGAAATATGGAAGATGCGGAAGATATTATTCAGAACGTCTATACACGTTTCTTCAAGCGCATAAGCGAAAAAGGACACGAGGACATTGAAAGCCCGGAGGCTTTCCTTATAAATATAGCAAAGTTTGAATGCCGCACCTATTTTTCGGGCAGGAAGAAGGATGACAAGGTTTCCTCCTTTTCCGACTATACCGAAGAAGAAATGGTCGCTATCGAACGAGAGATGTCCAAACCTCAGCAAAGACTTGAGGACGTTATCAGCAACAAGATCGTTGCAAAACAGATTTTCGATGACATAATGAAGACCGATGAACTGACAGGTCAGATATTCTATCTTCATTTTGCGTGTGATATGAAGCTGGAGGATGTAGCAAAGGCGCTTGATGTCAAGCTGTCTACCGTTAAAAACAAGCTCTATCGCACAATAGAAAAACAAAAGAAAAAATTCAAATTATAACGACTTACGGAAGGGGGCTTTCAGATGAATACAAACGAGTTTTACAAAGAGCTGATGAGTGAGTATTCGTTTGATTACGAGAAGATAAGAAAAGCCGCTATGGGTAAGTCTGTACAGGCTAAAAAGAGCAGGCTGAAAACGGTTTGGCTTTCTGTGGCAGGTGCCGCAGCCGCTGTAGCTATCACATTTTCAAGCGTTGCCCTGCTGAATTCCGGCAGTCCTGTTGTTGTTTCACCGACAACCTCAATAAGTGCGGAAGACCGTTTCAGAATGGCTATGGAGGCATACAGCAAGGCAGAAGAGAATACCGAAGAGGTTTTCCTTTACGTTACATTCAGAAATACAGTAACGCCCGAAGAAATGCAGAGCATTTTAGCTAAGGCAGACAGCAAGGGTAATATCCGTGTTACAGAGGTTTATCTTTCCGACAATACAAAGGTCAAGGGCAGCGAGGCTATCGCCGCATTGTTCGATGAGAACGCAAAGGATATTACAGCAGTAAAGGTATATTGCCCCGGCAACTTCCTGATAAAGCTGACAGCGCTTGACGGAGTTTACCTTGTTGAAACGGAAGATTCCTTCTCGGAAGATGATTTTTCTGCGATAGATACAAGCAGTGAATACGATTACTACCCCGACTACAGCACAACCGAGCCGACCACACCGCCCGACGCTGTTCCGGGAGATACGACAGAAGTTTCCGAGTAAGAACTTCTCTCTATATATTATAATAGTATACCGCCTGTAAGACTTAACGGTTTTACAGGCGGTTTTTTGCATTTTACAAATGCCATGTAATCGTTTTAACAAAATTTGCGGATAAGCCCATTTAGCTATTGACTTTTTCCGTGAAAACCATTACAATATGATTGACGCAATAAATAACGGCTGTCCGTACCTCAAAAAACGGACAGTCAGGGAAAGAAAGGTACCTATGAAGAAAAGAATGCTCGCCGCAATTTTAAGCGGCATAATGGTGATAACGGGAATTTCCGCTTGTTCGGGAAATGCCGCAACATCATCTGAAAACAGCTCGGCTTCAACAACGACAGCTGCTACAACAACAGCTACTACAACAACGAAAGCCGAAACAACAGCGGCGACTACCACAACAAAGGCAGAAACAACTACCGTGACCACAACCACCACAACTGTAGCGACAACACAGAAGCCGGAAACCGTTGCAACCACAACGACCACAACAAAGAAGCCGGAAACCACCACCGCAAAACCGGCAACAACCACAACAAAGAAGACCGAGCCTGCACCTGCCGCAACAAAAGGCGACTCTGTTAAGTTCTCGCAGAACTTAATGCCCGGCTGGAACCTCGGCAATCAGCTTGAGGCAAACTCAGGCGGAACACCGAGCGAAACAGCGTGGGGCAACCCCGTAATTACCGAAAAGCTCATCAAGCAGGTAAAAGCACAGGGCTTCAAGTCTATCCGTATCCCCGTATCATATCTTTCTAAGATAGGTGCAGGCCCCAACTACACTATCGACTCAAAGTGGCTCGACAGAGTACAGGAAGTAGTCGATATGTGCATTGATAACGGACTTTACGCTATAATCAACGTTCACGGCGACGGCTACTACAGCATAAAAGGCGGCTGGCTTCTCTGCGGCGAATCCGCTTCCGAGCAGAAGACTATAAAAGCAAAGTACAAAAAGGTCTGGGAGCAGATAGCAAAACGCTTCAAGAACTATGATGAACACCTCGTATTCGAGTCTATGAACGAAGAATTTGACGGAACATACAACACCCCCAATCCCGAATACTACAACAACATCAACGCATACAACCAGATTTTCGTTGATACGGTAAGAAAAGCAGGCGGCAAGAACAACAGCCGTTATCTGCTTGTTCCCGGCTGGAACACCGACATTAATTATACCGCAGGCGATTACGGCTTCAAAATCCCGAATGACAGCACCGGCAGATTAATGATTTCTGTTCATTATTATGACCCGTGGAAATTCTGTGGCGGTGAAGAAGCACCGGGCATATTCAGATGGGGCGACAGCATAAAAGGTCAGGCTATCCGCAACAGCGGTGAAAAGCACACAGACGCTAAGTTTGATCAGCTGTATGATGCCTTCATCAGTAAGGGCTACGGTGTGATAATCGGCGAGTACGGCGCTATAGATAAAACCTATAAGGACAGCCGTAGCACAGCTTACCGTGCTTATTTCGCAGAGTATGTGAATTATGCCGCTCACAAGAGAAATATCGTAACGGTTTACTGGGATAACGGCTATAACGGCGATAACGGCTTCGGTATTTTCGACCGCAAAAAGTGTACAGTAACGCAGCCCGAAATAATCAAGGGTATCATAAACGGCGCAAAGGCGACTAAAGCACCGAAGGCTGTGACAGAATAATCCTTGCCGCAGGCTGAAAAAATTTGTATAATTTTCCGCTTGCTTTTTCGGAAGAAATGTAGTATAGTAGTCTTTACAAAAAGAAGAAAGGAATGATACTTATTATGAAGAAATTAACCTCTGCGGTCACAGCCGCAGCAATGTCGATATTACTGGGTATTACCTGCTTCGCCGAAGAGATCGGCGCAAGCACAGTAGTCGGAGCAAGCAGTGGCAACACAAACACAGGCGTTCAGTTCGACCCGACAATATATATTGTTTGCGGTGTTGCTCTTGTAGTTGTTATCGCCGTAGGCATTATAACAGCCGTACTCAGTAAGAAGAAAAAGAATAAGTAATTTCTTTGCGAGCCTCCCACACACGAGGCTCGTTTTTTCTATGTCACATATTATAATATGTGCAGTAAAATCAAATTTTCGCAGACACCGCCGCTCACATTTTCTTTACCGACAAGACATTAATATTTTCGTGAGTGTATCGGTGCAACTGCACTGACATTGACCCTTCAAAAACCGCACTATCCCTCGAAAATCGCCAACACCCTTGCCTCCCTTGTCAAAGGTGAGGTGCTGCCGCCCGAAAAAATTCGGGCGACTACCGGAGGGATTGTCACACCACCATCTATTTGCCTCGCACCATCACCATTGCCTTGTGAATGCTCTGCCTGTTTCACATCCGCACTATCCTTCGCCTCGCACTAAACTTGCCTCCCTTGTCAAAGGGAGGTGGATTGACGGCAAGCCACAAGTCTTGATATTGTTGCTTTCAGTTTGTGACACGTCCTCCTTTTTTATTCACCAAACCTTTCTGCCGTCAAGACGGAGGGATTGCCTCACCATCATCTCCTCGCTCCGCACCAACCATCCCAAAACCGCACTATCCGACAAAAAGAACTATCGGTAGCTTGCTATTATACGCAAAGCTGAATGATATAACAGAAGCATATCCAAATAAAAGACTTTTTCCACAATCTGCGAGCCTCCCACACAGGAGGCTCGTTCTTCTTTTCACAATATCACCATAAACTTTCAGCAAAGCTACACCATATCCCCCTGTTTATCAGCATAAAATGGAAAATATTCACTTGACTTTTTGTGCTTTTTGGGATATACTATATCATGTACAAAGAAATAACAGTACATCTCAGACGACAGCAGTACAGCGTTACTCTACTGTCGCACGGAGGGTAAAAATGAAAAGATACGCAGTCACTTTGTTTATTGCGGCGCTTGCTTTAGCTTTGGTGCCGGCTTTAAGCGGATGCGGCTCGGATAACACATCATCGGACAATTCAACACCAGACATAACATCAACAACACCGCAGAGTACCGACTCAGAACCTTCGTCACAGCAGACAACGGTATCGGATATAATATCGCTCCCGGAAAGCTCTGATAACAGCAGTACAATAAATGACCTTCGCACTCAGATAGTGTCAACCGCCGAGGCTCTTGTCGGAGTCGATTATGTCAGCGGTATGGCAACGCCTGAGCAAGGCTTCGATAATTCGGGACTTATATACTATGTCCTTCGTGAAAACGGCTTTATCAATTGTCCGAGAGGAACAGCCGCACAGAAAGAAATGGGTACGACCGTACCGCTCAGCGAGATTGAGCCGGGCGACATCCTTTTCTTTACCGATAAAGATTCAGAAACAGGCGAGATGATTGACTTCGCCGGAATATATACAGGTAGCGGCAGGCTTATTTACAGCCCTTATCCGGGTGAAAAGGTAAAGTTCGCCGACCTTAACAGCTCTTATTGGCAAAACTGCTTCAGTTGCGCTGTAAGAGTTGCTTAAAACCGATTATGACATTGTCCTTCATATAAAACTACAGGAATGCCGTCTGCTTCGCAGACGGTGTTTTTGTATATTTTGGGAAACAACTGCGAAAAGACTCGATTTTGTTACCTTTTTGTAACCGTTGTAACCGTTTTGTAACCATTTGTAACCAAATTGTTACCATATTGTAACCGAATTTTAATTGCTTTTTGCTTTTTTTGTGATATACTTAAATCAAGGACAGAGAACAATATAAAACGATAAAGCAAAGGTCGTGATATTATGAAAAAGAAACTATCATTAATCTTGGCAATGTTTACAGTTTTGGCTTTGGCTTCACTTACCGCTTGTTCCGGAAACAATTCTCCGTCCTATGAAAGCGGAAATGATCCGCAGAACAGCACTCAGAGTTCCGTAGCGGAAAGCTCTGACAGCTCTTCCGACAACACGTCGAGTGAGGATAACTCCTCTGATGATACGTCAAGCGAAGACAACTCTTCCGACAACACATCGAGTGAGGATAACTCCTCTGATGATACGTCAAGCGAAGACAACTCTTCCGACAACACATCGAGCGAGGATAACTCTTCCGACAACACATCGAGCGAGGATAACTCCTCCGACAACACATCAAGCGAGGACAACTCTTCCGATAATACGTCGTCAGACAGCACCGAGTCGCCCGCTCCCTCAGAAAAAGGTGATGCAATAGCAAAGTCGGCTTATGATATGCTCGGTAAACCATTCACTGAGGGCGGATACAGCGCAGAAACAGGTTTTGATAATTCGGGACTTATCTACTATGCGCTGACATCAAACGGTGTCGATTGTCCCAGAGGACTTATCGCACAGAAAGAAATGGGAACTGAAATAGCTCTTGAAAAGCTTGAAAAGGGCGATATAGTTTTCATAAAGGACGGCGACTCGTTCTTTGGCGGTATATATACCGGAGATGACACGATAGTGTTCAGTCCGTATCCGGGACAGAAAGTCCGCACCGCAAGCATGAAGTCGGTATATTATACCGACAACTTCTTAAAGGCTGTAAGAGTGGATTAAACACTTTTATTGCAATTTTCCTTACTTTCCTAACAATTTCGCAACGCTTTGAAACAACGCATTTCAGTTATAGCAACGCACAGAAAAATCATACTACCGCATATATCTTCCGCCTTGCTTTATCACACTAATTTTTCCGTAACATTCCGCAGCATTTTGCAACGCATTAACATCATCATATAACATCAACACATCGCTGCATAGCAGCAAATTCTCCTCTCTTATATATTATGCCCCCTCGGACAACCGAGGGGGCAAAATCTTTTTGCGTATAAACCGTTTACCGCTTGATTTTCACTGTTCAAACTGTTACAATAAGATTAACAATTCATATTCAGCTTTGAAGCCGAAAGGAAACACAGATATGAAAAAACGCAGAATTCTATTCAACGATAACTGGAGATTCACCCTCACCGAACCGGACAGCGACGGAAAAACGCTTGAAAACGCACATTGGTATAATGTTGAGATACCGCACGACTGGCTTATAGGCGATACGGCAAACCTCTACAAGTCCGGCTGTGGCTGGTACGAGAAGTATTTCACAGTAGACGCTCTCGGAGAGGACGATTGCTATATCCTGATTTTTGACGGCGTATATATGGATACTACCGTCTATGTAAACGATAAGGAAGTCGGCAAGTGGAAGTACGGCTATACAACCTTCAGCTTTGATATAACCGATGCTTTGAAAAACGGCGAAAACCGCATTTTAGTCAGAGTAAACCATAAATCCCCGAATACCCGTTGGTACAGCGGAGCTGGAATATACAGAAACGTGTGGCTCAGAAAGACCTCTCGCCGTAACATCGTTGAAAACGGTGTCTATATCAGTGCAAAGTGCAGTGATTCGGATCGCAGAGAACACGGCAAATGGAAGACTACTGTACAGATAAGCCTTTCCGACACGGTCTGCGGCTTGATTTCATATACGTTAAGAGATCCCGAAAACAGAGAGGTTTACGTTTGCGAACGCAGACTATGCGGCAAGAACGATAAGCTGGTGTTCTATATGGATGCTCCTAAATTATGGGATATAATCACACCCAATTTATATACCCTGTCCGTGATACTTTATGACGATAACGGAAACAGACTTGATGATACCGTTGAAAAATTCGGCTTCAGAACCACAAAATTCAGCACAAACGAAGGCTTTTTGTTAAACGGTATGCACCTGAAGCTGAACGGTGTTTGTATGCACCACGACTTAGGCGCACTCGGCGCTGCGGTAAATTACGATGCTACCCGCCGACAGCTTGAAAAGCTGAAGGGTATGGGCGTAAACGCTATCCGCACCAGCCATAACCCTCCGTCAAGAGAGCTTATGGAGCTTTGCGATAAAATGGGCTTCCTCGTTGACAGCGAAATATTCGATATGTGGGAGCTTGCCAAGAACGAGAACGATTACCACCGTTTCTTCCCCGACTGGTATAAGAAGGATGTTGAAGCGTGGATAAAACGTGACCGTAATCACCCGTCGGTTATAATGTGGAGCATCGGCAACGAAATATACGATACGCATAAAAGCCCCAGAGGACTTGAGGTTGCGAAGATGCTTTGCGAGGAGGTCGAAAAGAACGACCCTATGCACAATGCCCCGCCCACGATAGCCTCAAACTATATGCAGTGGGAAAATGCACAGAATGTAGCGGATTATCTGAAGATTGCAGGCTATAACTATGCGGAAAAGCTGTATGACGAGCATCACGAAAAGCATCCCGACTGGGTCATTTACGGCAGTGAAACCGCCTCGACGGTACGCTCAAGAGGCATATACCACTTCCCCTACGATACAGGCTTACTGGTATATGACGATCTGCAATGCTCCGATCTCGGAAACAGCGTTGTAAACTGGGGAGCATCTCCGCTAAGATCCTTCGCTATGGATGCCGCCGCAGAATATTCTATGGGACAGTTCGTATGGACAGGATTTGACTATATCGGCGAGCCTACCCCCTATAATACCAAAAATTCATACTTCGGCATCATAGATACCGCCGGCTTTGAAAAAGACTCGTTCTGGTTCTACAAATCGGTATGGGATATAGCCGAGGAAGAATCCTTCATTCACGTTTCCCCTTGCTGCTGGGATTTCAACGAGGGTCAGCTTATAGACGTGCTTGTTTATTCCGACCTTCCGTTTATCAGACTTCATTACTGCGGAGAGATGTATGACGGCAAGGTGATAGATCACCTCACGGAAGACAAGCTCTGCGCCCACTTCAAAGTGCCGTTCCATAAGGACAAGCCGCTTGCGGTAAGAGGCTATCTCAGCCCTGACTGCGATGCCGACGATTACGAAAAGGAAGAGGTTCTTTTCACCTCTCTCGATCCTCACAGCGTGAATATGACTCCCGATGTGAGCGAAATAGCGGCTGACGGAAGATCGCTTGCGTTTATTACCGTAACCGTTGACGATATAATGGGACAGGAAGTTCAGAATGCGGTAAACAGAATAAAGTTCACAGTAAAAGGCGCAGGCAGACTTGTAGGACTTGATAACGGCGACAGCACCGACTATGACAGCTATAAGGGCGATCACAGAAAGCTGTTCTCCGGAAAGCTCCTTGCTATAATCGAATCAACCTTTGAAACGGGCGACATAGTTATCACCGCCGAAAGCGAGGGTCTGAAGCCGAAAACGATAACTATAAAAGCGGTAGCCCCCGAAACAGAGCCGCAGGGAGTAAGCGTTGTAACAGAGAACGCATTCCCCGCAGTAACCACGCCCTACACAAATGAAATTCCCGTAAGAAAAATCGACCTTTCCGACAGTGAGCCTCGTACACTGACAAAGGAACGTGATACTGCCGAAATTTCGGTAAAGATATTCCCCGAAAACGCAACCTTCCGTGACATAGAGTTCAGATGCTGTGCCGATAACGGAGTTGAGATAAGCTTTGCAAAGGTAGTTTCGTTTGACGGAAAGACGGCAACACTGAAAGCTTTCGGTGACGGCAAATTCCGCCTTAGAGCATATTCAAAGAACGGTACCGACATCCCGAAGATTATCTCCGAGCTTGAATACACGGCAGAAGGACTCGGAAAAGCAGAAAAGGATCCTTATATCTTTATTGCCGCCTGCCTTTGCGATTTCTCGAATGTCCCCGTTACCACGATAGACAGAGGCTCGCTCGGCGGCTTTAACGGAAGAACGACCGTCGGCTTCAGTTCCGTTGATTTCGGCGGCGGCACAAAGAAGATAACGATAAGCGTCGGAAACAGCGGAGGCGGTGAAGATTATCCCGTAGAGCTGTATCTCGGCGATGCCGACAACGGCGGCAGATATATCGGCACATTTGCAATAAAGAATAACGGCGGCTGGGACAGAGCATACCCCCAGACCTTCGACTTGCCGTGCAGAATAAGCGGAACACACGACATCAGCTTTGTTATCAATAATTCCTGCATATTCGGCGGCTTTGAGTTTGAAAAGTACGACCGTACCTATGCGGAAAACTGTGCGGCAGACAACGATAATCTGTACGGCGATGATTACAAGGTAAACGGCTCGTGCGTTGAGGAGATAGGCAACAACGTTGTTATCGAATTCAACGGCCTCGATTTCGCAGGCGGTACGGATAAGATAACCGTTACAGGCAGAACACCGCTCGATAACTGCACGATCCAGCTTAGAGTAAACGATGAGAACGGCGGCCAGACCACCCGTCTGCTCGAATTCCCCCACGCAGACGAGTACACACCGGTAACGTTTGACATCGAGCATATCGCAGGCAAGAACAACATAGCATTCGTATTCCTGCCCGGCACACAGTTCGATATGAAATCGTTCAGATTCACAAAAACCGAAGATTAAGCTAAAGCCACGGCATCCGCCGTGGCTTCAGTCTGTCGAAAAACCTCTATCGTTATCCGAAAATGGGTGTTTAGCGTTGCTCGCTCTGCTGGTTTTGCATCGTGCAAAACTTTTGGCAAGCACCCAAAGCATCCTTGCTTTGGGCGTAGCCCCAAGGCAGGTCGCAGGGACGCCAGTCCCCGTATTCACCCCCCGGCACGGATGCCGGGCGTGTATGCACAAGGGCTTTGCACGATGCAAAGCCAACCAAGCATACACAGCCTTTCACGGGGGAAAGGGGGCAGGGGGATAGGGATAATAAATCAGAAGTTTATTTCAAAAACAGACTTTTTCTACAACCTGAAGCCACGGCATCCGCCGTGGCTTTTTCCTGCCCACCCACTAAAAACCACCTCTTTTTTCCAACCCCACTATCATTTACACTCCTTCGCTATGGACTTTTTGTGAAAAACGTGCTATAATATAAACGATTATAAACAACTGCACCGTGTTTTAATGCTTTGACAACATAAGCGGTCAGACACAAGGAGGTGTTCGGAGCAGATGACTTATGAAAAGTCCTGCGGCGGTATTGTTTACAGAAAATTTCACGGCAATACGGAAATATTGCTTATAAAGCACATCAAGTCGGGCTACTGGTCTTTCCCGAAAGGACACGTTGAAAACGGCGAAACCGAGGAAGAAACCGCAAAACGTGAAATAAAAGAGGAAACCGGCATAGACGTTTATATTGACTTAGGCTTCAGAGAAACGGTTACATATTCGCCACGCAAGGACGCAAAAAAGGAAGTTGTGTATTTTGTCGCCCGTGCAAGAAATTATGATTACACCCCCCAGCTTGAAGAAATTTCGGAGATACGCTGGGTAGGTATAGGACAGGCACATAACCTGCTCGTCTATGACAACGACAAGCTGATAGTAAATAAGGCAAAGAGCTTTATCGCACTTATGAAATGAAGAAATTGTGTTTTGAGTAAAAAGTAAAAGAAGAAAATACGAAAGGAAACCCATATGACATACGAACAGGCATTTGAATACGTCGGTTCTTTCACAAAATCCGGTACGCCTGTAAAGGACCTTATAAGATTTGTTATTCTTATGAGGCTTCTCGGCAATCCGCAAAACGAGCTTAAAATAGTTCACGTTGCAGGAACAAACGGAAAAGGTAGCGTATGCGAATATATAAGCAACGCTGTAAAAGCCGACAACAAGAGCGTAGGAAAATTCACATCGCCCTATATTGATTGCATTGAAGAACGTATACAGGTAAACGGCAAATATATCTCACGCCCTGCCTTTGCGCTTCTTTGCGAGCAGGTGAAAAATGCCGTAGAGCAGACAGGCTTTGACGGATTTTCACAGTTTGAGATACTCTGCGCCATAGCCCTGCTTTATTTCTATAAGGAGCAGGTAGACGTTGCCGTTATAGAAACCGGCATAGGCGGACTTCTTGACTGCACTAACGTTGTAAATCCCGCTGTCAGCGTTATTACATCGGTAGATTTCGACCATACCGATGTGCTTGGCGATACGCTTACCGAAATAGCACATCACAAGGCAGGCATAATAAAGCCGTCCGTTCCGTGCATAGTATATCCGGGACAGGCAAAAGAGGTAATGCGTGTCATCGATGATAAATGCCGTGAGTATAACTGCGAAGAAATTATCCCCGATATGACAAGAGTGCAGACGCTCCATATAGATATTACCGATGTGTTCTTTTCATACAAGGGCATGAATTATCACCTTGTTATGTCCGGCGAACATCAGATAAAAAATGCACTGTGCGCCATAGAGGCATGCCGTATACTGAATATAGAGTACAGCAGTGTGTTCACAGGACTTGAAAAATCCGCCCTCAGAGCCAGAATGGAGGAGGTAAGCGTGAACGGCGCTACCTGCATTATAGACGGCTCGCACAACCCCTCCGCAATGAGAGCCGCCGAAAAGCTGTTAAGCTGCGACAAAAGAAGGATACACGCCGTAGTCGGTATGATGGCAAATAAGGGCTGGCAGACCTCCCTTAAAATAATTCTCCCCCGCTTCGAAGATGTAATATTCGTTGACGGCTTTATGCCCGGATGCGTACCCGCTTCTCAGCTTACACGCTTCGCCATAGAGCAGGGAGTACGCTGTACCGCCTGCAGCGACCTTAACAGCGCAATATCGCAGGCAACGCTCAAGGCAGGAACAAAGGATATAGCGATGGTCACAGGCTCGCTCTACCTTGCCTCCGCCGCCGAAAAGATAATCAACAAGTAAAACCCAATAACTATTTAATATTTTAAAGGAACGATAATTCAGCCAAGCACCATACTTGCCTTTAAATGAACGCTTTGCCGGTTTCGCAAAATGTAGCAAATCGCCAACATCCTTGCCTCCCTTGTCAAAGGTGAGGTGCTGTCGCCCGAAAAAATTCGGGCGACTACCGGAGGGATTGTTCCGCCATCTCTCACCCCACACCAATCTTTCCAAAACCGCACTATCCCTCGAAAACCACCAACACCTTTACCTTTTAATGAACGCTTCGCCAATTTCGCATCCGCACTATCCCACTCGCTTTTCGTAGGGCGAAGGTCTATGTGTGCTTGTACGGCTTAGAATTTGCACTATCACATTGGTCTTTTCGTAGGGGAGCGGGCTTGCCCCTCCCGTTGCACCAAATGCTGTCACTCTCACAACCATTGCAAAAGTACAACCATCCCTCGCTCCGCACTACCACTCTTGTCTTTAAATGAATGCTTTGCCAGTTTCGCAAAATGTAGCAAATCGCCAACACCCTTGCCTCCCCTCGAAAAAGGGGAGGTGGCACGGCGAATGCAACTTTGGTGTTTATCAATACAAAGTTCAGAAAATCTGTCCTTAATATCTCTCAAACAAATCCGAGCCGTGACGGTGGGGATTACTCCCCCTTAGCACCATCAATGAGATTTTCCGCACTATCCCTTGCCTCGCACTAAACTTGCCTCCCTTGTCAAAGGGAGGTGGATTGACGGCAAGGCGCAAACTGTTGCTTTGTTGCGTTTTACTTGCGACACATCCGCCTTTTTTATTCACCGTACTTTTCTATCGTCAAGACGGAGGGATTGCCCGCCCTCGAAAAAGGGCGAGCTTCTGCCACTCGGTCAAGCCGAGCCAACTATGGTGGAGATTGAAGTCTATAGCACTACTACCCTAAAACTTTTTGCTATCACAGTTTATTTTCAATCAGAATAAAATTTGTTTTCACAAGCAAAGCCGCCCGATAACCGAGCGGCTTTATAAAAACAAAAAAGCCGACCCTTTCGAGCCGGCACCTGACCGTCAAAAAAACTATATATTTTTTAAAATGGGGTTTGGGGCGTAGCCCCAAGCGGGGTGAGGGCGGCAGCCCCACACTCAGCCCCTTTCCGGGGGAAAGGGGTTTGGGGATAGGGATAATAAATCAGAAGTTTATTTCAAAAACACACTTTTCTATAAACTAAAGCCGACCCTTTCGAGCCGGCACAATATCAATATAGCAACTTTACCTGTAAGCCGAGTTTTGTCGTGTGCGATCATCTATCTACGCCCTGCGTCGCCGCAGACCTCAAGCCACCTTAAATCGGGACCGCCGAGCAGACGGTTCACCCCCGAAACCAATCGGTGTTGCATCGGATAGGGTTTACAGACAGGAACAGTCGCCTGCCCCGTGGTGAGCTCTTACCTCGCCTTTCCACCCTTACACTGTAAAAACAATGCGGTATATTTCTGTTGCACTCGCCCTGGAGTCGCCTCCGGCTGCCGTTAACAGCTACCCTGCTCTGTGATGCTCGGACTTTCCTCACGGTTTTCACCCCGTGACCGCACAGTAAAGTTGCGATAGTTATTGTATCATATTTTCTTGTAAAAATCAAGATGGTTTTATAGATGATAGGTTAGTAGAAAAAGTATGATTTTCAATAATATGAAGTGCAAATTTCTATCCCTATAAGAACGCTTTGTGGGCTTTGCGTCCTGCAAAGCCTTTGGGCGTTCTATCTCGGCATCCTTGCCGAAACCCCAAACCCCTTACCCGTGGTGAAAGGCTGTGTATGCTTGGTTGGCTTTGCGTCCTTGCAAAGCCCTTGGGCATACACGCCCGGCATCCATGCCGGGGCTGAGTGTGGGGCTGCCGCCCTCACCCCGCTTGGGGCTACGCCCAAAGCAAGGATGCTTTGGTTGCTTGCCAAAAGTTTTGCACGATGCAAAACCAGCAGAGCAAGCAACGCTAAACACCCCGTTAGACATTATAAAAAATATTTATAGAAAGGAGTAAAAGCATATTATGACCGTAAAGCCGAATATAAAAAAGAACTTCAATATAACGTGGCTGCTCCTGTACGGCGCAGGACTTATCACTGTCGGTATACTTGTACTTGTAAACGGAAAAATAGTGGTAGAGCCTGCCGCAAGGCTGGGCGGTATCTTTATCGTTGCAAACGGTATCCACCGCCTTATCCGTGCCTACGCAAAACATCAGCGACTGCCCGTGTTCAGCGGCATCGGAAACATTATAATAGGCCTTATATCCGTTTTCTTTCCCGCCGCCACTCTTGCGCTTCTGTCGTTTATATTCTCACTTTACGTTTTTCTGAATGCCCTTGTGAAATTCATCGACTTCGGCACAGCCCTTAAAAATGCCGTTCCCGATGCATTCTATGACTTTTTTTCGGGAATATTCTTCACCGTTTTCGGCATTATTATGCTTTTCGGTACTCTTATGGGAAGTCAGGGTATGCTTATCGTCATCGGACTGTATTGCATTATTTACGGCGCAGGCGAACTCCGCCTGTTTATCCGTGAGGCTGTCCCGAATAAAGCCAAAGGCATCATCCGCCGCAGGATACGCTTTTCGCTTCCGCAGGTCATAACCACGTTCATACCGCTGAAAACCCTTCGCAGCTATACCGAGCGACTTGATTCCCGTGAGATAGATATTGAAAAACTGCAAAACGAGGAGCGTTACGAAAAAAGCGCCGAAACCCCCGATATACACGTTCTTATCCACGTCAGCGCCGACGGAGTAGGCTCTATAGGACATTGCGACCTTGTGCTGAACGGCACGGTAATATCCTACGGAAATTATGATAAAGCGTCCGAAAGGCTTTTCGGCGGCATCGGCGACGGTGTGCTTTTCAAAGCGGATTTTGACAAGTATATAAACTTCTGCGTTTATCACGATTTGCAGATGGTGTTCGATTTCGGCATAAAGCTGTCGGAAAAACAGCTTGCAAAAGTCAGAAAAGGCATAGCAAAGCTCGAACGCAATGTCACCCGCTGGAAACCGCCCTATCAGCTTGCAGCCGAAAACAGCCCCGCCGCCGATATTGCGGATTTTGACGATTATTGCAGTTCGCTGTGGAACGGCACTCACGCACATTTCTATAAGTTTAAAAGCGGCAGATTCAAGACCTATTTCGTTATGAGTACAAACTGCGTTTTCCTTGCGGATTATATACTAAGCAAAGCAGGAACCGATATAGTAAAGACTGCAGGCATAATAACCCCCGGCGATTATTACGATTATATGCAGAGCGAATATGCCCTCCCCGGCGGAATAGTCATAACCCGTGACATTTACAGTAAATATAACGTTTCGCCGGCTGAAACTTAAGTGAAAATCCTTGAACTTGACACGATAGTGTGATATACTACAATAGGACAAGAATTTACATTTACGGGCAATATAATAATACTCCCCGCATAAAGAAAGGACATACTATGAAGCTAAATATCAGGTTAACAGCAACAATACTTGCCTGTGCGTCAATTCTGACGTCGGCCTGCGCCTGCTCATCACAGAATGCAAGTTCTACTACGGACAGCAAAAACGAAAGCAGTATAACGGAAAGTTCCGCTACAGAAAGCAAGGATAATACAACAAGCGATAATTCATCCGCCTCTTCGGAAAGCACCGTTTCTTCCGATGGATCATCAACAGACAACAAGAAGCCTGTCGGCGTTGACGGCGTTCAGACAAACGGTCAGCTTGTCGTTGACATAGACGGTCATACATGGGGAATTTCCCTTTACGGCGGCGGCGACGGCGCAAATTATGCGTCATACCTCAACGAGTTCAAGGAAAAGGTAGGCTCATCGGTAAACGTATTCAATATGGTAGTGCCTACAGCAGGCGCGTATTACCTTCCCGAAGGCTACGAAAAATACAACGCAAGCCACAGGGATTCGATAAACAGCATAGCAAACAAGCTGGTGAACGTGATAAACGTTGACGGATATGCCGCACTTGAGGCACACACAGACGAGTACATCTATACCCGTACCGATCACCACTGGGAGCCGCTCGGCGCATATTATGCGGCAAAGGCTTTCTGTGAAATGGCACAGGTACCCGTAAAGGAGCTTTCGACCTACAAGACGGAAACGATAGAAGGCTTTGTCGGAACAATGTACGCATTTACCGAGTATAACGAGCGCATCAAGAACGACCCCGATACCTTCACCTACTATATCCCCTCTACAGATTACACCGCCACCTATTATACCACCGACTTCAAGGTTGACGAGCAGTTCACACAGTTCCACAGCATATTTGTAGATCAGCCCGCAAGCGGGGCATATTCGACCTTTATGGGCGGCGATCAGAAGATAGTAAAGATAGAAACCGCAAACAAGAACGGCAGAAAGCTCTGCATCTTCAAGGACAGCTACGGCAATGCTGAAGTTCCCTTCTTTATAGATTCCTTTGAGGAAATCTACGTTTGCGACATCCGCTACTTTGACCTTTACGCACCCGACTTTATTAAGGATAACGGCATTACCGACGTTCTGTTCACAATGTGTACATTCTCCGCTGTCGGTGAAAATGCAGAGGGTATAAAGAACAACCTGCTTTCAAAGTAAATCTCTGACAGGTTTTCTGAAAGGAGGAGCAGTATGAAAAAGCTCCCGAAGATAACAGCGCTTATATTGACATTATCGCTCGCCTGCGGATGCTCGGAGGTTTTCCCCGACAGCAACGCAAGCGGCAAGGACACATCGGCATACACCCTACCACCCGACCCCGTATCATCGGAAGCTCCTTCGGACAACGAAAGCGAAGAAACCGAACCGCCCGATACCTCCGCTCCCGAAACGTTACCGCCGGATACTTCTGCCGAAGAAACCTCCGCTCCCGAAACAGACGGCACTTCTGCCGAAGAAAGCTCCGCCCCCACAAGCAACAGCGATATAAACAGCTACAGGGCGATAGGCGACAACGGCATATTAGTCGCAGGAATGGATAATCACTACCGTGGAATTATGTTCTACGGTGGTACATACGGCTACTGCGACCAATATATGACCGATGTAAAGGCGTTCCAGTCGGCGCTTCCCGAAGTGACGGTATATTCTATGGTAATACCGACCTCTGTCGATTTCTACAATCCGACCGAATACAAGGGCTACACCGAGCTTCAGAAGGATAAGATAGATTATATCGAAAGCGGACTTAAAAGCACAGGCGTTACAAACGTCAGCGTGTACGATACCCTGTCAAAGCACACCTCAGAGGAGATATACTCAAGGACGGACCATCACTGGATGCCGCTCGGAGCATATTATGCCGCACAGGTGTTCTGCAAAACTGCAGGAGTAAAAGTGCCGGATATAAAGAATTACCGTAAGGAAACCTGCGGCGGTTATGTCGGCTCTATGTATTACTATTCGTCCGATGAGCATCTTAATAACGATCCCGAAACCTATGCGGTCTACTATTCTCCGAACGAGGATAAGCTGAAAACCACATATTACGACCGTTATTACAGCAACGGCTATGACAGCAACCTTTTCCTTTGCGACAATGCAAGCTATTACTACCTGTCGTTTTTAGGCAGTGACGATCTCATCGCCCATATCAAAACCGACGCAAAGACAGGCAGAAATCTGGTCGTTATCAAGGAAAGCTACGGCAACGGGCTTATCCCGTTCTTCACCGAGAGCTTTGATAACATCTATGTGCTTGACCTGCGCTACTGCGAGGTAAACGCAATAAAATTCTGCAAGCAGGTCGATGCGACCGATCTGCTGTTTGCAAACTGCGCCTATACCGTTGCAGGCGGCAACTGCGACTACTTCTCATATATAAGAAACATTTAAGGAAGATTACATGAAAGAACTTGAATACCCCTTCGACAGCGGTTATCTGCTGAAAAAGAAACGCTCTATAAAAAGACTGCTCCTGTCAGACGGCAGTGTGCGTATAAAGAAAAAAATCGCCGTTCTCGGCGGCTCGACCACGAATGATATAATAAATATGCTCGAATTATTCCTGCTGAACTATGGTATCGAGCCGACCTTCTATGAGTCGGAGTACAACCGCTACTGGCAGGACGCAGTATTCGGAAACGAGGAGCTTGACAGCTTCTCACCCGACCTTATTTTCATTCACACGTCCAACCGCAATATTCTGAAATACCCTGCGATAACCGACAGCAAGGAGCAGACAGATGCTCTTTTTGCCGAGCAGATGAGATATTTTGAAACGATGTGGGAAAAGATAGCCGAGCGCTACCACTGCCCCGTGATCCAGAATAACTTCGAACAGCCGTATTTCAGACTTATGGGCAACCGTGATGCGTTTGACTGCCGAGGCAGAGTGAACTTCATAAACAGGCTGAACACGGCGTTTGCCGATTATGCCGCATCGCACGAGAGCTTTTATATCAATGATATAAACTATGTCAGCGCCTGCTACGGTCTTGACAAGTGGAGCGAGCCGTCCTACTGGCATCTATATAAGTACGCAATGTGTGTTCCTGCGATTCCCGATTTTGCTTTCAACTTAGCGGCAATAATAAAGTCGGTATTCGGCAAGAACAAGAAAGCGCTTGTACTTGACCTTGATAATACGTTATGGGGCGGAGTTGTCGGAGATGACGGTGTTGACGGTATCGAAATCGGACAGGAAACCCATATGGGACAGGTCTATGCCGAATTTCAGAAGTATCTCGGACTTGTGAAGGATACAGGTGTAATGCTGACCGTCTGCTCGAAGAACGATGAGGAAAACGCCCTTGCAGGCCTTAATCACCCCGAGGGCAGTTTAAAGCCCGATGATTTCATAATGATAAAGGCAAACTGGGATAACAAGGACAGAAATATCGAGGCAATAGCGACAGGACTCAACATCGGACAGGATGCGCTTGTATTCCTTGACGATAACCCTGCCGAGCGTGCGATAGTTTCCGCACAGCTGCCTACAGTAGCCGTTCCCGAAATGGAGCGTCCGGAGGATTATATAAGAGTGGTAGACCGCTCACGCTTCTTTGAGATAACCGCTTTTTCGAGCGATGATTTAAAGCGTAACGAAATGTACAAGGAGAATGCGGTAAGAGCCGCACAGCAGGCGCAGTTCACCGACTACGGCGAGTATCTTCACAGTCTTGAGATGGTGGCTGTGATAGATGACTTCCTGCCTGTCTATCTCCCCCGCATAACACAGCTTACAAACAAGAGCAACCAGTTCAACCTCACCACAAAGCGCTTCACAACCGCAGAAATGGAGCAGGTATTCGCAGATGACAGCTATATCAGGCTGTACGGCAGGCTTGCCGACAAGTTCGGTGACAACGGCATAGTATCGGTAGTTATCGGAAAGGTGAACGGCGATACGCTCGACATAGATTTATGGCTTATGAGCTGTCGTGTGCTTAAGCGTGATATGGAATACGCAATGCTCGACAATCTCTGTGACAGAGCAAAACAGCGTGGACTTAAGACGGTAAAGGGATATTATTACCCCACCGCAAAGAATAAAATGGTGAAGGAGCTGTACGGCGACTTCGGCTTTACGAAGGTCAGCGAGGACGCAGACGGCAACACCGTATGGGAGCTTTCGCTTTCGGGCTACGAGCCTAAAAACAAGTATATTACTGTAGAAAGGAACAAGTAAAATGAGCGAGCAGGAAATTTACGAAAGATTAAACGAGGTTTTCAGAAACGTATTCGACGATGACGATATCGAGGTCGAAGCAGGCACAACAGCAGATGATATAGAGGACTGGGACAGCCTTGAGCATATCAACCTCATCTCCGCTGTAGAAGACGAATTCGGCATCCGTTTCAAGATGGGCGAGGTTTCTTCGATGAAGAACGTCGGCGAAATGGTCGACATCATAAAATCCAGAGCCTGAGCGGACGGGCGGGCGGCTGTGAGCCGCTTCAAATTCCGCCTTTGGAATTGTCGGCGTTCAGCTAAAGTTAGTTGAACGGCGGAGTTACACAAAGCAATAATCAATATAATGTGTGTGGCTGTGAGCCGCTTCAAATTCGCCGTTCTGACGGATTAATCATGGCTCAACCTCCGTTACCGGCGGTGCGGCAAAAAGCCACCCCAAATTTCACCTTTGGAATTGTCGGCGGTCAGCTAAGATCAGCAAAACGGCGGGATTAAACAAAGCAATAAAGCAGATAAGCGGTCACAGTGGCAAGCTGTGACCGCTTTTTATATTCTTATCGCACTATCTATCCCTTGCTTTGCACCATCACACTTGCCATATGAACGCTTTGTTGGCTTTGCGTCCTGCAAAGCCTTTGGGCGTTCAACTTCGGGCATCCATGCCCATCCTTTGTTAAAGGTGAGGTGCTGTCGCCCGAAAAAATTCGGGCGACTACCGGAGGGATTGCCACAACAGCCCCTCGCTCCGCCCCAACCTTCCTAAAATCCGCACTATCCCTTCGCCCCGCCCTTCGTCCTTGGCTCCCTTGTCAAAGGGAGCTGGATTGCGACAAGGCTACTTCTATCATAAATTGTCTTGCTGTGCGATTCAAGCATCTTTAATATTCTCTCAGCCCTATCTGTCGCAAGACTGAGGGATTGCTACACCGCCTTCGCTCCGCTCCAACCCTCCCAAAACCGCACTATCCCACTCACTTTTCGTACTGCAATCGTCTGTGTGTGCTTATACGGTTTTGCATTTGAACTATCACCTTCGCTTTTCGTAGGGTGAGGGTCTGTGTGTGCTTGATTGGCTTTGCGTCCTTGCAAAGCCCTTGGGCACACACGCTTAAGGCATCCTTGCCTTACTTGCTCCTCCCGCCCCACCGATGTTAGAGATTTTCTCAGCGTTTTTAATCTATCAATCATCATAATTATAAATAACGGACATCGGTAAATTCCGATGCCCGTTTTTATATTCAGTTTAACCGCTTACCTCTTCGTCCTAACCGTAAGTTCCTTGCTCCACGAACCATACTGCTTAGCATTTCCGTAAGTCTTATACGCTCTTATCCTGAACTTGTAGCTTGTGTTTGCCTTCAGGCTCTTGACTGTATAGCTTGTAGAAGTTGCCTTAGTGCCCGTGTAAACAGTCATCCATTTACCGCCCTTGTACTGCTGTAACTGGTAACCACTTGCGGTCGTACCCTTGTTCCAGCCGAGCGTTATTGAATTCTTGGCTGTGGATTTAGCCTTGAATCCACCAACACCGTAAGGATTGGTATTTACCTTGACTTCACTGCTCCACGATCCATACTGCTTAGTATTTCCGTAAGTCTTGTACGCTCTGATTCTGAATCTGTAGCCGGCTGTACCTGCCTTGAGCTTCTTTACAGTATAGCTTGTATTGATAGCCTTAGTGCCGGTATAAATAGTTACCCACTTGCCGTCCTTATACTGCTGTAACTGGTAACCGCTTGCCGTTGTACCCTTGTTCCACTTCAATGTCACAGAGGTGCTTGTCTTTGAAGAACACTTGAAACCGCCAACGCCGTAAGGATTGGTGTTTACCTTAACTTCACTGCTCCACGAACCATACTGCTTTGATGAACCGTAGGTCTTGTACGCTCTTATTCTGAATCTGTAGCCGGCAGTACCTGCCTTGAGCTTTTTAACAGTATAGCTTGTGTTGGTAGCCTTTGTTCCGGTATAAATAGTTACCCACTTGCCGTCCTTGTACTGCTGTAACTGGTAACCACTTGCAGTTGTACCCTTGTTCCACTTCAATGTAACAGAAGTACTTGTCTTTGACGAACACTTGAAACCGCCAACACCATAGGGATTGGTATTGACCTTTACCTCACTGCTCCACGAGCCGTACTGCTTAGTATTTCCGTAGGTCTTGTATGCTCTGATTCTGAATCTGTAACCGGCAGTGCCTGCCTTAAGATTTTTAACTGTGTAGCTTGTATCGGTAGCCTTAGTGCCGGTGTAGATAGTTACCCACTTGCCGTCCTTGTACTGCTGTAGCTGATAACCGCTTGCGGTCGTACCCTTGTTCCACTTTAATGTAACAGAGGTACTTGTTATAGAGTTTGCTTTAAAAGCAGATATATTCCCGGGTTTCTGAACTTTCAGAAGCTTATACTCCATGCCGTTGGTTTTCGCATATTTTTCGCCTTCCGTACCCGCATAGCAGTAAATTACAAAGCCATCAAGGTTTTCATAGTTTCTTTTTCCGTCATATTTTCCTATTGCACCGTAATTCAGTGTAGTAACACTTGCAGGTATTGTTATGCTTTTCAGGGATGTACAGTTATAAAAAGCATTGCCTTCAATCACTTCTACACTTTCGGGGATATTAATATCGGTTAAAGAGGTACAACCTTCAAAAGCCGCATACCCGATATATGTAACGCTGTCAGGAATGGTGATCTTTTTCAGTTTACTGCCATTATAAAAACAATACTTGTTTATTTTCGTGACATATTTGTTGCCGATTTTTGAAGGAATATTATATGTTTCCGCCGTACTTGCATACTGTTCCAAAGATAACGTTCCGTCGGAAAGCTCCTTTGTAATTATTACCGGTTCATCACTGAAGCCATTGCGTAAGGCATAAAAATGTGCATCACTGTTTTTAACACAATTTATTTTGAAGCCGTTTATCTTTTCGAGATCACCGTTTTCGTTGTACTTATATCCAAGTCCGTATTGATAGATAACAGCATCACCCGGCAGATCGACCGTCATAAGAGAAGTACACCCAACAAAACCCCTATCCCAGATAACCGTACCTTTTTTGGGGAAAGTAACATTTTTAAGAGAAGAACAATTTAAAAATGCACTGTTATATATCTCAACTCCGTCGGGTATAGTAACGCTTTTTACATCGGAACAGTGAGCAAATGCAAATTCCCCGATCCTTCTTACCGTTTTTTTATCAATTCTGCTCGGTATGACCACATTCGTGTCGTTACCGTTATAATGCATTATAGCCACTGTTTTGTCTGATAATTCGACAGTATCAAACATAGGTATCGAGGGTGTGTACTTCGGAAACTTAAGTGTATACTGTAGTCCGCTGTAGTCTTTTCCGCTCAGGCAGTAAAACTCAACGATACAATCCTGCTTTACGGGTATATTAATATAATTGTAATCAAAGAAGTATGTATGAGCAATTGTTCCTATCCAGCTTTCGCCGTTTATACCGTTCTTACATTCCTCAGCGCCGTCCCCGTCAGCGTCCCAACCTTGGGTAGCCTCTATATTGCCCCATTGATAATATTTAATTGTACCGTCGGGATATTTTACGGAAACGCCTCCGAAATCTGTTTCCTGCCAATCAAAATTAAATTTCTCAGTTTCATCATCCCAATCGCTTTTCATGCTGACTTCGACCTTGAGATTGCTGATATCATTTACAACCTGCACGCTACAGCTCGGTGTAACGCCGTCCGTATAATATATCTTTTTTACAATATCCTTTTTGCCGATTTTTGTTATTTTTTCCTTCGGAAACTCGTTTCCGTTTTTATCGAGCAGCGCTACAGTGTCAATTGTAATATCTCCTCCGCTCCACTCAATCACCGTTATTACCGCATATTCCTCTAAATCGGCTTCGGTGAATATCGGTGATGTTTCCATTCTGACAACAGAATTAGTATCGGGATCCCAAGCCAGCGGGCATGATTCGTCCTTTTTCATGCCGGCGCTCCAGTTTATTTGATTCCATTCATTATCAATTGATCTGAAAGTAACAGACCCTGTCGCACCCTCTTTAAGAACATCATACGATTTTTCATCAAAGGTTATTTTAACGCCGTAAACCTCAGAAATCTCTGCATTATCAGGAAGTATATCAACCGCATTTACAGAATAGTACATCGAGCCATCAGTTGCATTCAATATTTCCGCATTTGCAGCCAATACGCCGACACTGCCGACTGCGACCGCCGCAACGATCCCTGCGATTAGCTTTTTAAATCTCATATTTATCCCTCTTTTGTCAATAGTGTTATAAGCAAAAAAAGACACAGCCCGCCGTGAGCTGTGCCCGGTATCAATATACGCATACCGTCTTGATATCAAAGTATATCGCCCACGGATAATAAATTGTATCTTAATACTTAACTATGTTTAAATTATATCATTGTGCTGTATATTTGTCAAGCAATTTGCTACCGTGTTTAATTCCGTGTAAAATCCGACAATGTTAGATTTCCGCTTATATTCAGCTTTTTCTTGACATCCTGTCATTTCAGTGATATACTTTGGTTAGACAAAACTAACCAAAGTGAAACGGAGCAACCTATGAAACATCTGCATTTTGAACCTGAAACCGACGGCTTTTACGGCGCATATTGGGAAAGCAAAACCCCGTCCGATACCGCAATGATAGCAATGCTCGGTGACGATCCCGAAGACTATATGGGCAAAACCTGCGTGAAATGGCTTCATACCTACGGAATTAACGTAATGTCAATGTCGCCCGGAAAGAAGAACTACAGCCACCATAACTACCCTCTTGAGCGTATCGGCTCGGCTATAGAATGGCTCAAATCCCACGGCAACAAGAAAATAGGCATTGTCGGTGCGTCCACAACAGCCACAGTCGCACTTGTCGCCGCATCTCATTATCACGATATTACGCTAACCATTGCCCTGACCCCCAGCGACTTTGTATGGCAGGGCTTTGCACAGGGCAATCGTGACGGCTGTAAGGAATGGCCTGTCGAAAACGAATCTATCGTGTCGATAGGCGGTAAACCCGTACCCTTTATGCCCTTTGTCTATAAGCACCCTGAGTACTGGCAGAAGATAGCCAAAGCGTCTAAGGAACACGGCGATTCCACATATTCAAAGGATGTGTTCGATGATTCCGAAGCCGCAGGACTGCTTAAAGAGGAGCATTTTATACCCGTAGAGAATATCGGCGGCAAGCTCGTTCTTGTCGGTGCGGAAGACGATTCTCTCTGGGATACCGCAAAATACATACGCAGAATGGACGATCGCCTGAAATCCCGCCCTCATTCCTGCAAATACTCGGTGTATCTCTATGAACACGGCACACATTTTGTGTTCCCCGAAAGCGTACTGAAAAAGGCTCTGCCTGTCGGCGCCGATACACTTGTAAATATGTCCTTCTCAGCCGCCAAAAAATTCCCCGCCGAATGCAAAGCTATGCGTCTTGACCTCGACAAAAAACTTACCGAAGAAATTCTTAATTGGAAATCAAAATAATTAAATCAAGTGATATATAAACATTAATATAACTGTATGGCGAGTGCCTGTGTGTGCTTATACGGTTTTGCATTTGAACAATCACACCCGCTTTTCGTAGTGCAATCGTCTGTGTGCTTATACGGCTTCACATCCGCTCTATCCCACCCACATTTCGTAGGGGAGCGAGCTTGCTCCTCCCGTTGCAACTAATACAGCCATCCCCACAACCATTGAAAAAGGACAACAACCCCTTGCCCTGCACCACATTCTTGGCTTATGAACGCTTTGTTGGCTTTGCGTCCTTGCAAAGCCTTTGGGCGTTCAACTTCGGGCATCCATGCCCGTCCCTTGTCAAAGGGAGCTGGATTGCTACACCACCTTTCGCCCCACCAACCCTTCCAAATCAGCACTATCCCGCCCTCATTCCTGCAAATACTCTGTGTATCTCTATGAACACGGCACACATTTTGTATTCCCCGAAAGCGTACTGAAAAAGGCTCTGCCCTTCGGCGCCGATACACTTGTAAATATGTGCTTTTCAGCGGCTAAGAAATTCCCGGATGAATGTAAAGCAATGCGCATTGATCTTGATAAAAAACTTACCGAAGAAATTCTTAATTGGAAATCAAATAATTGAAATAAATAATATATAAGCAAAATATATTCAGTATATTAACTTATGCGTGAGATTTTTCCGCTCGTACGACCGCCTTTATATTATAATAGTATCACAAAATTCAGCCGCTCAACCTGGGCGGCTTTTTTCTATCCTTTAAAATCATCATAAATCATCAATTGTCGCTTCTACCGTTGCCACTATCTTCATCATAATTCATCACCGTGTGTCTTTCACAAAGGCAAAAAATACGGGCTATACTATTATAATATATAAAGGACACGTCACGACCATATTTTCGCCATCAGATCGCCCCCGATATTTCACGCAAGTATACGTTTACATTCACCCCTCAGTCACCTTAAAAATGCTCATAAATCGGCTTTCCTGCTATATTACCGGCTGTTTTCCCACCTGCCCGTCCGCCCTTTTCGTGTAATTTTATTACCATTTCACAACACATCTGCATCAAAATCTCCGAATCGGTATAATTATTTTTGTCTAAAAACACAACAAAAATCCAAACTTCAATTTTGGGCAGTTTAACAAATTAAATTACAAATTAAGTCAACAATATCCAAATTTTAACTGATTACAAAACGGTAACAAAAAGGTTACAAAACGGTTACAGCTTTTTCTTGTGCATTTTCACCAAAAATGACTCCCCCAAGCTATTTGACATTTTGCAAAACGGAAATTATAATTGTTTAGAGCTTGAAAAAAGCCCGATAATAAACGTAGCAGCGGTTCTCTCCGCACGGGGAGTTATCGTACACGGTCAGTGGTGACAGACGGATCTAGCCGTAATTTTAATGCCGTGATGCCCGTATGGGTACTGCTTAAACCTACCGATATGATGACGAAAGGCGGATATATGTTTCCCAGATTCAGAAACACCGGACTGACAATACGCATATCAAAGAACGCAGCACTTAAAATACTGCTTATATTCGGCAGTATCTTCGGAGTATTCCTTATGACAGGTCTGCTCTACTTCAGAAATGACGTTGAGATAATCGACGAGAACGAAAAGCGTATTGTTTATACGGTAAGTGCCGACCCTTATGAGATCCTCAGAGAGAACCACATAACGCTCGGCGCATACGACAGGATAGACTTCACAGGCTTTGAGGAGAACGTGGCAACAGCCACTCTTACTATCGAAAGAGCCTTTGACGTTGATATTCTGGAAGGCGGCAAGAAGACCGCCACTGCACACAGCGTTGACGCTACAGTGGCACAGCTGCTTGAACAGGCAGGCGTAGAACTTGGCGAATATGACAAGGTATCACCTGCAAAGACGGCTGTTCTTAAAGAAGGACAGAAGATTGCTGTTACAAGAGCCTATGACGTGAAGATTACGGCAGACGGAAAGACAACAACCGTAAAGTGCCTTGACAACACGGTTTCAGAGCTTTTGAAAAGAGCAAAAATAACACTCGGCAAGAACGATATGGTAAGCGAGGAGCTTGAATCCAAGATAACAGGACCTACCGAGATAAAGGTTTCAAGAGTCGAGATAAAGACTGAAAAGCAGGATAAGATTATCCCTTATCAGACATCTACCGTAACGAGCAACATTCTGGCTATAGGTCAGAGCGAGGTTCGTACAAAGGGTGTCAACGGCAAGATAAGAACTACAACGACTACCACCTACATCGATGGCGTAAAGACGGACGTAAAGAAGACCACAAAGGTAGTGACCAAGAAGATTGACGAGGTTATAGCCGAGGGTGCGGCAATCGTAACTCCTTATTGCAAGATAGATGATACATCTATCGTACTAAGGAACGGCAGACCGGTTGACTATGAGTATGTGGTATCCGGCAAGGCTACAGCCTATACAGCGCCCGAAGGTGCGTATACCGCAAGCGGCAGATTGGCTGAGATAGGCACAGTTGCGGTAAATCCCAATGTTATCCCCTACGGCTCGAAGCTCTATATAGTCGGTCAGTATGACAATATCTGCTACGGCTATGCTATTGCCGCCGATACAGGTGATGGAATGATGGCAGGTACGATTCCTGTAGACGTATATATGGGCAGTACAGAGGAGCATTATGACGATGCTTGCGCATGGGGTCTGCAATACGTTGATATTTACGTTGTGGAAGTCGGCAACGGCTAAGCGGCGGGTCGCCGCTGACAGTTCCGCCTTTAATGCTGTTGCAGTGTAGCTGAGAATAGCGAAACGGCGGGGTCAAACAAAGCAATAAATAATATAAAGTGGTCACGGCGACAAGCTGTGACCGCTTTTTGCGACTGCGAGCCGCTTCAAGTTCCGCCTGTGGCTGAAAGCCACTGTAAATTCCGCCTTTGAAAACGCTTGAGTTATTCGAAGGGTGGCGAAACGGCGGGGTTACACAAAGCAATAAACAATATAAAGCGGTCACGGTGATATGCTGTGACCGCTTTTTGCGGCTGTGAGCCGCTTCAAATTCCGCCTGCGACTGAAAGCCACTGTAAATTCCGCCTTTGAAAATGTTTGAGGTTGGCTAAGCGTGGCGAAACGGCGGGGTTAAACAAAGCAATAAACAATATAAAGCGGTTACGGTGATATGCTGTGACCGCTTTTTGTGGCTGTGAGCCGCTGACAATTCCGCCTTTAATACTGTTGCAGTACAGCAAAAGATAGCGAAACGGCGGGGTCGAACAAAGCGATGATTAATACGATAGAGCGGTTATTTCGTGGTTGTCAGTGCTATCAAAAGCTGAATATTGATAAGTGCACCCGTTGTTGGCAATTAGCTTACAGCGGGTGTTTTATTTTAATTAATATTGGGCTATGGATAACAGATAATTGCAGTGGCACAAGTGGGATAGTGTGTGAGCGGTAAATGTTTTTGATATTGAGGATTGCGATTTTTGAGCAAAAATGCTGATTTTGCAGAAAAGGTTGATTAGACAGAAAAAAGAGAGTAAAGTATAACTAATAAAAATACACATGGCTTTTGCTGTGGGTATATAACAAGTAAGGAGAGGTTTCTATGAAGTCGAAAAAGTGGTTGCTGGGTCTTGTGACCTTTGTGGCAATGGCTGTGCTGTGTGTGGTGTGCGCAGGGGCGGAAGAGTATAGTTCCGGGTTATGGAAGTATACGCCTGTCGGAGGCGGCGAAGCATATATAACTGCATATTCGGGATTTGATTCAACACTTAATATTCCGTCAAAATTAGATGGTTATACCATTAGTGGTATATCGGCGAACGCATTCAGCAATAAGAAAGGTATCGATAAAGTTATTATTCCTTCAAGTGTGACTTATATTGGCGGAAGCGCATTTAAAGGCTCTTCAATCAAGTCTATAGATATTCCGTCTACTGTGACTGAATTTGGTGATTACTGGACTGATGCGAGTACGTTTGAAAACTGTGATAGCCTGACTACTGTTACAATCAATGCAAGTACGGATATCCCTAATAGAGCATTTTATGATTGCGATGCATTAAAAACAGTAACAATCGGAAACTGCACAACATCAATAGGTGACAGCGTCTTTTACGATTGTGATTCTCTTACAAGTGTCAAGCTCGGCAATAGCGTTAAAAGCATAGGCTCCTATGCTTTTTGCAATACATCGTTAAAATCAATATCATTTCCGTCATCCGTAAATTACATAGGACATACAGCATTCAGAAACACAAAACTAACAAGTGTCAATATTCCTTCGACAGTAAGCGAGATTCAACTTAATACCTTTATGGATTGCAGCGATTTAACGTCTGTATTATTCAATGCAAGCACCACAGTGCCCAGATGCGGATTCATGAATTGTACATCACTTAAAAGCGTAACTATCGGCAATTCAACAACAGGTATAGATTATAGAGCTTTTGATAACTGCAAGTCATTACGGAATGTTATAATCGGCAACAATACACAATATATTGGAAATGAAGCGTTTAAAGACACGAAATCTCTTGAGTCAGTGATGGGAGGTTCGGTCTTGACAAGTATAGGCAACAGCGTATTTGAAAATAGCGGTTTGTATAGTTATTCCATACCCGAAACAGTTACATCTGTCGGTTATAGGGCTTTTGCTAATTCTTCATTAAGGCGAGTAGAGATACCTAGTTCTGTCGTGAATTGGAAAAAAGATTACTCCTTTTATGAGACATTTGGCGGCTGTGATTGTTTAGTTGCAAAAATCGGACAGGCTTCTATGCCTGATAAGAATTTATTTGCAAATACATATGGAGTAGAAATATATTGCATACCCGGTTCAGAAGCAGAAGCGTATGCAAAGAGCAACGGCATATCGTACTTTGCTACATTAAAGTCAATCAAATCGACTTCAATAAAACTTAATCAGAAAAATTACAATCTTAAAACAGGAGAAACATTACGCTTATATCCGACTGTAACACCACAGAATACCACAGACAGAATAGAGTGGATATCAGGTAATACAAATATCGCAACAGTAAACGGGGCAGGCGTTGTAACAGGTGTAGCAGAAGGCACGGTTGCAATACAGGCAAGGACAACAAGCGGTGTTTCGACAACTTGTGTTATTGAGGTTTCTGATAGTACCGTAACTTCTGTAGATAAGGTCGTAAAAAAGAATATTTCGTTTGCTACTGTATATGTTGATAATCGGTATTACACCGGCGAAGAAGTAACTACTGATGTGCAAGTTAAATATAATGATATTACAACACTTCAAAATGGTTATGATTACACAGTAACATACAGTAATAATGTTAAAGTCGGCACAGCAAAAATAACGATCAAAGGTATCGGCAATTATACAGGTACTGTTGCAAAGACGTTTAATATAACAGAACTTCCAAAAGTAAGCGGCTACAAGGTCAAGTCAAAGACTTCTACAAGCGTAACGCTCCAGTGGAACAAGAACACTACGGCAACAGGTTATGAGTTACAGAAGTGGGACGGTAAGAAGTGGGTAGCGCTAACAAAGCTCACAAGCAACGCAACGACTTCATATACCGTCAAGGGATTAAAAGCCGGAACAGCCGGTTATCAGTTCAGGATAAGAGCATACAGGACTGAGGGCAAGAATAAAGCTTACAGCGGTTATTCAGCTACCGTAAAGGTTAATACCAACCCTTACGGTGTAGGCGGATTCAAGTGTTCGTCAAAGACAAGTACCTCTGTTACATTAAAGTGGAACAAGGGTACGACGGCGAGTGGCTACCAGTTACAGCAGTACAAGGGCGGCAAGTGGGTAACTATCTACACCGGAACAAAGGCTACCAACACAAGCTACACTGTAAAGAATCTCAAGGCAGGCACAGCCGGCTACAGATTCAGAATCAGAGCGTACAAGACCTACGGAAATACTAAGCAGTATGGCTCGTGGAGCAGTGAAGTCAAGGTTAACACCAATCCTTACGGCGTTGGCGGATTCAAGGCTAAATCCACAGCCAAGAATTCAATAACACTCGGCTGGAACAAGGGTACGACCGCAAGCGGTTACCAGTTACAGCAGTATAAGGGCGGTAAGTGGGTGACTGTTTACACGGGTACTAAGGCTACTTCTACAAGCTGTACGATAAAGAGCCTGAAGGCTAACACAAGCTACAAGTTCAGGATAAGAGCGTACAAGACTTACGGAAATATTAAGCAGTACGGCTCGTGGAGCAAGGAGCTTACGGTTAAGACGAAGAGGTAAGCGGTTAAACTGAATATAAAAACGGGCATCGGTGTGAAAAGCGATGTCCGTTTCAGTCTGTAGAAAAAGTATGTTTTTTCAAAAAAGTGCTTGTTCTCAACCCCTATCCCCAAACCCCTTTCCACGGGAAAGGGGCTATATTACTGGGGCTACCGCCTCTAGACCAAGCAAGGATGCTTGCAGTCAGCCACACAAAGCCACTATGCAAGGACGCATAATGACAGCCACACAAAGCCGTTGCACGATGCAACGGCACAAATGGCTGTCAATGCACAGATGCAGTGGCGCAAATGGCTGACGACCTGTACGGGGGCTACGCCCCAAAGCAAGGATGCTTTGGTTGCTTGCCAAAAGTTTTGCACGATGCAAAACCAACAGAGCAAGCAATAAGCGACACCCATTTTTATCAACGATAGAGGTTTTTCGACAGTCTGAAACGGGCATCGGCATTTTACCGATGCCCGTTTTTATGTTTATAGCTGTCGAATCTTATGTCAAGCCACCTTAGCCGGTACTTTGTCTGCAAGAGATATGCGAAAACCTGCGGTTGTGCTTTCGGGCGGAAAACCGCACAATTACCGAAGATGAGCTTCACAATAACGAAAAAGGCAATGAGGGTTCAAGGCGAATTGCATAATTTACCCATCTGGGTAATGTCATTTTGCCGAATGCGGTGTAAAATATAATAAAGAGCAGTGGGCTTATATGAACTTTGAAAATTATAATGAGGAGGTAAAGGATTATGAAAATAAAATTTAAACGCATTACAGCTTTGTTTGCGGCACTTGCTATTATGATAACCGCACTGCCGCTGACAATCATACCTATCAGTGCCGCAGGCACCGATGGCGAAAGCACAGAGTATTCAAGTGACGGATACCTTATCGTCCGTAGTTACCAGCAGCTGAGATTGGCATACAACGGCAGTGAGGAGTCTAAGATAAGGCTTGGCGCAGATATTGACTGCGACCCTGAGGAATATAAACCTAACTATCTGACGAGATTGTGTCCGCCTATAGAAAGTGACAAGACGCTGGACCTTGCCGGTTATACGCTTAAAAAGACAGGTAACAGTATTGACTCGAAGGATCATCTGTTAAGCGTCGAATACAGTAAGCTGACCATCGAGGACTCGGTGGGAACGGGTAAAATGTATTTCTATGCCAAGGATGTAGCCCAGAATCTGTTTTTGGCTGAGAACAGAAGTACGATCGTTATAAACGGAGGTACATTCTGCTACACGGGTACCAATGCGATGTATTGCGAAATGATCAAGCTGAGTGCGTCGGATCTTGTAATCAACGACGGCTATTTTGACGCACAGATCGGTACTCCGATAAAGCTGGATAACGGTTTTGCCGGCGGACAAGGAACGCTTAATTCTACTGCTCTGATAAACGGAGGTACTATAGTAACCACATCCAGTATAGAGATCTCCTCTATAGACGGCTGTGCTTATTACGCATCGCTGGTTATGGCGGGCGGAACCATCACAAACAAGAGCAAGGGCAGAGTGACCGATAAAACGGGAACGATAATTTCCGATCCGTATTTTGTCCGTGTTAATGGTGACGAGGCGTTACAGAACAAGTATTACAACATAACGCTCCTGGGCGGAACCATGCCGCTTAGCCCAAATGATATAGAGGTATATTATCCTACCGAGAAGGCGGTACTTACTTCTAAAGCAGGTACAATCACAAATTCTGCAGAAAAGGTAGAGTACACGACTCTGCTTACCGCACCGCAGGCCGGCATTGACGAAAAGAAGGCTATGGCCGCAAGAGGCGCAGACGAAATCTGCAGGCTGAAGACCGACAGAAATAATTATGTGCTGAGCAATAACAAACGCACACGTTTTACCGTCAACAGCAACAGCGTAGGTAAGATCGACCTGCTCACTAAGGCTCCCAATCCGTACGGCACGGACGATCCGATAAAAACGGTAGATTGGTATGTATCCAAGAATTTCGGCTCGTTCACAGAAATTCCCGAAGCTGTAAACGATCTGTCGTATACGCCGCCGGAGGTTACGGAAAAATGCACAATGCTGTATAAGGCTGTTATAAATTACGGCAATGTGCTGAGAATCAATGAGATAATAATAATTGATTATGACTTTGAAGCCGTAACGGAAATCAAGGCGGTCGTTTCGGGTTTTCACGGTGGTTCGACGTTAAGCGACGTCAGTGTTGTGTCGGGTGAACCCCAAAAATACACTCTGACGATAAACAATATCCGTGATGTTTACGGAAACAATATAGTAAATGATCGTCAGCTGTGCAAGGGCTTCAAATACAACATATTTATAAAAGTAAAGCTGAACAGCGGATATGTTGCATCGTATACAACCGGTACAGTAAAGATGCGCAGGTCTGAGGATCCCGCAAATGAATGGCAAGCGGCAGACCATATTTACATCGGCCTTAACGAGATCGCATTTAAGAGCGTTCTGGTTTGTGATGAAGGAATCAGGACGGTCGGGGTCGAAATCAGCAACTTCCTGCCTTACAGACAGGTAAACGATCTGCAGCTTACTTCGTCGGAACCTGATAAATATTCGGTAACTCTTGTTACACCGCTTTTAAACACATGGGAATATAACGAAGAGGTTTACGGCGATGACGAGCTTATAGTAGATAACTGTTATGCGGTCGAATTCAAGGTAACGCCTAAGTCGGGATATGCGCTTTCTCCGGGTTATATATTCCAATGCAGGCTTGATACTTACAGAGAAGGATTCTGGCTGACATCCGAAGACGAGGAACTGTTCACGGTTTCCAATAACGGAACGGTAGTGCTTAGCAGTCTGAGGGTGCCGTTTGAAGAGTATGATAAGGATATATATGTACAGATAACACCTCCGAAGGCAGGAGGAACTCCGGCAAAGAGCTTCATCTCGCATAATCTGCCTGAGCATATGAGCCTTATAAGTATTGACTGGTATGACGATGAAGAGTGGAAAACACCGACTGTATTTGAGAAGGGCAAGACGTACTGGTGCTATATATACATCAATGCCGACTGCTATGAGTATAATCTCAAAAAAGCAAAATTCTATCTGAACGGAACTCAGGTCAGACAGGATTATAGTTACAATTCAACAGAGAAATACTACTATGTTCTCGGTTATACGGAAATCACGATCGACGATGATGTTGCAACTCCTACAGGCTTTGCGGTGGAATCTGCGACTTCATCGAGTGTTTCGCTGAAGTGGGATAAGAACGCAAATGCGAGCGGTTATGAGATAGAGCAGTACAAGAGTGGCAAGTGGACGCAGACTGCAAAGATAAATAACAGCTCCACAGTTTCGTACAATGTCAGCGGACTTGCCGAAGATACAACGTACACGTTCAGAATGAGGGCATATAAGACTTTATCGTCAGGTACGTCATACAGCGACTATGTAAGGCTTGCGGCGAAAACGCAGCTTACAAATACCGACAAGTTTGTCGGCACCGCAATATCTCCTACAGCTGTAAAGCTGGACTGGAACAGAAACGATAAGGTTACAGGCTACATAATCGAACAGTACAAGGGCGGAAAGTGGACGCAGATAGCGGTAACTAAGAATAACACGACGCTTACCTTTACTGTAAAGGGGCTGGCGGACGCAACACCTTATTCATTCCGCATAAAGACATACAAGAATGCCGACGGCAAGACAAACTACAGCGGATATACCACAGTTAAGGCGGAAACTCCTCCTGCGGCTGTGAAGAATGCGAGAGTTACCTCGACTACGGCTACATGGATCACTCTTGAATGGGAACGTAACGCTAACGTTACGGGATATGCGATAGAGCAGTACAAGGGCGGAAAGTGGACGCAGATAGCGGTAACAAAGAACAACACAACGCTGAAGTTCATCGTCAAGGGTCTTAACCCGGATACGAAATATTCGTTCAGAATAAGAGCGTATAAGACAAACGGTACAAAGACGACCTACGGCGGTTATGTTTCGATGGCGGGAACGACCAGAATTGCGAATGTGGCTAAGTTCAACGCAACGGCGCTGTCGCAGACATCGGTAAAGCTAAGCTGGAGCAGCAACACCATCGCCTCGGGATATGTCATCGAACAGTACAAGGGCGGAAAGTGGACGCAGATAAACGTTATCAGAGATAAGAACGTAACGACAATGGTTGTCGGCTCGCTTGCAAAAGGAACAACGTATACCTTCCGTATGAAGTCATTCAAAACGGTTGACGGAAGCAACAAGTTCAGCGAGTACATTTCCGCAAAGGTAACAACGGCGAAATAAAATCAAAGTGACAGCGAGGGCAGGTAGTGTTACCTGCCCTCAGTTTTTTGCAGTTTTCTATACCCGATGAAGCGCTGCGACGCTACGCACCAAAGCATTATAAATTAAGCGGCAGGAAAATTAACGAATACAGGCAGCCGTAACGGAAATAATAGCATAAAACCGATTGGTCAATATGCACAAAAATGCGGAGATTTTTAATTGTAAATTCTATCTTAAAATTTTTAAAAAAGGCTTGTATTCCGCATCGTAATGCTGTATAATAATTCTTGCGCGTGAAAGCGTACTGCAATGATATGCTGTGATGTCTGAGGTTGCGGCTATGCCGGTAATTCAGACGGAGTATGTCCAGTGAATGGGCGAAAACGGCTTTGCGAAGCGGTTTTCGGTGCTTTATATAAGTCTGGGATCGTTCTCCCGTCAAGACGGGAAGGGTTAGCAATAAGGTTGATACCCCCGTGGGAAAAGATCCTGTTTTATATGAGAGCATACGAAACACCCGGCACGGTATGTTTTATAAATACCGCAAACCGTATCTTTCCCCCGAAAATCTTATGAAAGGGAGAAACAAGAATGGCAGTTAAGGAAAAAGTGAGAATCAAGCTCAAGGGCTACGAGCACGCAACAGTTGATGCAGCTGCTGCAAAGATCGTTGAAACAGCCAAGCGTACAGGTTCAAGAGTTGCAGGTCCTATTCCGCTTCCCACAAACAAGGAAGTAATAACGATCCTGAGAGCCGTACACAAGTACAAGGACAGCCGTGAGCAGTTCGAAATGAGAACTCACAAGCGTCTTATCGACGTGATCCGCCCCACCAACAAGACAGTTGAAGCTCTGCAGAGCCTCGAACTTCCCGCAGGTGTGGAAATGACTATGGAAGCGTAAGCCATAGCGAGTTATGTTGGCGTAAAGCCAACCAATAACCTTCGGCACCGGAAACCCGAAACAATATCGGTGTCGGTGGTCAAGTCGGGAAACCGACCAATAACCTAAACAGGAGGATTTAAACCATGACTAAGGGTTTAATCGGAAAGAAAATCGGAATGACTCAGATTTTCGACGAAGCAGGAAAAGTAGTTCCTGTTACCGTTATCGAAGCAGGTCCTTGCGTTGTAACACAGCTCAAGACAGCTGAGAATGACGGCTATGAAGCAGTTCAGCTTGGTTTCGGCGATGTATCACCGAAGCACACAAACAAGCCCATGACAGGTCACTTCAAGAAGAATGACCTCCCCTTCAAGAGAACTCTCAAGGAGTTCAGATTAGACGACATCAGCAACGTAAACGTTGGCGACGTTCTGAAGGCTGACGTATTCGCAGCAGGCGACGTTATCGACGTAAGCGGCGTTAGCAAGGGTAAGGGCTTCCAGGGCGCTATCAAGCGTCACAACCAGCACAGACTGAAGGAAACTCACGGTACAGGTCCTGTAGTAAGACAGGCAGGTTCTATGGGTGCTTGCTCATCTCCCTCGAGAATATTCAAGGGCAAGGGCATGGCAGGTCACATGGGTGCTGAGAACGTAACAGTTCAGAATCTCGTTATCGTTAAGATCGATGCAGAAAACAATCTTATCGCAATCAAGGGTGCTATTCCCGGTCCTAAGGGCGGAGTTGTGTGCATTACCGATGCGGTTAAGAAAGCGTAAGGAGGAGGATCATCATGGCAAAAGTATCAGTATATGATATGACAGGAGCTGTTGTGTCCGACCTTGAGCTTAATGACAACATTTTCGGTATTGAGCCGAACACAGTTGTTATGCACGCAGCAGTGGTAAATTACCTGGCAAATCAGCGTCAGGGTACACAGTCAACGCTTACAAGAACAGAAGTAAGCGGCGGCGGTAAAAAGCCTTGGCGTCAGAAGGGCACAGGTCACGCAAGACAGGGTTCTACCAGAGCTCCCCAGTGGACACACGGCGGTGTTGCTTTAGGCCCCAAGCCCAGAAGCTACACATACTCTTTAAATAAAAAGGTAAAGAGACTTGCATTAAAGTCTGCACTTTCAGCTAAGGTGCAGGACGGCAGCATGATAGTTGTTGATTCTATCACAGCTGACGAATTCAAGACAAAGACAATCGTTAATATGTTAAAGGCTCTCAGCGCTGACAAGGCACTCATCGTTCTCAACAGCGTTGACGAAAAGGTTATCAAGAGCGCCGCTAATATTCCCGGCGTAAAGACAACTCAGGCCAACACTCTTAACGTATACGACATCTTAAAGTACAACAAGTTCATCGTTGTTAAGGATGCCGTTGCTACTATCGAGGAGGTGTACGCATAATGGCAAAGCTCGCTTATGACATCATTTTAAAGCCCGTTATTACAGAGAAGAGCATGGAAATGCTTACTCAGGGCAAGTACACTTTCAAGGTTGCCAAGGACTCCAACAAGATCGAGATAGCTAAGGCTGTCGAGGCTCTCTTCCCCGGTGTTAAGGTTGCTAAGGTAAACACAGTAAACTGCCGTGGCGTAATGAAGAGAATGGGCAGAAACGAAGGTTACACACCCGCTTGGAAGAAAGCTGTTGTAACTCTCGCTGAAGGCTCAAAGACAATCGAGTTCTTCGACGGAATGATATAAAGGAGTGATATAAATGGCTATTAAGACTTATAAACCTGTCACCCCCGGTCGCAGAGGTATGACTGTTACCGACTACAGCGTTCTGTCAAAGGTTGAGCCCGAGAGAAGCCTGCTTGAGTCACTCAAGAAGAACTCCGGCCGTAACAGCTACGGTAGAATCACTGTAAGACACAAGGGCGGCGCACAGAGAAGAAAATATCGTGTAATCGACTTTAAGAGAAACAAGCTCGGTATGGACGCTGAGGTTATGACTCTTGAGTACGACCCCAACCGTTCAGCATTCATCGCACTGATTCAGTACGAGGACGGCGAGAAGAGATACATCATCGCTCCCGACGGTCTGAACGTAGGCGACAAGGTAAGAAGCGGTTCCGACGCTGACATCAAGCCCGGTAACGCACTTGCACTTGCTGATATCCCCGTAGGTACGGTTATTCACAATATAGAGCTTTATCCCGGTAAGGGCGGTCAGCTCGTTCGTTCCGCAGGTAACATGGCACAGCTCATGGCTAAGGAAAACGGCTACGCTCTGTTAAGACTTCCCAGCGGTGAGTTAAGAAACGTATCCGATAATTGCATGGCTACTATCGGTGTTGTATCAAACCTCGACCACGAGAACGTTAACTACGGTAAGGCAGGACGTGTTCGTCACATGGGCGTTAGACCTACAGTAAGAGGTTCTGTAATGAACCCGAACGACCACCCCCACGGCGGTGGTGAAGGTAAGTCACCCGTTGGTCGTCCCGGCCCTGTAACTCCCTGGGGCAAGCCCGCTCTCGGTTATAAGACCAGAAAGATCGGCAAGAGCACAGACAAGTTCATCGTTAAGAGAAGAAACAGCAAGTAATAACTACTACAAGTCGTTGTTAATAAGTGCGGCGTTTGCGGCATAGCAGTAAAGAATCCGCCGCATATTAACTTGCAATCCACTTGAAAGGAAATTATACAATGAGCAGAAGTATCAAGAAGGGACCTTATGTGCAGGAAGCGCTCATGAAGAGAGTGCTCGCTATGAACGAAGCAGGCGAGAAGAAAGTTCTCAAGACCTGGAGCCGTTCAAGCACAATATTCCCTGATTTCGTCGGACATACATTTGCTGTACACGACGGCAGAAAGCACGTTCCCGTATATGTGACTGAAGACATGGTAGGTCACAAGCTGGGCGAATTCGCTCCTACAAGAACCTACAAGGGTCATGCAGGAAGCAAAACAAGTAAGTAAGGAGGAGACATCAATGGAGGCAAGAGCAGAACTCAGACAGGTTCGCATATCTCCCCGCAAGGTTGGCGTTGTTCTTGATCTTATCAGAAACAAGCCCTGCGACATGGCTATGGCGATCCTCAAGCACACACCCAAGTCAGCGAGCGAGCCTTTACAGAAGCTCCTCAAGTCAGCAATGGCAAACGCAGAGAACAATCACTCAATGGATCTTTCCAAGTGCTATGTTTCAAGCTGCCACGTTGGCGCCGGCGTTACTTTAAAGAGAATCAGACCTAAGGATCACGGAAGAGCACATCGTATTCTCAAGAGAACTTCCAACATCGTTCTGGTTGTAAAAGAAGCTGAATAAGGAGGAGTACAATGGGACAGAAAGTTAATCCGCACGGTCTCAGAGTCGGAGTTATCAAAGATTGGGATTCCCGTTGGTTTGCCGGCAAGGCAACTTTTGGCGATACACTCGTTGAAGACTACAAAATCCGTGACTATATCATGAACAAGAGAATGCTCACAAGAGCAAACGGCGAAAAGTCCGACCAGCAGCTTTCAAGAGCAGCAGGTATTGCTCAGGTTGAGATCGAGCGTTCATCAGACAACAAGATCAAGATCCACATTCTTACCGCAAAGCCCGGTATGCTTATCGGTGCTAAGGGCGCAGAGATCGAAAAGCTCCGTGCAGAGATCTCAAAGATTGCAGGCGGCAAGGACGTTAACTTAAATATCGTTGAGGTTAAGAACCCCGATATGAATGCTAAGCTCGTAGCAGAGAACATCGCAATGCAGTTAGAGCAGCGTGTATCTTTCAGAAGAGCTATGAAGAGCTGCATCGGCAGAACAATGAAGTCAGGTGCAAAGGGTATCAAGACAATGGTAAGCGGCCGTCTTGGCGGTGCTGAAATCGCAAGAAGCGAGAATTACCACGAAGGCACGATCCCCTTACAGACATTAAGAGCAGACATTGATTACGGCGTTGCAAGAGCTAACACAACTTACGGCGTTATCGGTGTTAAGGTCTGGATCTACAAGGGCGAAGTTCTCAAGGGCGAGATTCCTGCACAGAGAACAACAGAAAAGCCCCGTCGCAGAAACAACGACAACAGATCACGCAGACCCAGAGTTGAGAAAAAAGAGGGAGGTAACGACTAATGCTGCTTCCGAAGAGAGTAAAGTACAGAAGAGTACAGAGAGGTCGTATGACCGGTAAAGCAACACGTGGTAATGTAGTCAGCCACGGCGAATACGGCTTACAGGCACTTGAGCCCGCTTGGATCACATCAAACCAGATCGAAGCTGCCCGTATTGCTATGACACGTTACATCAAGCGTGGCGGTCAGGTATGGATAAAGATATTCCCCGACAAGCCCATCACAGAGAAGCCTGCCGAGACCCGAATGGGTTCTGGTAAGGGTTCACCTGAGTACTGGGTAGCCGTTGTTAAGCCCGGCCGTGTAATGTTCGAGATCGCAGGCGTTCCCGAAGAAACTGCAAGAGAAGCTATGCGTCTTGCTATGCACAAGCTCCCCATCAAGTGCAAGTTCGTAACTAAGGAAACAGGAGGTGAGCAGTAATGAAGGTTAAAGAAATCAGAGAGTTATCTGAAATGGAGCTCGACAAGAAGCTCGTAGAGCTTAAGCAGGAATTATTCAACCTCCGTTTCCAGCTCGCCGTTAACAAGCTCGACAATCCTACGAGAATCGGCGCTGTTAAGAAGGAAATAGCAATTGTCAAGACAGTTCAGCGTGAGCGTGAGCTGGCAGCTGACAACAAGTAAGAGAGAGGAGGACTTTACTTTGAGCGAAAGAAATTTAAGAAAGACCAGAGTAGGTATGGTTGTAAGCGATAAGATGGACAAGACTATCGTAGTAGCAATCAAGGACAATGTCCGCCACCCCCTCTACAAGAAGATCATTAAGCGTACAATCAAGCTTAAGGCGCATGACGAGAACAACTCCTGCGGAATCGGCGACAAGGTTGAGATTATGGAGACCAGACCCCTTTCCAAGGATAAGAGATGGCGTTTAGTAAACATCATCGAAAAGGCTAAGTAATTTATTACTTTAAATTTATCGGAAGGAGAATTAATCCATGATTCAGATGCAGACACGCATGAAGGTTGCGGATAACACGGGCGCTAAAGAGCTTATGTGCATCAGAGTACTCGGCGGTACACGCAGAAAGTACGCTAACATCGGTGACGTAGTAGTTGCTTCCGTAAAGAAAGCAAGCCCCGGCGGAACTGTTAAGAAGGGCGATGTTGTCAAGGCAGTAATCGTTCGTTCAGCAACAGGCATCAGACGTGATGACGGAACATACATCCGTTTTGATGAAAACGCAGCCGTTATAATAAAGGAAGATAAGAACCCCAGAGGTACACGTATTTTTGGGCCCGTAGCCAGAGAGCTGCGTGACAAGGACTACATGAAGATCCTTTCACTTGCTCCCGAAGTATTATAATCCGGAGGTCGTAAATGAACACATTACACATCAAGACAGGCGATAACGTTCAGATCATGTCCGGCAAAGACAAGGGCAAGCAGGGCAAGGTACTTGAAGTATCTCCCAAGGAAAAGAAGGTTATCGTTGAAGGCAGAAACCTCGTAACAAAGCACGTTAAGCCCAGAAGACAGGGCGAACAGGGCGGTCTTGTAAAGGCAGAAGCTCCTATCTATGCGTGCAAGGTAATGCCTGTATGCCCCAAGTGCAACAAGCCTACAAGAGTAGGTCACAAGGTTGAGGGCGACAAGAAGGTAAGAGTTTGCAAGCACTGCGGCGCTGAACTTTAATCAGACGCCCCGAATTACGACAGAGAGGTCGGATAAAGTAACTTCCGGCTGCTGTCGCTAAAGGAGAAATAAACGATATGACAAGAATGAAAGCATATTA
>Ga0129314_1000440_pt1 | contig 44062 bp, 40 predicted proteins | sample O1111metagenome_FD_94431 | JGI IMG/M metagenome (GOLD analysis project Ga0129314, IMG submission 94431) | Orangutan individual fecal microbial communities from fecal samples from Wisconsin, USA - O1111 metagenome | ecosystem: Host-associated > Mammals > Digestive system > Large intestine > Fecal... | reverse complement strand
TTTACTTTTTGTGGATGAGGAAGTAGCTGAAGTAAACATCTCAAAAGCGAGGTTGTTGTCTCCGAAAGCCCAGTGCGGCTCGTTTTGCAGGAAATATCCTATCAGATATGGATCATCTTTTACCGGCTCCAACTGTCTTGCGAAAATAGCTGCCTGTTGTTGGTAAACCGGGTCGAATACATCGGGAAAGTCGCGGTATAACTTGGTTTGAGTCACCGGGAAACGTTCCATATTAAGTACGTATGGTACCTTATTTCGTCGCGCCATGTCGTTGTCTGACCAGTTAGCAACGGTGTTTATGCGCCAATGCTTCATCAACCCCGTGGTAATCTTTTCCCATTTTATTTTCCAATTGGCTCCATACACGCGCATGAGATTGCTTTTAAGAAAATCGACCTGTTGTAAGTTATTTCCACCATATGCCTCAAAAAATATGCTATCGTTCCGCGGTGGAAGCCATCCAAACAATTCCTCCTGCCCGCTGAGCACTCCTGAAGCATTATTCCCAATACAATCAATTCCGGCACTGATAAAAGCATAACCTTCAGGATCTACTAGCCACCATCGTTTGCCGTCATTGTGGGTATAGAAAAATCCCTTAGGTTTGAAACGTAATTGCTTCCAACCGCCATAAACGCTCCATTCGTCAGGAAAAACAGCTGATTGGGCAATTCTTTCTGTTTTTGCTATTGACTTTTTTAATTCACTACTGCTATATACTTTCCCTGGCCAGTCACGTGCTGTCCACTGTCCGAACGAGTCTACTACCATAAATTCCGGCTTCTCATAAGGCTCTGGCAATTCATTGGATAAATAAACCGAGGCAATCTGAAGTTGCGATAAAAAATCGGGTGACATAGAAGGGGTAATACTTATTGAAACTTTACCGATATCTTCAGGGATAATACGCCGTCCTGAAACTGTACCTTTGAGCTGGCGCGGCTGGCGGTCAAGGAAAATATGTTGCCCGTCGAGATGACTCAAAGGAAAAATCATTTTTGTCTTCAAACGGGGTAAAATACCGATGACACATGAAAGACGAGGACCGACGTCTACCTGCATTGTTTCAACGCCTTGCCTGCTAACCTCCGATTCGTCGCCTGTTTTACGGTAGAATTGCAAGCGCATCAATACACTGAACGGATTTTCGTGCCAGATTTCGCAAACAAGATATTTTGCCGATTCCCAGTCAATACCTTCAGAATCAGTTGTCAGCAATAATTCATTATGTTGTTCATCAGCCGATAGTAATAAAACCCAAGCGTTAAAATTTTTGCTTTCAGACCATTTATGGGGTATCGATGAAATTTTTGCAATCTCTTTTAAATCAAATTGATAAATCTGACTGAAATTAGTTTTCTTTTGTTGACAGGCCAGTTCAAATTAAGAAAAGTGGATTGTAAACATGAAAATACAATCCACTTTTTACATTATATAAAATCAATATCCCGGATTTTGTTTTAATGTTCCATTCAAACCAATCTGGGTTTGAGGAATAGGCATCAGATCTTTACCCGTGGGGATAGTGATCCCATGTTGTTTCAAAATAAATTCATTATGCAAGCCGGAACGCCTCAATAAGAACCATAATGAACATTCTCCTGCCAACTCATTACGGTATTCGTTCAGGATAATCTGCATCACATCATTCTCTACAGGAGCCGGTACATTTACAGAGGGATTTGTCAGTTTCCCGAAAGCACGCTCTCGTATCTGATTTACAATATTCATGGCTCCATTTGAATCGCCTGTACGGTATAAACATTCGGCCTTACTCAACAAAACCTGTGCATAACGCATCATCATGATGTTATCGGGACTTAAAAACCAGTCTCTCCCTCTTGTTCCACATACTTCAGGATTTCTCCAGTATTTTACGCCGAAATATCCTGAGCCGTCGGCTATCCATGGCCTGTCTATGGTGCCGCAGGTATTGACCGGATCACCATTCTCATCCTGATAATACTCTGCAGGTTTACCGGCACCTCCGTTGGTAGCATAAACGATTAATCTGGGATAGTCCTTAAAGTTGATTAACGGGGAAGGGTGTTCGTCACCTGGCCCTATGATAGTGGCCAATTTGCGAAAATCGCCCTCCTGAAATGAATCATATAGTTTCTTATCACCGTATGCATAGGCAAAATCGGAGATTGGTTTCGGCATGCCAAATGAAGATATCCACTGATTGTTCACGCCGAACTGTCCCCAGCCCATACTGCCATATTCAGTAAATTGCACTTCAAAAATGGATTCTTTTCCATTACGGTTTGCTATTTCATGAATATTCAGGTACTCTTCTTCTAGTTGACATTTTCCGTCAAGTTGGCTAAATACAGAAATTGCGCCGGTATAGTCTTTGAGCCACATCATGGCGTCCCCCTGATAAGCCAAAGCCGCTTCTTTGGTTGCACGACCCCTGTCGACTAATGGTTGGTCAGCTTTCCATTGTAAATGTTCGGCGGCGCGCTTCATATCATCTCTTACTACTTCAAAAACTTCGTCTTGGCTGTTGCGCGGATGTAATCCATCGTCTTTTACCACTTCTAATTCCAAAGGAACACCCCCAAAATCAACAGCCAGATAATAGTAGAAAATTCCCCGTAGAAAATAGCATTCAGCTATCAGTTGGGTTCCTTCTGCTTCAGTAAAGATTCCGCGTGCAATCATATCTTGCAGGATAGGTATTGCCGCGTTGGCACGAGATATACCGATATAATTCCCTGCCCAGAATACATTCAGGGCATCAAAATCAGTTGGTATCTCATAAGTATTCCAGAATGTGTCGGAACCGGCATTATGGAAATCCTGGGATGGAAAATTAGCCGTAAACCAGATTCCTTTGAGCATGTAATCGATACTTGAATGAAAAGTATTGTATATACCTGTTACCAGCGCATAACCATCATCTTTTTTTTGAAATAAGGAGTTTTCGTTGATGCTGGAAGTATCAATTTGTTCCAAAAAACTATCGCATCCGGAGAACAGAAAAGGAATGATTAAAGCGAGTACGGCAAGCTTTATTTTATATATTTTTCTCATCTTGAATAAGTTTTTAGATCGTTAGAAATTAGAATTGGAGATTTAAACCCAAAGTAAAATATCTGGAATAGGGATAAATTCCCACATCAACACCTGCAGCAGTAACACCTCCTGCAATGCCATTCGAGCCCAGACTTTGTCCGATTTCAGGATCCATCCCCGAATAGTTTGTAATAGTAAACAGGTTTTGTACACTACCGAATACTCTCAATTTAGCTCCGTTAAGTTTCTGAGAAAGGCGGGGAGGTATTGTATAGCCAATCTCAACATTCTTTAATCTTAAATAAGAGCCGTCCTCTATAAAAGCATCAGATACACGGCTGTTCGCACCAACGTCGCTCCATACGGCACGGGGATATTTGTTTGTGCTGCCTTCACCAGTCCAACGATTGTTATAAAATTCTCTGCTCACATTTTGAAGCCCGATACTGCCTTCACCATTCAGACTGATAAGGTTTCTTTTCACAAAGCTCAATATATCGTTCCCATATGAATAGTTGAAAAAGATATTGAAGTCGAAATTCTTGTATTCGCCATTGAAATTGATCCCTCCATAAAAATCAGGTATAGGACTTCCAATAATCACACGATCGTCATCGGTAATCCTACCATCACCGTTAGTATCTACGAACTTCCGGTCGCCGGGAGCAGTACCCGATGTGTTATACCACACGTTGGGATCATTGGCCTGTCTACGTGCATTTTCATTCAGTGCATCCACTTCGGCCTGGGTCTGGATAATCCCGTCTGTCTTGAATCCATAGAAATCGCCGATTGAACCACCGACTCTTGACATGGTAAAGACTGCCCATGGGGTATTTCCTGTGGTGGGAAAATTGAGTGTCTGCAAATTGGCAACGGCATCCATACCGGGAGCCAATTTTTCTATTTTATTATTCACTGTAGTGAGGTTTACACTGACTCCATATTTGAAATCCTTGCTGTAATCCCTGTATTCCACTAAAAATTCGAAACCGCTGTTTTTTACACTCCCTACATTGCGGGTTGCTTCCAGAAATCCTGTCTGGGCAGGCATCTTTGTATTCAACAAGAAATCACTCGATTTTTTGATATAATAATCGGCAGTGAACATTAACTTGTTGTTCAGGAAACCGAAATCAAGACCAATATCCGTTTGCTTGGAAGTTTCCCATTTGAGATTAGGATTCGGGAGAAATGATTGTACCATACCGTCGGTATACTTTTTGTCTTGTCCGAATACATAACCTTTATTGCTGCTGCGGCTGCCTGTGGTGTAAGAAGACTGGTATTGGAACAGCCCGATATTTTGATTACCCGCCTCTCCGTAACTGGCCCTTAGTTTAAGATTACTCAGGATATCTACGTTTTCCATGAACGGTTCTTCGTTGATGCGCCATGCGGCAGATACCGACGGGAATGTACCCCATTGATTTCCTTTCGCAAAACGCGAAGAACCGTCCCGACGAATGGTGCCTGTGACGATATACCTATTGTCAAATTTATATGTCAAACGACCGAAATAAGAAGATAGCGACCATGTTTGCTGATATCCATTCCGGGTAAGAATCGTTTCCATCGAAGCAAGATTTCGAAGACCATCACTTATTAAGCCTTCACCCTGGCCTTCCATGTTACGGTCCGTGTTTTCTTGCATGGAAAAACCGCCCAATACTTCTATCCCATGTTGTCCGAAAGTTTTATTATAGTTAACGGTATTTTCCCATAGATACTCAAAACTGTTTGTGGCATATTGGCGGTAGGAAGCTTTACGGGTAACGTGGATTCTGTCGTCCAGGGGATGGAAATTATATCCTGATGAGGCTCCGTAATTGATGCCAAAGTTGGTTTTCAATGTTAAACCTTCAATAGGATAAATTTCCAAGGAAGTAGAGGCTGTCAGGTTGTGATTTATATTTTTCTGGTCATTCAATTTAATGCGCGCATATATGTTTTCATTGTCTCGCACAGCTGTTTCTGTTTTGCTATAATATCCATAGTTCCCGTTTCCGTCATCCGGAAGATCTGTATCGGGATTACCGGTCATAGTGGGGATGAGTTTTGCCAAACGCCCTACGCCCCCTTGTCCCGACCCAAAAGGAGATTTGCTATCCGTGTATGAATAGCGGGCTGTAGTGGATGACTTTATCCATTTATAGGGTGTGAAATCTTGGGCTATACTGAAGTTGTATCTCTTGTATTTTGAAAACTCTACGACTCCTTTGTGATCAAGCAATGCCATTGAGACTGCACTTTGTGATTTGTCAGAACCGCCACGAATACTCAGGTTGTAATTTTGTCTTAGCCCCGAACGGTACATTACGTCTTGCCAATCAATAGTTCTTAGTGACGAGGGATTACTCCATTCTGCCAATACTGGCGAGTTTTCTTTTGAAGCTATTTCAGTGGCCAGTGTAGCAAATTCCTGTGAGTTTAATACATCGTAAGTACTCGGTTTGAATTGAACTGAGGATGTTCCGTCAAAAGATATCTGCATTCCATCTTTTTGTCCTCTTTTCGTGGTTACGATGATAACACCATTAGCAGCACGATTACCATAAATAGCGGCAGCTGATGCGTCTTTCAGTACGTCTATAGTTAATATGTCGCTGGGATTCACATTCGAGATGCTTGCACCGGGATAGCCATCGATTACATACAAAGGCGAGTTGTCTCCGAAAGAGCCGATACCTCGTATTTGTATTTGTACCCCGGCTCCAGGGGTACCGTCATTATTTACAACCTGTACACCCGACATACGTCCTTGCATAGCTTGTCCTAAGTTAGTTACAGGGACTTTCTGTATCTGTGAGGCATCCACCGAACTGATGGCACCCGTGAGATCACTCCGTTTAGCAGTTCCGTACCCGATAACAACTAAATCTTCAAGCGATTTCGTGTCTTCTTGCATTGTCACACTTATAGAAGATTGCTCAATGTTGCCGATTTCTCGTGCAAGATAACCGATATAAGAAATTTGAAGTATAGCATTGTTGCCCACACTTAGTGTGAAATTCCCGTCAATATCGGTAACTGTTCCGTTAGTTGTGCCTTTTTCCACAATATTGGCACCTATTATCGGTTCTCCCTTTTCATCGATAACTTTGCCTGTAATCTGCTTTTTCTGTTGCTGATCGAAAAGTCCGGAATCAATTTGTTCTAACTGCTCTGAATTTCTTTTCGTTTCGTCGCGGTAAATAACTATTTGATGATCCAGAATCCTATAGGCAAGGTCTGTGCTGGATAGTATATTATCCAGAATCTTATCGATCTCTTGGAAATTGGTTGTAATATCGATTTTTTTATTGATGATCTTTTTTGCATTTCCCGCGAAAATGAAGCGGAAATCACTTTGTTTCTCAATTTCTTCACAAATCTCTTTGATGGAGGCAGATTTTAGATTGAGTGTCAATTCAACGCCTTGTGAATAACCGGTAGCGGCCTGCGTGAAAAGAATGCTGAAAAAAAGTAGGAATAAGATTATTCTCATGATTTTTAGAGCATGTTTGTAATTATTGATTGGATTTTTCCCTACAATAGAATATTTATTCATATTTTTGTATGATTTTAATTATTAATATACAAGGTAATTAGAATTATTTGGTCGGACGGTATTCGCACTACCGTTCGACTTTTTGGTAACTGCTGAGAAGCAGATTTGCTTTTTTAGTTTTTCATTCCATAGGCATATCAGTTTTAATAGTTTTATTTAAAGAATTTTTTCTTTTCAGAAACTGGATAAAATGTTATAGCAAGCTTTTAATCACTCAGATGCATGTCTTTAAAAATATTTTTTCTCATTTTTGATGGACTGGGATATATTGTATAGACGAATATTAATTGAAAATATCATCACTTTTTTAAAGAAATGTTGAGACTAATTTAAACAATTTTTTAAGTTATCCATAGAATCACTTAGTCTATAGCAGCTTTTTCAAGTACTCAGGATAGCCCCCGACAGTAATACTGTCACCAAAACACACTATTCGTCCATGTGGTAAATTATTCTGCATGATACATTCGTAAATAGCAACGGCCATTATTCTGTATCCGTTTTTTGTGGGATGTATTCCATCGGTTTTTCCGCTGTTAGCTTCGTTCTGGATCAAACTATCCGGATCTTCGCCTATGTTACCAATCATTTCAAATATGTGGTGCATATCTAAAAAGGTTAATTGATATTCCGAAGCGAGAATTCTAATCAATTGGTTCATTGCATTTTTCCTACTCACATATCCTTCCGGTTCGTAAAATGATTTATCATGTCGGGTATATAAGTAAGGTTCGTAGGCAGGAAGAATAGGCATTAAAATGATGTGGCTCCCAATATCCAATATTTTAGCAACAATTGATCGCATATTTTTTTCATATTGAGGTAAAGGAATATATTTTAGACTGTTCATATCATTCGTTCCTGCCATTAATACAGTGAGATCAGGGTTATGTGCCAGACAGTCCCTGTCGATTCTTCTCAATATATCGGCAGTCGTATTTCCCCCGATTCCGGCATTGATAATTACGAATTCTTTATTCACCTCTTGGGCAAATAGATTTAAACCGGAAAAAATGAATGGTGTTGCTATTGATGCTTTCAAAAAATGACGCCTGTACATATAGTTATTTTTTTATGAGCATAAAATCACTACTGTCCAAAGAAATTACCCCATAGGTTCAGTTGATCTGAATCGGGATTATTCATCGGACGTTTTGATTTAACAAACAGTTCGCCTAAAGGCTTTCTCTCAAAGAGTACCTTCCCTATGACGGACGATAAAATATAAAGTTCTTGATCAACATGGAACATCTTCTTGGCAATAGCAAGCAGCAGGTAATCGCAGATGGCAATCCATATCTGCGAGTAGACCGCATTCTGGCTCGTTCCATAGAAAGCCTTGATGTTAAGATATTGTTTGATCCATTTGAAGAAACATTCCACTTGCCAACGTTCCCTGTAAAGTTCAGCAATGGTCAGGTAAGAATGCGTGAAGTCGTTGGTCAGGAACCGGTAGACGTTTCCCATGGCATAATCCTCATACACGACCATACGGAGTGTATCCGGGTACCATCGGGAGGTTTTCAGGCCTGTCAGCCTTATAGTGGAATCGCTAATAACTCCGGTACTTTTATCAACCGGATGCTCTTCCACCACCTCATACTTCATGTTGTCCTTGGCCCTGGTAACGAAGAAGGCTCGCTGGCGATGAAAGTGGCTAAACAATTGCTTGAAATCCACGTAACCCTTATCCATGAGGTAGTAATTGCCAGGCTCCACGGGTACAAGACTCATGGCTTTAGAGTCATGGACTGCAGCTTCCGTCAGGTAAATAAATGTGGGAATAGCTCCCCGCATATCCAGCAGGGTATGCATCTTTACACCGCCTTTATCATGATGAAGCCTTGCCCATGGACAGAGTTGCAGGCAAAGTTTAACCGTACTGCTGTCGAAGGCATAGACGATACCATCCACGTCGAGTCTGGAAGGCTCGTTCTGGTACAGGTATCTCGCCCGGGCAATCAATATTTGGCCGAAATCATGATAGATCCGCCAGTCCTTGGTCCCGTTGATATGTGCCAAGGTCGAGCGTTGGATATACTTGATTCCGGACGAGTACAACTTGGAGGACAGGGCAACCAGCGTTGCATCAATGCTGCGCAGGCTATCCTGACCGGTGAACTGGGCAAAACTCATCACCATGAACTGGTCTCTGCATTTGAACTCGATGGCATGGCGGTTGCCATTGTATCTCTTTACACATTTGTCGAACTCATATCTCGGTATGAGCGACATTATCTGAGCGAATACGGTCTTTCCCTGATTCATGATTTCTATCTCTTGCAACACAATTTGCAAAAGTATAAAATCAAATCCCGGAAAAATTTTATTCGTGTAATGCATTAATATAAACTAATTTAAATCATGTCTGAGAAAATTTCTTTGGACAGCAGTGGCATAAAATAAATATTTAGTTGAACCTCCGGGAATATGCCTGAGGCTTGATTAACTGACCAAAGACCTCGAACTCTGTTTGTTTTTAAGGTTTACCCTTATTTATAGATATATATTAGTTTATCTTCTTTTTTGTATTTCGTGTCCGAAATCAGAGTTAAAGCAGTCATCACATTATCCAGATTGTCGGAGAGGATGATTTTCCCGGTGCATGTAAGTCCGTGTAAAGATATGCCATCTCCGTAGTTGAATGAAAGATTGTAATATCTTTCTATCTGTTTAAGCGCTTCAATAACCGGTGTATCCTCGAAACTGAGATACCCTTCTTTCCAACTGATAAAATAATGCACATCTACTTTTTTTGTGTCGAAAGTACCGGTTGCTTCGGAGTAAACAGCCTGATCATTGGGTGACAGGAATAATTCCTTCCTGTCGGCAGATTGTAAGCTGACACGTCCTTCTACCAATACTACAGACGAAGGAGTGTCGGAATAGGAGGTTACGTTGAATTTGGTACCGTACACTTTTACATTATAACCTGAAGTATGGACATAAAAAGATTTATTGTTATCCGCGACCACTTCTATATACATCTCACCGGATAAGAACACTTCACGCTTTTCTCCGGAGAATGTGGAAGGAAACTCCAAAGTAGAGCCGGAATTTAACCATACTTGGGTTCCGTCAGACAAAACAACTTTGGATCTTTTTCCATAGGGAACGATCAATTGGTTCATTGTATGCTGTTCGATGGAAATCTCTTCAGCATCTTTATCACTCTTTATTAGTGCCTTGTTATTTCTATCTAAATGTATATCCACATTGCTTTGGAAGGTGGCGGTTCTGTTACCGGTAATAAATAGAATATCTTCCGATTCCAGTTCACTTCCAACAATATAGTCTGAAAAGGCAACCAGTTCCTCTCCAGATTGGTTTATCTCTTTTTGTATATACAATACTGACAAAACCAGTGCAACGACACAAGCCGCACCAATGTAAGCAAAACGGTAAATTCTACGTTTGCGGTTATAAGCTCCAAGCGATTGTTCCAAACGGTGGATTGCCTCCTGCTTTTTCTCCTTGGATAGTTTCACCGAGGATATGTCTATGTTTTGAAAATGTTGCTCCGCCAGCAGAATATCTTCCCTTTCACCGGGATGGTACTGTAGATATTCTTCCCAGTATCTGTTTAATTCATCCGTCGGAAATAATTTCCATTCAATGAATTTCTCATCTTTCAGGAACCGGATAAAGCTATTTTCTGTTTTCAGTTGCATAGATGTTTGTCGAAAAAATTTCGCCGCTTTTAGGACGTCTATATATAAGACGAACATCCATTGAGAATATCATCACTTTTTAAAAGAAAAATTAAATTTGGATGAAATTTAACTAAGGGGGGCTATTTTGAGGTATTCTTTTTATCGATTCTGTTCTTGGGATTCTGACGATAATATTTCTTCCATTACCTGTGCGTGGTATTTGTAGTTCCCATTTTCAATATCCTTACGTCCAGCTTCAATTGCTTGTTTTTGGGCATCATTTAATTCATACAACTCCCGTTCAGAATTATCGAATAATGTCTGTAATGCTTTTAAAAAAGGTTCATTGTTTGAACTTTTTATACGTGAAATCAAATTCTTTTTTAAATATGAAGTTCTGTTCATGTTATTATCCTCCTTTCAATGACAAATACAGTGAAAGCCGAGAGAAATGCCAAATCTATTTGCATTTCCGAGGCGCACCCCGTATCATGCAAATATAAGAACTTTTTCCCATATCGTTCCATCAGAAAAACAATTGGAACAAAAAAAGGAATAGATTGTTAATTATATAGAAGATGCTTAATGAGCATTGGTAGTATCTATAATGGAGACAACGAAAAAATATTGTTAGGCAAAAGCCGATTTATCGGTTACGGGTTCTGCCGAAAAATCATTTGATTTACGAAAGTTGAATTTTTAATACAATAAATTATGGAAACATTATTAAAAGAAGTTGAAAGAGGAGTGAAAAACTGGTATCTTCCTCTCCTCGCGGGGATCATTTTGTTGCTGTTGGAATTTGGTGTATTTTCTCTCCCGTTACCTCCTATCTGGCATTATCTATTGTTTTTGCCATAGGATTCTTTTGCAGCGGAGTTTTTGAAACTTTCTTCGCTATTGCGAATAAATCGGAAAGATGGGGCTGGTCACTGGCCATAGGAATTATGAGTATAATCCTCGGTGTGTTGTTGATGTTTAATCCAGTCTTATCGGCAGCGACCCTTTCGTTTTATATCGGTTTTATGCTGCTCTTTTATTCTGTGACCGGTATCAGTATTGCATGGAGGATAAAAGATTATTATGATGTGGGATGGCAAACATTGTTGGTAGTCGCTATCCTTGGTGTGATCCTTTCATTGATCATGCTCTTCAATCCTGCTTTTGCCGGCATATCCATTGTCTTATGGACTGCTTTTACTTTTATTGTGATGGGATTCTTCAGAATCTACATCGCTTTCCGGTTGAGGAAGGTAAAGAAGGTTCTCAAGAATAATGCTGAATAACCGGTTTAATTAATTACCAGTAGGAGCAAAGCGATCGTCAGTGAAGATTCTTTCAATCTGGCGATCGATTTTGGATATTTTTAAGAGATTGGTTATCAATTAAATGGACAGAAGTGTGGGTAATTTCACATGTAAATAAAAGATTATTATCTTTGTGAACACTAATAAATAAAGTAGTATGGTCATAGAAAGAATAAACGATGAAATTGTGATTCGTATCCCCTCCTCAATAAAGTTTGATCAAGTACAACGTATTTTAGACTTAATACTTTACAAAGAGGCGACGGCTAACAGTGTAGCCAAACAAAGCGAAATAGATAAGATAGCTCAAGATTTCAAAAGCGGCTGGTGGGAGAAAAATCGTGATAGATTTATCAAATGAGAATAATTATTGATTCTAATATTGTATTTAGTGCGCTGGTAAATTCAAATAGTGCTATCGCTGAAATAATAATAGGTTCCCCTGAGAAGCATGATTTTTATTCCAGTGAATATTTACATATAGAATTGCATAACCATCAAGACAAATTAAAGAAGGCTTCTAAATTAAGCGATGAACAGATAAACGCTGCGAAGTATCGTGTTTTTAAATATATCGAATTCTTATCTTCAGAGATAATTCCTCCTGAATACTGGCTGGAAGCAGAAGATTTGGTGAAAGATATTGATCCCGATGATATCGTATTTGTAGCATTGTCTCTCTATTTGGACGCTTATTTATGGACTGGAGACAAAGTGCTATACAAAGGTTTAAAATCGAAAGGATTTAGTAAGGTAGTCAATACCTCTGACTTGAAAAAGTTAGTATAAAAAACAATGGAGAATCTTCACTTTATCATAAATAGGAGCAAAGCGATCGTCAGTGAAGATTCTTTCAATCTGGCGATCGATTTGCTGATGAGGTTGCGGCACGCGGCGACAGAGATCTGCATGATTTCAGCAATTTCTTCGTAGCTCTGTTCCCTGATATAACGAAGATAGACAATTTCACGCTGACGGTCAGTCAGCCGGCTTAATACATTTTCTACCTTTTGGCGTATCTCCTCCGCATCTTCTTCCTTGATCAATTCATCCTCTATGGATACACTTAACTGAAAAGGGAGGGTGTCTTGCGTTTTTTCTTGCGTGGTGTGGAGTAAGGTGTCTTCTTTATTTGTCCGTTTTATATCTATCAACCTGTTCCTCAGCGATCTGAAAAGGTAGGATTTCAGGTTGTTAATTTCATTCAAAGAGTGATGGACACACAATTTGTAGAAAACATCGTGAATGGCATCCATCGCGGTCTGTTCATCAAAACCCAAATGCAACGCATAAGAGTAGAGGCTATCTATATGTTCGTTATACGTAGAGGCTATGTTTGGAAATTGAATCATGCTATTTCTGACCTTGAAATGGAATGCAACTGCAAAATAATGAAAAAATAAGAGAAAAAAGAAATATATTCATGGAAAACAAAAAAATAAACATTTCTCGTTACAAAATAAATTGTGTAGATTTGTGCAAGAAAGGAGATGTAGAACATGGGTAATAACAAAGTAATAGCCACTATTGAGAACAACCTTATATGACCCCATTCCTGTATAAAATAGCGGAACTGTTTTATTCGCATTACGGCAACGAACTGTACCGGTATACGTTTGTATTTCCGAACCGCCGTGCTGGCTTCTTCTTCCAGAAATACCTTGCGGAGATTGCCGCTAAGCCGCTTTTTTCTCCTTCTATAGTGACCATCCAGGAACTATTTGCCTCTCTTTCACCCTACCGGCCGGCAGATAAGATTAAAATGCTGGTGATGCTCTACGACTATTTCGGAAAAGTCAGTGGTTCCGATGAGTCGTTCGACGATTTCCTCTACTGGGGGGAGATGCTGCTGAACGATTTTAATGATGTGGACAAGTACATGGCAGATGCTAAACAACTGTTCCGCAATGTGCAGGATCTCCGGTCGATGGATGATGACCTGACTCATCTTACCGAAAAACAGATAGAAGCCATCCGACGCTTCTGGACCAACTTTATGCCGGTAGGGGAGAGCGAAACCAAGAAAAAATTTCAGGAGACATGGCAGATATTATATGAGCTTTATTCCTCTTTCCGGGCAGGATTACAGGAAAAAGGACTTGCTTATGAGGGTATGTTGTTCCGTGAGGTGGCGGAGCGCGCCAGGACAGGGGATTTGGATTACACGGTAAATGAGATTGGTTTGGGAAGAGAGGGAATTCCGGATAGACGGGAAAAACGAGAAGGCCTGCAATCGGAATGCTATATATTTGTCGGATTGAACGCACTCACCCCGGCAGAAACGGTATTGCTCGAACATTTGAAAAACCGGGGGATTGCCGATTTCTACTGGGATTATGAGTCACCGCAGGTAAAAGACAGCCAGAACCGTGCATCGTTATGGGTAAATGAAAACCTGCGGAGGTTTCCTTCCCGATTCATAATACAGGATGAGGAGGATGATGGGGCGAAGACAAGTATAGAAGTAGTTGGAATTCCCTCCGGAGTAGGCCAGGCCAAACATGTTACGCAGATCCTCTCCAGGTTGATTGAGTCTGGAGATATTTCCGATCCGGAGGAAGCGATCAATACAGCCATTGTTCTGCCGGAAGAGGGTTTGTTGTTACCGGTGCTTTATTCTATTCCCGGAGAAGTAGGGAAGATAAATGTGACCATGGGATACGGGCTCTCCTATTCTTCGATTTCTGCATTGATGGAGCATATAGCCGCCTTGCAACGTAACATACGCGAATCGGACGGACAAATGATGTTTTATCACCGGGATGTGTTATCGATCCTGAATCATCCATTGGTATACAAGTTCGCCAAAGAGGAAGCCGCCGCACTAAAAACATATATCCTTACCAATAACCGGATAGTGGTGTCGCAAGTAGAATTTCCACCGCATCCCCTGCTCCGGATGATTTTCCGGCCGTTGACCGGTTGGCGTGATATTTTTGAGTACATAAAAAATATCCTCACTTTTATCTATGGTATCCTGACAGATGAGAAATATGATGTTGAAGTAATGGCCGACAGTACTCGCCCGGCAGACATGGCGCAAGGGACAGGTATCGGCAGCGAGGAAGACAAGGAACATGGCTCTCAGGCGGTAGATCTGGAACGGGAGTTCATCGTGCAATATCATAAAACCGTGACCCGTTTGCAGGACACGCTTCACAGTGCGAAAAACATGTCGACGGATACCTGTTTCCGGCTGTTGAAAAAATTGGCACATTCCATCAGCGTGGCATTCAGCGGCGAACCGCTCTCCGGATTACAGGTCATGGGGGTACTGGAAACGCGTGCGATCGATTTCGAAAACCTGATCATTCTCTCGATGAATGAAGGCGTCTTCCCTTTGAAAGATCCGGTCAATTCTTTTATTCCTTTCACCTTGCGCAAAGGATTCGGATTACCGGTATATGAGCATCAGGACAGTATCTATGCGTACCATTTTTACCGGATGATCAGCCGGGCCAAGCGGGTGTTTATGCTGTACGATACACGCACCGAAGAGATGCAGACCGGTGAAGTGAGCCGCTATTTCTACCAGTTAAAGTATCTCTATTCGGATTATTTTGATATTTCGGAACGGGTGGTGGCGTATGATGTGGCGGCACCCGAAATATTGCCTGTGTCGGTAGCCAAGACACCGGAAGTATTGCGGAAATTAGATGCGTTCAGGCGGGGGGGAGAGTCTTTTCTTTCGGCCTCGCTCATCAACAACTACATCAATTGTCCCCTGCAGTTCTACTTTACCGCAGTGGAAGGCCTCTATGAAGAAGATGAAGTGCGGGAGTCCGTGGAGTCGGATTTGTTCGGTTCAATCTTCCACAAATTGATGGAAAAGATTTACGGCCGATATAAAAACAAAACGGTCACACCCGATGTGCTGACATCGATTGCGAAGGATGATGTGTTGTTGACGAAGCTTCTTGAAGAAGCATTCGCCGAGCATTATTTCAAACGGAAAGATGACCCCCGCCCTTTGATGGGGCAGCATTACCTGATCGGAGAAATCCTTCGCAGTTATGTAAAGCAGACCCTGGAAACCGACAAGCAGTTTGCCCCTTTTGAGTTTGTGGGGGCGGAATATCGTTTCGGACAAGAGACGCCGTACCGTGTAAACGATGAACTTTCAGTCAACTTCAAGGGGATTATAGACCGGATCGACAGGGTGGGGGATAGCTACCGTATCATCGACTATAAGACCGGGACGGGAACGACAGATTTCAAGCAGGTTGCCGATCTGTTCGACGGATCGAAACCGAACCGGGCGTATCAAATTCTACAGGTGTTCGTATATGCATTGTTTTATGCCCGGGAATATCCTGGTGTGCAATTATCACCGGCCATTTATTACCTGCGCTCCATTTTTAATGATCCTTCAGCGGCTGTCACTTGTAACAAACGGCCTGTTACTGACATATCCGTTTTTATGGACGAATTCCAGTCGCTATTTAATGATTCCCTTGCGGAGATCTTCAATCCCGAAATCCCGTTTGCCCAGACAAAAAATACGAAAAACTGCCAATGGTGCGCCTTTAAGGAGATTTGTAACAGATGAATGCAGGATAACTTTCAATGCACAGTTCGGAAAAATCCAATACGCAATTCGGAAAAATCGTCGATTATACAATCTGCACCGGCGTCCTGCAAGGTGTGAGCGTCAAATGACGTCGTCAATCCGGCTACCCGGCATCCAGCCGCCTTTCCGGCAACGATACCGTTGATAGAGTCTTCAATAATGAGGGTCGATCTGTGATCAGCATCTAAATTTTCCAATGCCAGGAGATAAGGCTCCGGGTCGGGTTTATGCTTTTGGGTATCCTCTTCCGTAATAATAAGATCGAAAAAAGAAGTCAGATTCAATAGAGTGTCTACTTTTCTCACGGTGAAGAGTGAGGAGGAAGTAACCAGAGCGGTTTGCAGCTTCATGGTTTTTACTTTTTGAATAAAATCCGTAAAACCCTTTACATATTCCATTTCATTCAGGAGCCCCTCAAAAAAAGAATTTTTCTCTTCCAGTAACTCTTCTAAGGAATGAGTATTGTCCATGTTTTCATATACATACCGAAAGAATGACTCATCCGATCGTCCCACATAGTCGTTTAGAAACGTTTGTGAATATTCGATGCCATGCTGTTCCAAAGTGAGACCCATAGCGCGCAGGTGCAGCTTTTCCGAATCGATCACCACACCATCCATGTCAAATAAAATAGTCTTTAATTGCAGTTTCTCCATAATGACAGAACCCCAATCCGGTAATATAGCCGACAGGCGACTTTGCCTTAGCGGAGATAGACTGCCACAAACAGGGCCAGCGGCTTTTCCCCTTTGCTTAGTGTCAGCGTATCATTTTGCAGGGTGTAGTTATCACATAATTGGAACATATCTAAGTATTCAGCCTCGTAGTCAATGCCGATGCAAGCCATCCGGGTGGTCGCAAATGGAGTGAAATGGATGCTGTGCTCCTCTTCCGAAAGGGAATAGCTTCCGTTCATGCTGTTGCATCCCGTACTTCCTATGACCCGGTTGTCATCGTTTTTCAGGATAAAATGTGCTTCCCGGGCTTGGCCTTCAGTAGCAAAAGTGATCTCTTTTCCATTGAGTTCTATCAGTTTCCAGTATTTTTCGGTGATGACATTGTCGAAATCGATTTTTTTTAAGATAAAGGTTCCCGGAGGAAGAATGGATTCAATCGGGTTCCCTTCGATGTCGAGGGAAATCAGTTGGTTTTCGCCCACCTTGAACCAACTGTCTGCATCGCCAGAAGAAGTGGCACTGGTCAGTCTGATCTTGCTTCCCGCTTCATCCCATTCGAAGCGGCCGTTATCGGTAAAACGGTTATCCCCTTTTCCCAGATAGGTCATCACTCTTTCGTATGTGAGGTCTTCCTTTAACCGGAGTTCTATCACTATTCCTTCACAATCGGCACAAGGTAGTGTTCCCTTGTATACTCCTGCCCAATCCAGTGAATTGCGGCTGTTGTGGGCTGGGTCGGCTACTTCTGTCCCGTCTTTGGGATTGGGAGTATTGCTGCCACGCTTGCCCGTATTGCATGCACTAAGTGATACTATTAATATGCATGCCAGAATAATACTTTTTCTCATAGTTTCGTGTTAATTATTGGGTTGATTATTATGTCTTACCGTTTTGTATACAAGCAGGATAGCAGTGAGAAGCATGATGATCAGCGCTGTAAATGCTATGCCGTCTGTTACCTTGATACTTTGTGGGTCGAAACGGAATTCCACCGTATGCTGTCCCGCCGGAATAGGGAGTGCCCGCAGGGTGTAGTTGGCCCGCAGCATTTCAGTCGGTTGCCCGTCAATAGTGATTTTCCATCCTCTGGGATAGTAAATTTCGGAGAAAATGGCCAGTTCGTCTTTTTTTGCATTTGCCGTGTAGGTCACAAAGTCGGAATCGTAGTCGGTGAGTTGGATGGTGGATGCCGAATCGACCGGCGCCGGCCGAAAGCCACCCAGGAGCGCCTCATATTTTTTATCGGCTACTGCTTCTTTCCGGAGATCGATAGCTCCCAATGCGTCGATTTCTTCGTCGGCATTCTCTACAAAACGTATATCATCTACAAACCACGCATTCCCCATGGCATACGGATTCTCCAGAGGAATAGTGGCGCCATCCTGTGCCGGCATAATGATCCATTTGGCATTGAGCATATTCAACACTTTGAACCTGTCGGCATTCAAGGAATCCATTTCGCCTTGTGCCTGGATAATTCCTTGTTGTAAAGCCATCATTTCGGATCTGAGATGTATGTCTATCAGATCCTGATAACGACGCAGTTTTGCGGCATGATACCCTCCGATCACTTTATGGTGGTAGGGTGTAATACCGTCGTCAAAGGTACTGGTTGCCATATTCAACACACGATAATATTTGGTGGTATCCTGTAATATATACTGGTCGGCAGGTGATGGGGCAAATAGTTGTTGCTGGTTACTTTCCGGTACGAAATCACTATCGTTCAGGTAACGTTTGTTCACCCCCCACATATCCACTAAACAAAGCAGTAAAATGGCTGCTACCGTCCATTCTGCTTTTAACTTTTTATTGATGAACAGCCAAACAAGAACTCCTCCGATGGCAACAATAAAAAAGCTGCGCCAGGCATCTGCCGTAAAGATGGCAACACGCATATCGGTCAGATTGGCGATCACCGCTTGAATATGCTCGGGTGGCAGTGATTGTAATGCCTGCGTTTCCTGTCCGGAGATAAAGGAAGAGAAGAAGAGTTTTGGTGCGACGGCAAATAATAATGCCATTCCACCGGTTACCCCAAGGCTGATATAGAGTTGTTTTACATTGTTTTTCAGTATTTCCGGCTTTTGAATCAGTTCCTTCACTGCCAGTACGGCCAGGAGCGGGATACAGAATTCGGCTACCACCAGGATAGAGGAGACTGCCCGGAATTTATTGTACATCGGGATCCAATCGATAAAAAAATCAGTCAATCCCATGAAATTCTTTCCCCAGGAGAGCAGGATAGAGAAGAGGGTACCGGCCAATAAGGCCCATTTCAATGGCCCTTTCACAATAAAAAGCCCCAATACGAAGAGAGCCAACACAAAGGCTCCTACATAGACCGGTCCTGCTGTAAAAGGTTGCTCCCCCCAGTACTGTCCGATCTGTTGATAGAGTTGTTGATATTCCGGGCGTGCTTTACTCATTGCCCTTTCATTCTCAGCAATTCTAGCGGCGGAAGTTCCACCTTTGGTATTAGGTACCAGCAATGTCCATGTTTCACCTATACCATAGCTCCAGGCGGTGATATAATCACGTTCCAGCCCATTTCCGGTTTTATTCTCTTCTCCATGATGGGCTAATTCTGATTTACCCCGCATGGTCTCTTTCGAATATTCGTAAGTGTGGTAAAGGTTACTCGCGTTGGCCGCCACACCGATGATCCCCGCTGCAAGCAGCACCGCTGTCGATCTCACGAAACCGGGTAACTCTTTTTTTTGAATGGCTTCTATAAAAAAAGCAATCGCTATAAAAAGCATGACGAACAAAAAGTAGTAGGTCATCTGCGGGTGGTTGGACGATACCTGGAAAGCAACGAAGAGCATGAAGACCAGTCCGCCCAAGAGGTATTTCTTTCGGTAGATATAGATCATCCCGGCTATAGTGGGTGGAATATAGGCAAGCGTGACAAATTTCCAGATATGTCCTGCTGCGATAAGGATGAAGAAGTAGGATGAGAAAGCCCAGATAACAGCTCCCAGTGCACTCAATAGAGGGGAGGCCTTCAATGCACGCATCAGGATATAAAACCCGAGCAGCATAATGAATGCCAGACCGACATAATTCGGCAGAAAGAGCGAATAGGCCTTTTTAACAGCATCCTGTGGTTTGGAAGAGTCGTAGGTGGGACTCATCTGATAGGAAGGCATTCCGCTGAACATGGAGAGATTCCATCTTGTACGTTTTCCATCGTGGCGTTCCATATAATCGCGCTGCTCCTGTCCCTGTCCGATGGCAGCCAAGGAGTCGCTTTGTGCGATTACACGTCCCTCTGTCACTGGCGAAGCGAAATAGATAAATGAAACCAGGATGAATCCCGCGATCACGATCAGGTCGGGTAGTATTTTTTTGAAATCGAAAGAATTTTTCATATGATTAAAATAAATTTCCTGCGGATTCAATTCACGTCAGCATATCATTAAATTGACTACCGTTTATTGTTTAAATCACAAAATTAACAGATTATTCCGTGAAAGCCTTATTTTTGGTACAATTCTTTTGGGCTCCACCGGGCAAAAAAGAGAGAACCACTTTATAGTGGCTCTCTCTGCTGAATATCTTATAACTGTTTCTTTTAAAACCGCTTTCCGATAGAGATACCTAACCGGGGATAAGCTCCGTCGTTGACAAAATCCCGCCCGGCGCCGAAGTAGAATTCACCTACCCAGTTATTACGTGTAAGGTATTTCCATCCTAAGGCCAATCCCAATCCGGCACCAAATTCAGATGTTGTGTTTTCGGCGCCGTCCCAATCTTCTTTTTGAGATAACAGAGCTCCGTTGGCCTCAATGAAAAATCCGGCACCATATTTTTGTAAATTTTGAGAACTTCCTCCAAAAAACCAACGTGCATAAGGCATCAGTCCGAAATTCAAAGGATACTCGTCCTCATCAAGGCTGACACCCAGTGTCGCTCCCAAGCTGAAGTCTTCGCTAAGGATCCGTTCGTATGAAACTTCGGGATACAGCCCGAAAATAGTAGTTCCGAGGTTTAATTTCACTTCGTTTTGTGGAATATCTCTCGATATTTTCCATCCCATCACGCGGTGTGTCTTTTGGGAAAAAGCACTGAAGCTAACCAATAACGCGATAGCGAGAATAGCTTGTTTTTTCATAAAAGTAGTTTTTAGTTTGGAATTCGTTTATTTCACGCAACAGTAACCTTGTATTATGCTTATTACGTGCTGAGCACCTCTTGTCTCTATTCTCAAGATGCAAATAACGAAAAAAGGTTACCTATAACTATGTTAAAAAAAACGAAATGTTTAATGAATCCCAATTTTTCTTCTCTTACTTTCAACGAAAGACTATCTCTATTTCAAATCACACTACCTGGCTTCCGGGCAATACCTCTTTCGTAGGCGCTACCAGGGAGAGGCTGCCGTCGGCATTTTCTGCCGAAAGGATCATCCCTTCGGAAAGCAAGCCTCTCATTTTTCTCGGTTCGAGGTTTGCAATGAAACATACCTGCTTACCGATCAGTTCTTGGGGATTAGGGTAATGAGCCGCGATGCCGGAGAGAATAGTCCGTTTCTTCAGTCCATCGTCGAGGAGGAAACGGAGCAATTTGTCGGTTTTGGGGACTTTTTCACATTCCAATACCCTGCCCACCCGGATATCCAGTTTTTCGAATATGTCGAACTGGATAACCTCTTTTATCGGGTTGGCCTTGTGTTCACTTGCTTCATTCGCTTTCTTTGTGTCGAGCAACTTTTGAATCTGTTTTTCAATTACCTCATCTTCTATTTTTTCAAATAGCAATGCTGACTCTCCCAATGTATGTCCTTCCGGAAGCAAGTTGAATTTGCCTAAATCGTTCCATCCCAGATTTTCGGTATTGATGAAGGTTTTGATCTTTGCCGATGAGAAGGGTAGGAACGGTTCAAAAACAATGGCGAGGTTGGCTGTGATCTGCAGTGCTATGTTAAGGATGGTGGCAGTCCGTTCCATATCGGTCTTGGCTATCTTCCACGGTTCAGAGTCTGCCAGGTATTTATTTCCGAGACGGGCAAGGTTCATTGCTTCTTTTTGTGCTTCACGGAAATGATAGCTTTCAAGATTGTATTCAACAACTGCCTTTACTTTTCCCGCTTCGGCAATTGTTTCACGATCATATTCGGTCAGTTCTCCCGATGCGGGCACTTTATTGTCGAAATACTTCTGTGTAAGTACCAATGCGCGGTTCACAAAGTTGCCAAGTACGGCTACCAACTCGTTATTGTTACGTGCCTGAAAATCTTTCCAGGTGAAATCGTTGTCTTTGGTCTCCGGAGCATTGGCAGTGAGTACGTAGCGGAGGATATCCTGTTTGCCGGGGAATTCTTCCAGATACTCATGCAACCATACCGCCCAGTTGCGTGAGGTGGATATCTTGTCATTTTCAAGGTTGAGGAACTCATTGGCCGGAACGTTTTCCGGCAGAATGAAAGAACCTTCTGCTTTCAGCATGGCAGGGAAGACAATACAGTGGAACACGATATTGTCTTTGCCGATGAAATGTACCAGTTTGGTTTCTTCATCTTTCCACCATTTCTCCCAGTTGTCGGGCAACAGCTCTTTGGTATTGGAAATATATCCGATGGGCGCGTCAAACCATACATAGAGTACTTTGCCATCGGCACCTTCCACGGGTACCGGTACGCCCCAGTCGAGGTCGCGGCTCACGGCACGCGGTTGTAATCCCAGATCCAGCCACGATTTACACTGGCCGTACACGTTTGTTTTCCATTCCTTGTGATCCTCAAGTATCCATTGGCGCAGCCATGCTTCATGTCTATCCAGAGGCAGGTACCAATGTTTGGTCTTTCGCATTACAGGCTTGCTGCCGCTGAGCGTGGATTTTGGATTAATAAGGTCCGAAGGACTGAGTGATGTGCCACATTGTTCGCACTGGTCACCGTAGGCTTTCTCATTTCCGCAGTGGGGACAGGTGCCGGTGATATAACGGTCGGCAAGGAACTGTCCGGCTTCTTCATCGTAATATTGTTCGCTCTCCTGTTCAGAGAATTCATCTTTGTCGTACAAGGTGCGAAAAAAATTGGATGCTGTCTCCTTGTGGATATCCGATGTGGTACGTGAGTAGATGTCGAATGTAATGCCAAACTCTTCGAACGATTTTTTGATCAGCGTATGGTAGCGATCCACGATATCCTGGGGAGTAACTCCCTCGTTACGGGCTTTGATGGTGATAGGAATTCCATGTTCGTCAGAACCACCGATAAGAAGTACCTCTTCTCCTTTCAGGCGCAGATAACGGGCATAGATATCAGCAGGGACATACACCCCGGCCAGATGTCCGATATGTACCGGACCGTTCGCATACGGCAGCGCCGATGTAATGAGCGTGCGTTTAAATTGTTTTGACATATTCGAATTTCAAATTACGGACTGTGTGCTCATGCTTCGAAAAAACGTTTTCACATGGACAAACACCCCTTTCATTAGAGCTTGCAAATTTACATGATTTTTTTGAAACTAACTTTATTCGATGGTTATTCAGTAGTTATTCGATAGTTGTTCAAATTTACAGAGTAAATCTGTATTGGCACATTAGCATATTGGCACATCAATTTTTTGGATGTTCTTTCTTAAAATCTATCCAGTAATCTTTGATTGTCGATTTCACCTCTTTGTGCAGAATAAGTAGTCCGATCAGGTTCGGGACTGTCATAAGGGCGATGGTGATCAACGATAAACTCCAGATGATTGTGGTATCGGTAAAGGAAGCAAGAAAAAATCCCAATACGAAAATGATCCTATAGACCACTATATATTTTGCTCCTACTAAGTAAGTGACACTTCTGTCCCCGTAATAAGACCAGGCGATAGCGGTGGAGAAAGCAAACAGGAGTAATGCAATGGCGACAATATATTGTCCGGAGTTGCCTAGTATGCTTTTCGAGAAAGCCGCGGTAGAGAGAGGGGCACTGTGAATAAGGGATTGCCCGGTGAAGGTTAAATTACCGGACCGGTCGGTTATCTTACCATTAGTGACCGGAATTTTGCCGGAGAAAAGATCTCCACCCTGTCGAACTTCAATATTTTCTGCCAATGAACGTGCATGAATAATGGAAATCTTATCCAGGATTTTACCTTCTTCTATCTGAATTTCCCCTGTAAAGAGGGGTACCTTATCCTTATTATTCAGATGGTTCTTGAGGGCAGCTAGATTTTCTTCATTTTGTTCGTGATAATAACCTGCCAGAATTTCGATATCGGTTTGCTGGAACTGATTGGAGAGTTTTTCATTCCATACACCTGATGATAAGAGCACCATGCCGGTAAGAAAACAGATGATGATGGTGTCGATGAACGGTTCCAGGATGGCAACCATCCCTTCTGAAACCGGTTCATGGGCTTTGGCTGCAGCATGGGCGATGGGTGCGGAACCCTGTCCCGCCTCATTGGAGAATAATCCTCTGTTTACTCCATTGTTGAATGCGAAAGCGAATCCGGCTCCCAGAAAACCGCCGACAGCAGCTGTACCGGAAAGGATATCACTGAATATAGATATAAATGAAGGGATAATATTTTGATAATTGGAGAAAATGACCGCTATGGCTCCTGCAAAATAGATGATCGCCATGAAAGGGACCAGTTTTTCGGTTACCTGTGCTATCCTTTTGATCCCTCCGATGATAATCAAGCCGAGTAAGACGGATAAGACAGCCCCCGTTACCATATGTTGTATCCCGAAAGTGGCAAACATGGCATTCGATATGCTGTTTATCTGTGGCAGGCTTCCGGTCCCGAAAGAAGATAAAATGGTAGCTATCGCGAAAAATCCCCCTATCCAGTATCCTGTTTTGATTTGCTTCCCATTTTTCAGATTGATATTTAACCGTTTTTTCATATAATACATGGGGCCACCGGCTACCATCCCTTTTTCATCAAAATCCCGGTATTTATGTGACAGGGTTACTTCCACGAATTTGGTACACATCCCTAAAAATGCAGTCATCAGCATCCAGAACAGCGCTGCCGGTCCTCCCAAATGAACGGCCAATGCTACTCCGGCAATATTTCCGGTACCCACTGTTCCCGAAAGGGCAGTTGCCAGTGCCTGGAAATGAGATGTATCTCCTCGGTCTGTCTTTTTATCGTATTTCCCTTTTACAATCCGGATAGCATGTGAAAAATACCTGATTTGGGGGAATTTTAAATAAAATGTAAAAAAAATGCCAGTCCCCAGAAGGAGGAAAATAAACCAGTTGTTTCCTGCAATATATTGATGTATAAAGAGAAAGAATTCGTTGAGTTGTTGCATAAAACTAAATTATGGGTAGAGTAATCGATGACCAATTTGCAAATATAGTTATTCATTTAAAAAATCAAACATTCACTTAAAAAAAGATTAATATGACGTTTTGTACAAACTTTATTATCTTTGTCTTTACTTTTGATGTTATTTCTTTTCTATTGCAGTACTGAGGTGTTGACGTGAACATAATTGCCAATCCGATAATTTTCCAGTGGATAGTCCGTACAGGCCGAAACTAACAAAATATATAGAAACAGACCAAATATAAATTTTAAATAATACTTTATCATGGACAGACGAAATTTTTTAAAGAAATCCGCCATTTCAGCAACGGGGTTAAGCCTGGCTCCGTTGATGGGAAGCTCCTATTCTTCCGTTTTCGGTCAATCTTCACCGGGTAATAAAATCAAGGTAGGCCTGATCGGGTGCCGTAATCAAGGGTGGAGTAATCTGAAAGCTTTTCTTCAATATCCCGACGTGGAGTGTATCTCCATGTGTGATGTGGATGATCAATGGCTCTATCAACGTGCTTCCGATTTGGAAGAGTTGACCGGTAAAAAGCCACCTCAGTTGGTGAAGGACTGGCGCAGGGTGATCGATAACAAAGATGTGGACATGGTGATTATCGGGACCCCCGACCATTGGCACTGTCTCCAGTTGATCGCTGCCTGTGAGGCAGGTAAGGATGTCTTTGTGGAAAAACCGCTGGCCAATACTATTGAGGAGTGCGACCTGATGGTAAAAGCTACGCGTAAATATAACCGTATTGTGCAGGTGGGGCAGTGGCAACGTAGTGACCCACACTGGGACGAAGCGGCTGCATATGTGCAAAGCGGAGAACTGGGCCGTGTGAGAACCGTAAAAGTATGGGCTTATCAGACCAGCAAATGGACATTGCCGGTAGTCCCCGATTCGGCACCACCTGCAGGCGTGGATTATGACATGTGGTTAGGTCCGGCGCCTAAGCGTACTTTTAACCAAAACAGGTTTCATTATAATTTCCGTTTCTTCTGGGATTACGCCGGTGGGTTGATGGCCGATTGGGGTGTGCACCTGCTTGATTATGCCATGAAAGGGATGAATGTGGGATTACCTTCATATGTCTATGGCGCCGGAGGAAAATATGGCTATCCGGATGATGCCATGGAGACGCCCGATACACTGATGGTGACTTATAAATATCCTGATTTCAATATCATCTGGGATCATGCATGTGGAATAGGTACAGGATTGTTCGGTCTCAGGGAAGGGGTTGCCTTTTTTGGAGAGAACGGTACGCTGATCCTTACCCGCCAGGGGTGGGAGGTAGTCCCCGAACAAGCTATCAATAGCCGTACGTTCCCATATTGTTACCCTTGTGACGATGAAAGAAAACCCAATACGCTCCGGATGGAAGCAGTGGAAAAAAAGAAAGGTACAGGCAGAGGTCTCTATCTGCATGCCGGCAATATGCTCGATTGTATGCGTTCACGTGAATTGCCTAATGCTGATATCGCCATTGGCGCTGAAGTGGCTAAACTGAGTCATTTGGGGAATATCTCATGTCGTGTAGGGACTGCACTGAACTGGGATGACAAAGCTGGGAAATTTGTCGGTAATGACGAAGCCAACAGGTTAATCAAGGCAAATTACCGGGCTCCATGGAAATTGCCGGAACTCTGATATTTTTTATGGGTATAAATGGAAATCGCTCCGGAAGTATAATCACACAGCCGGAGCGAAATTTTATATAATAGGTGGATATCTTAAAACTTGTATACCCATTTGGCAAATGCATTTACCCAATTCTTCAGAAATTCTTTGGTGCTTTCGTTCTTCAGGTTGTTTTGTTCGTCGAACAGCTCCCATGAATTTCCGATATATGCTTCGGGTTGTTGCATCATATAGATGTTCAGGAAGACCATGGGTTGACGCAGTGCGTGGTTAGCTACTGAGCCGCCAAGAGGACTCATGGAACTGCTCACGATAGCTCCCGGCTTTCCTGCCCATTTATTCTGCCCATAAGGTCTTGATCCTACATCAAGTGCATTTTTCATTACCCCGGAAGTACTTCGGTTATACTCAGGAGTGAAAAAAAGATATCCATCAGCCTCACCGATCTTTTTGCGGAATTCAACCCATTCTGCCGGAGGATTTGCATCGAGGTCCTCATTGTAGTGAGCTAACTGCCCTATTTCTATAATCTCCAACTCCAAGGAATCAGGAGCTAACCTAATTACCTCATTTGCCAACTTTCTGTTGACCGATTCTTTTCGCAGGCTGCCTACCAGGACAGCTATTTTCTTTTTACTCATAACACCTGTTTTTTAGTTGATTTGCAGATTTATACATAAAAATTTCCGTATTAGTATTAACGCTTTTTCCATGGCTTTTGTTTGATAGTAAATATTGATAGGCTATCGGGTTCCGGTTTTGGAATAACAGCAGAGGGAAGCAGTAAAAGTCTTTGAATTATTTCCTGAAACGTGCGAAGAAAAGTTTCATCAGGTCAGCGCAATCATCGGCTAGTACACCAGAAGTAACGGTAGTCTTGGGATGGAGGAGATAAGGTGAGATCTGTGTATAGCCTCTTTTTTCATCTGATGCCCCGTATACTACACGCGATATTTGTGCCCATCTCAGTGCACCGGCACACATAGGGCAGGGTTCTACTGTCACGTAGAGGGTGCAATCGGTCAGGTATTTCCCCCCCAACACATTGGCTGCAGCAGTGATGGCTTGCATCTCGGCATGGGCTGTAACATCATTCAGGGTTTCTGTTAGATTGTGAGCACGGGTAATAATGCGTTCGTTCACTACGACAACTGCACCGACGGGTACTTCTCCATTTTCGAAAGCTTTGTGTGCTTCCCGCAAAGCCTGTTGCATAAAATATCGATCGTCGAGCATCAGTTAGAAAAATTACTAATTACCAATTAGAAGTCCAAGAAGTCAAAAATCTTGAATCTTGAATCTTGAATTCTTGAATCTTTAAATCATCAAATTATAAAATCAAAAGATTATCTCCTCATCTCATTTTCTTCGAACAGTGTAGGATAGTCCTGTTCCATATTTTTTAGCACATGGTTGAGAACGGTTTCACGGAACCATCTGGAACGGTTTGTGATTTTATACTTTTTCAGATAGAAATGAATCAGACTGTATTCTTCATCGCTGAGCAAAAACACGGCCTTTTTTGTACGTGGCTTGATCTTGCCCTGCGGTTTGTATTGTTTCGTTCTCATCAAATAACTATTGAAATTTCTGCATGCGCTTTTCCTTTGCCAGTGCAAAAAAACAAAATATTTTCGATAAAACGGGGGATTTACAGGGTAAAGTTGTATTTTTACAAGGTTTAAAAGCTGTTTTGTATCAAGAGAGATGGCCAAACACAATGAGTTGGGAAGGAAAGGTGAAGAAGCTGCGGTGAATTGTCTTAAAAGGAAGGGACACCGGGTTCTGGAACGGAATTGGTCTTTTTCCGGTTATGAAATCGATATAATATCAGAATATGAAGAATTTATCGTGTTCGTAGAGGTTAAGACCCGTAGTTCTGTCGAATGGGGTAATCCGGAAAATGCTGTTACTGAGCAACGTATGCGACGTATGATACGTGCTGCCAGTCACTATCTGAAAATAAACCATATCGATAAACCGGCCCGCTTCGATATTGTTACGGTAATAGGCAAAGAACAGAATTTCGAACTGGAACATATCGAAGATGCATTTTTACCTTTTTTGTGAAAAGAGCTTTGACTGAATACAATATGGTATGACAATTTTAATTGCATAAAACGGGAATCAAACGGGGTATGAATATCGAAGAACTTTTTGATTATTGTCAATCCATTCAGGGTGCGGAAGCGACGACCCCCTTCGATGAGTGGACCATCGTAATGAAAGTGATGGGGAAGATGTTCGCATTGATACCTACGGATGGGGACAGATTTTGTATCAGTCTCAAGTGTGACCCGGCAAAAGCCATCACACTGCGTGAAAAATATGTATGTGTGGAAGGGGCTTATCATATGAACAAAACCTACTGGAATACCATTTATTTGGATGGGGATATGCCCGATGATGAACTCAGGGAGTGGATTAATCATTCTGTAGAAGAGGTTATAAAGAAATTGCCAAAAAAGCAGCAGCAACAATATTATGGAACAATTAAGTAAAGATCGCCGGATAATCCGGTTGGAAGAGACTGAGTCAACCAATCTCTATTTAAAACAACTAGCCAGGGAGGAACACCTTGAAGAGGGATCGATGGTTATAGCCGATTTTCAGACCGTTGGACGAGGGCAGATGGGGAATTCCTGGTTTTCTTCGAAAGGAGAAAATCTCTTATTCAGCCTGTTGATCTATCCCAAGGAGGTACTGGCCAATGAACAATTCATTATTTCCCGTATTGCTTCACTGGCTGTTAAGAATACGCTCGATCGGTTTGCGGACGATATTCGTATCAAATGGCCGAACGATATCTACTGGAAAGAGCAAAAAATAGCGGGGATACTGATAGAAAATGATATTGATAACAAATATATCGCCAATTCAGTGATTGGGATCGGGATCAATGTCAATCAGCAAATATTTCCACCCGAGCTTTCCAATCCTGTGTCACTTTGGCAAATTATCGGCTCAGTACAGGATCGGGATTACATCCTCGATATTTTTCAAAGGGAGTTTTTCCTGCTCTATCGTGATTTTGAGAAAGGGGAAATCAAAACTATTGAAGATGAATATATGCTCGATCTGTACCGGGTAAATGGTTATTATTGGTACGAAGACAAGAATGGCCGGTTTATGGCGAAGGTCGAAGATGTACTCCCTTCGGGTCATCTGGTGTTGAAAACAATCGATACAGAAGAGGAACGGAAGTACGCGTTTAAAGAGGTCACCTTTGTGGAATGAGTGGGTGACTGCATCGGGCTTCTAATATCTAACATTTTCATTTTTAGTTTTTCACTATTAGTTTTTAGTTTAAAAAATGCAATTTAATAGGATTTTACTCAAACTCAGCGGCGAATCGCTGATGGGCGACAAACAGTACGGAATTGACGAAAAGCGTCTGCAGGAATATGCCGAACAGATATATGAAGCGGCACAGACAGGCGTGCAAATAGGTGTCGTGATTGGCGGAGGAAATATTTTCCGTGGCCTGAGTGGTGCTACCAAAGGATTTGACCGGGTAAAAGGCGATCAGATGGGGATGCTGGCCACTGTAATCAACAGCCTTGCGCTGAGTTCGGCACTCACCGCCGTTGGACAGGAAAACCGTGTTTTCACGGCGGTTCGTATGGAGCCTGTAGGTGAGCTTTATTCTAAATGGAAGGCCATTGAGTCGCTGGAAAGAGGTGAAATCGCAATTCTCGCCGCCGGTACCGGAAATCCTTTCTTTACGACCGATACTGCATCCGCACTCCGGGGAATTGAAATCGAGGCCGATGCGATGTTCAAAGGAACCCGTGTAGACGGCGTATATACGGCTGATCCGGAAAAAGATCCTACCGCTACCAAATTCAAGACGATCACTTTCGATGAAGTGTACAATCGTGGACTGAAAGTGATGGATCTGACCGCTACAACGATGTGTAAGGAGAATAACCTGTCCATCGTCGTCTTTGATATGGATAGTTATGGAAACCTGAAAAGAGTGCTTGAAGGCGAAGATATCGGAACACTGGTGCATGTTTAGAAAAATTTCACTATTTTTGTTCACAACTTTTTCGTTAAGTGCAATGACGATTGAATTCACTAAAATTTATTGAAGATACTTATGGAAATAACGACAATCAGAAAAGAGGCCGAGGAAAAGATGCAGATGACCCTCGAATTCCTGGATGAAACTTTTTCACGTATTCGTGCAGGCCGTGCAAATGCCCGTATCCTGGACGGTATACGCGTGGAATATTATGGTAGTCTTGTACCGTTGTCGAATGTTGCAACAGTGACCACACCCGATGCCAAGACTATTATGGTTCAACCCTGGGAAAAAGCGATGTTGAGAATAGTGGAAAAAGCTATTTTGGACTCCGATGTGGGCATTACTCCCGAGAATAACGGAGAGGTAATTCGTTTAGGGATTCCGCCGCTTACGGAAGAACGGCGCAAGCAATTGGTGAAACAGACCAAACAGGAGGCAGAAGAGGCAAAGATCAGTATCCGCAATGCGCGCCGTGAAGGAATTGATGAGGTGAAAAAGGCTGTCAAAGAGGGTATGGCCGAAGATATGGGAAAAGATGGAGAAAACGAACTGCAAAAACTTCACGATAAGTATATCAAGAAAGTGGATGAGATGTTCGCCGAAAAGGAGAAGGAGATACTTACCGTTTAATGGCAAAAGGTGGGAATGAAAGCGGTAAGATAGGACTGCAGGGGCTGGTTGTCAGGAATACCGGGAATGCCTATCTGGTGCGTGATGATAACGGCAACGATATCATTGGCATAGCAAAGGGAAATCTGAGACTTAAAGGGATCAGAAGTACAAGCCCTATTGTAGTGGGCGACAGGGTCTTTATGGATCCTAACCCCGACGGTACCGCTTTTATCACCGATATCGCCGAACGGAAGAATTATATCGTCCGTAAGGCTTCCAATCTCTCCAAACATGTGCATATACTGGCTGCCAATATTGACCTGGCATTCCTTTGTGTTACGGTGAGTTATCCTGAAACAACTACCGTATTCATCGATCGTTTCCTGACTACCGCAGAAGCATATTCGGTACCGGTCTGTCTTATTTTCAATAAAATAGACTTGTATGATGAGGAGGAGAGTGAATACCTGAATGCGCTGATACATCTCTATTCCACAATTGGCTATCAATGTCTGAAAACTTCGACGGTGACCGGTGAAGGTAAAGATCAACTGGAGGCTTTGGCAGAAGGAAAGACCGTTTTACTTGCAGGGCATTCGGGGGTGGGGAAATCGAGCATCGTTAACCTTCTGGTAGGGGATCAGGCGCAAAAAGTGAGAGAGATATCCGGTTATCATCATAAAGGGATGCATACCACCACTTTTTCGGAGATGATCGAATTGGAGAATGGTGGTTTCTTGATTGATACCCCGGGTATCAAAGGTTTCGGTACCATTGATATGAGTCGTGCCGAAGTATCGCACTATTTCCCTGAAATATTCAGGATATCGAAAAACTGTAAATATAACAGTTGCCTGCATCTTAATGAACCTGGCTGTGCAGTGTTGGAGGCAGTCGAAAATCACTACATCAGTGAAAGCCGCTATCATTCATACCTGAATATACTGGAAGACATTGAGGAAGGAAAATACCGGTTATGACTATACAACTTAACAGTGCACTGCTCCTGATCATTGAAATACTCTACCTGCTCACAGTAGTAGGTATTGTAGTGGTGGTGATCTCCGAAAACCGGAATCCCATCAAAACGGTGGCATGGATAATGGCGGTGGTGTTTCTGCCCTTTATCGGTATTATCTGGTACGCCTTCTTCGGACAAGACGCGACAAAAAAACAGGTAATCTCCCGCCGGATGTACAGCAAGTTGAAGAAACGCCCCCTGGACGGGATGGAAACTGCCGTAGAGCATATTTTCCCGGAAGAGTATATTAACCTTATTAACCTGCTCCAGAATATGGATTATACGCCGTTGCTGGGAGGAAATGATGTGACGTTGTTTACCAATGGTGGGGATAAATTCGCAAGCCTGTTTGCCGATATCGAAAAGGCCGAAAAGCATATTCATATAGAGTATTATGTATTGCTTGACGACGAATTGGGCCTGAAACTCCAGCAGGCGCTTATCCGTAAGGCCAGGGAGGGAGTGGAGATACGTATTATTTATGACAGTTTCGGATCGAGGAAGGCGAAGAGGAAATTTTTTGAAGATTTCAGGAAAGCAGGCATAGAAACCGAACCTTTTTTAAAGCTGAGCCTTTCGAGACTTACTTCGAGGCTCAATTACCGTACACACCGCAAGATTGTGGTTATCGATGGACGGATAGGCTACGTGGGAGGAATGAATGTGGCTGACCGCTACCTGAAAGGACTTGATTGGGGCTGCTGGCGTGATACCCACGCCCGGATCGAAGGGAAGGGGGTACAAGGATTGCAGTCGGTCTTTCTGATCGACTGGTATTTTGTATCGCAGACGCTGATTACTTCTCGTGATTATTTTCCTGTACTTGAAAATTATGGTGAATGTCCCATGCAGATAGTAAATAGCGGCCCCCTGAGTGAAACGAACGAAATATCGCATGGCATTATGCAGGCTATTTATGATGCACGTAAATCGATTTTTATCCAGACTCCCTATTTTCTGCCTCCTGACGCGATGGCCGATGCACTACAGGCAGCAGCTATCAAGGGTGTCGATGTGAGGGTTATGATGTCCAAACGATCGGACGTCCCTCTGGTGCAAAGAGCTTCATTCTCTTATATTAAGGATATGTTGAAGGCCGGAGTGAAAGTATATATGTACCACAAAGGGTTCCTGCATTCCAAGATGATGGTATTCGATGGTTCACTTACGCTGGTTGGTTCGGCCAACTTCGACTCGCGTAGCTTCGAACAAAATTTTGAAGTGGAGGCATTTATCTATGACGAAAAATTGGGGATGCAGGCTAATGATATTTTTGTGGAGGATCAACGTTTTTCAGATCCCGTTTCAATGCGTGAATGGTATAAGCGGAGTGTGAAAAAGAGATTTATAGATTCTTTTCTACGACTCTTTGCTCCTTTGATGTAAAATCATAGAACACTCATGAGATACAGGTTTATGCACATGCTTAAAGTTAAAATGTCTTGTATCTTGATTCCTGGCTCTAATATTTAATCATATGGAACGAATTTTTATTATAGGCTATATGGGTTCGGGTAAAACCACGGTAGGGAAACGGTTGGCCGGATCGCTTTCTCTTTCGTTTGTCGATCTCGATGCTTATATCGAGAATAAGTATCGAAAGGCCATTCCTGCTCTTTTCGAAGAGAAGGGAGAGGATGGTTTTCGGAAAATAGAGAGCCAATCACTTCGGGAAGTTGCAGAGTTCGAGGATGTGGTGATCTCTACCGGAGGAGGTACACCCTGTTTCTTTGATAATATGGAGGTAATGAATCGTGCCGGCCTCACTATTTACCTTGAGGCTCATCCCGAAGATCTTGCCGATCATTTACTGGCGTCGAAAACAGTGCGACCTCTCATTGCCGGGAAGTCGAGGGAGGAGCTTATCCCCTTTATCACGGAGCATCTGGCCCGCAGAGAGAGCCATTACCGGAAAGCAAAGATTATTTACCCCATTGACCGGATGAATACAAAGGATGAGATCCATCTAACGGTGTGCGGTATTGAAGAACTAATAAAAAGGAGGAACGCGGAATGATGTTTGACGCCCATAAAGGCACCTCGTTTGTGGTACGCGAATTGCTGCAGAAAGTAGAAAAGCAGAGAACGTCTCTGGTGATTGGAGTCCCCAAGGAAGACCACAAACATGAAAAACGGGTGCCATTGACGCCCGAAACCGTTTCATTGCTGGTCGAGTCAGGTTACAGGGTACTGCTTGAAGCCGGAACGGGGATGACCATCAATTATACCGACAGCTATTATGCCGAATCGGGTGCAGAGATAGTCGGGACTCCTGAAGAGGTTTTCCAGGCCGACCTGATCCTGAAGATATTACCTCCTACATTGGAAGAGGTAAGTATGATGCGGCCGCGTGCTACTGTTTTTTCGTTTCTCCATATCCATAAATTATCTCTTTCTTTGCTGGAGTTGATGTCTGAGAAGAAGATCAACGCGCTGGCTTATGAACTTTTATACGACAATACGGGCATCTCTCCGTTTGTGACATCCATATCCGAAATTGAAGGTACTTATTCCATTACCCTGGCGGCAGAACTGTTGAGTAATGCTCATGGAGGGAAAGGTATCCTGTTGGGAGGCATCCCTGGCATATCGCCTACCGAGGTGGTGGTGATCGGGGCGGGGGTGGCCGGTACCATGGCCGCCCGTGCGGCGTTGGCCATGGGTGCGTCGGTGAAAGTGTTCGACAACGATGTGGTGAAGCTGCGTACTATCCGCCATGAACTGGGTAATCTGGTATTTACTTCCACGCTTCAGCCCAATGTACTAAGAAATGTGTTTCGCTCTGCCGATGTGGTAATAGGTGCCATGCAGTATATCAATAAAACCCACTTTTACCGTATCTCCAACGACCTGATCCGGGAGATGAAGCGGGGAGCCGTGATCATCGATATACGAATGGCGCAGGGAGGATGTTTCGAAACCACCATGGAAGCCTGTTTGCCTGGCCATCCGGCGATTTTTGAGAAATTCGGCGTGTTGCATTTCTGTGAGATGAGTCTTAGTTCCCGTGTGGCGCGTACTGCTTCCATCGCTCTGAGCAATATTTTTGTGTCATTGTTCTCTACCATGGCTGATTGTGGAGGAACCGACCATTTTGCACGATTCGACCGCGGTTTTGCCGCCGGCTTCTACCTTTACTCCGGAAAGATGGTCAACCGGTATGTGGGCAACCACTTCAATATACCTGTAACCGATATCGGATTGTTCTTGCCGGGGTATTAACATATTATTTGAATATTCCACTGGGCTGGGAAAATGATCTCCCGTCAGGATCGATATGAAATAAACTACTTTTCCGAAACGGGTTCGGAAGACAACCTCTTCTGCAGGATCAGATACCAGATAAACAGGATGATCCCTTTGAATATTGAGGTGATGGACAGGGCCCACCAGACTCCGGTCACACCCATGCGGGTGCCCAGTACCATGGCGATAGGGATCCGTAATGTGTTGAATACAATGCTGATGATGGCCGGTGGAGTGGTTCTGCCTAAACCATTGAACATGCCCTGGGTGGTGATCTCCAACATCATAAAAACCTGGGAGATCCCTATGATCAACAGATACTCACCGCCGGCTTCATAGGCTTCTTTTTCCGGGACAAAGACAGAAAATATCCCTTCCCCGTATAATACAAATGCCAGGGTTACTGCGATTCCCAATGCTCCCATCATCATCAAAGTATAACGGAAAGCCCTGTTGGCACGACTCATCTTAAGTGCGGCAAAATTCTGCGCCACAAAGCTGCCGAGTGCAGTGGAAAAGCCGGTGGAGGTATTCCATGTAATCCCCTCGATCTGTCCCCCGGTGGTCTGGCTGGTGATACCCAAATGTCCTCCGTACAACGATGCGATACGGGCCAGATTCATATTGATAAATGCGAAATAGGTATTCATGGCGGCCACCGGCAACCCTAATTTCAGGATATTCAGTGTGTACCTTCTGCGTGGGCGGATCAGAAATGGGAATTTCCCCAACAATCCGTTCTTCTTTTTCAGGTGTCGGACGAACAATAGGAGTACCACGCTCTGAGACAGGATGGTAGCCAGTGCTGCGCCTTTTACACCCATAGCAGGAATAGGCCCAGCCCCGAAGATCAGAAGCGGGTCCAGCACAATATTTAAAACAAGGCCGGTAGCGTTGAAATAAAAGGGGATATCACTCCGTCCGGAACCGATATAGATGCCGGAGAAGTTGAGAATCAGAAACATGATAGGAATCCCTAAGGAGATGATCTGCAGATATCCGGTTGCTTCCACTGCAATCTCCTGTTCCAGTTTGTAAAATGATATATAAGGGTGGGGGAAAAGAAGGAAAAACATACCGAAGAGGAGCCCTAGCAGTATAGCGATGGTGGTGGTATGCGAAGCATAGAGTGATGCCTGGTCTAACCGACGGGCGCCGATGGACTGTCCGATAGATATCTCGGCAGCCACCTTGGAAATAAGCGCGACTGAGTTCATCATCCACATAAGCATCCCCACGGCGCCTACTGCCGCGACCGACTGACTGCCCAACCGTCCTATCCAGATGATGTCCACCAGGTTGTAGGCCATCTGGATAAAACTGATTGCCATCAACGGGAGGGCTAACGTGAGCAACTGCCGGAAAATGCCTCCCCGGGTAAGATCGCGCACTGCAGATGTTTGTAAAGATTGAGATTCCACCGGCAACCCTTTTTTATTAAAAAAGGAAGTAACCGTTGAAGTTACTCCCTTATATGCTGTTTTAGATAAGAGGAAGAGGAGATTTTCCGGTGGTACCGGAGTAAATTTCCCCTCTCCTCTCTGGAGCGGAAGACGGGACTCAAACCCGCGACCCTCAGCTTGGAAGGCTAATGCTCTATCAACTGAGCTACTTCCGCAAAATTAATTGACAATTGAAAATGGGTAATTGACAATTTTGATTGGTGTTCCCCTCATTGTGCATTGTTAATTCTCAATTGTCCATTCGTCAGTGGGCAGTGATGGATTCGAACCACCGAAGGCGTAAGCCAGCTGAGTTACAGTCAGCCCCATTTGGCCACTCTGGTAACTGCCCTTTGCGAGTGCAAAGATACAAAAAATTATTTGTATCTTGAGTGAAGTTCCATCATTTTTAACGCGGTGATGGCCGCTTCGTCACCTTTATTCCCGTGTCTGCCACCTGCCCTGGCTTGTGCCTGGTCGAGTGTGAGGGTGGTGAGCAATCCGAAAATTACCGGTATGTCGTACTTGAGGTTCAGTTGGGTGGCACCCTCGGTCACACTGTCACAGACAAATGTGAAATGTGGTGTTTCCCCCTGAATGACACATCCCAGAATGATAACGCTGTCAACCTTCGCTTTCTCGATCATCACCTTTGCAGCGTATGTCAGCTCAAAACTGCCGGGCACGTGTTCAATGATTATATCATCGGCCGATACACCGAACTTCAGCAATGTATTGGTTGCTCCGTTCAGTAAACTGTGGGTGACAGACGAATTCCAGTCGGACACCACGATGCCTACCCGTTTCCCTTTCCCATCGGCAACTACCGTGGGATCATATGACGAGAGGTTACTCAATGCTGTTGCCATGACCGCTTATTACTTATTTTCTTTCAGGAAGAGAGCCTGTTGGATGAACTTATCTGCTTCCCGGGATTCAGGAGAGTTGAGATAGGTTTCTTTGATCTGTGTGAAAACCTCAATCGCTTTGTCGTAGTCGGCTTTACTCAAATATGCTTCGCCTGCTTTTTTATAATAGATGGGGCTGAGCATTTCGTTGTCAGCTTCTTTGGCCGCTTTGAGAAAGTTGTTAATAGCCTGGTCGGTCTGTCCCATATTCATATATACATCACCTATCGCACCGGTGACGGCCGGAGTGATCAGCAAATCTCCTCCTTTGAATTTCTTCAGGTGTTCCAGCGCTTTCTCATTATTCCCTATCCGGCTGTAAGAAATGCCGGCATAAGCATGTGCCAAGTCAGCCGTTTTGGTTCCTTTATAACGATCTATGATGGATTCAAATCCTATATAATCGTTGCCATTCCCGAAAAGAGCCAGGGAGTCGTCTCCGTTCTGGAAATAGCGTTCTCCCTTAAAGAGAGCAGCTTGTGCTTTCTCAGTGCGAGGTGTCTTGTGCAAATAGTGGTAGGCGAGAAAAGCCCCTACGAGAGCAATTACTATCAGCAATCCAGTTACAATGATTTTCTGATTTTTTTCGAGAAATTGTTCGGAAGTGGTAAGTGCCTCCCCGATATTTTCGAAATTCTTTTCGGCTTTCGACTCTTTTGTTTTTTTAGCAGACATATTTCTTTGAAAAAATGTTACGTTTTATTTTTCGAGATGCAAAAGTACAGTTTTTTAAATGATAAATAAAATTTCAACACCGGTTTTTTATAAAAATGATGAGTTGTTTTTAATCTTTTTCGTAGGTTTGTAGTCTAATCGGGAGTTTGGCATCAATTTATCAAGGTGGTTAGATGATGAGGAGGGAAGGTGAAAGAAGATAATGTGCTTTGCACGAAATAAAGGCGGGATAAAGGATAGAAACGATAAATTTTTAGTTTTTCACTTTTAGTTTTTAGTTCACAATAGTTTTGCCTCTAAAGAAGATTTTAATATGAAGAAGTATATGTTCATTGTAGGTGTGTTGATAATGGGACTGTCGAATATGACAGCACAGGTCGACGCAGGTTTTGCTACTGTTCCGGTGGTGAATGGTAAAGTGGTCTTTGAGCAGTTTATACTTACCGATCAGGGACTTTCTGCTAATCAGAAATATGCTATCCTGCAAAAGTGGGTGAAGGATAAATATACCGGTAGTCCATTGGTGTCGAGTATTCGTTTCGATGATAAAAATCAATCTGCCACAGTAAGTGCAAGAACAGAATTGGCAGGCGTGCCGGAAAATCCTGTGATGAATTACAGGTTCGACCTTTCCGTAGCCAGTGCCGGATGTGTATTGGTGGTAAGGGATATCACCTATCAAAGTGCGCCGAAACAGGGAGCATCTTCTTTTCCGAAGACCATTACTGCCGAGCAGACCATTACCGATCAGGCAGTGAGTGCTCCGGGAGAAGAGGGGCAAATAAGGAGTGGCACACGAAAAGCGACCCTTTCGTTTCTGAATAGCCTATATAAAGAGGTGTCAGGCCTGTTTTAATAAACCATCTACACCCGTGCGATTTGCATGATCGATTTACCGGGTTAATTTAAAATTATCGTATGAAAACTTTGGTAGATTGAAATTATATGATTAATTTTGCGCCCTGATTTACCGGAAAATAATGTTTCGGTGAAGTGCTGTGGGTGTGATCCATAGATATAAATTGTTGGTGAATAATAAAGTAAACACATTATATAGCAATGTCTAAGATTTGTCAAATAACAGGTAAAAGAGCAATGGTTGGCAACAACGTTTCCCACTCCAACAGGAAAACGAAACGTAAGTTCAATGTCAATTTGTTCAGAAAAAAATTCTATTGGGTGGAAGAAGATTGCTGGATCAGCCTCAACATATCGGCATCCGGTTTGCGTACCATCAATAAGATCGGTTTGGATGCAGCCTTGAAAAAAGCCGCTGCAAATGGATATTTAAACGCTTAATGATAGGGAGGAAGCAGCAATGGCAAAAAAAGTAAAAGGAAACAGGATACAGGTGATCATGGAATGTACTGAGCATAAGGAAAGTGGTATGCCCGGTACTTCGAGGTATATCACTACGAAGAACAGAAAGAATACGACAGAGCGGTTGGAGTTGAAAAAATACAATCCCATCCTTAAAAGAATGACTGTTCATAAAGAAATCAAGTAAAACAAGATAGACTATGGCAAAGAAAGCAGTGGCGGGATTCCGTGACAAAAATACAACTACCGGGCGTAGTCATACCAAAGTGATCAAAATGGTAAAATCGCCTAAGACTGGTGCATACAGCTTCAAAGAAGAGATGATCCTGAACGACCAGGTGAAAGATTATTTTTCGAAATAAATCTGTTCCATTCAGACTTTTTACTCTGCTCGCCAAAATAGATAAGTTTATTTTTTGTGGAGCTTGATGAAAAGAGTCGGTTAAAAATATATAAAAGCTTCCCTGTGCTCAAACGCAGGGAAGTTTTTTATTGACTATTTTGTAGCTTTGTAGATTGTGCGGGTTGCCTGCCAAATCCTAACAAATGGAAAAATCAAAGGTATCTTAATAATTGTTCTATGAGCTTTTTTGACAGATTCACAAAAGGGAAAAAAGAAACACTGGATAAAGGTCTCGAAAAGACAAAGGAGAACTTTTTTTCGAAGATCACACGTGCAGTTGCCGGTAAGTCGAAGGTCGACGATGATCTGCTCGACAATCTGGAGGAGATATTGGTTACCTCCGATGTAGGCGTGGATACCACTCTCAAAATTATTGAACGTATCGAAGCACGTGTGGCCAGGGATAAATATGTGGGGACAGATGAGTTAACGGCTATGCTTCGCGATGAGATTGCGCTGCTTCTGACTGAAAATAACAGTGACGACCTGTCGGAATTCACTCTTCCCGAAGGGAAAAAGCCTTATGTGATTATGGTAGTGGGAGTAAATGGTGTAGGAAAAACAACTACTATTGGTAAGTTGGCATATCAATTCAAACAAAAAGGATACTCTGTTTATCTGGGAGCAGCCGATACGTTTCGTGCAGCGGCAGTGGAGCAGCTTGATATCTGGGGGCAAAGGGTAGGTGTGCCGGTAATCAAGCAAAAAATGGGATCCGATCCCGCTTCTGTGGCGTTCGATGCAGTCAGTTCGGCCAAAGCGCATGATGCTGATGTAGTAATCATAGATACCGCCGGCCGTCTGCATAACAAGGTTAACCTGATGAACGAGCTGACCAAGATAAAGAATGTGATGGGAAAGATCGTTCCAGGTACACCGGATGAAGTACTCCTTGTCCTTGACGGTTCTACCGGTCAGAATGCTTTTGAACAGGCTAAACAGTTCACTGCCGCAACCGAAGTAACAGCGCTTGCCATCACTAAGCTTGATGGAACTGCCAAGGGTGGTGTGGTGATCGGAATTTCCGACCAGTTTAGAATTCCGGTGAAATATATCGGCCTGGGTGAAGGAATAGAGGATCTGCAGGTGTTCCGCAGGCGGGAATTTGTGGATTCCCTGTTTGGAGAGTGATGAATAAAAAAATATATGGTTAATAACAAGATAGATGTTGTTACATTGGGGTGCTCGAAAAACCTTGTCGATTCGGAATTACTGATGAGGCAACTGGTGGCCAACGGGTATACCGTGGAACATGATCCTGAAACGCCTCGCGGCGATATTGCCGTGATCAATACATGTGGCTTTATTGGCGATGCAAAAGAAGAATCGATCAATATGATCCTCTCTTTTGCCGAAGCCAAAAAACGAAATAAACTCAAAAAACTGTTTGTAATGGGATGCCTCTCGGAACGATATAGGGAAGAATTGTTGGAAGAGATCCCCGAAGTGGACAGGTTTTACGGTAAATTCGACTGGAAAGGCCTTATTACAGACTTGGGTAAATCCTATTATAAGGAGTGGGAGTTCGACCGGTCGCTATCGACTCCCTCCCATTATGCCTATGTGAAAATATCGGAAGGGTGCGACAGGACCTGTTCATACTGCTCTATCCCGTTGATCACCGGGAAATATAAATCGCGCCCTGTCGAAGAGATCGAAGATGAGATCCGCCGGTTGGTGATCAAAGGTGTAAAAGAATTCCAGTTTATTGCGCAGGATCTTACCTATTATGGGCTCGACCTGTACCGGCAGATGAAATTGCCGGAGTTGATAGAGCGGGTTTCTGATATAGAGGGAGTGGAATGGATACGTCTTCATTATGCTTATCCGACCCATTTCCCGACCGACCTGTTACGGGTGATACGCGAACGGGAAAATGTATGTAACTATCTTGATATTGCCCTACAGCATATCAGCGACCATATGCTGAAAACCATGCGTCGCAATATCACCAGGCAACAGACTATTGATCTGATTCAACGTTTTCGCGAAGAGGTGCCGGGTATCCATCTGCGTACTACTATGATGGTGGGACATCCCGGAGAAACGGAAGAGGACTACCTGGAACTACTTGAATTCATCGAAAAGACCCGGTTCGAACGGCTTGGTGCTTTTCCCTATTCGCACGAGGAAGATACGCATAATTACAGGTATTATTCCGATGACGTGCCTGCGGAGGTGAAACAGCAAAGGATGAACAGGCTGATGGAACTGCAGGAGGGGATAGCCCTGTCGGTGAATGAAGCAAAAGTGGGAGAGACCCTGAAAGTGATTGTCGACCGGGAAGATCCTGAGTTCTACGTCGGTCGAACCGAATTCGACTCGCCGGAAGTGGATGGAGAGGTGTTGATCGATAAGTCGAGAGTATTGGGAATTGGCCGGTTTTACGATGTGAAAATCAATGCTGCAATGCCTTTCGACTTGATGGGAACGGTGTACTAATTACCAATTAGAAATGCGAGATATCAGGAAGTGGAGAAGTTCTGAAATCTTGAATCTTGAATTTGGAATCTGAAATTTAATAGGTATGACTCACAGGGATTTTATTGCTGAAGTGGCAAAACGGCTTGAATGGCCGGAAGAAAAGATATCCGGTGTCATTGAAACGATACTGGAGGTGGTGAGCACAGAATTGAAAATGAACAGTCCTGTGATCATCGATGATTTCGGTACTTTAAAGATCGATATTCAACCGGAATATATCCTGGTAAATCCCGAAACCAAAGAACGGTATTTGATGCCACCTGCCGTTGAAGTCATTTTTGAAGTCCCTTCTCAGGAAAACGGGGAAAATTTATCCTTTGTTGATTTTACACTCGATGAGATACTATATAATGAAGTGAATAGTTCTTTCTCACACTTTGAGCCGACACCATTGGATGAGGATGTAGGGTTTCCCGGTATTCCGGAAATTGTGTTTGGTGAGCAAGAAGCTGAAAACGAGATTGCAGAACCTCCGCTTTCGCAGGAAGAACAAAATGCTTTGCCGGAAGAGATTTCGTCCGTGGAGCCGCCTCACTCTCGCTCTCATCGAAGAATGAGAAGTAATAAAAGAACATCACCTGTTTGGATTCCGATTGCGGGGGGGATAGCCATTGTTGTGGCGTCACTTTTTTTTTTCAAAGGAGATAGGAATAGGTAAGGCAGAGACAATAGCTGAGGATACGCTCCAGATAGAGGAACCCTCTCGCATGGAGCTGGTTACGCCACCTATCCCTCATCAAGAGATAAGAACTGTAGTTCTTTCTGAAGGAAAAACATTACGGTTGCTGGCGCTTGATCTTTGGGGAAACCGGGAGTTTTGGGTCTATATCTACCTGGCGAATAAAGATAAAATACCTAATCCCAATAGAGTTCCTTCAGGAACAACATTGGTCCTGCCCGAGAAGTCAGCCTATCCTATAAATGCGGCAGATCCCCATTCGGTAGCCAAAGCAAAATCCCTTGGAGATGAAGTGCTGAGAGCATTTTAGTGGATCGTAATCATTAAAACTATTTTAATATAGTCAAGACGGAAATAAAATAGTAAGGATTTATATTATCAATGCTAAATAAACAATCTTATGCAAAAACAACTGACAACATTTGCCATACTACTGGCAACTATTATCCTGTTCAGCTGCACCAACGGCACGCAGGGGAGAAAAGGAGAAGGAGAGAAATGCCAACCCATCCGCACGGAAGTGCCCGGACGCCCGGCGGGACAAAAGGA
>Ga0129314_1000439_pt1 | contig 44272 bp, 41 predicted proteins | sample O1111metagenome_FD_94431 | JGI IMG/M metagenome (GOLD analysis project Ga0129314, IMG submission 94431) | Orangutan individual fecal microbial communities from fecal samples from Wisconsin, USA - O1111 metagenome | ecosystem: Host-associated > Mammals > Digestive system > Large intestine > Fecal... | reverse complement strand
TTCGCGGCGTGTGCACACAAATTGATATCACCATTCAAAACCGCCTGTAAGGCCCTCTCAGTCACCTTCGGTGACAGCTCTCCCAGAGGGAGAGCCAAGGGGGCTGCCTGCAGCTGTGCCATAGCATAAAGAAACGGAGCGCATCCGCACCGATACGCTCCGTTAACTGTTTTACGAAGCCCCCGGCCAACTGGCCGGGGGCTTTTTGCCTGATGGAGAGCGGCAGCAAGGTTACTGCCGCGGCTGCATGAGCCGGGCGTGAAAATTGGTGGAGGTGTAAAACAGGCCCAGCAGCATGAGCGCCTGCGGCATAAGCAGCATGGCGGCCAGGGCGATCAGCCCGCCCGCCAACCCGGCTCGGGGCAAATACAGGCGAACCAGCAGCAGCACGGCCACAAAGCCGAAGGCGATCAGGTAGATAAAGCCCAGATTGCCCAGCATTGAAAGCGCATTTTGCCACACAGGGTCAGCCAGCGGCCTGGAAAGTGAGGCGTTGTAGGCAGCAAACAGAAAAAAGCTGGCAATGCCCAAGGCACGCGGCGGGTAATATTCGAACAGCGGGCGGGGCTTTTCCACCGAAAAATGCAGCCGACGCAGCAAAAGCAGCGAAAGCTGGTAGATCAGAAAGCCCTGCACCAGCCCGGTGAACAGCAGCGTAAGAACAAACAGCTGGCTCATATACTGCGGGGTGAGCAGTTCCAGCGCCTGCTGTGCCTGCCCGCCCAGCTGCGAGAAGGTATCGTTCATCACCTGCATGATCTCGTTTACATCGCGGCTGATATCGTAGCCGAAAAAGGCCATATCCAATATCAGATTCAGCACCGAGCTCAGCACCGAGAGCAGCATCACCATAAACAGGGTGTGCGCAGGGTCAGCCCGGCGGTGCAGCATGGCGCCGAACACAAGGCCGATGATGCTTTGCGAGCAGGCATAAAAAATGGTGGTGAAGGTGCCGAAAAAAATCGAGATCAGGCACATGGCCGCAAATACGGGCAGGCTTTTGCGAAATCCGTATTGCAGGGCATACGCGGTGAGCGGCAGGGGCAGCGCCAGCACAAAAGCCCCCAGCAGCAGCCCGCCGGTTTGGCGTTCGAGCAAAAGCATCAGCCCAAACAGGGCGATCATCATGGCGCCCATGGTGATGGGCAAGGCGCGCTTTGGCATGAAAAAACCTTCTTTCGTGAAGCGTATGATAGAAAGTATAGCATAAACCGCCCTGAGCGACAACAGGAGCCGCTGGGTGGAAATGAAGAGCAGCAAAATAAGACTTTTGCGGCAAAGTGACTGCGAATAATGCACAAAAAGCATAAAAACTGGCAAAACCGCCAAAGAAAGGCGGCGAAGTTTGGGATAAAAGGCAATGAATCCATGCTTTACAGCACTTATTACAAGTGTTATAATAAGTGCAACAGAAAGATGGACTGCAGACATCTTCCCCCCCCCTGCGGGCATTGCGGAGCAAAAAAGTGCCGAGCAGAAAAAACAGGATTTTCAACAGGAGGAGAATAAAATGACGGTTTATGATTTGCTAACCGACTTTACAATCGCATCAGCGCTTATTCTGGTTGGCCAGCTATTGCGCGCAAAGATCAAGTTTTTCCAGGAATTCTTTATGCCGGCAAGCATGATCGCAGGCTTTTTGGGCCTGCTCTTGGGAAAACAGTTCCTGAATGTGCTTCCGTTCTCCGGCAGTGCCGGCTCTTATGCCGGCGTACTGATCATCATCATCTTCGGTGTGGTTGGCCTGAACGGCTTTTCCGGCAGCATGAAGGGCATGGGCAAACGCCTGATCGGCTTTACCATGTACCGCAACGTGATCTTCTTTATCCAGTTTGCACTGGGCATTGCAGCTTGCCTGACTTTGGTAAAGCTGGCAGCGCCCGAAATCAACCCCGGCTTCGGTATTCTGATGGCTTCCGGCTTTACCGGCGGCCATGGCACCGCAGCAGCTGTGGGCAAAACCCTTGGCGATCTGGGCTGGGCAGAAGCCTCTGACCTTGCCATGACCTTTGCAACCGTTGGTATTCTGACAGGCATTTTCGGCGGCCTTGCCTTCATCAAGGTGGCCACCAAGCGCGGCTGGACCGCTTATGTCAAGGACTTCAAGTACATCTCCGGCGATATGAAAACCGGTATGATCGAAAAGAAAAACCGCGTTTCCATGGGCGAGGAAACCACCTCTTCCGTAAGCCTGGAAAGCCTTGCATTCCATCTGTGCCTCGTGCTGCTGATTTCCGGCGGCGGCTATCTGCTGAACTCGAAGGTTATCGCTGTGTACCTGGTTAAGGGTGCCCCCGACTTTACCGTGGCCTTTATCGTTGGCCTGATTTTCTTCTTGCTTTTCAAAAAGACCCCTCTGTACGATTACATTGATAAGGACGTCAACAGCCGTATTTCCGGCGCTGCCACTGACTATCTGGTGTTCTTTGGCGTTGCCATGATCAACGTTTCCGTTATCATTGAGTATGCAATTCCCCTGATCATCGAGATTCTGGTTGGCTTTGTCTGCGTATTCCTGACCATGATCCCCCTGGGCAGCAGCATGAACAACAAGAGCTGGTTTGAGCGTGCGATCTTCTGCTTTGGCTACTGCACCGGCGTTTTCGCCATCGGCTTTGTGCTGCTTCGAATCGTTGACCCCGAGAACAAGTCCTGCACGGTGGACGATATTGCATTGTCTCCCTGGCTGAACTTTGTTGAAATTGTTGTCTGGTCGCTGTTCCCCACAATGCTGGTGGCCGGCCAGGGCTGGACAGTGGTAGGTATTTCTGCAGCAGTTGCAGTGGCTTCTATTGCGGTTGCCATGCTTTGCAAGGCATGGTGGGGCAAGGAGCCTTTGGCAGGCCGCGGCAGCGAAACCTAAAAGCCTTGCATTTTATTTGACAGAAAGTTCCTCACTTCACTTTTTGAGAGGCGGCAGAGGAATGCTGCCGCTTCTCAAAAAGCCCCCGAAAGTTTGTTTGTTTCGATCCTAAACAGCGTGTAAGCTGTTAGAATAAACCTTTGTCTTATAAAAAAGGAGAGTTTACTATGAGCTACCCGAAAGTTGATTTTCTGTATCTTGATGAGCCTTCTATGCTGAAGGCCGGCGTTTGCAACATGCCCGAATGCATGAACGTTGTGGAAGAGTGCTATCACCTGCTCGGCAACGGCGACTATGTGATGGGCGGCAAGAACCATGATTCTCATGGCGTGAAGATCGTTTTCCCCAAGACCTCTCCGTTCCCCAATATGCCTCTGGAAGGCCCCGACCGCCGCTTTATGGCGATGGTCGCTTATGCCGGCGGCCGCTTCAATGTTGCCGGTGAAAAGTGGTATGGCTCCAACACCGCCAATAAGGCAAAGGGCCTGCCCCGCTCCATTCTGATGGTTATGCTGAACGATGCCGATACCGGCGCCCCCATTGCACTGATGTCCGGCAACCAGATCAGCGCCATGCGTACCGGCGCAGTGCCCGGCGTGGGCGCACGTTATCTGGCCCGCAAGGATTCCAAGGTTTGCGGCCTGATCGGCGCAGGCCCCATCAGCCGCAGCTGCTTCATGTCCATTGTGGAAGCCTGCAAGGAGCTGGAGGAAGTTAAGATTTACGATGTGTTCCCCGAGTATGCCGAAACGCTGGCAAGCTGGATCAAGGAAACCTATCCTCAGATCAAGAAGGCCTATTATGTGCCCACCTGCGAAGAGTGCGTGCGTGATTCGGATGTTGTGAACTCTGCAACCTCCGGCAAGAGCCTGCCTTACATCAACGGCGAGTGGATCAAGAAGGGCGCCTATGTTTCTCTGCCGGCCGGCATTGTGATGGACCGTGAATATGTGCTGCGTGATGATATCCTGCGCGTTGTGGACAACTGGGGTATGTACGAGGCATGGTCCGAGGAGCTGACCTATCCCTGGCATGACTCTATCGAGCTGATTGGCTCTTATTACCTTGACTGGATCAAGGAAGGCACCATGAAGCGCGAGCAGCTGTGCAATCTGGGCGAGATCATTGCCGGCAAGCTTCCCGGCCGCACAAGCGATGATCAGATCATCATCTTTGGCCAGGGCGGTCTGCCCATCTACGATGTGGCCTGGGGCAAGGAGTGCTACGACAAGGCTGTTAAAATGGGTCTGGGCGTAAAGCTGAACCTGTGGGATGAGCCTTATATGCACTGATCCGCGCATCGGCAACCGTATAGGATAAACACACGAGAGGGGGGCGGCCGACTGCCCCCCTCTTTTGCTGTCAAAGAAAGCCGGAGCAGCGCACGGAAAACGAAAAAAGCAGAGAGAAGAAAAGCTCTTCTCTCTGCATAGGGCGGTTCATCCACGCGGCTCTGTGCCGGATTTTTACAGCGGATACCAGTTTTCGTAAACGATCTGATTGATGCCGTTCTGAATGGTTTTTGCGCTGTCCAGGTCGTGCTCGATATAGAGCCCGCGCCCATAGCTCAGCCGACAGCGGCGGCTCAGAACATCGGTCACATAAGGGGCCAGCAGCGGATAATTTTCCAGCGCACTGCCGCCGATGTAGATGGTCTGCGGATCAAACAGGTTGACAAGAATGGCCAAAAGCTCGCCCAATTTGTGGCCGCGATCCTGCAAAAGTGTGCTGCGCTCGGCATCCGAAAGTGATGGGAAATGGAAAACGTCCATGCCGCGCTGCGCCAAGTCGTTTTCAATGCAGCCGCGCATACCGCAGAAGGGGCAAATGATCTCGGGGTTGCCGAGAGGAATGTGTGAAAGCTCTGCGGCGTAGCCGTTTTTGCCGCGCAGCAGATTGCCCTCGCACACAATTCCGATGCCAAGCCCGGCGGAGGAGTAAAGATACAGAATGTTTTTTACGCCGCTGTGCCGCTGTGCCATGGAGATGGCGCAAAGATTGGCCTCGTTTTCGATATAGCACGGCAGGCCGGTTTTGGCTTTTACCATATCAGCCAACCGAATGTTGTTGATGTTCCGATAGGAATTGTTGACGATGCGGCCGCTTTCACGGTCATAGATGCCGGGAATGGAAATGCCGACACCCGCAAACTCGACATTCTGGAACAAAGGTGAGCCAAGCAAATGCTGTTGGGTTTCGCAAATAAATTCCACCCATCGCGCGGCATCATCGGCTGCGGTTACGGCCAGCTGCGATTGAAACAGGCGGTTGTTTGCAAAATCCAGCACGGAAAGCCTTAAAAGATTTTCCTGCTGAAGCTCTACACAGATCGAGCAAAATTTGCTGCCGTAAAAATGAAATTTGTCCGGGGTGCGGCCAATGCTGGTGCCGCTGCTTTTTACTTCGTAAAGAATATCCGAATTTTGCAGGTCATTGCAGATGTTGGATACTGTGGAGAAACTCAAATTGGTTTCGGCTGCAATGTCGCGCTTGGTCATACCGGAGGAAAACCGCAGAGTATCCAAAACCTTTCGAACATTGGCAGACTTGATATCCGTTACATCCATTCCATGGCCTCCCTTTAACCGACTGCAGTCAATAAAATATTTACTGCTTTCATAATAACAGGAGTTTGGCTTTCATGCAAGAAAAAGATATTGGTATATCGTATTCTGAAAATAAAAAATTGGACTAAGGGCATAACTGCTGCCTGCGGTGCGGCAAAACGGCGGCAATGCGGCAGCTATTTTGACAAAACGGGTGAAAAAGAGTGAACTTGAATCAAATCATCATCAATATTATGGTCGTGTTCATGGTTCTTGCGGCGCTGGATCGCTGCATCGGCTGCCGGTTTGGGCTGGGCGGCAAGCTGGACGAGGCGCTGGCAACCATGGGGCCAATGTGTATTCCCATGGTGGGCATGATCCTGCTGGCACCCTCGATCGGCAATTTGCTGGAGCCCCTTGTGAGCCCGATCTTTACGGCGATGGGGGCCGACCCGGCCATTTTTGCCGGTGCCATACTGGCCTGTGACATGGGGGGCTACCCCTTGGCGCTGCGCATGGCGCAGGATCCGCAGGCTGGGCTGCTTTCGGGCTGTATTCTGGCCTGCTCGCTGGGCGGTGTGATCTCGTTTATCATTCCGGTGGGCATTACAATGGTCAGAAAAGAATACCATTCCAGCTTTGCTGTGGGCGTTCTGACCGGCGTGATCACAGTTCCGCTGGGTATGTTTGCCGGCGGCCTTGCAGCAGGGTATCCCGTGAAAATGCTGCTTCACAACACCTTTCCGGTGGTGCTGATCTCGCTGGCTATTACGCTGGGGCTGTGGCGCGCGCAGGCGCTGCTCATTCGCATTTTCGGTGTGTTTGGGCGCATTCTCACGGCGGTGTCGGTGTTTGGCTTCGCCGTGGGTGTGATTCAGGAGCTTACGCCGCTGGTGATCATGCCGGGGCTAACCCCCGTGCTGGATGCTGTGGGCGTGGTGGGCAGTGTGGCCATTGTGCTGTGCGGCGCGTATCCGATGCTGGCGGTGATCAACCGGGTGTTCGGCCGTGCCATTCAAAAAGCAGGCAGCTTTTTGGGCATTGACCAAACGGCAACCACAGGCATTGTGGGCGGCTTTGCAAACATTATGCCCATTCTTGGCTCGTGCAACGATATGTCACCCGCAGGGGTGGCGGTATCGATGGCCTTTGCCATCAGCGCATCGTGCGTGTTTGGAGATCACTTGGGCTTTGTGGCGAGTGTGGATAAAAGCATGATCGTGCCAATGATCGTATCCAAGTTTGTAGGCGGATTCAGTGCACTTTTTCTGGCAGCATGGCTGAGCAAAAAATTAAAACTAAGCAATGTGGTGATGAAAGATGATACAAAAGCTTGAAGCGATCCTATTTGATATGGATGGCGTTCTGGTGGACAGCGAGCCTGTATATCTGGATTTCTTCCGTACCTTTTTTGCCAGAAACGGCAAGCAGGCAGACCCGGAGCGCCTGAAAAAAACAGTGGGTGCATCGCATAAAAAAACATGGCAGCTCCTTGCCGAAATGTGGTCACCGGATTGTGAGCCGGAAAAGCTGTGCGAGCTTTACCGCAAAACCTGTGCGGATCTGGTGCTTTCCTATCAAAGGGCGGCCGTGCCCGGGCTGCGGCAAACGCTGGGGCTGCTGCAGCAAAAAGGGCTGCGTCTGTACATCGTTTCGGCATCCGCGCTGCCATCGATCCAAAGAATGATCGCCGAAACCGGCGTGCAGCCCTATATAACCGATGTGGTGAGCGGTGAAAGCGTGCGGCGCAGCAAGCCCGATCCGGATGCCTATTTGCAGGCGATGCGGTTGGCCCAAACGGATGCAGAGCACTGCATTGCCGTGGAGGATTCCCGCTACGGCTTTCAGGCAGCCAGGGCGGCGGGCCTGCACACGGCAGGCGTGCGGAGCCGGCTGGACCCGCAGGCGCAGGCGGCTGCCGACTGGCCCATCAGCTCCATCACCGAGCTGCCGGGCTTGCTTGTGCGGCAGAAGCTGATAAAATAAAAAGAGCCCGACGCTTTGCCGAAACGGCAGGGCGCCGAATAGGGGCAAAAACGAACGAGAAAATGCTTTTGACGGCGAAAGCCGCCAAAGGCAGAGGCAGTCGATTTTAACTGCGGAAATACAGATAAAACGGAGGAAAAAACGATGTGGATGGATGAACTTTTTGGGGTAAAAAAACCGATTATTGCGCTGCTGCACCTGCGTGCCCTGCCGGGCGACCCCTTGTTTGGCAAGGAGGACAGCATGGAAAGCGTGCTGGCAACCGCACGCGAGGAGCTGCAGCTTTTGCAGGATGGCGGCGTGGACGGCATTCTGATCGCCAATGAATTCAGCCTGCCCTATGAAAAGAAGGTGTCGCCTGTTACCATTGCCGCAATGGGCTATATCGTGGGCGCACTGAAACAGGATATTCGCGTGCCGTTTGGCGTGAACATCGTTTCCAATCCGCTGGCAACGATCGATCTGGCAGCGGCCACCGGCGCCAACTTTGTGCGAAGCACCTTTACCGGCGCCTACATGGGCGAAAGCGGCCTGGTGGACACCAATATTGCCGAGGTGCTGCGCCGCAAAAAGGCCCTGGGACTGGACGATCTGAAGCTGCTGTTTAAGGTGAACCCTGAATCGGATGCCTATCTGGCAGAGCGCCCGATCGAGAAGATCACCAAGTCGATGATCTTCCACTGCTTCCCGGATGCCCTGTGTGTGTCGGGCGCCAGTGCGGGAACCGAAACGGATTCCTCGCTGATCGACCGTGTGAAGAGCGTGGCGGGAACAACGCCGGTTTTGTGCAATACGGGCTGCACTGCGGAAAACATTCAGGATAAGCTTAGCTTCAGCGACGGCGCCTGTGTGGGCACTGCCTTTAAAACGGACGGTAAATTCAGCAACACGGTAGACGGTGCGCGCGTAAAGGACTTTATGCAGCGCGTGTTTGAATACAGAGCTTCGCTGTAAAAAGAAACGGAGGAAAACCATGGGCGTACAGTATTTGATGGGCATTGATATCGGCACCTACGAAAGCAAGGGCGTGCTTACGGATACGCAGGGAAATGTGATCATCAGCTGCTCGGAGCCGCACGGCATGGATAACCCGAAACCGAACTATTACGAGCACGATGCCGATGCTGTGTGGTGGCACGATCTGTGCGTGCTGAGCAAGCGCCTTTTGCAGCATTCGGGCGTGGCCAAGGAGGATGTGCTGTGCCTTGGCGTGAGCACGCTCGGCACAAACTGTCTGCCGGTGGATAAAAATCTGCGCCCGCTGCGCAAGGCGATTCTTTACGGCATCGATGCCCGAAGCCAACGAGAAATTGAGTATCTCACCGAATACTACGGCGAAGAAAAAGTAAAAGAGCTGTTTGGCCGCCCCATTTGCTCGGGCGATGTGTGCGCCAAAATTCTGTGGATCAAAAACAACGAACCTGAGGTGTATGCAAAAACCTATAAATTCCTTACCGGAACCTCGTATCTGGTGGCAAAGCTTACGGGCAATTTTGTGATCGACCGTTTTTTGGGCATTGCTTCGCTGCGGCCGCTGTATTATGAGGATGGCCGCATTCGTGAGGATATGTGCGCGCCCTTCTGCCGCCCCGATCAGCTGCCCGAGGGCAGGGTGGTCACCGATGTGGCCGGGCATATTCTGCCGCAGGCCGCGCTGGAAACCGGCCTTGCCGAGGGAACGCCTGTGATCGTGGGCTCGGGCGATTCTTCGTCAGAGGCTGTCAGCACCGGTGTGATCCATCCGGGCGATGTGATGCTGCAGTTTGGCTCATCGGTGTTCATTTACTGCTGCACGGATCGACTGGTTGTGGACGATCGTGTGCGCGGAAACAATTTTTTGATTCCGGGCACATTCAGCGTGGCAGCCGGCACCAACAACTGCGGAACCATCACCAAGTGGTTCCGGGACAATCTGTACCCCGAGGCTGTGCTGCGTGAAAAAACCGAGGGGATCAATGCGTTCCAAACCATGATGGAGCAGGTGCAGAAGATTCCTGTGGGCAGCGAGGATCTGGTTACACTGCCGTATTTTGCGGGCGAGCGCACCCCGATCAATGACCCGAATGCAAGGGGCATGATGATCGGCCTCAAGCTGTGCCACACCAAGCACCATATGTACCGCTCGGCTTTGGAGGGCATTGCGTTCTCGGTGGCACCGGATGTGGATATCCTGAAGGAAAACGGCATTTCACCGCTGCGCCTGATGGCTGTGGGCGGAGGCACCAAAAACACGGTGTGGATGCAAATGATGGCGGATGTGATCGGCGAGCCGATCCACATGGCGGCCGTAACCATCGGTGCTTCCTACGGCGATGCCCTGATGGCAGGCATCGGCGCCGGGGTGTTCCGCGATTTTGCATCGCTGCAAAGCGTGATCAAGCCCTCGGTTACGGTGCAGCCCAACATGGAAAACCACGAAAAATACAAAAAATACCGGGCTATATTTGACAGCGCCTATCCGGCGACCCGTGAAATGATGCACAGCCTGTAAAACAAGGCCGGCGAAACTCAGGAAGGGCTTCGTCGGCCTTTTGCGCGGAGATATTCTGCCTGTCACACACCGTTCATGGCGTTTACGATTTCGGAAACCTTTTTGTCGGGATTTTCCAAAAGCTCCGGCAGAGTGTGCTGCTGCCGGGCGGAAAGCACAGGGGCGGTGCGAAGAAGGAACTTCTTTTCTTCCCAGGAAAGGTCCACATGGTCGGTATGCTCGCCGGGGGCTCGGCTTAAAAAATTGAGCGTTTTGTCTGCTTGCAAAATGCGGCAAAGTGTGTTACCATACAAGAATCAGCGAGAAATGCAAAACAGCAAAACGCTTTGACGGAGAAAGTAAGCGCTGCGCGGCCAGCAAAGAGAGAGCCCTCACCGGCTGAAAGGGGCTTCGCGGCACCGGCGCCCAAGTTCGCTCCCGAGCGGTTTCTGCCAACGGCTTTTCGGCCCAGTAGTGGAAAACGGCCCCCGCCCCGTTACAGGCGCAAGAGCGTTGCCGCCCGGCCCTTTGGCTGAATGCGGCAAAATCCGGGTGGTACCGCGGAGTTTGCAAAAAGTGATTGCAAGGCTTCGTCCCAGTAAACTGGGGCGAGGCCTTTTTTATTTTTTAAAAATAAAGACAAAGCCCCTGCTTTTCCCGCCAATTTCTGGAAGGAGCAAGAATTATGCAGAATGTGATCAACGAACTTTCCGCCAAGGTAGAGCAAAGCCTTGCCGCTGTGAACAGCAGCGAAACGCTTTCGGCCTTTTGGCAGGAATACCTGAGCAAAAACGGCAAGGTGACCGGCCTTATGAAAGAGCTGCGCAATGTGCCTGCCGCCGAGCGCCCCGCCGCCGGTAAGATTATCAACGAGTTCAAGCAGCAGGTGCAGGCCAAGTATGACGAGGCCGCCCAAAAGGTGAGCCGCGCCGAGATGGACGCCCGCAACGCCGCCGAAACGGTGGATATCACCATGCCCGCCAAAATTCGCCCGCAGGGCGCGCTGCACCCCATTACGCTGGTGAAAAACCAGATCATCGATGCCTTTGCAGGTATGGGCTTTCAGGTGTTCGATGCCCCTGAAATCGACGATGACGACCATAACTTCACCCGCCTGAATGTGCCCAAGGATCACCCCGCCCGGGATATGCAGGATACATTTTATCTGACCGAGGATCTTTTGCTGCGCACCCAGACCTCCAACGGCCAGATCCGCACCATGGACCGGGTGAAGCCCCCCATTAAGGTGCTGATCCCCGGCCGTGTGTTCCGCAGCGACTCGGATGCCACCCACAGCCCCATGTTCCACCAGATGGAGGGCCTTGTGGTGGATAAGGGCATTACCCTGTGCGATCTGCAGGGCATGCTGAACGAGCTGGTGAAGCAGTTGTTTGGCAATGGCACCCGCACCCGCCTGCGCCCCAGCTATTTCCCGTTCACCGAGCCCAGCGTGGAAGTGGATGTGAGCTGCTTTGAATGCGGCGGCTGCGGCTGCAGCCTGTGCAAGGGCACCGGCTGGATCGAGGTGCTGGGCGGCGGCGTGGTAAACCGCCGTGTGCTGGAAAACTGCAATATTGACCCCGATGAATACTCCGGCTTTGCTTTTGGCATTGGCATTGAGCGTATCGCCATGCTGAAGTACGGCATCAACAATATGGGCCTGCTGTTTGAGAACGATCTGCGCTTCCTCAAGCAGTTCCAAGAGTAAGCGAAAGGAGAGAAGCGACCATGAAAATTCCATTCAGTTGGCTGAAAGAATATGTAGAAATCGATATCACCCCCGAGCAGCTGGAAGAAAAGCTGTTTTCCTGCGGCTTTGAAGTAGAAGAGCTGATCTATCTGGGCAAGGATATCACCGGTGTTGTGGTGGGCGAAGTGAAGGAGTGCGAGCCCATTCCCGAAACCCACCTGCACGTGTGCAAGGTGGATGCCGGCACGGGTGAATTGCTGCAGATCTGCTGCGGCGCAGACAATGTGTGCACCGGCAAAAAGTTCCCCGTGGCGCTGGACGGCGCAACCGTGTATGCCACCGCCAAGGACCACAAAACCGTAGAGGGCGTGGCCAAGATCAAAAAGGGCAAGCTGCGCGGCTATGAAAGCTGCGGTATGCTGTGCTCGGGCACTGAGCTGGGAGTGAACGACGATCTGTTCCCCGGCGGCGACTATAACGGCCTGCTGGTGCTGCCCGACGATGCCGTGATCGGCGCCGACATTCGCCCCATTGTGGGATTGGACGATTATATTTTCGATATTTCCATCACGGCCAACCGCCCCGACTGCCAAAGCGTTCTGGGCATTGCACGTGAGGTGGCAGCCCTGCTGAATAAGCCTTTGAAAATGCCTGCCACCGATTACACCTGCACCGCCCAGGGCGATGACCGCATCAGCGTGAAGGTGGAAGCCCCCGATGTGTGCCCGCGCTATCTGGCCCACTATGTGCGCAACATTCGCCCCGCCCAGAGCCCCCGCTGGCTCAAGCGCCATCTGGCACTGTGCGGGCTGCGCAGCATCACCAACATTGTGGATATCACCAACCACACCCTGCTGGAGATCGGCCAGCCCATGCACGCCTTTGATTTGAATAAGGTCAAGGACCGCAGCATCATTGTGCGCCGTGCCAAAAACGGCGAAAAGATCACCACGCTGGACGAAAAAGAGTTTACGCTGGGCGAAAACAATCTGGTGATCTGCGATGCCGAAAAGCCCGTGTGCATTGCGGGCGTAATGGGCGGGCTGAACAGCGGCATTGCCGATGATTCCACCGAGCTTTTGTTCGAGTGCGCTACCTTTGCCCGGGATTCCGTGCGCAAAACCAGCCGTGCGCTGGGCCAGGTGAGCGATTCCAGCGCCCGCTACGAAAAGGGCGTGGACCAGTACAGCACCGAGCTGGGCCTCAAGCGCGCACTGCACCTGATCCAGCAGCTGGACTGCGGCGATATCACCCCCACCTGCTTTGACTGCGATGCTCACCCCGAAAGCCATGTGCGCAAGGTCGTGACCGTGACCCCCGAGCAGATCGATGCTGTGTTGGGCATTCAGGTGCCCCGCGAGGTGATGAAGGATATCCTGCACCGTTTGGATTTTGCCGTGGAGGATAACGGCGGCGTTTGGAGCGTAAGCGTGCCCCGCTACCGCGACGATGTGGAGGGCTTCCCGGATCTGGCCGAAGAAGTGATTCGTGAGTATGGCTATGACCACATTGTGCCCACCTTCTTAAAGAATGCCTGTGTGACCAACGGCGGGCTGAACCACGAGCAGAAAACCGAAATGAAGATGAAGCGCCTGCTGGCCGGGCAGGGCTTTTACGAAGCCAGCACGCTGGCCTTCTATTCGGTGGCTGAACTGGATCGGATGCATTTTGCCGCCGACGCCCCCGAGCGCCGCGCCATTCGCATTATGAACCCCATCAGCGAAAACCTTTCCATCATGCGCACCGTGCTGGCCCCCAGCATGCTGAATGTGATCGTGGACAACCTGAAAAGGGGCAACGCACAGGGCCGCCTGTTTGAGCTTTCCAAGGTGTATCTGCCCAAGAGCCTGCCCCTTACCGAGCAGCCTGACGAACACATGACGCTGGCCCTGGGCGCTTTTGGCCCCGAGGAGGACTTCTTTACGGTGAAGGGCGCAGTGGAAGCCATTGCCGCCGCCTTTGACATTAGCTTCAGCTATCAGCGCGCCAATGTGTGCTGGCTGCACCCGGGCATCAGTGCCGAGGTGTGGTGCCAGGGCAAAAAGGTGGGCGTGTTCGGCAAGCTGGCCAACGAGATCACCGCAGAGCTGAAGATCGCCAAGGACGAAAAGGACAGCCAGAACATCTATCTGGCCGAGCTGGACTACGCTGCTTTGGCCGAGATCTTCCCCCGGGACTATCGCTATAAGCCCCTGAGCTCCTTTGCTGCCGTAAAGCGCGATCTGGCGCTGGTGTGCGAGGAAAGCATCACCTGCGGTGATCTGGAGCAGACCATTCGCAAGGCCAGCAGTCTGGTGAGCGATGTGGCGCTGTTTGATGTGTACCGCGGCAAGAATCTGGGCGAGGGCAAAAAGAGCATGGCCTTCAGCCTGACCCTTTCCGACCCCGAAAAAGAGCTGCCCGCCGATCAGGTGGACCGCGCCATCAACAAGATCCTGAAGGATCTGAAATTCAAACTGGGTGTGGAAATGCGCTGATCCTGCGCACACCCTGCAAAGCCCCGCCCCGGTGCGGGGCTTTGCCTGCTTTACAGGAGGAGCTTTATGCCAGAAGGTTACACCCATGTGCGCACGGCGCAGCACGCCGCCGAGCTGGCCGGATACACCCCCGCCAGCCCGCAGGCCTTTGCCACCGGTGCCAACGGGCCGGATATCCTGTTTGTTTACCAGCTTTGGAAGCCCAAGGCCCGCCGCACGCCTGACCTGCCCACTCTGGGCAATATTATGCACCGCGATCAAACCGGCGCATTTGTGCTGGATCTGGTGCAAAACGCCGCCACCCCCGCGCAAAGGGACTATGCGCTGGGATTCCTTACGCACTATGCGGCGGATTCCACGGTGCATCCCTATGTGTATGCCTGCATGGCGCAGGGCGCGCCCTATCACTGCCACGGCGGCCACGGCTATTTTGAGATCGCGCTGGATTCCTGGCTGCACCAACAGGACTGGGGCACCCCCCGGGTGGACCCGCAGCACGCCAACCCCAGGCTGACCGGCGCAGCCCGCGCCGAAAGCTTTACGCTGCTGCAGGCAAGCCTTGGGCGGGTGTATGGCTGTGAGGTGCCGCTGCTGGCTATTTCGGATGCGTTTGAGCTGATGCGCCTTGTGCGCGTGGTCACCCCCAGCCGCACCCCGCTGCACCTGCGGCGGGCACTGTTCTGGCTGGCGGAGCCCCTGCTGGGCGGGCGCGGATTCATCACCGGGCATTGCAGCCCGGCGCGCCTGAAGGGCCTTGGCGAAAAGGATGCCGTAAAGCTGCCGCGCCCGTGGCTGGATGCCTTCAGCGGCCGGGAGTATGACGAGGACATTCCCATGCTGCTGAGCCGCGCCGAACATACGGCGGCGGCATACATCACCGCAGCACTGCGCTATTGGCAGGGGCAGATCCCTCTGCAGCAGCTGGGGGCGGTGCTGGGCAGCAAAAGCTACACCACCGGCATGGAAACCGGCCCCGAACCCATCGAATGCACCGCAAACGCCTGAGGCACAAAACAATAAAAAAAGGCTTTGGCCGCTCTGCCCGTTTTGGGGCAGGGCGGCTTTTTGCGCAACCTGAATCTAATGCTTGTAGGGGCCTGCACTGCAGGCCCGCCAACGGTGCGGGGGATATTTTGAGGTTTGCGGGTGCGGCAAATGCGGGCGGAGCCAAGCCCCGCCCCTACGGCGAAATTGCGAAATAGCGATAAAATTTAAACGCATTTTCTTGCGGTTTATGGTAGGGGTGGGGCTCTGCTCCACCCGAGGGGCCTTGCGGCACTGCAGGGCCTTAGCGGGCGAGCAATGCTCGCCCCTACGATGAAATTTTGAAATGGCGATAAAATGTTTGCGCAAGCCTGAATCTATTGCTTGTAGGGGCCTGCACTGCAGGCCCGCCAACGGTGCGGGGGATATTTTGAGGTTTGCGGGTGCGGCAAGGGCGGGCGAAGCCAAGCCCCGCCCCCTGCGGCGTGATCGTGAAATGGCGCTGATTTTTTTCGCCGGCCCGGCCTTTTGCGGAGCTGCGGCAGGAAAAAATGATTTTGCACAAATGTTCTCTTGTGCTTTGCACCAAGATGGGCTAAAATAAGAGTAAAATTACTGCCATAGGGCCCGGCGCGCGCGGGGCCTGCAAGCGCAATTAAAGGAGATTCATAACATGATCCGTATTACTATGGAAAACGGCAAGGTAATCGAGCTGCAGCTGGATGCCGCCGCAGCCCCCATCACCGTGGCAAACTTTGAAAAGCTGGCCAAGCAGGGCTTTTATAACGGCCTCACCTTCCACCGCATCATTCCCGGCTTTATGGTGCAAGGCGGTGACCCTCAGGGCACCGGCATGGGCGGCCCCGGCTGGGAGATCAAGGGCGAATTCCGCGCAAACGGTGTGGATAACCCCATCAAGCATACCCGCGGCGTGATCAGCATGGCCCGTGCGCAGAACCCCGACAGCGCTGGCAGCCAGTTCTTTATCATGCACGCCGACGCCCCCTATCTGGACGGCCAGTATGCCGCCTTTGGCCATGTGACCAGCGGCATGGAAGTGGTAGACGAGATCGCCGCCACCCCCACCGATTGGAGCGACCGTCCCCGTGTGCCCGTGGTGATGAAAACCGTGGAAGTTGTGGATTGATCGTTTAAGGCACCACCGCACAATTCCCGCCTTACGGCTTAAGCACCACTCCGGCGGCTGCGGCACGGCATCTGCGTTGCCAAAATGCTCGATAATGCACAAAGCATTATCTGCGCTTTTGGCTTAGCATCTGCCGCACCTCGCTCACCGTATCGGCACTTAGAATTATGCGGTATTGCCCTAAAAACGCCCCTGTCGGCTCGGCTTTTTGCACGGCAGGGGCTTTTTTGTGTACGGAGTTAAAAAATGGAAGTAGTAAAAAAATTTTGCGGCGGCGCAGTGGAGATCCTGCACGAGGCAATCAAATGGCTGCTGCTGGGCGGTGTGATCGGCCTGGTGGGCGGCGTGATCGGCGCACTGTTTCACCACGAGATCGGCCTGGCCTCGGCCCTGCGCACGGCGCACCCGTGGCTGCTTTACACCCTGCCCCTGCTGGGCTGCGTGATCGTGGCGCTGTACCAGTGGGGCAATATGCTGCCTGACCGGGGCACCAACCGCATTCTGGATAGCGTGATAAACAACGAGCCTATTCCCAAGCGCGTGTGCGGCCTGATGTTTGTGTGTACGGCGCTCACCCAGCTGGGCGGCGGCAGCGCAGGCCGTGAGGGCGCGGCCCTGCAGATCGGCGGCAGCGTGGGCAGCTTTTTCAGCCACCGGCTGGGCAAGCGCTGGCTGCCACGCCGCAGCCAGCGCATCGGCATTATGTGCGGTATGACGGCGGTGTTCAGCGGCCTGTTCGGCACCCCCCTCACGGCAGTGTTTTTTGTGCTGGAGGTGTGCGAGATCGGCGCAATGCCGCAGCTGGCGGTGATCCCGTGCATGATCGCGGCGTTTGTGGCCAGCTACGCCAGCCTGCTGGTGGGCGGCAGCGCCACCAAGATCACCATGGTGGCCATGGAGCCGCTCACCGCGCTGCTGATGCTGAAGGCCGTGGTGCTGGGCATCGGCTGCGGGCTGGTGGCCATGCTGTTCTGTGAGGCCAACCACGGCGCAGGGAAAGTATACGCGAAGTATATTAAGAACCCATATATACGAGTCGTTACCGGCGGCTGCGCGGTGATCCTGCTCACATGGCTGGTGGGCACCACCACCTACAACGGCGCCGGAATGGAGCTGGTTTCGCTGGCCGAGCACGGCGGCGCAAGCTGGTACAGCTTTTTGCTCAAGATCCTGTTTACGGCGGTCACGCTGGGGGCAGGCTTTAAGGGCGGCGAAATCGTGCCCTGCTTTGCGGTGGGCGCGCTGTTCGGCGGCGCATTTGCCCCCCTGCTGGGGATCGAGCCTGCGCTGGGCGCAGCCGTGGGCATGGCCGCCGTGTTCTGCGGCTCCACCAACTGTCTGGTGGCCAGCCTGGTGCTGGGCCTTGAGGTGTGCGGCGGCAGCGCCTATCTGCCGGTGTTTGCGGCGGCCTGCGCCGTAAGCCAGTTTGTAAGCGGCCCGTGCAGCCTGTATGCCAGCCAAAAGCGCGTGCATCCCCGGCTGGATCTGGCCGAGCCCGAAGGCGAGCAGGCTTAAAGCCTGTTTTAGAGATAAGAAAAAAGCATCCCCGGCCGGTTGGCCGGGGATGCTTGCGGTTTCAGGGGGTTATGCCAAAAACAGGGCGGTGGGCAGCAGCAGGATCAGCGGCAGCGCCACCCAGTAATACAGGCGGTTTTTCTCCAAAAGTGCGGCCTCGGCCAGCAGCGCCTCGTAGGTTTCGTTGCCGGGCAGGTTCAATCCATCCTCCTTTACGCATTTCAACAGGCCGGAGGTGGTGCTGTAGCCCTTTACCAGTGCGGCCTCGCGGCGCATGTGCAGCTTGGCCTTGGCGGTCAGCCCGCCGTGCAGCTGCGAAATGATCTCAACCATGCGCTTTACGGCGCGGTTGGTGATCACCACGCCCACAACAAAATGCATAAAAGCCACGCACAGCAAAAAGCTGGCGCTCATCAGCCCGCTGGTGAGCAGGCCGTTGGCGTTTAAAAGCGGAAACAGCACCAGATACAAGGCGATGGAGCCGATCAGCGCGGCGGCCTCGGCCCGAAAGAAATCGCGCTTTGCATAGATCAGCGAGCCGTCGGCCCGGCGGGGAGAAAATTCATTTTTCACAGGGCATCTCCCGGTTGGTGGAAGCATGAAGGCGGGCAAGCTCGCGGTATTCCTCGGCACCGTCGGGGGCAAGCGAGCGCTGGCGTTCGTTCAGCGGGCCGCGCACATAGGCGGGCACCCCCATCACAATGCTGCCGGGCGGCACGATCATGCCTTCGGGCACCACGGCCCCGGCAGCCACGATGCTGCCCTTGCCGATCACGCAGCCATTTAAAAGGGTGGCGTGCATGCCCACCAGCACATCGTCCTCCACCGTGCAGCCATGCACCACGGCGGCGTGGCCGATGGTCACATTGCGGCCGATGGTGAGGGGGCAGTGCTTGCTGCAGTGCAGCACCGCGCCGTCCTGCACATTGCTGCCGGGGCCGACGATGATGGGCTCAATATCGCCGCGCAGCACCGCGCCATACCACACGCTGGAATCTTTTTCCAGCCGTACCTTGCCAATCACCGAGGCGCTGGGGGCAACAAACAGCGCACCATTGTTTTGGGGCGTTTCACCGCCGCAGGAAATCATCATAAAAACCGCTCCTTTCGCAGTTTTGAATTGTTGTAAGCAGAAAAGCAGCCCGGCATCTCCCGCCGCCGCAGCAGCCGGAAGGGCAGGGCACTGCCATAAAAGATTTATTACATATTATAACAAAATGGGGCTTTAAAATCAACGAAATCGAACAAACGGCGCTTTGGAAAACAAAAAAATACGGGCCTTTTTTAATTTTTGTACAAAGCCGATGGGAAAACCGGTTTTTTTGAAGGGATTTATGTTGTGTTTTTGTTTCAAAACCTGTATAATTGTTTCTAACAACAACGCGGCAGCAGTGCGCGCCGCAGAAAAAGGGGAGGCAACCAACCATGCTTCAATTTACGCATCTGGTTAAGGATCCGGTTGGGATCCACGCAGGCCCTGCGGGCCGTATTTCTCGCAAGGCAAAGGAATTTCCCGGCACTGTGATCACCATTGACAAGCAGGGCACCAGCGTGCAGGCAAACAAGCTGATGCTGCTGATGGGCCTTGGCGTAAAGGGCGGCGATACCATCACTGTAACCATTGAGGGCGGTGAAGAAGAAAAAGCCGCTGCAGCCATGAAGGAATTCTTGGAAAAGGAACTGTGATCCTGTAAGGCGAACAGCGCAGGGCTGTTCGCCTTTTTCGGCTATAGGGCTGCATGGGGGCGCTTGATAGGGCAATGATCCTGCGGGCGCTGCCGCTGTGCCAAAAGCGCCCGAAGCATCCGGAATTTTTGCAGGTAATCCACAAAAACGAAAGGAAACCGCTATGATCCAGATCCACGGCAAAAGCGCCGCGCCCGGTGTGGCTTTTGGGCCGCTGTATTTTTACAAAAGCGAAAGTGTGCCCATCAGCCATAAAAAAATCAAAGACCCGCTGGCCGAGTGGCAGCGCTATCTGGTGGCGCGCGATCTGGCGGTAAGCCAGCTGGGCGCACTGGCCGAAAAAGCCCGCATACAGGGCGGCGACACTGCAGCGCTGGTGTTTGAAACGCACCAGCTGATGGTGGAGGACGAGGATTTTGAACAACGGATCCGCGAGGATATTTTTGAGAATCTGAGCAACGCCTCCAGCGCCGTGTGCAGCGCCAGCAGCTATTATCAAACCATGTTCAACAATATGGACGGGCTTTACATGAAAGCCCGCGCCATTGATATGCGCGATATTGCCCGCCGCCTGAACGATATTCTTTTAGGGCGCATTCGCGGCACGCTGCACACCGAGGTGCCTGTGATCCTGGTGGCAGACGACCTGACCCCCAGCGATACCATTCAGCTGGACAAAAACATGGTGCTGGGCTTTGTCACCTCGCAGGGCTCGCCCGCAGGCCACACGGCCATTCTGGCCCGCAGTCTGGGCATTCCCGCCGTGGTGGAGGTGGGCGATCTGCTCAAACGGCGCAACCGCGGGCGTGAGGCCGCCATTGACGGCGATGCGGGGTTGGTGATCGTAAACCCGGACCACCGCACCCGGGAAAGGCTGGAGCAAAAGCAGGCGCAGCAGGCCCACCGCCGTGAGCTGCTCACCCGCCTGAAGGGCAAAGAAAACATAACGCTGGATGGGCGCGCCGTAAGCCTTGTGTGCAACATCACCACGCCGGAGGATCTGGAGGCCGTTAAGGAAAACGACGGCGGCGGCGTGGGGCTTTTCCGAAGCGAATTTTTGTATCTGCGCCAAAACGATTACCCCAGCGAGGAGGACCAGTTTTTGGCCTACCGTGAGGCAGCCTTGCAGATGCGGGGCAAAAGCGTGATCATCCGCACACTGGATATCGGCGCCGACAAGCAGGCAGGCTATTTTAATATGGAGCCCGAGCCTAACCCGGCCATGGGCATGCGCGCGCTGCGCCTGTGCCTTACCCGCCCGGGAATGTTCCGCACGCAGCTGCGCGCCATCTACCGCGCCAGCGCCTTTGGCAAGCTGGCCATTATGTTTCCCATCGTTACAGCTGTGTGGGAGCTGCGTGAGGCCCGCAAAATGTGCCAGATCGTAATGGCCGAGCTGGAGCAGGAGGGCATTCCCTACAATAAAAATGTGCCGCTGGGCATTATGATCGAAACCCCGGCGGCGGTGTTTATCAGCGACCGTTTGGCCCATGAATGCGACTTTTTCAGCATCGGCACCAACGACCTTTTGCAGTACACCACCGCGTGTGACCGGCAGACCAGCGGTATGAGCCGCTTTTACGATCCCCATCACCCGGCGCTGCTGCGCGCCATTAAAATGGTGGTGGACAGCGCCCACGCCGCCGGGATCTGGGTGGGCGTGTGCGGCGAGCTTGCCAGCGATCTTTCCATGGTGCAAACCCTGCTGGCGCTGGGAGTGGACGAGCTTTCGGTAAGCCCCGGCAGCGTGCTGGAGGTGCGCGATATCATTCGCAAAACCAATGTGAGCGCCATTCGCGAGGAATGCGTGGAAGAAATTTTCCGCGATACCGAGCGTGAGAAAACCGACGAGGATGCCGGTATGGACACGTGGTTTGCCAGCGATTATTAAACTTTTGGTTATATTAAGCAGAAAAATACAAAGAGGAAAGCATGTTCAAGTTTCTTACCGAGCATTGGGTGGATGCGTTTTTCGTTTTTATGATCCTCATCAGCCTGCTCACCGGCAACAAAACGCTGTTATATGCCATGGGCGTTGTGTTTGTGCTGCGTATGGTTCGCGCCACTGCGGTTTTGGAAATTCTGGCGGGCAAGGGCATCAGCTGGGGCATTCTGGTGATCACGATCGGATTTTTGGCACCCATTGCGCTGGAACGATACGATCTTTCGCAGTTTAAAGCCGTGTTCACCAGCCCCGTGGGGTGGATCGCCATTCTGTGCGGCATTGCCGTGGCCATTATGGGCGGCAAGGGCGTGATCGTGGGCCAAACCGATATGGTGATCACCGTGGGCATTATTCTGGGCACCTTTTTGGGCGTGGCGGTGTTTAAGGGAAACCCCGTCGGCCCGCTGATCGGCAGCGGCATGGCATGGTTCATCATAGCGCTTGTGCGAAGGATCATTCCGTTTTAACAGGGCTTTTGGGGGCACTGTGCCCGGCAGGGCCCTGCCATGATAAAAACTATACAGAGGGGTAAGTATGAATTTTCAAGAACTTTCTCAGCAGCGTTACTCGCTGCGGAAATTCAGCGCACAGGCTGTGGAGCCGGAAAAGCTGAACCTTGTGCTGCAGGCCGCTCAAAGCGCGCCCACCGCACACAATCTGCAGCCGCAGCGCGTGTTTGTGCTGCAAAGCGAGCAGGCCCTGCAAAAGGTGAACGAATGCACGCCCTGCCATTTTGGCGCGCCGGTGGTGCTGGTGGTGGCCTATGATGCCGCCGAGGCATGGAAGCGCGAGGAGGACGGCAAAAACCACGGCGAGATCGATGCCGCTCTGGCAACCATGCAAATGATGCTGCAGGCTGCCGAGTTGGGCCTTGGCACCACCTATGTGGGAATGTTTGATGCACAAAAGCTTTTGGCAGCATTCCCTGAAATGCAGGGGCTTACGCCCATTGCACTGCTGCCGCTGGGCTATCCGGCCGAGGGCGCACACCCTGCACGCCTGCACGCCCAGCGCAAAAGCCTGAGCGAAACCGTGCAGGTTCTGTAAATTGGCGTTTGGGGCGTTTGCTTTGCCCCATCGGCACGCCAAAAATGCAAACAGCCGCCGGCACAATCGGGAAACTCCGTTTGTGCCGGCGGCTATGTTTATTAGAGAGCCTGTTTTTCCGCGCAGAGCAAGATCCCCGGGGGCGGGCGGTATAAAACAAAAAAAGCAACCTACTTTCGTAGGTTGCTTTTGGTGCGCTGGAAGGGACTCGAACCCCCGGCCTTCTGGTTCGTAGCCAGACACTCTATCCAGCTGAGCTACCAGCGCACATTCCGTTCGCTCGGAACAGTTGATATTCTACCACCGAAGCCATAGAATGTCAACACTTTTTTTGAAATTTTTTTAAAAAGTGAAAAAAAGGCGTTTTACACGCTTTTGCGGGCATGAAAAATACGCAGGGCAGCCCTTGTCAAGCGCAGTTTAGTGGTATTATAATAAAGTTATGTAATCACAGCGCTATCTGACCCCAACAGGATTTTATACTGTTTTGGCAGAGGCCGTGGAAAGTAAATAGAAGGAAAAGAGGAAATTTGTATGCTGGATATCAAAATCACCAGAACCACTGCCCCCAAGGCAAAGCCTGCCGATGAATCCAAGCTGGGCTTTGGCAAAAAGTTCAGCGACCATATGTTTTTGATGGATTATGACCGCCAAAACGGCTGGCATGATCCCCGCGTGGTGCCCTATGCCAATTTTACGCTGGACCCCGCCTGCGTGGTGTTCCACTATGCACAGGAAATTTTTGAAGGCCTGAAGGCTTACCGCACGGCCGACAACAAGATCCAGCTGTTCCGCCCCGAGTGCAACGGCGCTCGTATGCAGGACTCCTGCGATCGTTTGTGCATGCCCAAGATCCCCGTAGAGGATTTTGTGCAGGCCTGCAAGACCCTGGTAGAAGTGGATAAGGATTGGGTGCCCCACACCGATGGTGCATCGCTGTATCTGCGCCCCTTTATCATTGCCACCGATGTGGGCCTGGGCGTACACGCTTCGCCCACCTACACCTTCTGCATCATTGCTGCTCCCTCGGGCGCATACTATGCCGAGGGCATCAACCCCGTGCGCATTTATGTGGAAGATGAATACATTCGTGCAGCCCCCGGCCTCACCGGCTTTGCCAAGTGCGGCGGCAACTATGCTGCTTCCATCAAGGCAGGCGAAATGGCCGAGGAACTGGGCTATGCACAGGTTCTGTGGCTGGACGGCGTAGAGCGCAAGTATGTAGAGGAAGTCGGTTCCATGAACATCTTCTTCAAGATCGACGGCAAGATTTATACCGCTGCCTGCGTGGGCACCGTTCTGCCCGGCGTTACCCGCCGCAGCTGCATTGAGCTGTGCAAGGACTGGGGCTACGAAGTGGTAGAGGGCAAGCTGGCCATCGCCGACATCATGAAGGCCTCCAAGGAAGGTAAGCTGGAGGAAGTGTTCGGCACCGGCACCGCTGCTGTGATCAGCCCCGTGAAGGAGCTGAAGTGGGAAAACGAGGTCGCCCATATCTCGGACGGCAAGATCGGACCCCTCACCCAGAAGCTGTACGACACCATGACCGGCATCCAGTGGGGCAAGATCGCCGACACCAAGGGCTGGATCGTGCCTGTGTGCAACGGCTGAAAAAAACGCCCGTAAAACGCATATAAAATCAAAAGGAGCCTTATCCGGTGGGGTAAGGCTCCTTTTTTTGTCAGCTTTCGCCGCTGCCGGGCTTGGCAGGGGGCAGGGAACTGAAATATTCGGCGGCAAAATCGCACAGGCGCATAAGCAAAGGGCTTGCGGCATCGCTGCGCCAGGCAAGATACACCGGGCAGCTCAGCCGACAGCCGCGCACACGCAGCGGCACAAGGCCGTCACGCTCCAGATCGCGGGTGGCGGGCAAAATGGTATAGCCCTGCCCGGCGCTTACCATGGCGGCGGCTGCGTTGCATTCCTCTGCCTCGGCCCCCACAAAGGGCTCGGCACCCTTTTCCCGGAAAAACTCCAGAATGGTGCCGCGCAGGCTGGTGCCTTCGCCCACCAGCACCAGGGGCTGCTCCAGCAGCTGCGAAAACTCCACTTCCCCCGCCGAAGCCAGCGGGTGAAATTTGGAAACCGCAAACAGCAGCTCCTGATTTTCCAGCAAAAGGCTCTGCGCGCCCTCGGGCGGCGTGCTGCACACCGCCGCCGCCACCTTGCCCACCACGCTGGGTCCCAGCTGCCGCCTGCGGCTGCAAAAAGGTGAAGCTGAATGTTTCGGCTTCCCGCGCACACAATCTGGCCAACCTGAACCGCACCCCCCGAAGAGAGCGTGGCGGGCTTTAAGGCCGCCGTGGATGCCGCCAAGGATGCAGGCATCGCCATTTCCGGCTCGATCTCCATGCCCTTCGGCTCTCCGTGGGAAAAAGAGATCCCCCTGAGCGATGTCAAGAGCATCACGCAGGCTTATATCGATACCGGCATCACCGAGATCTCCCTCTCGGATACCGCTGGTGTGGCCTATCCCAGCCAGGTGTACAACTACTGTGTGGAAATGGCCAAGGAATTCCCCCAGGTGACCTGGTGGATGCACTTCCACAACACCCGCGGTTTGGCTATTGCCAACATTGTGGCTGCCATGGAAGCAGGCTTTACCCGCTTTGACTCCAGCTTTGCCGGTGCGGGCGGCTACCCCTTTGTGCCCAGTGCAGCAGGCAATGTTTCCACCGAGGATGTGGTGCATATGATGGACCAGATGGGCATCAAAACCGGCATCAATCTGGACAAGATGATCGCCATCGGCAAGCGCGTGGGCGAAATTCTGAACCACGACAGCGCCAGCTATATCCTGAAGGCAGGCCCCGCCAGCGCACTGATCCGTGAGCTGCCCACCGGCCAGGCCAAGGCAAACAACGCCAAACGCCAAATAAGTAAAGGCAATACCCGATCACATTCCCCCAAGCCCCCGGCCCCAAAGCCGGGGGCTTTGCCGTACAGTGCAAAAAATCGGCCCCCATAAAGCACGCACAAAAGTTACAAAATGGTAATTTTTGCTTTTTCGGCAAATTCAGGGGTTGCACTTGCCGAAAAAAGGTGCTATACTCATTGCATATTAAACACATCGGTGCTTTAAAGCGATAAAGCAAAGTGCGCCGATCCTGTGCAATTCTTGGGAGGGAATGTATTATGAAGAAAGTGATTTCCGCTGTAATGGCCGGTGCTATGGCGCTGGGCCTTGTCGCCTGCGGCGGCCAGAGTGCATCTTCGGCCCCCGCTGCATCATCCGCAGCTGCCGGTTCGGCTTCTGCCGCCGGTGGTAAAACCTATACCGTGGGCATTTGCCAGCTGGTGCAGCATCCCGCACTGGATGCCGCTACGCAGGGCTTTAAAGATGCCCTCACCGAAAAACTGGGCGATGCTGTAAAGTTTGACGAGCAGAACGCCAACGGCGATGCACCCACCGCCGCCACCATCTGCAACGGCTTTGTGGCTTCCAATGTGGACTTGATCCTGGCCAACGCCACCGCCCCGCTGCAGAGCGCAGCCGCTGCCACCAGCACCATTCCTGTGCTGGGCACTTCCATCACCGACTACGCCACCGCACTTTCCATTGACGATTGGACGGGCGTTGTGGGCGGCAATATTTCCGGCACCAGCGATCTGGCCCCGCTGGATGAGCAGGCCGCCATGCTGAACGAGCTGTTCCCCGACGCCAAAAATGTGGGCATTCTGTACTGCTCGGCTGAGGCAAACTCCAAATACCAGAGCGATGTGGTGACTGCCGCACTGGAAAAGCTGGGCTACACGGTGAATGTGTACACCTTCTCGGATTCCAACGATGTTGCCAGCGTAACGCAGACCGCCTGTGAGGCAAATGATGTGTTGTACATCCCCACCGACAACACCGCAGCCTCCAACACCGAGGCCATCAACAATGTGGCACAGCCCGCCGGTGTGCCTATTATTGCCGGTGAAGAGGGCATTTGCGCAGGCTGCGGCGTGGCAACGCTTTCCATCAGCTACTACGATCTGGGCACTGTGACCGGTGAAATGGCTTACGACATTCTGGTGAACGGCGCCGACATTTCCAACATGGCTGTGCAGTTTGCCCCCGAGGTCACCAAGAAATACGATGCCGACCGCTGCGCGGCTTTGGGCATCACGGTTCCTGAAGGCTACGAGCCCATCGAAGGCTAATCAATTTTCTGCAAGGCACACAGCGGCGGCGGGCCAGCCCTTGGCTGCCGCCGCTTTTAAGGCAATCCCGCACAATTCCCGCCTGACGGCTTAAGCACCTCGCTCGCCGTATCGGCACTTAGAATCATGCGGGATTGCCTTAATAAATCAAGTAAACGGTGTGGAGGAAAAAAATCATGCTGGATCCTATGGCGCTTTTGCGCGCAATGCCCGGTGCCTGTGCGCAGGGCATCATCTGGGGCCTGATGGCGCTGGGCGTATACCTTACTTTTAAGATCTTGGATGTGGCCGATCTTACGGTGGATGGCTCTATTGCCACCGGCGGCGCTGTGGCCGTTATGCTGATCCTGGCCGGGTGGAGCCCGGCGGCAGCCATGGCCGCTGCCTTTGCGGTGGGCATGCTCACCGGTGCGGTAACCGGCGTGCTGCATGTGGCGCTGGGCATTCCTGCCATTCTGGCAAGCATTCTTACCCAGATCTCGCTCTATTCCATCAATCTGAATATCATGGGCAAGTCCAACCAGGCGGTCAGCGTGGATAAGTTTCCGCTGCTGGTCAGCCTGCGCTATATCCCCAAGGCCATCGCCGTGTGCCTTGTGATCGCTGTGGCGCTGGTCTGCGTGATGTACTGGTTCTTCGGCACCGAGCTGGGCTGCTCCATCCGTGCCACCGGCTGCAACAAGAATATGGCCCGGGCACAGGGCGTGAACACCGGCGTGATCACCGTGCTCACACTCGCCCTTTCCAACGGCATTGTGGCGCTCAGCGGCTCGTTGCTGGCCCAGTATCAGGGCTTTGCGGATGTGAATATGGGCCGCGGCGCCATCGTGATCGGCCTGGCAGCCGTGATCATCGGCGAGGTGATCGGCGGCGCCGTGCTGGGCAAATACCTGAACTTTATGGGCCGCCTTGCCTTTGTGGTGGTGGGCGGTGTGATCTACTACATGGTGCTGCAGATCGTTTACTGGCTCAAGCTGCCTACCGACGACAGCAAGCTGTTTACCGCCATCATTGTGGCGCTGTTCCTGGCTGTGCCTTATCTCAAGGGCAAGTACTTCACCAAGTCATCCTACAAAAAGGAGGCATCGCGCCATGCTTGAGTTAAAAGATGTTGTAAAGGTGTTCTACCCGGGCACCGTGAATGAAAAGGTGGCGCTGAACGGCCTGAACCTGAAGCTGGAGGAAGGCGATTTTGTTACCGTGATCGGCGGCAACGGCGCAGGCAAATCCACCATGCTGAATGCTATTTGCGGCGTGTGGCCCATTGATGACGGCAAGGTGATCATTGACGGCAAGGATGTGACCGCCCTGCCCGAATATAAGCGCGCAGCATTTTTGGGCCGCGTGTTTCAGGACCCCATGACCGGCACCGCCGCCACCATGGGCATTGATGAAAATCTGGCCATGGCCGCCCGCCGGGGCGAAAAACGCGGCCTGCGCTGGGGCATTACCAAGGAAGAGCGCGAAAAATACTACGAGCTGGTGAAAAGCCTGGATCTGGGGCTGGAAAACCGCCTTACCAGCAAGGTGGGCCTGCTTTCGGGCGGCCAGCGCCAGGCCATTACGCTGCTGATGGCCAGCTTAAAGCGCCCCAAGGTGCTGCTGCTGGACGAACACACCGCTGCGCTGGACCCCAAAACCGCCGCCAAGGTGCTGGCGCTTTCGGATAAGATCGTGGCGGAAAACAAGCTGACCACCCTGATGATCACCCACAACATGAAGGATGCCATTCGTTACGGCAACCGCCTGATCATGATGCACGAGGGCCATGTGATCTACGATGTGCGCGGTGAGGAAAAGAAAAACCTGCAGGTGAGCGACCTGCTGGAAAAATTCGGCCAGGCAAGCGGCGGCGCATTTGCCAACGACCGCATGATGCTTTCGTAAGGCATCTCGTTCTGTATAAAAAGCGGAGGCAGGGCTGCCTCCGCTTTTTTGTGCGAAAAAACCGCAAAAATGTAAAACGGGCAATGACCAAGGTGGTCATTGCCCGTTTTACATATACGGAACGAACGAAGAAGGAGATGATTTGGTAAAGGAACAATTTATAGGAATGGGCCTTTGAGGCCCAGCCTGTCGGGGGAAAGCCGCGGCGGTTTTAACCGGCGGCTTTTCAGGGGCATTTCCGCACGGACTGCTGCTGATGCCGTGTAAGCGGTGCCGCCCGAGCACTTTGTTGTGCTTTGGTTTACAAGCTTATTATAAGGGCAAAACCGCCATAAGTCCAATACGGGAATTCTATAAAGTTTATAAGAATCACTGCGGGTTTTCAGCGGCTCACCAACAGCTTTTTCAGGGCCTTTTCCAGATTGGCCACCGTGAGCAGATACATATCAAACTTATCGTTTAGAATATCGTAGGTGCTCAGATCATAGTGGGAGCCAACGCTCCAGTAATCATCGTGCCACAGGCTGCGCCCGCCGGTGCTGGGGTTTAACCACACATTGTGGGGGTAATGCTTTTGGAACAGCTGAAACCAATCCAGCCCGCACATACGGTTCTGGCCGTAATAGCGGTAGTTCAACAGCTCATAGGGGGCCATTTCGGCATCGCCCAGAATGATCATTTTGTAGTTGCCGTCCAGCTGGTGCAGCACGCTTTCACTTTCCACCCATTTGCCGGGGGTGCAGGTGGAATCGGTGTACAGGCGGTCGTGAATGCAGTTGTGGAAATAATAGATCTTTAAGTCCTGAAAATGATTGCTCTTGCGCACGGCCTGAAACAGGGCCGTTACCACGGCCATATATTCATCCATGCTGCCGCCGCTGTCAATGAGCAGCAGCAGCTTCACGGTGTTTTGGCGCGGGCGCTTGTATTCAATCTTCAGCTTGCCGGCATTGTCGCTGGTGGCCTGAATCGTAGCGTCCAGATCCAGCTCGGTTTTGGCGGCGTTGGTTTCACCGCTGAACTGGCGCAGGCGGCGGAAGGCCATTTGGTATTGGCGCAGGCCCAGCACCTGATCTTCGCTGAAATCGCGAAAGCGGCGTTCTCCGGCCACACGCATGGCGGCGTGATAATGCCCCTGGCCGCCCACGCGAATGCCGTCTTCCTGCCCGGCACCGCTGTTGCCGAAGTTGCTGCTGCCGCCGGTGCCCACCCAATAGGTGCCGCCGTTGTGCTGGCAGGTCTGCTCGCCAATGCGCTCACGCAGCATCTGCTCGATCTGCTCGGCGGTGCGGTAGGGGCTTTGGTGCTTTTGCCCGTCCATGGATTCCGAGCCGCGCGGGTTGGCCAGCCACTGGTAAAATTCAGGCGGAATCTCGGGCATTTCCGCAATGCCTTTAAAATGCTCTAAAAATGCCTGATCGAATTTGTCATACAGGCTTTCGCTTTTCACCAGCACCGCGCGGCACAGGCGGTAAAAGCCGGTAAAGCTGTTGCCCGCCAGGCCCTTATCCAGCGCCTCGGTGAGGGTAAGCCAGTCGGTGGGGGTAACATCCAGGCCCTTTTCACGCAGCAGATAGAAAAAATCAAGAAACATGGGGTGTCCTTTCTGTGTTTCCGATCGGTACAGCGTTTTTTAAGCCGTCAACCGGCAAAGGGGCCGCGGCCGGTCTGCTTCATTTTTTCCAGCTCGGCCATATCCTCGCTCTTTTTCAGCAAAACACCGGCAAAGGGCATGGTTTTGCAAATCTCCTCGGCCGAAATGCCGCCGATCTGCAATGCGCGGATCCAGTCGATCAGCTCGCTGGTGCTGGGCTTTTTCTGCAGGCCGCGCTGCTCGCGCAGGGCATAAAATGCGTTCATGGCGCTTTCCAGAAGATCCATTTCCAAAACGGGGTAGTGAACCTTGATAATCTTGCGCATCAGGTCTTTATCCGGGAAGGAGATATAGTGGAAGATGCAGCGGCGCAAAAATGCATCGGGCAGCTCTTTTTCCGCGTTGGAGGTGATAATGATGATGGGGCGTGTTTTGGCCTTGACGGTCTGCTTGGTCTGGGGAATGTAAAATTCCATTTTATCCAGCTCCCACAGCAGGTCGTTGGGAAATTCCAGGTCGGCCTTGTCGATCTCGTCGATCAAAAGAACCACCTGCTCCTCGGCGCTGAAGGCCTCGCCCAGCTTGCCCAGCTTTACATACTGCGCTACATCCTTCACATCGCTGCCGCCAAACTGGCTGTCGTACAGGCGCTGCACAACATCGTAAAAATACAGGCCGTCCTGTGCTTTGGTGGTGCTTTTGATGCTCCAGATGATCAGCTGCTTGCCCAGTGCAGCGGCAATGCTTTCGGCCAGCTTGGTTTTGCCGGTGCCGGGCTCGCCCTTGATCAAAAGGGGCTTCTGCAGGGCCATGCTGATATTTACGGCGCTCATCAGGTCGGCGCCTGCTACATAATCCTGACTGCCTTCAAAAGTAAGATTGGTTTGCATACAAGTGGTTCTCCTTAAAACAAAATCCATTGGCGAAGCAAAAGAATGCCCCGGCTATTATTGACTATACAGCTATATTATATAGGACGACCGCCCACTCCCGCAATAGAAAAACGCAATAAAAGCCGCCGGTTTTCGGTATAAATCAAAGGGGCGCAAAACAAAAAGCACCCAGCGGCAGGACTGGGTGCTTTTGAACATGATATCGCTTGTTCTTGCAAGATAAAAGTGTGGCCCGGCCCGTTAAGGCTCCTTGGTGGGGGCGGCAGCCTGGCCCGGCTCGGCAGAGGCTTCGCCCTGATCTTTATACCATTCGCACACAAAATCGGTAAAGGTTTTGTCCAGCACCGAAAATTCGTTTTCGGCCAGCGTGGCCAGATAAATGTTTTTATACAGCGGCGGCGTTACCGAAAGCTCGGCCACACCGCTGCTGGGCATACGCGAAAAAATTTCGGCCGGGAAAAATCCCACGCCGATGCCGGCTTCGATCAGGCTGAAGCCGATGGAGGGGATCGAGCTGCGGCAGATCACATTGGGCTCAACGCCTGCGCTCCGGAAGGCATTGTCCAGAATCGCATTGATGCCGTTTGCGCCCTGGTGCGTGATCAGGTTTTCGTTTTCCAGATCGGCGATCTCAACGGTTTTGCGCCGGGCCAGACGGTGCAGGCGCGAAACCGCCAAATGGTATTCGTCGCGGCCCAGATAGGTAAAGTGCAGATCAGGATACAAAGCAGGATCGCCCACCACCACGAACGCCTGCGCAATGCGGTGGCTGCGCAGCATTTCGATCAGCGTGATGGAACCTTCCTCCTGCAGGTCAATGTTCAGGCTGGGATACAGGCTGTAAAAGCTGGCCAGCATTTCGCTGAAATGAATGGCCTCCAGGCTGCTGATGGCGCCAATGGTAAGCGTGCCGCGCATCAGCCCGCCATAGGCCGACATATTCTGGCTCAGCAGACGAATGTTGCGCAGAATATCCCCGGCGCTTTTTACAAATTCCTCACCGGCCTCGGTAAGATGCACCGTGCGCGTGGTGCGGTAAAAAAGGGTTACGCCCAGTTCTTTTTCCAGCTTGGCTACCTGCAGCGAAAGGGTGGACTGTGAAAGATACAGCTCTTGGGCGGCGCGGGAAAAACTGTGGCTTTTGGCAATGGCCAAAACGGCCCGCAGTTGGGATATTTCCATAAACGGGTTCTCCTTTCCTGAAATTTTTCAAAATAGGCGGGGCAAAACAAAAAGCGGAACAGACCATCCGCATTTAAAACTTATAGTTATATACTAATTGATTTTGTCAATAAATGCAAGAGCCGCCGCAAAAAAATCTTCGCCATAGAAACACTTTCGGCTGCATAAAAGGCAGCGGAGCGGGTACACTGAGGCAAAAGGAGGTGGGTTTTATGGAAAAGGGCACATCCCCGCGGCCCCGAAGCCGCAATATGCGCCTTACCCCCGGCGAATACAGCCGCATGGTGGGCCGGGCCTCGCCCAAAAGCCCGCTGCGGCGCGATGTGGTGTGGGCGTTTCTGGTGGGCGGCGGCATTTGCCTGCTGGGCGAATGGCTGCGCAAGGCGTTTCTTGCCGCCGGGCACACCCTGGGGGATGCCGCTGCGCTGACCAGCATCACCCTGATCGGCCTTTCGGCGCTGTGTACGGCGCTGGGGTGGTATCAAAAGCTGGCGGCCAAGGCCGGGGCGGGCACGCTGGTGCCCATTACGGGCTTTGCCAATGCGGTGGTGAGTCAGGCCATCGAGTTTAAGGTGGAGGGGCTTGTCACCGGCGTGGGGGCCAAAATGTTTGTGATCGCCGGGCCGGTGATCGTGTACGGCACCATGGCCAGCTGGGTGTGGGGGCTTTTGTATGCGGCGCTGCGGGCATGGGGGTGATGATATGCGTAAAAAAGACAGCATTGTGTTTCATTGCCCGCCCTCTGTGCTGGCATGGGCGGCGGTGGGGGGCAAAAAAGAGGCCGAGGGCCCCTTGGGAAATCAGCTGGACGCCGCCACGGCGGACAATACCCTGGGCGAAACCAGCTGGGAAACCGCCGAAAGCGATCTGCAGCGCCGGGCCGTGCAGCTGGTTTTGCAAAAAGCCGCCACCGGCCTTGCAGGGGTGGATCTTATTTTTGCAGGGGATCTGCAGGCGCAGTGTACGGCCAGCGCCTATACCATGCGCGCACTGGATGTGCCCTTTGCGGGGCTGTACGGCGCGTGCAGCACCATGGCCGAAAGCCTTGGCATGGCGGCCTGCTTTTGTGCCGCGGGGCTGGCGGGCAAGGCCATGGCGCTTACCAGCAGCCATTTCTGCACAGCCGAGCGGCAATTCCGCACGCCGCTGAATTATGGCGGCAAGCGCACGCCCACCGCACAGTGGACGGCCACCGCCGCCGGCTGCTGCCTGTTGGGCGCAGCGGGAAACGGCCCGCGCGTGAACGCAGTCACCTTTGGGCGTGTGCGGGACTATCAGGTGAGCGACATCAACAATATGGGTGCGGCCATGGCCCCGGCCGCAGCACAGACACTGCTGAATCATATGCAGGCGGTGGGCACCACCCCCGCACAGTACGACAGCATTTACACCGGCGATCTGGGGCAGGTGGGCAGTGCGCTTTTGTGCGAAATTTTAGAGCGCGAGGGAATGCCGCTGCCCAATCACCGGGACTGCGGCCTGATGCTGTATGACCGGCAGAACCAGCAGGTCAAGGCGGGCGGCAGCGGCTGCGGATGCAGTGCGGCGGTGCTGTGTGCGCACATTTTGCCCGGCCTTGCGGCGGGGCGCGAAAAGCGGGTTCTGTTTGTGGCCACGGGTGCGCTGATGAGCCAAACCCTGTTTTTGCAGGGGGAAAGCATTCCCGGCATTGCGCACTGTGTGGAGCTGGCCTGCCCGGAATCGTCATAAACAAAAAGGGGAAACGAGCATGGATTATGTGTGGGCGTTTTTGGTGGGCGGTGCAATTTGCGCGGCAGGGCAGGTGCTGATGGATCTGACCGGGCTTACCCCGGCGCGCATTTTAACCGGCTATGTGGTGGCGGGCGTGGTGCTTTCGGCGCTGGGGTGGTATGCCCCGCTGGCGGAGCTGGCCGGGGCGGGGGCCAGTGTGCCGCTGCTGGGGTTTGGGCATTTGCTGGCACAGGGCGCACGAAACGCCGTGGATCGTATCGGCTGGCTGGGCGCGTTTACGGGCGGGCTTTCGGCGGCGGCAGGCGGCATTTGCGCCAGCCTGGTGTTTGGCGTGCTGGCGGCCCTTGCAGCCCGCAGCCGGGATCAGAACTGATAGCAAAAAGCCGGGCCTGCCGAAATAATCGGCAGGCCCGGCGGGGTTTATGCGGGGTAAATAGGTTACTTCATGTTCAGCACCATCTGGGTGAACAGTGCGCTGCCGCGCCACAAAATATCGGCAGGGGTGGCCAGACGGCAGCTGTGCAGGGGCCAAACCTCCTTGCCGGGCTCGTCTACGCCCAGCCAGGCAAAGCTGCCCGGGGCTTCCTGCAGATAGAAGGCAAAGTCCTCAGCGGTCATGGCGGGGCCGGGCACACGCACGGCGTGTTCGGCACCAAACAGCTCGCTTGCGGTGTGCAGCAGATAATCGGCCATGGCAGGGTCGTTTTGCACAGCGTTGTAACCCAGCTCGTAGTTCACTTCGCACTCGCAGCCCATGGCCTCGGCCACATTCTGCACAATGTGGGTCAGGCGGTCACGGCACAGCATACGAACGGCGGGGTCAAAGGTGCGGCAGGTGCCTTCCAGCTCACAGGTTTCGGCCACAATGTTGTAGCGTGTGCCGGAATGCAGGCGGCCAATGGTGATCACCGCCGACTTCATGGGGTCAACATTGCGCGAAACAATGCTTTGCAGCGCGGTTACGATCTGTGCGCCCGCCACAGCGGCATCGCAGCCCAGATGCGGCATGGCACCATGGCAGGATTTGCCCTTGATCATCACGCTGAAATGGTCGCTGGCGGCCATCAGCGCACCGGCACGGGTGCCAAAGGTGCCCATGGGCAGGCCGGGCCACACATGCAAGCCAAACACGGCATCTACATCCTGCATGGCACCGGCGGCAATCATGCCCTTTGCGCCGCCGTGGGGCGAAAGCTCTTCGGAGGGCTGGAAGATCAGGCGAACACTGCCCGGAATGTCGGCCTTGTTCTGGGCCAGCAGCCTGGCAGCGCCCAGCAGCATGGTAATGTGGTTGTCGTGGCCGCAGGCGTGCATCAGGCCGGGATTGCGGCTGGCATAGGGCAAGCCGGATTCCTCGGTGATCTGCAAAGCATCCATATCGGCGCGCAGCGCCACGCGCTTGCCCGGCTTGCCACCCTGCAGATCGGCCAGAATGCCGTAACCGTACACATTGGTGCGAATGCTCCAGCCGCCGATTTTTTCCAGCTCACGCAGCACGCGGGCGCTGGTTTCCTTTTCCCCGCGCGAGGGCTCCGGATGCTCGTGAAATTCCCGCTGCAATTCGGCCAGATAAGGCTGCAAAGCCTGTGCCTGTTCATAAATCGTCATACTATAACACCTCCTGATGGCTTTTTTTGCCATAAGAAAACCATGCAAGCGCCGTTTTTGGGCGGGCTTGCCCGAATTTATTTACACAGACAGTCAGGGCAAAGCGTATGCAAAAGGCCCCGGCAGCCTGCGTTTACATCGTTCCATGTGGCGGTAAAATCCCCGGTATACCATGGGTCAGCCACTTCGCCCGGGCGGGCGGTATAATCCAGCAAAAGATGCAGCTTGCCCTTGGGGTCCTCCCCGAAAAAGCGCTGCATATTGCGCAAATTGGCATAGTCCATGCCGATCAGCAAATCGTAGTCGGCATAGTCCGAAGCATGCATCCGGCGCGCGGTTTTGCCGCTGCAGGCAATGCCGTGGGCGGCCAGCTCACGCCTTGCGGGCGGATACACCGGGTTGCCGATCTCCTCAGTGCTGGTGGCCGCGGAAGCAATCTCAAAATCCGCCGAAAGCCCTGCCCGGGCAACAAGATCTTTCATTACAAACTCCGCCATAGGGCTGCGGCAAATATTGCCGTGGCAGATAAACAGTATTTTTATCATATTCTTATAACTCCGTTTTTGCTTTGTATTTCTTCTCAAATGCCCAATATTGCAGGTTTTTTCGGCATTTTCCTGTTTCTGTGTTTCCGGGCTATCTTCTCGGATCTTCCCGTATTTTCTCATGTTTTTTCCTGCAATATGGGTAAATTCGCTGGTAAATAAATGCTCTATACCAACGGGGGTTCTGCTACTCGAAGCAGCTCAGCCTGTGCGTCATCAAACTGCACATGGGTGTAAACATTCAGCGTTAACCATCGAATAGCTCTTGCCGCTGCCTTGAGTATGTTCAGAATACACCCAGTTTACCTTTCGATTCCTCACGACGCAGGAAAGCATTGTAGGCGTTGTTCACACCAAAAACGGATGATTTTTTACAATGATTTTTGTTTTGCGGTGATCATAAAGAATGAAGTTCTCTATGTGATCCAGCAGATTTTCGGTTCACAAAGACCGACAATTAAATACTCTAAACTGGTGGAGTTCTTTTGAATAGCTTTTCTGTCTGGATTTTCCTTTTCACTTTTAGCCATTCAAAGAAGAACTCTTAGCCCGCAGCAAAGCGGCCCAAACGAGTTTCCATACTATTGGACAGGACACAAGCCTGATTATAAATAGATACGATATGTTCTTTAGATGGTTCTTTGAATTGATGCTATAAGCGCTCTTTGCCGGAATATCTTTATGTCCGGTTCCGGTAGAAAGTATATCGGATTCTTCTGTTATAAAATTCAGAACAGTATAATCATGCCGTTTCAACAACGCTTCATAGAGGCTTGCTCAATCATATCCTCGGTTGTGATTTTCAGCATAAAATCACCGTCTAAAAGTAGAAGTTTCTTAGTTATACACTATTGGCACAACGATAAAATAATCTGTCTTTTATAATCTTCTTAGCTGGATTAGGAATTTTTTTGGAGTCATCAATTGCTCCTAAGATGATTTCTTTGATACTCACTCTGCTTTTTCTGATTTCGAACATCGCTTCTTTTGCTGTAACGGAACTTTTTGCGCTACGGACAAGAGATTCCATAAACCTTTGAAAAGAATCTATATAGCCTTCCTTCAACCCTTTATTCACATCGATTGAAACATAGTTTATAAAATTCAAAGGATCATGTTTACCGGGATTGTTTTGCAATACAAGAATTTCAGTTTCTCCGGAGTATTTCCACTTAATCCTTTTTTCTAAGTTGTCTTTAAATTCAACGAATGCTTTACTACTAAAATACCAATCACTATTTAATATTTCACATATTTTTCTATAATGTGTATCTGATTGTTTTTGAAAGTCATTGCTATATCCAACAGCATATATTGAACAGTATCTTGAGGAATTATAATGGAGATACTCAAATTCTCGAATAATATCAATTGCATCTTGATTTGTTGGTCTCACAAACAAAAGAACTACAATTTCCTGGTTCTCAATCAGCCGCTCATATTCAATGATATCATCATATGTACTTGCTGCAAACACCTTTACTTCTCCTTAAAATTTAGTTTTCAAAAAAGTCCTTGCTTTGCTTGTGCATTTCCCGTATATCAAAAGAAACTTGATTTATTACAGCTTTTTCATTGTCCCAATTAAAACGATTGGGATAAAAAGACATCATTGTTTGCAAAAAGCCATCTATTGCGACTCTCCGTGCTTCTGCGCTCGCTTTAATTTTCTGTACCGCCGTATTAACCAAAGGATCCGCAGTCGTAGGGGAATATGTCAAGACTCCCAGCTTCAAATGATTTATCTGTGTTTGAGTTACTGCAATTTGCAGATTGCTGCAATTTCCTATGTGGTGTTCTATTTTTGGAACTTCTTGCTGAACGAAAGAGGTAAATCGATGGAACAGCGCGTTTTTCTTTCTTATCGTTGTATAATCGATAAGACGTAAAGTATTATTGAAAGAAGACAAGGAAGGCATTCTGTGTTCCAAAATAGCTCCCGGAAATAGTTCCGTTTTATCTTCAAGATACATATTTAGCTGCTTGATTTGACCAGTTAACTCTGTATATAAGCCAACACAGTTGCCATATATACAATTCTCGGCCATGCTTTTATTATCAAAATATTTTTTGATTTCCGTAATAAGCACAACAATAAAACTTGCAAATACTCCGCTGAATATACTAAAAAGGAAGTTGCTATTCAACCACGGTTCTTCAAATGTAACTAAACTTGTAATATAACAAGCAATAAAGGCCACAACCGATGTGATTGAAAAGAATTTAATGAACTTTATATTTGTCTTCAATATGCTAACACCTCCAATTTACCACTCATCAGGCGAGGCAATAATAAATCATGCTGAGCTGCAAGGCTCAAATTATTTTGATAAAGAATCCTTTTCTATTTAATGAATGGACAAAACCTTCTACAAACATATCTTTTCTCCATATTGAGGTGTTTTCAAATCAGTACTTCCCATTTTCCATATCTCTTTCCGTCCACTCTACGGATATAATTCTTTTTCTGCAAGGACTCCATAATTCGTTTTACGGTGCTAAGAGATTTTCCCGTCTCTGCCACAAGCTCTTTTTGCTTAATGGACGGATTCTTGCAAATCAATTTCAAAACTGCCAGTTCTTCTAAAGTGCATTCCAAAGTGTCAAATTGAGACTTTGGAACTTTAGGGATGACACTTTGGAAATTATCATCCAAATAGTCTATGTGCATATATCTGTTTTTCAGCTCATATTTCGTTCCCAAAATTAAATTGCTGAAGAACATTTCCAAGAACATTGTTGTAGCATGAATACCATTTTGAAGATCGTTATAATTAGCTCTTACCAAAGCGTTGCGGAAATACCAAGAGTTTTTCTCAAAAGCATCGTTGTTTACTTTGAACCCGAAGGTCTTCATGTATTTGATCATAAAAACAGCCGTTGCTCTGGTGTTGCCCTCACAGAACGGATGAATCTGCCAAATATCCGAAGCAAACTTAGCAAGATGTTTCACGCATTGTTCTACAGACAAGCCTGCATAAGAATACTGTTTCTCCGTAGCAAAATCATAATCAAGGGTATCTTTGATACTGATCCACGCTGCGTAGGTAACAGTATCACCCTTCAGCACCCATTCTCTTTTTGTAATGTTATACTGACGAATCTGCCCGGCATGGGAAAATACACCATCAAACAATCTGCGGTGAATTGTCAGCCATTCAGCCGGTGAAAACTGAAACGCTTTCTCGCCTAATAGTTTCGCAATTCTTGCAGATACAATATCTGCCTCCTTGGTATCGTTCTCAACTTCCGTACGATCAGTACGCTGCTCGTAATAGCTCTGAATGCGTTTCTGCGCTTCATCAATGCTGATTTTTCCTTCGATATGTTCCTTGGCAGTATCTAACAGATACGCAGAGGTCTTCAAACCATCCACCGCCTGTAAGCCGATTGCAGTTTGCCACGCTTCACTCTTTTCAATTTGACAAGGCTCGCCTTGTTTGATATATTCTTCCAGTTCAAATTGCCAGTTCTTTTCTGCGGACATAGCTGCACCTCGCTTCTTGCTTAATACCCAATCCTAAAATAATCCAAATATGCTTTATACTTGTCCTGTGCGGTCAGGCAGGTATCGATCAGATAACCTTTTTCGTTGTCCCATTCCTTCAGTCCACGGTAATAGAACATCTTCAGATCATCCTCAATGATGAACGGAACGATATTGTATTTCAGGCACTCCTTAAACATGATCAACCTGCCCACACGGCCGTTGCCGTCCTGGAACGGATGAATCCGTTCAAACTTCACATGGAAGTCCAGAATATCCTCAAAGGTCTTTTCTTCTTTGGCGTTATATTCTGTCAGCAGGGCCTTCATTTTATCGGCAACTTCTTCCGGAAGGGCTGTATCCCTGCCGCCAACTTCATTCGGGAGTTTCTTATACTCGCCAACAGCAAACCATTCTTTTCTGGAATCACTGGTGCCGTTCTTCAAAACCAAATGAAGTTCTTTGATGAATTTCTCCGTCAGAGCTGCTTTTGCCTGATCAATGATCCTGTCAATGCAGCGGAAGTGATTTGCTGTTTCGATCACGTCATCCACATTCAGCACTTCTTCTTTTTCTGCGCCGATGGTGTTGGTTTCAAAGATATATCGGGTTTGGTCGTGGGTCAGGCGGCTTCCTTCCATATGGTTGGAATTGTATGTCAATTCGATCTGCGTTTTATGGTAGATTCCACCGGAATATCTACTTGCCTTCTGCTCTTTCAGAATATCCAGCAGAGTGATCGGCCCTGCTTTTCTTTTGTTGGTACGCTCCGGTTTTCCTGCGCTTTCCGGAATGTTCCATGTCTTGCCGGTAAGAAACGCACCGTTCACACGCCCCTGGGCGCAGTAATTTCTAACGCTGCGATCGGATACATCCCACTTTTTCGCTGTTTCAGCAACTGAAAGATATCGCATCTATGATCCTCCGCCATATAATCCATCAAAAACTATGTTAATCTATTACATAGTATATCACATCATCGGCAAAAACATCAATGGCGATCAATCTAAAATTTCACGCTTTTTGCCGGTATAGGAAATACTGCTTCTGGATATAGAAAGCCGAACTCCATCGAAAATGAAGCCCGGCAGGCGCTTTGCTCTATGCCGCCGTGAGGTGTGGCTTTCCCATAGAAACCCTACCTATATTATAGCATATCGCTGCAATACGCTCTATAGCCGGAATGAAAGTTGGCTCAATGTGCATAGGCTGGGCGGTGATGTTTTTTCACCGCCTAAAAAAGACCGTCTGCACGGCCGAAAATCACGGCCTGCAAACGGGCTTTTATCAGCATAACAGCTTTTTTCGGGGCGGCGTTCGCTGCGGGCTGCATTCGTTGCGAAAAGAGAAATTTTAATTTTCCATTGACATTTTTTGCAATGGGCTCGTATTACATTGCAGCACCGGCTCCGCGCCGCTTATTTTCCGCCTCAGAAAAGGTAAAACTCGGTTTGGTCACTGTCGGGGCGGTAAACCGACACATAATGGCCGTCGGCGCTGGCATAGGCAAACGCCATATCGGCCGGTGTGCCGGGCAGGCGGATCAGCTCGCTGCCGTTGGCGCTGCACACCACGGCATCGCCGCCGTCGTCCTTCACCGTCAGCGGCGAAACCTGGCCGGACAGAGACCCGTTGTATTCCTCGGCAAGGCTTTGCATGGCGGGGTATGCCACCGAAGAATAGGAATCATCGTCGGTCTGGGTCAGGCTTGTGACCTCGCGCTCCTCCTGCAGCTGCGCGGCGGCAGCGCCCTTACTTATACGAACAGCTCGATCAAAAGCACCAGCGCACAGCAGATCACCGAAACGGGGAAAAGCCCAGCGCCCATCCATGCGGCGGCAATGCCTGCGGCCAGCGCTGCTGCGCCCGAGATCGGCGTTTGGGTGGCGTGTATAATGGCGGGAAAGGTCATCACGGCCAGCGTGGCATAGGGTACATAATATAAAAACGATTGAATGAATCGATTGCGGATCGGCTTGCGGATCAGCGTGAGGGGCAGAATGCGAATGGTGTAGGAAACCAGCGCCATCACGGCAATGTACAAATAATTACTGGGCATGGGCTTCTTCCTCCTCGACTGGAATGGGGAATAACACGGCGGCCCCGGCCGAAAGCAGCACGGTGAGCAGAATGGTGCGCGTGCCCTCGGAAAGGGCGCGGATGCCGGGCAAAACGCCGCAGGCATAGCTTACGGCAAAGCTGAGCAGCACCAAAACGGCCACCACGCGGTTTTGCCGCGCAGGGGGAATGATGATGGCCAAAAACATACCGTACAGGGCCACGCTGAGGGCGCTCACCACCCGCAGCGGCAAAAGGTTGCCCGCCATAATGCCCAGCGCCGTGCCCATCGCCCAGGCGGGGGCGGCCAGCAAAATGGCACCGTAGGTGTAATAGGGGTTCAGTGCGCCCGGGCGGGAGATCGTGATGCCGAACAGCTCGTCGGTGACATCATAGCCAATGAGCAGCCGGTGGAAAAACGGTGTGCCGGGGGCAAAGCGCTGGGCCAGCGCACAGCTCATCAGCAGATAGCGTGCATTGGCAATGAGCGTGATAATGGCCACCTCGGCCAGCGTGGCCCCGGAGGCGATCAGCGAAAAAGCCGCGTATTCTCCGGCAGAGGCGTTGTTGAAAAGGCTTGCCAAAAATCCCTGCAGCGGGGTAAACCCGGCGTGGCGGGCGGCAATGCCCAGCGAAAACGAAACGGCAAAATAGCCCAGTGCAATGGGCACACCGTCGCGCATACCCTCGGTAAACACCCGGTGGCTGAACGCCCACGCCGAGGCATCGCCACGCAAAGGGGTGCGGTGCTGTGATTTCATCATGTGATCCATCCTTCTTCTTTCCGTGCGGCATCGCGGCACAGCTTTGCCCGGCAGAGCCTGAGCGCTGCGGCCAAAGCGGGAAACTGTGCGGAAATGCCATATAAAATGGAAAGCTCCTATTCTTTACACAAACTCCGGCGGCCGTGCGGCCAAGGCTTTTCCAGCTGGCTACACACCGCCACTTTACCATTATAGCGCGCCGCCTGCCGGGAAAAAAGCCCCGCGGCAAAAATTTTAACGCACAGCGGCCCAGCTGTGCGCTATGGGGCCCGGTGCGGCCAGGCTAAGACAAAAAAGCAAAACCATGTTCATAAAAATATTACTTTTTGGCGATGGTTTTACACTGCGCCTGTGTTGACTTTTGCCGCGGCAGCATGGTATAGTGTGGGTGCTGTGTTTCGCACGGGAAAACACTTTTCCGGCACGAACACAAAATTTCGCGCACAGGGGAATGAAACCCGGCCTTTGGCGGAACACTATGGATAAGGCGCTGCTGCTTTTGCGCGCCGCCGCAGGGCTTTGCACGATCCCCCGCGCAAACAACGAAACAGGCGGCCCCGGCCCGCAAGGCGCCGTGATGCCGCCGCAACGAAAAGGAGAATCCCACTATGATGAAAAAAGTCCTCAGTATGGCACTGGCTCTGGCAATGGCCCTTTCCCTGGCCGCCTGCGGCGCGGGCTCTGCTTCCGGCTCGGCAGCCGACAGCACCGCCAACACCCCCAAGATCGCCGATGCTACGGCACTGCTCACCGAAGTGTGGAACGCCCACGCCGACAGCGAAAAATTTTCGGTGACCGGCGGCGACTACGATAATATGGTAGATGAAGCCCCCGGCAAGATCGGCACCGAGGACGGCGAGGCCATGAACAGCCTGTTTGCCTTCCCCGCCGACATGGCCGACAAGGTGGACGACGGCGCTGCCCTGACCCACATGATGAACGCCAACACCTTTACCGCCGCTGCCTATCATGTGGCCAATGCTGCCGATACCGACACCCTCACCAAGGCCATGCGTGACAGCATTCAGTCGCACCAGTGGATGTGCGGTTTCCCTGACAAGCTGGTGATCATGACCGTGGGGGATTATGTGCTGGCCCTGTACGGCGCAGAGGATCTGTGCGATACCTTTAAAACACACACCGAAAACCTGTATCCCGGCACAGCCGTGGTGTATGACGAAGCCATTCAGTAACGGGTGAGCAACCAAGCGTATGCTGTTTTCAAGTATTCCGTTTTTATATTATTTTCTGCCGATGGTGCTGGGGGTATACTTTGTGTGCCCCCGGCGTTTTCGCAATGGCGTGCTGCTGGCGGCAAGCCTTGTGTTTTATGCATGGGGCGAGCCTAAATTTGTGTGGTTCATGCTGCTTTCCATTGCGCAGGGCTATGGCTTTGGCCTGCTGGCTGAGCGCTGGAAAAACGACCCCAAGCGCAAAAATCTGCCCCTTGCGGCATCGCTGTGCATCAGTCTGGGGCTGCTGGGCTGGTGCAAGTATGCGGGCTTTTTTGCGCAGAATCTGCGGCAGCTCACCGGCTGGGATATCCCGATGATCCGGGTGGCGCTGCCCATCGGCATCAGCTTTTACACCTTTCAGATCATCAGCTATGTGGTGGATGTGTGGCGCGGCACGGTGCCTGCGCAGAAAAACCTGATAGATTTAGCCGCCTATATCGCCATGTTTCCACAGCTGATCGCAGGGCCCATCGTGCGCTATGCCGATGTGCGCGAGCAGCTGAGCACGCGCCGCACCACCGGGCAGGATCTGGCTGCCGGGCTTTCCCGCTTTGTGGCGGGCCTCAGCAAAAAGGTGCTGCTGGCCAACACACTCTACGCACTGGTAACGCAGTTCAAGGCGGCCGAGCAGCGCACGGTGCTGTTTTGCTGGCTGTATGCGTTGGCCTATGTGCTGCATTTGTACTTTGATTTTTCCGGCTACAGCGATATGGCCATTGGTTTGGGGCGTATTTTCGGCTTTCATTTTCCCGAAAACTTTCAATATCCCTATATTTCCCGCAGCGTTACCGAGTTCTGGCGGCG